>JAABUN010001014.1_pt1 | contig 66879 bp, 72 predicted proteins | sample 5559311 | NCBI WGS metagenome assembly JAABUN01 (sample SAMN10711877, study PRJNA513370) | rock metagenome | isolation source: Antarctica rocks | place: Antarctica: Victoria Land, Siegfried Peak sud | reverse complement strand
GCCGGAGATGCCGGCGGCCGCCGCCCACGCTCGTACCACCTTCACCAGGCCCTCGACCGATTCGACGAGCAGCCAGGCGCCTCCGCCGAACGTGACAATCCCGATGCCCAGCGTCATGGGGCCGTGCGCTCGAACACCGCTGCCGAGTAACGATCCAGGGCCTGCTGGGCCCGCCCGAGTGCGGCGAGGGCCTCCGCAGAGCCGGAGGCGCCGTGCAGATCTCGAGCCGCGATCCGCTCGTGCCAAGTCTGTAGGCGCTCCAACGCCGACTCCTCCTCGTCGAGCTCGGCCAGCGTGAACTTCTCGATCTCGAACTCGTGGTCGATCTCCGCGAGGAACTTCTCGCACTCGGACACGAGCTCGGTGTACTCGGCCCCGCGGGCCTCGTTCCAGGCGTCCACGAGCCGCGCGCCGTCGGCGGCAGCCAGAGGCTCCGCGCGCACCGCCAACGTTTCCCCGCCCACCTCCGACACGAGTGCGCGAAGGCGGTCGACCGCCCGCGAGAAGGCCTCGTGATCCGGGAAGGCGACCACCGACTGCTGGAGTTGCAGCGCGCCCGAGCGGCGCACCTCCCGCCAGACCGCGACACGCGCCGAGGAGCCACCGCTCCCGAGCCGATAGGTAACGATCAGCCAATCCACGGCGTGAGTGTAACGAGCGTTGCATCCGCCCGGAACGCTCGTTGCGTCAGCCGGGCCGCGACGGCCTGAGGCGGTCTGCCGGCGGTTTCAGCCGCTACGAGGCCCGGGGGGCGTACCGGTGGTGCAGCATCAGATCGTTCCCGTCTGGATCGCTGAAGAACGCCATGTGGCAGACCCCTGTGTCCATGGTCTCACCGGCGAAGACAACACCCTTGCTCTCGAGCTCCGCGCGTGCCGCCGCCATGTCGTCGACGTGCAGCGCGGGATGGGCGTTCTTCTGCGGCGCGAACTCCATGCCGAGCTTCTCTGGCTCCCAGATGCCGAAGCAGGTGTCGCCGACCCAAAACTCGAAGCGCGACTGCTCGTCCGGCCGCAGGCCGAGCGTCTCGATGTAGAAGCTTCGCGAGCGTTCGGCGTCCTGTGACGGGATGCCGACGAAGTCGAGCTTGCTGATCACGCGGCGATCATATGCCCCGAAGCGACCTCAGGCGAGCCCCGTCAACACCTCGCTCACCTCCCACAACCGCTCCCCCACCTCGTCGTCGGCCGCGACCGGGCTCATCGGCGCCGGTTGCGAGTTCGCGAAGTACAGCCCCGAGAAGTCGCCGGCCCCGGGCGCGCTGGCCAGGTCGACGATGGTCGAGGCCCCGCGGCGAGGGGAGGTGAAGAACGGCCGCCCGAGCGCCCAGCCCGCCGACAGAAGGCCGCTGCCGCCGTAGCCGAGCCGCGTGCGCACGACGCCGGGATGCAGGCAGTTGACCGCGAGATCGTGATCTGGGAGGCGCCGGGCGAGCGCACGGGTGAAGAGGATGTTGGCGAGCTTCGAGTTGCAGTAGGCGCGCCAGCTCGACCAGCGACGCTCGCCATTGAGATCGTCGAAGTCGATGCGTCCGCTGCCGTGGGCCTCGGAGCTCGTAATCACGACGCGCGCTGGAACCGATGCCTTCAGGCGCACGAGCAACAGGTTGGTGAGCAGAAACGGGGCGAGGTGGTTGACGGCGAACGTGCTCTCGTGTCCATCCTCGGTGAGCGTCCGGCGGCCGCTGATCAGGCCGGCGTTGTTCACGAGGACATCGATCCGCTCACACCTGCCGAGAAGCTCGGCGGCCAGGCGGCGGACCTCGGCGAGGGAGGCGAAGTCGGCGGTAACCGAATCCACGGGGGCGCCACCGGCCGCGTCGCGGATGCGCTCAGTGGCTCGCGCGAGCCGCTCCGGGTCGCGCCCCACGGCCACCACACGGGCGCCGCGGGAGGCGAGCTGCAGGGCGGCCTCCGTGCCGATGCCCGAGCTCGCCCCGGTCACGATCACCGTCTTCCCAGCTACGTCCCAGCTCATCGGGAGACCGTATCCCGAGGAACCCCCGGGCCGGGCCGTCACCGGCGCTCGCGCGGAGGACCGCCGGTAGCCTGCCCCGCTCGTGTCCGCGCTCCTGCTCGACCTGATGGACAGCGCAGCCGGCCGCGCCGACTACGCCGACGCCCGGATCGTGCTCTCCCGAGCGGAGCGGATCTCGACCCGCAACGGCGCGATCGACGAGCTCGACATCGCCGAGGAGGAAGGGCTCGGCGTACGCGTGCGCGTCGGCGGAGCCTGGGGCTTCGCGGCCACCCGCGGCACCGACCGGGCGGCGGCCGAGGAGGCGCTCGTCCGCGCGTTGGCCGTTGCCGAGTGCCAGCCGCGGACGCGCGCCACGCCTCTGACACCCGTCGGGCCCGCCCGCGGAGACTGGCGTTCGGCCGCCAGGCTCGATCCCTTCGATGTCCCGCTCGAGGACAAGCTCGCGACCCTCGCGGCCGCCGACGCCGGCATGCGCGGCGACCCGCGCGTGAAGGTGGCCCGTGCCCACTTCCAGGCGGGGCGCGTGGAGAAGATCTTCGCCTCCACCGAGGGAGCGCTGTGCACTCAGCGAACGACCGAGTGCGGCGGCGGCGTCGAGGCACTGGCGGTGGGCGACGGTGAGCCACAGGTGCGATCCCACCCGGGGTCCTTCCGCGGAGACATCGCCCAGGCGGGTTACGAGCACTTCGCGGCTCTCGGGCTTCCGGAAAGCGCCCCACGCGTGGCCGACGAGGCCGTCGCTCTGCTCACCGCCCCCGCTTGCCCAACAGAACGCACCACCCTGATTCTCGACGGCGAGCAGCTCGCCCTTCAGCTGCACGAGTCGGTCGGCCACGCGGTCGAGCTGGATCGGATCCTAGGCACCGAGGCGTCGTACGCGGGCACGAGCTTCGTGTCCGCGGCGGACCTCGGCCACCTGCGCTACGGGTCGCCGTTCATGAACGTGACCGCCGACGCGACGGCTCCGGGTGGACTCGGCACGTACGGCTGGGACGACGAGGGCGTGGCCGCACGTTCGACCCCGATCGTCGGTGACGGTGAGCTGCGGGGCTTCCTGTCTTCCCGCGAGTCCGCCGCCGAGGCCGGGCTCGACCACTCCGGCGGGTGCATGCGCGCCGAGGGCTTCGCCCGCCAGCCGCTCGTTCGCATGACCAACGTGAACCTCGAGCCCGGCGACGCCGGCTCGCTCGAGGATCTCATCGCCGCGACCGACCGGGGCGTGCTGATGGCGACCAACCGCTCGTGGTCGATCGATTCGCGGCGCCTCCACTTCCAGTTCGCCACCGAGGCCGCTTGGGAGATCGTGGGCGGCGAACGGGGACGCTTGCTCAGGAACCCGAGCTACGCGGGCGCGACGCCCGAGTTCTGGGCCGGACTCGATGCCGTCTGCTCGGCTCCCGAGTGGAAGCTCTGGGGCGTCGTGAACTGCGGGAAGGGCGAGCCGGGTCAGGTGGCCCACGTCTCCCACGGCACCGCGCCCGCGCGCTTCCGCGACGTCGAGGTCGGAGTGGCGTAGATGGTCGACGCCGCCCTGCAGCTCGCCGAGCGCGGACTGGCGGCCATGGAGCCGGGGGACGGGGCCCAGGCCACCGTGACCAGCGAACATTCCCTCCTGCTGCGCTTTGCGCGGTCGCGCCCCACTCAGGCCACTTCGCTGAGCGACGCCACCCTGGAGCTGACGGCGGTGCGGGACGGCCATGTGGGCTCGGCGGCCACCAATCGCACCGATCCAGACGCGCTGCGAGCCTGTGCCAGAGCCGCGGACGCTGCGGCGCTGGCGGCCGCGGACGCCGCCGGAGCGACGGGCTCGTATCCCGGGCTCCCGGCACCCGCGCTCGCGCGCGCACACGAGGGCCACGACCCCGAGACCGCCCGCCTCGACCCCGCGGTCGGCGGCGCCGCGCTGGCCACGGCCTTCGAGGTGGCCGCGCGCCACGGCGTCGAGGCCCACGGGGCGTGGACCGTGGGCGAGGTGGAGACGGCGGTGGTGTCGAGTACCGGCACGGCCGCAGCCGACCGCGTGACCGACGCCTTTCTCAAGGTGGTCGGCATGGCCGGCGACGGCCGCAGCGGCTACGGCAGCCAGGCGGCAATCTCGTCGGGGGCGCTCGATGCGCTCGCGGTAGCCGAGCGCGCGGCGGGCAAGGCCGCCGCCGGAGCGCCGGACCGGCTCGAGCCCGGCGAGTATCCGGTCGTGCTCGAGCCCCAGGCGGTCGGAGACCTTCTCAGCTGGCTCGGCACGCTCGCCTTCAACGGCCTGGCCTACGCGGAGGAGCGCAGCGCCCTGTGCGGCCGCCTGGGTGCACGTGTGGTGGCCCCCTCGATTAACCTTTCCGACTCCCCGCGCTACCCGGGCACGCTGCCAAGGGCCTTCGATGCCGAAGGAGTGCCGAAAGCGCCCGTGCCCCTGATCCAGGACGGCGTGGCCGCGCGCGTGGTGCACGACACCCGCAGCGGCGCACTCATGGGCACGCACTCGACCGGCCACGCGCTGGCCCCTGCGGGAGCAGGCGACGGCCCCTCGCCCACCAACCTGGTGATGATCGGCGGAGGCGCGGCCGACGAGGCGGAGCTCTGCAGGCCGATCGAGCGCGGCGTGTACGTGACTCGCCTCTGGTACACCAACGCCGTGCGCCCGAAGGAGACGCTCCTCACCGGCCTGACCCGCGACGGCACCTTCCTCATCGAGGACGGCCGCGTGACCCGCCCGCTGCACGATCTTCGCTTCACCGACCGAGTACTCGACATCCTTGGCCGTGTGCAAGATCTCGGCTCGCGCTCTGTGCTCGCGAGCGAGGGTGAGTTCTACGGCCGTCGCTTCGCAACCGGCGTCGTCTGCCCGCCGCTGCGCGCGGCGTCGATGCACTTCACGGCGTGACCTCGAAGCCGCTCACCACCATGGCCTACGAGGTCACCGGACGCGTGGCCCGGATCACCCTCGACCGACCCGAGCGCGGTAACGGCATCACCCTGGCCATGCCGCGGGAGCTGGCCGCCTGCGTGGAGCGCGCCGACCTCGACCCGGCGGTGCACGTGATTGCCCTCGCCGGTAACGGCAAGGGCTTCTGCGGCGGCTACGACCTGGTCGACAGCGCCGAGGGCGCCATGGAGGGTCTCGTCACCGACGGCGCGCCGCCCGGATCTCCCCTCGATCCGCTCGTGCAGGCCCGCAACCACGACGCCCGAGAGACCTGGGACCCGACCGTCGACTACGCCATGATGAGCCGCAACGTCCGTGGCTTCATGAGCCTGTTCGACGCGAACAAGCCGGTGGTCTGCCGCGTGCACGGCTTCTGCGTAGCGGGCGGCACCGACATGGCCCTCTGCTCTGACCTGCTGGTGATCGAGGACACGGCGCGGATCGGCTACCCGCCGGCGCGTGCCTGGGGAGCGCCGACGACCGCGCTCTGGGCCCACCGCATCGGGCCTCAGCGCGCCAAGCGCATGCTCTTCACGGGCGACCTGATCACCGGACGCGAAGCGCTCGGCTGGGGGCTTGCGATCGAAGCACCCGCCGCCGACGATCTCGACGAGCGCTTCGAGGCCCTGGTCGAGAGGATCGCGCTCACTCCCGTCAACCAACTCGTGATGATGAAGCTGCTCGTGAACTCGACGGTGCGGGCCCAGGGCCTCGACACCACCCAGGTGATGGGCACGATGTTCGACGGCATCGCCCGGCACACCCCCGAGGGCTACGGCTTCCAGCAGCGGGCCGGCGAGTCCGGGTTCAAGCGGGCGGTGCGGGAGCGCGACGAGCCCTACGGAGACGCTCGGCCCACGTGACGGACGCGGCTGCTCAGACTCAGAAGTAGTACGGCACGACCTCGAGGGCGCCCAGGATGTACCAAGCGCCAAAGAGCACGCTCACGAGTGCAAGCCCGGGCGCCAGCCGCGCGAACCGCTGGACCACCGGCCCGCGTGTGATCGCGTAGCCGAAGACCGTCGAGGCGACCGCCATGGACACCGCCGTGAACAGCGCGAAGAGGATCAGCGCGGCTACTCCCGCGACCTGATCGTCGATCGCGGCGAGCAACAGGATGCCCACCCCGGCCGAGCCACCGATGCCGTGTATGAGGCCGATCCCGTAGGCCTGCCGGGGCGATCGCCCCAAGAGCGGCGGGTGACCGTGGGCGTGCGAGTTGGTGGTCCTTGCGGCCACGTGCGAATGAAGATGCCGGTGAGCCGTGCCGTTGTGCGTGTGCTCGTGGGCGTGGAAGTAACCGCGGCGCCAGCGGATGAGCAATCGCAGGGCAAGAGCGATGATCACGACTCCGATCGCCACCTCCGCGCCCTGGAGGATCTGGTCGGGAAGGAACTCGTCGTAGAGCACGATCGGCAGCCCGAGCAGGATCAGAGTGGTGGCGTGTCCGAGCCCCCAGGACAGGCCGAGGATTCCGGCCTTGTGCGTGCGGCGGTCTCGGTCCGCGGCGATGAGGGTCGAGACGGCTGTGAGGTGGTCGGGATCGGTGGCGTGACGCAGACCGAGGAGTACCGCCACCGCCAGGATCAGCATCACGGCATCCCCCCCGGCCAGGCCGGCGATCTGCTCGTCCAGGCCGAACATCAGGCTCCCATCATCGATGTCCGTTGCCGTTGCCGTTCGCCGACCCTGCGCAGTCCGGGCACAAGCCCACGATCGGGAAGTGCGCGAAGCGCGCTTCGTAACCGGACGCGCTGCGAACCGCGTCGCGCACGCCGTCGAAGGCCGACGAGTCGAGGGCCCGGAGTGCCCCGCAGCGATGACAGGTGAGGTACTCGCGGCCTCCCTCGCTGGCGAGCGCATACAGGCCCGGGCCGTGCCCAAGGTGCAGGTGATGGATGAGGCCGATCTCCTCGAGCGTCTCGAGGTTGCGATACACCGAAGCGAGGTCGGAGCGGCTCGTCTGGCCACCGAGGCCGCTGGCCAGATCGTCTGCCGACACCGGACCATTGGCAGCGAACAGTGCCTGAAGCACGAGTCGCCGGGCCGCCGTGGCCCGGAAGCCGGCCTCGCGAACCAGCGTGAGGGCACCTTCGAGGTCGGTGGCGCGGAGAGCGGGTCCGGTGTGTGAGGTCGTCATCGGTGATGGCGTGAACGCGCGGGTACTTGTTCACATCTACTTCCGTCCGAGGCGTGAAACGGATCACCCGTCGAACCCACACGGGCTCGCGGGCGCGCGTCACAGGATCTGCGGCACAGCTCGGGCGGTGAGAAGACAACCCGCGCCGACGATCACGACCGCCGACACCGCCGGAAGCGATGAGGCGAAGCGGTTCGAGAAGTTGAGCCGCGAGGTCGCCCGCCCGCCGAACACGACCGCCAGCCCGAGAGCGGTCAGCGTGCCTGCCAGACCGACGCTGAAGGCCACTATGAGCACGAGCCCAAGTGTCACCTCGTGCTGCGAGATCGCTGCCAGCAGGACCACGAGCGCCGACGGGCACGGGATGAGGCCGGCCGAGGCGCCCATGGCAATGAGGCCCTTCCACGTGATGCGGTCTGGCATGTGGTGGTGATGGTGGCCACCGTGCGAGTGGTCGTGCGAGTGGTGGCCACCGTTCGAGTGGTCATGGTCGTGCGAGTGGCCGCCGCCGTGCGAGTGGTCGTGGCCGTGGCCCCCCGCGGCCGCGATCCAGTGCCCCGGCTCCTCGGCGTCCGCCGCGGCGGCCCTCCCCTCGGCGCGCCGCGCTCTGGCCCAGCGGACACGGGAGCGCAGCACCCCCGCCCCGATTGCCACGACCAGTAGCCCAGAGGCCAGGTTCAGCCACGGGTAGAGATCCTCCGGCAGCACGTACTGGGAGAGCGCCAGCGTGATCACCCCCAACGCGAAGACGCCGATCGTATGGGTCACGGTCACGGTCGCCCCGAGCGCCACGGCGTGGCGCGCGGTGCCGCGGGTACCCACGAGGTAGGCGGCAACCATGGCCTTGCCGTGACCCGGCGACAGCGCGTGGAAGGCACCCCAGGCGAACGCCGCCGCCAGCAGGAAGAGAAGCCCTCCCTCGCCGGTGGAAGCGTTCTCGAACACGCCGGCGAAGCCGTCGCTGCCGGCGGTGCGCGTGGTGGCAGTCTGGCCGCCCTCGCTGCGCGGCGCGTCGAGCGTGCCGTTGCCCGGCTTGACCGCGAAGCTCGCCGATGTCTGGTCGAGCGGGCTCTTGAGGATGTCCTGCGGATAGCGCCGCAGCCCGCCGGTCGGATCACCGGAGGGAGCCGTGGCCCGAACGGCGGTGCCCTCCCCCACCACGGACACGATCGCGGTGAGACCCTGGCGGTCGGGGAACGTACCGTCGCGCAGCTCCACCGTGCGCGGATCATCCACGTCGGCGGCAAGGAGGATCTCCAGCCTCGTGGTACGCAGGCCACCCTGGCCGGGGAGGTAGGTCAGGCGCGGATCGGGTGCCGCGCGCAGGGGCGCGGATCGGCCATCTACGGTCAGGAGCAGGCCGCGCCGGACCTCCTCACCCTTCCGCCCGATGACCTCCTCGGGCGAGAGGTCGCGCTCCTGGAAGGTCGGGATCTCAGCCTGGTCGAGGATGTATCGCACCTCGACCCGCTCGCTCGAGACCTTCACGCGGGTCAGGTGGTTGACCGTGAAGTTGCCGAGCGGATGAGCGAAGGCCGCGGAAGGCGGGAGCGCCAGCGTTAGCGCCAGTGCGGCAGCCGCGATGAATGCCGCGCGGCTCACGACACTCGCGCAAGCGCCCGTCGGGCCCGTGGCGCGTGATAGGGCGAGAACTTGGGATTGAGCGCCAACGACTGCTTCAGGTAGCGGCGCGCGACAGCCCTGTTGCCGGCCTCGCTCGCGCTCGTGCCGGCGTGATAGAGGACCACGGGATCACGCCAGCCGAGCTTCAGGGCGCGCCTACCCCACGCGAGACCCTCTTCGGCCCGTCCAGCGGAGGTGAGCGCCCAACCGAGCGCGTCCGCCGAGCGCACGCTCGGGGCCGCGCCCCAGGCCCGTCGCCCAACCCGCACGGCTCTCGCCGCGCTCCCGTGGTCGGCCTCGAAGAGGGCTATCTCCACGTCGGTGTTCACGCCGCTCGCGCTGAGGAGGCGCTCCTCGGCGCGGACGAGCTCGAGGTCACGGCGGCCCTCGGCGATGCGGCCCGCAGCTAGCTCAGCCTCGCCTAGGGCGATCGCGTACTCCGGCAGTGGGAGCCGGCTCACGAGCGGGCGGTAGCGACGGATGGCAGCGTCCAGGCGTCCGCGAGCGGCATCGACGCGCGCGAGGCCGGCCTCGGCGGGCACGTAGCCGGCCAGCCTCTCGAGCGCCGTGCGGTAGGCCAGGCGCGCGGGTCCCGTGCGTCCGCGGTTCAGCTCCAGGTTGCCCAGCAAGGTCTGGACGTAGGCGCTGTTCTCGGGCGTTCCGGATCCGGCCGAGACCGCGAGGTTCATCGCCTCGATCGCGCCAGCGAGATCGCCGTGCAGCTCACGGAAGTAGGACACCCGCGCGTAGGAGGCGAGCGTCGGCTTCAGGTCGATCATGCGCTGCAACTCGCGGCCGGCCTCCTCGTAACGACCGAGCTCCACCAACGCATCCACGACCCCGGCGTAGGGCCGCACCAGCCCCGGCTCGAGGCGGCGCGCTCGGCGGGCGTGCTCGAGCCCGGCGCGGAAGTCGTGACGGGCGAGGGCGAGCGTGCCCAGTCCGGTGACAGCCGTCAGGTCGCGTGGGTCGCGCCGCAGGGCCTGACCGAAGGCATCCTCGGCTTTGGCGTACCAGCTCGGATCGGCGGTCTCGCGGGCGCGCTGGAGGAACGCGTCACCCAGGAGCCCGTAGGAAGACGCGTCATCGGGAGCCTTGCGGACGGCGTCCTGAAGGGCCTCGATCTGCTCAGACGTCGACTGCCCCCGTGCGATTACGGCTGATCCCTCCGCCGGGGAAGCGGCCGGCGGGGAGGATCGATTCACGACGCCCAGAACCACCAGCGCCACCACGAACACGAACGCCGGCACGGCGAGGTTCAGGAGATTGACTCGGCGGCGGATCATCGTGGGTGCAACCGTGTTGCGCTGCGGGACCATCGTCCCGCGAGCGAGAGAGGGCCGGCGGAGCCCCCTCCCGGAGTCGCGGTCTTCGTTCTACAGCCCGTCGGTCGGAGCCGGATCGGGCAGGTCCGGCGGCTGCGCCGGCTCCTGCCGCTTGAGCCGGGAGTCGAAGCCCGAGTCGGGCTCCGCCAGGTACGGGAACTCCGTCAGGAACGGCTTGTCGTTGGCTACGACACCGTCGCCCACCGGCTGCTTGTTCCCGACCAGGAAGCCCGCGATCAGCCGCACCTGGATGTCGACGATGTCGTCTTCCAGACGACGCCCGTTCGGGTACCCGGCTCTATCCCCACCCAGGAGGCCGAAGCGGTTCGGGATCGTGGCGGGCGCCGTCCCGAGGTTGATCTTCAGGGTGTCGACAGCCGGGGCTCTCGCACCCGGGACCTGTCGGTTGAGGCCGGTCACGCCCTGAAGCAGGATCTCGTATAGATCCTCCCGGTCGTTCTCGGGAGCGTTCACCAGGTCCGTGAACTGACGGTTGATGATTCTCGCCAGGATCGGCTCCCGCGTCAGGTCACCGAGCAGGGCTCCGTCACCGTCGGGCGTCCTGCGGTTGTAGAGATCCTTCCGAACCGCCGGTGAGAACAGCTCGTTGATGAGCGGTCCGCCCAGGCGCGAGACCTGGACCCAGTCAGTGCCCGAGGTGCGCGCCGCGGAGGCGCTGCGCGAGATCGTCGCGGTCTGCTCGCGGGTCTGGGTCCTCGCGCGCCGCGGCGCCTGTCGCCCTCCACGCGTGGCGGGCCGCCGCGGGGCCCTTCCGCGTGGCGCGCTCCGCTCACGAGGAGCGATGCTGGGGGCGGCCGCGACGTTGTAGTCGGCGTCGGTCACCTGCAGGCGGCGCCGGTCCGTGGAGGCCCATACGCCGACGACGGCGTTGGCGGCATCCTCGGAGGCGACCGGCCGTCCGTCCTTGGTGACTTCGGCCTCCGGCACCTGCATCACGATCGAGCTCGTGCCGGCCCCGGCAAAGTCGTCCTTGCCGCCGCCCGCATTGCCCGGCGGAACGCGCAGGTTGACTGAATCGAAGGTGGCTCCCAGATCGATGAAGAAGGACTCGTCGCGTTCGCCCACGAAGGCCTTCCCCCCTCCGGGAAGCGACTTGACGCCCTCCGCGGCGAGCGCGCTGTAGTCGGGCATGGTGTTGGGACCAGCGTTGGTGGGCACGACGGGAAGCCCCCGGGCCACCCGCTTGCTGGAGCGCAGCCGCCCGTTGCGGTAGCGCTCGCGCACGATGTCGTAGGTCTGGGCCTGGATGAGGTCCGGATCACCGAGGGAGGTGACCTCGGGACGCGACTGCTCGTAGGTCGTGCGGTCACGAATCGTCGTCCTGAACGTGTACCGGTAGCGAATGTCGGCTCGCCCGTCACCGGTGTTGTCGACGTTCAGGTAGTAGGCCGCCCGATCGTCGAAGCGAAAGAAGTTGGGCCCGTTGGCCGGGTCGTGGCCGGGGATCCAGTTCCCGATCATCGTCAGCGTTCCGGGCGCGTCCTTCGCCGTGAAGGCGTACGTGTCGGTGTTGTCGGCCGTCGGGTCGAGCATGATGTTCGGCGCCTCGCGATGACTCGAGCCGGAGCTGAGCGATGCGGCTACGGCGCAGGCGGCCAACACGGCCACGATTGAGAGCTTCTTCATCTTCGCTTCTCCCTGTCAGGGCCGCTTTACTGAGAGCGGCCGTCTTCTTGGTGGTTCGTCGTGAGCCACCCTCGCGGATCACTGTCTGACGCCCGGGCACAACGCGGAGAGGGGGCCCGCGGGCCCCCTCTCCGGTGCTTCAGGTTCGGGCTCTTCAGGAACGCCCGCGCACTGCTAGCGCGGGGCGTCACCCGACGTCGGCTCGTGCGGCGGCTCGGCGCGCTTCGGATCCGAGTCGAAGCCTGAGGCCGGCCCCGGGATGTAGGGGAACGTGGCCAACTGGGCCTTGTCGTTCTGGTCCACGCCGTCGCCGAGGGGCAGCTTCTTGCCACCCTGGCTCTCGGGCACGAGGAATCCGCCGACCACCCTGAGGGTGATATCGACGGCGTCGTCGCCCAGCCTGCGGCCGTTCGGGTAGCCCGCCATGTCGCCACCGATCACGCCGAAGCGGTTCTCGGTGGTGCTGGGCGGCACGCCCATGTTGATCTTCAGCGTGTCCGCAGCCGCCGGGTTCTTGCTGATCTGGGTGACGCCGGGGATCCCCGTGAGCAGCGCCGTGACGATGTCGGTGCGTCCGGTCTCCTTCACGCCCAGCTTGAACAGGGCGTTCAGGAGGCGTGCCACCTCCGGCTTGAGAACGAAGGCGCCGAACTTCTTGGCGTCCTGGTTGGGCGTCGAGCGGTTGTACTCGTCCTTGCGGCCGAGCGGCACCACCAGCTCGTTCACGAGCGGGTTGGCCAACCGACTGACCTGTACCTTGCCACCCGAGCCGCCCGTGCCGAAGTTGGCGTTCTGGACCTCGAGCCGGCGCCGCTCGGTGGACGACCAAACGCCCACCACGGCGTTGGACGCCTTAGCGTTGGCCACGAGCTGACCGTTGCGCGTGACCTGCGACTCGGGAACCTGCAGCGCAATGGAATGCACGTTGAGCCCGGCGGTGTCGTCCTTGCCGCCGCCCCGGTTGCCGGTGCCGCGCTGTCCGGCGGGGACCCGGTTGGTACCCCCGCCCTCCAGGTTGATCGCGTCGAAGGTGGCACCCAGATCGATGTAAAACGCCTCGTCGCGCTGACCGGCGAACGTCTGTCCGCCACCGTTCAGAGGCCGGACCGCCTGGTTTGCGACGGCGTCGTAGCCGCCCGTCCCGTTGAACGTCTTCGGCCCCACGTTGTTGGGAGCGACGGGGATGTTGCGAGCTATCCGCTGCGTCGTCGTGCGGGCACGACCGCCCGGGCGGGTGATCGTCTCCTTGAAGACGTTGTAGCTCTGTTGGAGGTTGAGGTCCGGATCCTTGATCGACGTCACGCCGGGCTTGGCGTACAGGAAGCTGTTGCGATCGCGAATCCTCGTCTTGAACTTCCACCGGTACCTGATGTCGGCGCGACCGTCACCGGTGTTGTCGATGTTGATGAAGTAGTCGGCCCGGGGATCGAAGTTGTAGAAGTTGGGCCCGCCTGCCGGATCCTCGAGCGGGATCCAGTTGGCGATCACGGTCAACGACGCCGGGGCGTTCTGCGCAGTGAAGGCGTAGACGTCGGTGTTGTCGGCAGTCGGGTCGAGCGAGATGTTCGGCGCCTCGCGGTGGCTCGAGCCGGAGCTGAGCGACGCGACGATGCCAACGGCCAAGAGGGCCATGACTACGGAAGCGGAAAGTTTCTTCATGCGGAGCCCCCTCCACGCGGGCTGGGCCACGCTCGGACGCGAGACCACCAAGACGGTGAACGCGGCAACCGTAGACGTCGCCGAGAAAAGTGCTGCAAACGCGGCTCTTCTGCATTGCTGTCGCTTCTGCGACCGAGCCGCAGTTGAGCGACTCGGATCCATTTACGGTGGATGAACGTGATCCACCGAGCCGCGACGGGCAGAACACAGAACGTGCGCGGAGCCTTAGCGTGGATAGCCCTCCTCCTTGCGACCATCGTCCTCGCGGTGACGCTCGTGGCCTGCGCAGTGGGCGGTGAGGACGAGAAGCCCGACCGGCCTCGCCCCATATCCGGCCCGCCGCCGAAGGTTGGTCCTGGAGTACGGGTCGGCAGTAGCCCCGTGAGCGTGGCCGTCGGCGAGCGGGCGGTGTGGGTGGCCAACAACGCCGGCGGCACGGTGGTCCGCCTCGATCCCGCCACCGGCCGCCGCGAGGGACGGCCGATCCCGGTCGGAGCCGCGCCCGTGTCGGTCAGCGTCGGCGAGGGCGCGGTGTGGGTGGCCGGGGCGGAGGGCTCGATCAGCAAGATCGATCCGGTGCGCGGGCAGATCGAAGGTCCCGCGATACCGGTCGAGGACCCGTCCGCGGTGGCGGCGGGAGCCGGAGCGGTCTGGGTCACGAGCAGCGCACGCGACACCGTCACCGTGATCGATCCCGCCACCGGCGCGGTGTCGGGCGAGCCGATTCAGGTCGGAGACGGGCCCACCGACGTCGCCGTCGGGGAGGGTGCCGTGTGGGTGGCCAACTCAGACGACGGCACCGTGACGAAGATCGACCCCGAGACCCGCCGGCCGCAGGGTGAGCCGATCGCGATCGCCAAGGACAAGGTGCTCGGGCTTGCGGTGGGCGAGGGCGGAGTCTGGGTGGTGGGCAGCGACGATCCACTGAGCGGGCGGGTGAAGGTCGTTCGCATCGACCCCCGCTCCGCCGAGGCGGAGGAGGATCCGATCGCGCTCGACGGCACGGTCACGACCCGGCTCGCCGCCGGCCTCGGCTCGGTGTGGGCGACCGACCCGGGAAGCGTGCTCGCCGCGACCAACGAGCGGGGGCCGACGGTGAGCCGCATCGATCCCGCGGCCCGGGCGGTGGCCGGACGACCGGTGCCGGTCGGCGCGGGGCCGGCCGACATCGCCACCGGCGAAGGCGCCGTGTTCGTCGCGAACTCGGGCGAGGGCACGGTCACTCGCATCGAGCCCTGAGCCTCTCGCACCGTTGAACGTTTGTACGGGTCCCGGCACGTATAACTGCGCAAGCGCCGCCGACGTCTCGCCGCGAGGGGCCGGTTTCATCCCCGACGGCGCGCGATACCGCGCTCAAGCGGCCCCGACCGCAGCGCCGCTAGATCTTCAGCAGGATGATCACGTTCAGGGCGAACACGATGCAGAAGCCGATCGTCCAGCGGGTGAGGTTCTTCTCGGCGAACGAGCCGCCGCCGAGCTGGCCGCCGCCACCTCCCACGCCGAAGGCCCCGGAGAGGCCGGCGTCCTTGCCGGAGTGCAGGAGGATCAGGAGGATCACCATGATCGCGAGCAGCACCTGGACTCCGCTGAGAATCGCTTCCACGGGCCGGAACTCTAGCGGGCCCCCTTCGGCTCCTCACCCTTGAGCCGATCGAGCTCCCTGAGGATGTCGATCGCCTGCGCGCGAAGCTCGCGGTCGGTCTCGCGGTGGTCGGCCTCCGAAACCTTGCCCATCCGGAAGTCGAGCTCGGCGTCGCGAATCTCGGCGTACTTGGACTCCTTGGCCACCTCGAGATCGGCCGTGCGCTCGACTTCGCTTCGCTCGTCATCGCCACCTCTCACCAGTGGCGTCGCAACGCACACCGCAACGAGGACGATCAGAAGCAACAGTGCCAGGGCGTACTCCACGGAGGCTCAGCCCGTCCCGGCCGGGACGGGCACCATCAGGCGCGCGAGAGCTCGCGGCCCACGCGCGCCGCGTACAGGCTGCGCACGCTGCGGGTGCGGGCGTCGGCGGTAGGCCACAGGGCTGTGAGCGCCCCGAGCAGCACCACTCCGCCGCCGATCCAGATCCAGGCCACGAGCGGCGAGACAAGTGCGCGGAAGGCCGCCGGCGGCGGGTCCTGGCGGTAGCTCTCGACGATCGCCGCGGCGATCAGGGGCTGGGCGTCGGTGAACTCGGCGCCCCCGAACTTGCGGTTGGCCTCCTCGATGCGCGGCTCGAGCGTGCGCAGGTCGGGCTGGATCGAGGCCCAGAAGTCCTGGGTGAGTCCCCAGCGCACGTCCACCTCGCTCGTTGCTTCACCCTCGAAGAAGCGCCCGATGGCCCCGTTCGAGCCATCGTCCTGGGCGGTGTAGTAGTTGCGCGAGGGATGGATCGTGAAGCGCTCGCCCCCCTTGCGCACGTCGAAGACGGCGCCCAGGGTGATCGGGGCGCCCGTGTCCGAGGGGTCGTTCAGCACGTCGGCCGTGGGCTTCACGTAGGTGATCTGGTACCCGTCGACCTCGACGGTCTGCCCGGGCGAGACGCGCGCGTCGCGCTGCTTGACGAACGCCGAGGACGCCGCCACGCCGAGGAACAGCAGCGCGATCCCCACGTGCACGATGTAGCCGCCGTAGCGACGCCGGTTGCGACTCACGAGATGCACGAGCGCGCCCGGCCACGAGCCTCCCGAGATCGTGCGGCGGGCGCTCGCCCCGCGCGCGAACTCCTGTCCGACGACGGCCACCACGAAGGCCACGAACGAGAACATGATCAGCGACGCGACACTGTCGGCGGCGGGGGTCAGCGCGAGCAGCGCCACGAGGGTCAGAGCCGTGACTCCCGCGGGCACGAGCAGGGCGCGGCGCAGGTTGGCCGGCGTGATCCGCCGCCAGGCCACGGCCGGGCCGATCCCGGCCAGCAGCACGAGCACGAGCGCCAGCGGAGTCGTGTACCGGTTGAACCACGGCGGGCCGACGCTGGCCTCGGTGCCCGTGACCGCCGCGGAGATCAGCGGGAAGAACGTGCCCCAGAAGATCACGAAGCAGAGGCCCACCAGCACCAGGTTGTTCAGCAGGAACATGGCCTCGCGGGAGGCGAAGGAATCGAAGCGGCCCTCCGACCGCAGGTCCTGGCGGCGGCTCAACACGAGTGCCACCGAGCCGACGAGCACGAGGGCGATGAAGGCCAGGAACTTGCCGCCGAGGGTCGACTCGCCAAAGGCATGGATCGAGTCGAGGATCCCCGACCGCACGAGGAAGGTGCCGAGCAGCGCCAGCACGAACGTCGCGATGATCAGCGACACGTTCCAGACCTTCAGCATCCCGCGCTTCTCCTGCACGATGATCGAGTGCAGGAACGCCGTGCCGGTGAGCCACGGCATGAGCGAGGCGTTCTCCACCGGATCCCACGCCCAGTAGCCGCCCCAGCCGAGCTCGGAGAACGACCACAGAGCGCCGAGCATGATCCCGAAGCCGAGGAAGGTCCAGGCCATCAGGGCGAAGCGGCGCGTCGAGCGGATCCAGTCCGCGCCGGTGTTACGGGTGATCAGCGCGCCGATCGCGAAGGCGAACGGAATCGAGAAGGCGACGTAGCCCGAGTACAGCATCGTCGGGTGGATCATCATCGCCGGGTGGCGGAGCAGCGGGTTGAGCCCGTTGCCCTCCGCGGGCGGATTGGCGAGCGTCGCGAAGGGCTGTGCTTCCGGGACGAACACGATCAGCGCCAGGAAGAATGCTGCGATCCCGCCGAGAACCGCGGTCGCGTAGGGCACTATCTCGCGGTGCTTGCGTCGCGTGGAGCGCAGGACGAGCGCCGAGAACACACTCAATAAGAACACCCACAAAAGCAGCGAGCCGGCCTGGCTCGACCACATCGCGGTGACCTTGTAGAAGAGCGGCGTGTCGGTCGAGGAGTTCTGCTGCACGAGGGCGAACGAGAAGTCCGAGCGCATGTAGGCCGCCTCGAGCAGCGTCACCGAGGTGATCATCAGCCCCGCCATGCAGTACACGGCCCGGCGGGCCGAGACCACGAAGCGGTGCTGCCCCGCGAGCGCGCCGTAGAGCGCCGCGCCCACGGCGTAGACCGCGGCCAGCAGGCCGACGAGCAGGCACGCCGAGCCGACGCCGGCCATCAGGCGCCCGCCTCCGTCGCCGACATCAGCTCTGCTGCTTGTCCTTGGTGAACTTCGACGGGCACTTGGTCACGAGCGAGTCGCGCTCGGCCGCGAAGGTGCCGTCGCGCATCTGGCCGGAGACGATGACCTCGCGCCCGTCGCGGAAGGGATCGGGGACGACGCCCGAATAGACGACGGGGACCGATGCCGATCCCTCGCGATCGCGCACCCGGAAGAGCAGCTCGTCGCCCCGGTGGTCGACGGAGCCGTCGACCACCTTGCCGGTGAGCTCGTACGAGCGACCCGTGTCGGGGGCCTTCACCAACTGGGAGGGGGTCTTGGCCTCGGTGGAGGCGTTGAAGCTCGTGTAGATCAGCGCGGTGGCCAGGAACAGGGCGGCACCCAGCGCCACCACCAGGCGGATCTTGCGCTTGCGGCTCGGGTCCATGGCGGTGCTCAGTATGGCAGGGCGGTTCGGCTCACACTTCTCTATACGGCGCCCGGCTGGGAGGCGGTTGAAGCCGCAGTGTCGATCGAACCTCCTCCCGAAGAGTCAGGGTCAGAGCAGTCGCGTCGTTGCCGGCGTCCGGGCTCAGACTTCTTCCCACTCCACGAGATCCGGTCGCCGGAGGAACTTCCCCTACGACCGCCGCGTGGGCGCCGGATACGGCGCCAGGATCATCACGATGCGCGCGTCGCTCGTGGCCCGCACCTCACGCCGCTCGTGCGGCGCGAAGTGGAACAGGGCGCCGCCGGCGCCGGTGGTGGTCTGCCCGTCCTAGGCGATCTCCACCTCGCCCTCGGCCACCAGCAGGTAGGTGTTCTCGTGCACCTCGTGCTCCTGCATCATCTCCCCGGCCGGGAGGTGGATGGCGATGGCGCGCGTGTCCTCGTCGGTGCAGAGCACCTCAGGGTGGTGTGGCTTGATGTCCAGCTCGGCCACGTTCCAGGACTCCATGCCTGGGTGCTCCCCACAGACGGGGCTCGGCTAAACGGGAACGGCGGTCTCCGACGCCGTTCCCGGCGCGGGCTGCTCGCGGCCGAGGCGCTCGATCAGCGGCGCCAGCTGGTAGGCCAGGATCCGCACCCGGTTCAGCTCCGATCGCGACCAGAGCCGCTCTTGGCTCGCGAAGACCTGGAGAACTCCCAGCGACTCGCCGCAAGCCACGATCGGAGCGAGGAGCATCGCCCGGTAGCGCGTCGTGCCGAGCAGCGCCAGCTCGCCGATCTCCGCCGACCCGTCGCTGAAGAGCACCTGAATGACCTGGCGGCTGTTCAGGACCTCGGCGGTGGTGGCGTAGCTCGCCAGGGTCAACTGCTCGCCGCTGCGCAGCCACGCGTGGCGGCTGACCGCCTCGACGGCCCCTTCGTCCGGAAGGTAGCGAAGGAGGCTCGCGTCCTGCCCGCCGAGCTGGGCCGCCACGATCCCCAGGCCGTCGGTCAGCCCATCCAGCGAGGTGATCTCGGCCAGCCGTTCGACCACCTCCTCGAGCCCCCGCTCGTCGCTTCCCGGAAGGTCGTGGTCGCTCGTGCGGGGCAGGCCGCTGCGCAGGCTGCGACGGAGCAGCGGCCCGGTGACCTCATACTTCATGGTCACCCACGGGCGGGCCGGGCGGGCGAGCACGAAGCCCTGTCCGTAGGTCACGTCGAGGTCGGCCAGCGCCCGTAGCTCCTCCGCGTTCTCGACGCCCTCGGCACAGACAGTCGCGCCGGTGCGACGCGCGAAGTGCACGAACGACTCGATCATCGCCCCCTTGGCCGCGTCCTTGTGGCAATCGGCCACGAGCGTTCGGTCGAGCTTGATGATGTCGGGCCGTATGTCCATGACCTGCCGCAGGCCGGCGTAGCCCGCACCCGCGTCGTCCACGGCCACGCGGCCGCCGCGAGCCCGCACGTCGTCGAGAGCTGTCTTGAGGGCCGCCTCGTCGAGAACCCGTTCCTGTTCGGTTATCTCGATCACGAGCCCGGTGAGATCGTCCGGGAGGACCGCCTGTACCTCCGGCGAGGACAGGCACGACGGGCTTACGTTGACCGTGAGGAAGGTGGCGGGCGGGCGCGCCGGATGATCGAGTATCGCTCGCGCGGCGCGGGCTTCGAGCTCCGGGCCCAGGCCGCAGCGCTGCGCCTGCGGGAACCAGGAGAGCGGGGTCCGCTCGGGATGGCCGGGAAAGCGCGATAGGCCCTCGTAGCCGGCCAGCTCACCGGTGGCCAGAGCGACGATGGGCTGGTAGACGGACTCGATGGGACGTTCACGGCGCAGCAGCTCGAGCACCTCCGCGTGCTGCTCCTCGCTTGCCGTGAGCACGACGTGCTCTGGGTCGTAGCGCCGGGTCCGGTCGCCACCCTCGCGCTTCGCCCACGCCTGGGCGCCGTCCGCGGCGTGAAGAAGCGTGGCCGTATCGCCGGCGTCGATCGGGAAGCACGCAAAGCCGGCGGAGCAGCGCAGCGCCGGACCGTTGGACAGGGCTCCCGACACTGCCTCTCGGGCGCGATCGGTCACGGTCAGCGCCAACTCAGGGTCGGCACCCGGCAGCACGAGCCCGAAGTGGTCGGCCCCTAGGCGGGCGAGCACGTCAGTGGTGCGCAGGGCCTCCCTGAGCGCGTCAGCGACCGCCCGCAGCACCCTGTCGCCCGTGGCCGGCCCGAGCTCCTCGTTGAGCTCCCGGAACCCGTCGAGGTCGAGCTTCACGACCGCCATGTCGCCACGCTCGCGCTCAGCCCGTTCGAGCTCGATCTGGAGCGTCTCGTGGAAGCGGTGGCGGGAGCCCACCTTGGTGAGCGGATCGGTGGCCGCGTTGGACTCGAGGCGCCGCTCGCGCTCGGCCACCGCCTCCGCAAGGGCGTCGAAGTCGTCAGCCGCCGCCCGGAACTCGGGGCCCCCGCGGCGAATCTGGAGCGGCCGGTAGTCGCCCTCCCGAGCCCTGACGAGCGCCTTGCGGAGGTCGTCGAGCGGCCTGGTGGCGGAGCGGCTCCACAGGCGGCCGAGAAGGAGGAGGAGAACACCGGCCACGAGGCCCGCGATGAGGCCGGTGACCGCACCCGTGCGGGTGGCGCGCGCCAGGGGATCACCGGCGAGGCTGATGACGAGCCGCTGGCTGCGCTTTCCGCGACCCTTGCCGAACGGGAACCGGTACGCCCGTACGCCGTCTGGCGTTGCGGCCGGAGCCTTGGACGCGCCCTCGACGGCAACGGTGGCGTCGAGCCCGCGGGCGACGCGCCGCGCCTGCGGCAGTCCGTCGGACCCCGTCGCCACCGCCCGGATGCTCTCGGCGCGCTGGTCGAGCTCCCTGGTGGCGGCGCCCCGGCCGAGCGCGGCCACGAGCCCTCCGACCACGAGCGCGACGATCAGCGCTGTGGCGAGCGCGGCAAGGGCCAGCTGCCGGCCGAGCGACCGGTCGGCGAGCGCCCGCTTCACGCTGGTGGTGGACACAAGTCGTAATCGACGCGGATCGCGGTGAGCTTTAGTGCGACTCGCGTTTGACGGCCGAGGAGTCCACCTCCCCGGCGGAGCATGCGAAGCTCTCATGGTGATGCGGCGGCTCGGGATCTCTGCGGTGGGATTGGCCCTGATGGGCCTGATCGCGCTCGGGTCGAGCGGTAGGTCCAACGCCGCAGGTGAGGCCTTACCTGCGCGCCCCGCCACCGGCGCGCCGCTCCTCCTACCGGATCTCGTCCAGCGCGTACCGCTCGACATCGGAGTCGACGCCGCGGGCTCCGGCGCCGACCGACGCTTTCACCTCGGCTTCGTCTCGGCGGTGTCGAACCTCGGTTCGGGGCCGCTCATCGTCCGGGGTCACCGCCCTGCGGGCGTCGAACGCCGGATGACCGCCGATCAACTCGTTGAGCGCGCCGACGGATTTCGGGTGCGGCGACGCGCGGTCGGCCGGCTGGCCTTCGTCCGATCGTCCGATCACCGGCACTGGCACTACCTGGACTTCGATCGCTACGAGCTGCGCAGCGCCTCCGGGGAGGCGCTGCGCCGCGACCGCAAGACCGGCTTCTGCCTCGGCGACCGGTACCCGGCGGCGCCGCCCGCCGAACGCGCCCCCGCGGCCTACACCTCGCGCTGCGGGCTCGAGCGCCCCGACCTGCGCGCGGTCACCCAGGGCATCTCCGTCGGCTACGGCGACGACTACTCGGCACAGCTCGAGGGTCAGTACGTGGACGTGACCGGGCTCCCGGGTGGCCGCTACCAACTGGTGCACCGGGCGAACGCCGACCGCGCCGTGCTCGAGGAGGACTACGGCAACAACTCGGCCTCGGTGCTCGTCCGCCTGAGCTGGCCCCGCGGCCGCGATCAGCCGCCGAGCGTCAGGGAGCTGCGGGCGTGCGACGCGGAGTGCCGGCGCCCCTGAAGGGGACCAGCAGGACATCGACGCCGGCGGCTGAGGGCCGCCGGGCGCGCAGCGCGGCCGGCGTGACAGATACCGACTCGTCGACGCTGAAGCGCTCGAGCGTGTAGCTCGCTTTGACCAACGGCCGTCCCGGATGGAAACCTGCCGTGGCGGCAGGAACCTGAGGCTGTCCTCCGTCACGGGTCAGCGTCATCACGTTCACCGTCGACACCTTGGCGCCGAGGCCCGCGGCGACCGCCCACCAGAGCACATCGCGCGCTCCATCTCGGCCGTCAGCCGCTCTGAGAAAGAAGATGAAGGACAGCGTCGAGAGCACGAGCATCAACGAGTACGACCGCGCCTCCTGTGCCATCCATATGAGGTAGGGGTTAACGGTGACGAGGGCGGCCACGACAAGCCCCACGCGGCGAGACACGAGCGTCGCCCCGGCGGCGTAGGCCAGCGGCACCAGGGCTGTGCCGAGCAGCGTGGACAGCGAGCGCAGTCCCACCTCGCCGGTGCCGAACGCCTGACTCCAGAGCCACGCGAGCACGTAATAGAGGGGCGGCGTGGCCTCGGTATCCGGGATCGTCGAGAGCATTCCCCCGAGATCCATTCGCACGAGGAAGACGGTGAACGTCTCGTCGTACTCGAAGCTCTGGAGGTCGAGCGTCCCGAAGCGCACCAGCGCTCCGAGCACCGTGAGACCGATCACCGCCTGACGGGTCGGCGTGCGCATTCGGGCCGACGGTAGCGCCAAGGGATACAGAGCGGACGACGGGCCTCGAACCCGCGACCTCGAGCTTGGGAAGCTCGCGCTCTACCAACTGAGCTACGTCCGCGTGGCCGGGGCGCTGACGCTCCGGACGCTCGCGATTCTAACGCCGCCGAGGGGCCGGCGCCCGGCCTGCCCGTGCCGCCCGCGAGGACCGTATCTACTCTTGACGCGCCGAATGCATCGCCTGCTCTCCCCCATTCCCGCGGTCGTCATCGCTGGCGTGCTGGCCCTGCTCGGGCTGCTCACCTACGGCGTGGTGTCGAAGAATCCGGACCGCGGCATCGAGGCCGCGCTCGCGCGCGGCGAGACGCCGGCCGCGCCGGCCATCCGCCTCCCAAAGCTGGGGTCCGACGAGGAGGCCTCCCTCGCCGATTACAGGGGCAAGGTCGTGGTCCTCAACTTCTGGGCGTCCTGGTGCGACCCGTGCCGGGCCGAGTCGCCGCTGCTCCAGCGCTGGCATGATCGGCTCGGGCCGCGAGGCGCCACCGTGCTCGGCGTCGACGTGCTCGACGCGACGCCCGACGCTCAGAAGTTCATCGACGAGTTCGGGCTGAGCTATCCGATGCTGAAGGATGGGGACGGCGAGTCGCAGAAGGACTTCGGCGTGGCCGCCTACCCGGAGACGGTGGTCATCGACCGCCGCGGCCGGCTGCGGGCGATCGAGCGCGGCCCCGTGGACGACGCCTTCTTCGAGCGCCATGTGGTGCCGCTACTGGAGGAGCCCGCGTGAGGCGGGCGCTGGCGCTGCTAATTGCGGTCGCAAGCCTGGCGGGTCCGGCCGTCGCTGCCGCGCAGTGCCCGCGCACGAGCGTGGCCGACATCGAGGACGAGGTGATGTGCCCGGTGTGCGGCACGCCGCTCGCGCTCGCCACGGAGGCGCCCCAGGCCAAGCAGGAGCGGTCGTTCATCCTCGACCTGGTCGAGCAGTGCAAGTCGAAGGACGAGGTGAAGGCGGCGCTCGTGGCGGAGTTCGGGGACAGCGTGCTGGCGGTGCCCGGCGACGACGGCTTCAATCGCGCCGCGGTGTTGGTGCCGGGTCTCGCGCTGCTGCTGGCGTTGGCGGCAATCACGGCGGCCACGGTGCGCTGGCGGCGCGGTCCTCGTGCGGGCGGTGGCGGGGGTGAGGCGCCCGCGGCGGCGGCACTCGGCGGCTCCGACAGCGCCCGCCTCGACGCGGACCTCAAGCGTTACGACCTCTAGCGGGGAAGCGAGTAGCCCATGAACGAGGGAGTCGACACCACGGTCGTTGCCGCCTTCGCCGTCGGCTTCCTGTCCTTCGTCTCCCCCTGCGTGCTGCCGCTCGTGCCCGGCTACCTGTCGGCGATCTCGGGCGTGTCGTTCGCGGACCTGAGCGAGGGGCGCGGCCGTAGAGCAGTGCTCGGCCCGGCGCTGCTCTTCTGCCTGTCGTTCACGGTCATGTTCGTCGCGCTGGGCATGACCGCCACCGGGCTCGGCACCACGCTGCTCGAGCACCGCAACGGCCTGAGGCAGGTGGCCGGAGTGGTCATCGCCCTCATGGGCGTGCTGTTCGTGGCCACGCTCTTCCTCCCGCGCCTCAACCGCAGCTGGCGGCCGGAGCGGCTGCTCTCGCGCGCCTCGACCGGCGGTCCGGTGGTTGCGGGGCTCGCCTTCGCGATCGCCTGGCTGCCGTGCACGGGACCCACGCTTGGCGCAATTCTCACCGCAGCGAGCACCGAGTCGACGGTGGGCGAGGGCGGCGTGCTGCTCGCCTTCTACGCCGCCGGCCTCGCGGTGCCGTTCATCCTCAGCGCGGTGGCCTTCTCGTCGGTCACCGGGGTCTTTCGCTTCTTCCGCGACCACTACGCGGCGATCACCGTGGTCTCGGGGGTGGTGCTGGTGGTGATGGGGGTGCTGCTCTACACCAACGAGCTCACCCGCCTGAACTCCGAGGCCCTGTCCCTGCTCGACGGCCTCGGGCTGAACTTCTTCAGCGAGGTCTGACGCAAACGGTGAACGGTTGACCGTGCCCGGGGCCGGTGAACCGTCCAGTGACGTGAGGCCCTACGCCGCGCTGGCGCGCACGTCGGGCGGCAGCAGGGTGCGCAGCCGGGCGAGGGCGCGGGTCTCCACCGCGCGGGCGCGCTCACGCGTGAGACCCACGACTCGGCCCGCATCCTCGAGCGTGCGGGGGTGCTCGCCCCGCAGTCCGAAGCGCAGCTCGACCATGCGCCGCTCGCGGTAGGCCAGTCCGTCGAGCGCCTGGCCGACAGCGTCCGTGGACATCTGCTCGGCCACGAACTCGTCGGGCGAGGGGGAGCGGTCGTCCACGAGCAGATCGCCGAGCGCCACTGCCTCGTCGGCGCCGACGGGCGTCTCCAGGGAGACCATGGCCGCTCCCGCGACACGAATCCGTTCGGCCTCTTCGAGCGGTATGCCCACCGCGGCCGCCACCTGCTCGGGGGTCGGATCGTGCCCAAGCTTGGCGGCGAGCTCCCGCTCGGCACGCTTGAGCTTGTAGAGCACGTCGCTGATATGCACCGGCAGGCGCATCGTGCGCGACTTGTCGGCCACGCCGCGGGCAATCGCCTGCCGTATCCACCACGTCGAGTAGGTCGAGAACTTGAAGCCGCGCCGGTGGTCGAACTTCTCGACGGCGCGGATGAGGCCGATCGTGCCCTCCTGGATCAGGTCGAGGAAGGGCAGGCCCTGGTTGCGGTAGCGCTTGGCGATCGAGACGACCAGGCGCAGATTGGCCTCGATCATGCGCTGCTTGGCGGCCTGGTCGCCGCGCTCGATGCGCCGCGCCAGGTCCATCTCCTCGGCGGCGGTGAGCAGCCGTACCCGACCGATGCTGGCCAGGAACGGCTGGAGGGCGTCGCCGCCGGGATCCGGCTCGGTCGAGCGCGGCACGTCGGCCGGCTCGAACGCCGAGCGGCACTCCCCATCGATGGCGGTCTCGCCGTCGATGGCGGTCTCGATCATGGCGGCCACCCTAGGAGCGGTCCCTAAGGCGACGCTGAGGCAGCCATTAAGCGGCGCTAAAGATGTTCTGGACGGCGCAACCCGACACGAGCGGCTCGGCCCTACATCTCCTCGGGAGCCGACACGCCCAGCAGCCCGAGCGAGCGGGCGAGCACCCGCTTGGCCAGCACGCACATCGCGATGCGAAGTCCCTCGTCGCCACCTTCCTCCGCGGCGCCCACCACGCGGCAGTCGCGGTAGAAGGCCGAGAAGTCGTGGGCCACGTCGTGCCCGTAGACCGTCAGGCGGTGCGGGGCCCGACGCTCGGCGGCAAGGGCCACCTCCTCCGGCAGCTCGAGCAGGCGCTTGAGCAGCGCCCGGGCGGAGGGATGCAGGACCTCGGAGCTCGCCGTCAGGTCGCGGGCCATGGCCTCCGCAACGGGTGAATCGCCTGCCTTGCGCAGGATGCTCGCGATGCGCGCGTGGGCGTACTGCACGTAGTAGACGGGGTTGTCCTGGCTGCGCTCGCGGGCCAGGGCCAGATCCAGGTCGAGCGTGGTGTCGTGGCTGCGCTGCACGAGGAAGTAACGCGCGGCGTCGACGCCGATGTCGTCGATCAGGTCGTCGAGCGTGACAAACTCGCCCTCGCGCTTGGACATCGCCACCCGCCGCCCGTGCTCCATCAGGTTCACGAGCTGCATGATCAGGAACTCGAGCCGCTCCGGCTCGCCGCCCAGTGCGATCCATGCGGCGCGCATGCGTGCGACGTAGCCGTGGTGGTCGGCCCCGAGCACGTCGATCGAGCGGTCATAGCCGCGCTCCAGCTTGTCGCGGTGGTAGGCGATGTCGGAGGCGAAGTAGGTGAGCTCACCGGATGACCGCTCCAGCACGCGGTCCTTGTCGTCTCCGTGCGCCGTGGTGCGAAGCCACAGCGCGCCCTCGTGCGAGTAGACCTCCTCGCGCTCCTCGAGGATGGTCGAGACCGCGTCGAGCGCGCCGCCCTGGTGGAGGGAGCGCTCGGAGAAGAAGCGGTCGAAGCGCACTCCCAAGCGGTCGAGGGAGGCCTCGACTCCCTCGAGCATCAGCTCGACTCCGCGCGTGGCGAGAGCGTCCGGATCTGCGCCGGCAGCCCCGTCGATGCGGGCGGCCAGGTCGGTCACGTATTCGCCCTTGTAGCCGCCCTCCGGCGGCTCCTCACCGCGAGCGCGGGCCTGAATGGACTCGCCGAACAGGCGCACCTGGCTGCCGTGATCGTTCACGTAGAACTCGCGCTCCACCCGGTGGCCGGCGAACTCGAGGATGCGGCAGAGCGAGTCCCCGTAGGCCGCGTGCCGGCCGCTCGCCACCGTGATCGGCCCGGTCGGGTTCGCGCTCACGAACTCGACAAGGATGTGCTCGCCGCCCTGGGGCGCCCCCGCCCCGAAGGCCTCGTCCTGGTTCATCGCTGCCGCCAGGGCACCGAGGCACCACGCGTTCGACATGAACAGGTTGAGGAAACCGGGACCGGCGACCTCGACGCGCTCGAGCCCGTCGTCCAGGCGCTCGGTCAGGAGTCCGCCGATGCGCTCGGCCACCGCCCGCGGCGGCTCGCCCAGGGCGGGTGCGGCCAGCAGCGCGGCGTTGCTGGAGTAGTCGCCGAACTCGGGCCCCCGCGGGCGCTCGATCCGCGGCGCCTCGGCCAGCTCCTCGCCGCGCACCTCGGCGGCCGCCGCGCTCAGGGCGGAGCGGAGATCGGCTACGGGGGAGGTCGGCAAGGGCTTGGGCGAGTGGGCCTAGTAGTGATACGGCTCGCCGGCCAAGATCTTATGGGCGCGGAAGAGTTGCTCTAGCAGGACCACCCGGGCGAGCTGATGCGGGAGGGTCATGGCCCCGAGGGACAGCTTCACGTCGCAGCGCTCGAGCCCGGTTCCCCTGGGGCCACCGACCACGAAGCACAGATCGCGCCCCGAGCCTCGCCGCTCCTCGACGAACGCGCTGAAGGCCAGCGAGTCGAAGGCGCTGCCGGTGGCGTCGAGCAGGCAGACGAAGTCCCGTTCTGGCACCCGGGCGGCGAGCCGCTCCTCGTCTCTGACCTCCACCAGCTCAAGCCGCGCGTAGCGGGAGAGCAGCTTCGCGTAGTGCTCGACATCGTCGGCGAACGGCGGCCTGAGCCGGCCCGCGGCCAGCACCAGGATGCGCATTGCTACGACTGCCTCGGAGGTGCGATACTGCGCGAATGGCCGAGGACGACGAGCGCCCCGAGCGCCAGATCAACATCCACACCTCGCCTGAGGTGATGGCCGGGCACTATGCGAACTTCGCGAACGTCAGTCATTCCGACTACGAGTTCACGATCACGTACGCGCGCGTCGACCACGAGGTCGAGGAGGACGAGATCCCCGGTGTGGTGGTCTCGCGGATCGCGCTGTCGCCGCGGTTCATGCGCGAGCTGATCGACGCCATGGAGGACAACTACTCCAAGTGGCGCACGCGAGAGGGCATCAAGAACCTCCCCGAGTTTCCCGGCGAGTAGCAAGCGCCATGCCGATCCGCTCCACGGTGGTGGGGTGGGTGCCGAAGAGAAGGTGCAGCGCCGCCGGCGGCTCGGGGTCCGCCACGCCCTGCACGGCCAGGCGCTTGTCGAGCCCGATGGCCGCCCCGGGGTCGTGCGTGAGCTCGAGGGCGTAGGCGTCGGCGCGGGCCTCCACTTGCCGCGACAGCACGTTGCTGGCCGAGCCCACCGCAAACGACACGATCCCGAGCGACAGGGCCAGTGCCGGCAGCGCGGCCGGGGTGCCGGCCGGACGGCGGCGATTGAGCGCCTCGCCCAGGCGCTGGACGAGCAGGGTGGCCGCCGGGGCGACGATGGCCAGCCACAGCAGGCCGCGTCTCAGATCGTGGTTCTTCACGTGGGCGAGCTCGTGCGCGACCACCGAACGGATCTCCTCGGGCGGGAAATCATCGATCAGGTTGTCGTAGAGCACCACTCGTTTGGTGGCGCCGAGGCCCCCCACGTAGGCGTTGGCTCCTGTGGTGCGCCGGCTGGCGTCGACCCGGTACACCTCGCCCACCTCGACCCCCGACCGGCGGGCTAGGTCGAGGACCTCGCCGCGCAGCTCTCCCTTCGGCAGCGGCTCGAAGCGGTTGAAGATCCGGTCGGTCGTGATCGGCGCGAGCGTGGTCACGGCCACCGCGATCACCACCACCCCCAGCGACGCCGGTGCCCACCAGTGGCGCGGGAAACGTCTGACGAGGGTCACGGCCAAGAGCGCTCCGACCCCGGCGAACAGCGCTCCGATCGCGGCTGCCTTCCCGGTATCGACGAGCCACGCCGGCCACGGCTGCGTCGAGAGGCCGAAGTCGACCGCGCGCTCGTGAGCGACCGCCGCGAGCGGCAGCCCGACCACGACGAGTGTGAGCGACAGGCCGGCGCCCACCGCCGCCGCTCCGAGCAGCGGCCGTGCGGAGGCCCGCTCGAGGGCGTTCCTCATGGGTCGCGGTGGCCGGAGAGCGAGCAGAGCGAGGGTGGCCGCCGAGAGGCCGAGGCCGGCGAGGCCGACGATCCGCTGCGGGCCGCGGAAGTCGCGCGCTCGCTCGAGCTCCGCGGCGCTGAAGTACGCTGTCGGATCGACAGCGGCTGCCTCGATCAGGCCGTCCTGCGGACGCAGTAGGAGGGTGGCCACCGCGGCGGCACCGGCGGCCGCCACCAGCGCCAGCGGCAGTCGGTAGCGATGAGCCTGCACTCCCCCGCCACTCTAGAGAGCGACTCGGAGCGGCCGCGAAGGGTCGCCCTCATCTCCGACGTGCACGGCAACCTGCCCGCCTTCCGAGCCGTGCTCACAGACATCGAGGCGGCAGGCATCGACCGGATCTGGTGCCTCGGGGACGTGGTCGGCTACGGCGCGAGGCCGAACGAGTGCGTGCAACTCGCGGCCGAGCACTGTGACCTCTGCCTGCTCGGCAACCACGACCTGGCGGTGCTCGGGCGGCTCGACATCACGGAGTTCTCCCCCACCGCGGCGGCTGCGGCGCGCTGGACCACCCGCCGCCTCGGAGGCGACGCCAAGAGCTTCCTCGAGGTGCTGGCAACCCACGACGAGACGCACGCGCTCGGCCTCTATCACGCAAGCCCGCGCGATCCGGTGTGGGAATACGTGCTCTCTGCCCTCCTCGCGGGCGCGTGCATGGACGCCATGGCACCGCGGGTGGGGGCGGTGGGTCACTCCCACGTGGCGCTGTGGTTCTGGCGCGAGAACACCGGCCTGCCCGCCGGCGGCGCGGCACCGGACGGCACCATGAAGGACCTTTCGAGCGGCCGCTGGCTGGTGAACCCGGGGGCAGTCGGGCAGCCGCGCGACGGCGACCGGCGCGCGGCCTGGCTGCTCCTCGACCCAACGGCCTGGAGCGCCGCCTGGCGTCGCGTCGAGTATCCCGTGGACGAAGCGGCGGACGCGATCCGGGCCGAGGATCTTCCCACGGGCCTTGCCGACCGGCTTTACTACGGGCAGTGAGCAGACCGATCGCGACCAGCTTCCGTGGGCTCGCGCTCCCGCCCCTCCTCGCCGCGGCGTTGGTCGGCGGCTGCGGTGGAGAGGAGAAGGGCGCCCCCCTGCCGCGCGCTCAGGCCGCCACGATCGTCACCAACCTCGACGAGATCCGCCGTCGGATGCAGGCGGAGAACGCCTGCGGCGACATCGTCGAGGAGGACTATCCGGCGATAGAGGCGGAGCTCGGACGCCTCCCGAAGGACGTGGATCCGGATCTTCGAAGCGCCCTCGAGGACAGCGTCAAGCGCCTGCGCACGCTCACCGACGACGAGTGTCAGCGCATCAAGGAGGAAAAGGAGGCGGCGCGGCCGGACCCGGAGCCCGTGCCGGAGCCCGTACCGGTTCCCGAGCCCGAGCCCGTTCCCCCCACGCCGACGGTGCCGGACGAGACCGTACCGGACGAGACCGTACCGGAGCCCGACCCGATACCCGAGCCGGACCCGACCCCTCAGCCCGAGCCACAACCCAAGCCGCCCAAGCAACCCAAACCGCCGAAGGTGACCCCGCAGCCGGGGGGCACCGTCGACCCGAACGCCGCCGGCCGCGAGGGGCCGCAGCCCGGCAGGAGCGCCCCGTGAGCACTCCCGCGGAGGTCATGGGCCGCTACCGGCTCGACGGTCGCCTCGGCGCGGGCGGCATGTCGACTGTTTTCGTGGCCATGGACACGGTGCTCGAGCGCTGCGTGGCCGTGAAGCTGCTTGCCGAGCACCTGGCCGAGGACGAGGGGTTCGTCCTGCGCTTCCGCCGCGAGGCCCTGGCGGCGGCGCGCCTGCAGCACCCGAACATCGTGCAGGTCTTCGACTCCGGCCTCGACGAGCCGTCGGGGCGCCACTTCATCGTCATGGAGTACGTAAACGGGCCGTCGTGCGCCGACCTGCTGCGTGACCACGACGTGCTCGACATCGAGGAGACCGTGCGCATCGTCCGCGACGCCTGTCATGGCCTCGACTACGCCCACCGCTCCGGCGTCGTGCACCGTGACGTCAAGCCGGGCAACCTGCTCGTGTCCACCGAGAGCGGCACCCTCAAGCTCGCGGACTTCGGCATCGCCAAGGCGGCCGAGCAGAGCCGCATCACCCAGGTCGGCTCGGTGCTCGGCACCGCTGCCTATCTCTCGCCGGAGCAGGCCCGGGGCGAGGAGTCGGACGCCGCCTCGGACATCTACTCGCTCGGCGTGTGCACCTACCAGTTCCTCGCCGGCCGTCTGCCGCACGAGTACGGCTCGCTGACCGAGCTTGCTCTCAAGCAGCAGAGCGACCCGGTGGAGCCCGTGACCATGTTCCGCCCGGACGTGCCGCCGGCGCTCGACCGGGCGGTGCGGATCTGCCTCGAGCGCGACACCGCCATCCGGTACGCCAGCGCGCTCGAGATGGCCGAGGCACTCGAGGCCGGGCTGCGGGACGAGGACACCGAGGCCACGCTGCGCCTGAGCGCCATGGCGGCCGCGAGCTACGAGGACGAGGCCACGGAGGCCACCCGAGCGATGGCCGCCGACACCGCCACCCGGGCCCTGCCCGCCACCCGCATGCACACCGGGCGGGTGGCGCCGGCGCCGGCGGCCCGCCGCGGCGCATCGCTCCCCGCGCCCCCGCCGAGACGGGGACAGGGGCGTCGAAGGTCGCTCGCCACCCTCGGCGTTGTGGCCGCCCTGCTCGTGATCGCCGGCCTGCTGCTGCTCCTCTTCACCCTCGGCGACGGGGGCACCGCGTTCCAGCCGGTGAGCGAGGACACCGTCGAGGATCAGATCAGGGGACTGAAAGAGCTGATCCGCGCGAACCAGCGCTGAGGCCGAGCGGCCGGTACGGCTGCTCACCGCGGGCCACGGCGCTCCGGTAGTCCTCCAGCCGCCCGCCGGCCACCGCCTCGCGGAGGCCGCCCATTAGCGTGGCCATGAAGGTCAGGTTGTGCAGCGTGAGCAGCCGAGCGGCGGTCAGCTCCTTGGCTCGCGAGAGGTAGTGCAGGTAGCCGCGGGTGTGCTCGCGGCACGCCGGGCAGGGGCACTCGGCGTCGATCGGATCGCGGCTCTCGCGCCACGTCGCCTTGGTCAGATCGAGACGCCAGCGCGCCGCGGGGTCGGGCACGAGCGCGGTGCCGTGACGGCCGAGGCGCGTCGGGGTGGCGCAGTCGAAAGTGTCGATACCGGCGGCCACGGCACTCAGGATGTCATCGACGTCGCCGACGCCCAGCAGATGACGGGGCGCCGCGTCGGGCAGCTCGCCGACCGTCCAGCCGACGACCTCCTGCATCTGTGCCTTGTCCTGCCCGAGGGATCCCCCCACCGCGATTCCGGCCACCGGCGCGGCGGCCACGCGCTGTGCCGACTCCCGGCGGAGATCCTCGTGCACGCCACCCTGGACGATGCCGTAGAGGAGTTGACCCGGCGGAGCGTGCCGCTCGTGCCATTCGGTGCACCGGTCGAGCCAGCGATGGGTGCGCTCCGTGGAGCGTGCGGTGTAGTCACGGCTCACGTGGAAGGGCGTGCACTCGTCGAAGGCCAGGGCCACGTCGGAGCCGAGCGCCGCCTGCACCTGCATCGAGGTCTCCGGACCCATGAAGCGCTCGCTGCCGTCGAGGTAGGAGCGAAAGCGCACTCCCTCCTCTTCGATCGACAGGATCCTCGGCGCGGCGGCGTTGCCGCGATCGCGCCGGCGCTTCACCTCCTCGGCCACCGACCCGTGGCCCATCGAGAACACCTGGAAGCCCCCGGAGTCGGTGATGATCGGCCGCCGCCAGGCCATGAACTCGTGCAGTCCCCCCATCCGCTCGATCAGCTCGGATCCCGGCTGGATGAAGAGGTGGAACGTGTTGCCGAGCACCATCTCGTAGCCGAGCTCCGACACCTCCCCGGCCTGCAGCCCCCTGATCGTGGCCGTGGAGGCGAGCGGCACGAAGGCCGGCGTGCGCACGTCCCCGTGTGCGGTGTGGAGGACGCCGGCGCGGGCCGAGCCGTCGCGGGCGCTGATGGTGAAGGTCTCCGGAGCCGTGGCCTCAGCCCCCCTCGCCGAGCATCGAGCGGCCGGTCATCTCGTCCGGCTGCTCGACGCCGAGCAGCTCGAGCAGCGTCGGCGCGACGTCGGCCAGGATCCCCTCGCTCCGCAACCCGGGCACGTCGGCGGTCACGATCAACGGCACGGGGTTGAGGGAATGAGCCGTGTTGGGGCTGCCGTCGGCCTCCAGCATGTGGTCGGCGTTGCCGTGATCGGCGGTGATCACGCAGGCGCCGCCCGAGGCGTGCACGGCCTCGACCACCCGGCCGAGGCAGGCGTCGACCGCCTCGATCGCCGTGACCGCGGCGGGGATCACACCAGTGTGTCCGACCATGTCCGGGTTGGCGAAGTTGATGACCCCGAAGCCGTAGCCGCCCTCTTCCCAGCGCTCGACGAACGCCGCGGCCGCGGCGGCGGCGCTCATCTCCGGCTTCTCGTCGTAGGTGGCCACGTCCCGCGGCGAGTCCACGAGCTCGCGGTCCTCCCCGGCGAACGCGTCCTCCTCCCCGCCGTTGAAGAAGTAGGTCACGTGGGCGTACTTCTCGGTCTCCGCCACGTGCAGCTGCGGGGTGCCGCGCGCCGACAGCACCGAGGCCAGCGTCACATCGGGGCGAACGGGTCGAAAGGCCACCGGGTAGGGCCACCCGTCCCGGTACTCGGTCAGCGTCGCGAGCTGCACCTCGGGGGCCTCCCCTCGATCGAACGCGTCGAAGTCGGGGTCGGCCAGGGCGCGGACGAGCTGCCGGGCGCGGTCGGGACGGAAGTTGAAGAAGATCGCCGCGTCGCCGCTGCGGACCCTGCCCTCGTCGCCCACGAGGACGGGCTGTATGAACTCGTCGGTCACGCCGCCTGAGTGGGCCGCTCGCACCGCCTCCTCCCCGCTCCCGGCCGCGGGCTCGTCGCTCTCGCCGTGCACGATCGCGTCGTAGGCGGCGTGCGTCCGCTCCCAGCGGTGGTCGCGATCCATGGCGTAGTAGCGCCCGCACACGCTGGCAACACGGCCACCGGCGTCCGCGAGCCGGCCATCGGCCCGCGCCACGAAGCCGGCGCCGGAATCCGGCGCGCTGTCGCGCCCGTCGGTGAAGGCGTGCAGGACGATGTCGGGAACCCTCGCGGCCACGGCCAGCTGGATCAACGCCTCGAGGTGCTCCAAGCTCGAGTGCACGCCGCCGTCTGACACCAGTCCGAGCAGATGCAGCCGTCCGGCCCGGCGCCCGGCGGCACAGGCCTCCACCAGGACCTCGTTGCAGGCGAACGAGCCGTCGGCGACGGAGTCGTCGATCCGCGCGAGGTCCTGCCTCACCACCGCGCCGGCGCCGAGGTTGAGATGGCCGACCTCCGAGTTGCCCATCTGCCCGTCGGGGAGCCCGACATCGCGGCCGCTCGTGCGCAGCTGAGAATGGGGGTGGCGGGCCCAAAGCGCGTTGAAGACCGGGGTATTCGCCTGCGAGACCGCGTTGCCCGGCCCGTCCGGAGCGAGTCCCCAGCCGTCCAGGACCACCAGGCACACCGAGGGCACCGGTGGCGCCCCCGGCGCGGGCGAGGGGCTCACGGCCTGGCGGCTCTCGCGATCTCGGCCAGGCTGCTCGGATCCAGGCTCGCTCCGCCCACCAACGCCCCGTCCACGTTCGGCTGCGCGAGGATCTCGCCCGCGTTCTCCGGCTTGACGCTCCCGCCGTACAGCACGCGCAGGGCCCGCGCCGCCTCCTTCGACCGGTCACCCACCAGTGCGCGGATGAAAGCCATGGCCTCGTCGGCCTCCTCGGGGGCCGCCACCAGGCCGGTACCGATCGCCCAGATCGGTTCGTAGGCCACGACAACCTCGGCCAACCGCTCGGTGGGCACCTTCTCGAGCCCCTCCTGCACCTGATAGCGCAGCCGCCGCTGCGTGTCGCCGGCCTCGCGCTCCTCCTCGCTCTCCCCGACGCAGAGGATCGGAAGCAGCCCGGCGGCCAGGGCGGCCGGCACCTTGTCGGCCAGGGCGCGATCGGTCTCCCCCGCGTGGGCGCGTCGTTCGGAATGGCCGAGCACGACGCCCCCGACCCCGATCTCGACCAGCATTGCCGGAGACACCTCCCCGGTGAAGGCGCCTTCTTCTTCCTGGTGCATGTTCTGCGCGGCCACGATGAGTCGCGAACCGCGGGCCGCCTCGGCCGCAACGGCGAGTGCGGTGAACGGCACGCACACCGCGACCTCGACCGCGTCGTCGTCTCCAAGCGCCTCCAGCAGCCGCTGGACGTACGCGGCGGTGGTGCCGGCCCGCCCGTACATCTTCCAGTTGCCGGCCACGAGGGGCCGGCGGCCGTCAGGCGTCATCGAGCGCCTCGACGCCGGGAAGAGAGCGCCCCTCGAGCAGCTCGAGGGAGGCCCCGCCGCCGGTGGACAGGTGCGTCACACGATCGGCGAAGCCGAACTGCACGAGCGCAGCCACCGAGTCTCCGCCGCCGACCACCGTCGTTCCCCGGGACGCCGCCACAGCGTCGGCCACCGCGCGCGTGCCCGCGGCGTAGGGCTCGAGCTCGAAGGCACCCATCGGTCCGTTCCACAGGACCGTCGCAGCGCCGGCGATCTCGTCCGCGTAGGCCTTTGCAGTGCGCGGACCGATGTCGAGGCCCATCCAGCCGTCGGGCACCTCCGGGCCGTCGAGATCGCGTCGCTGCGCCTCCGCGTCGAAGCGGTCGGCGATCACGAGGTCGGTCGGGAGCACGAGACTCGCCCCGCCACCCGCCGCCGCCAGCTCGAGCGCGTCGGCGGCCGGCTCGATGCCCGCCTCCTCCACCAACGAGTCTCCGGCGGTGTAGCCCTGCGCTCGAAAGAAGCTGAAGCACATGGCGCCGCCGATCAACACCGTGTCGGCGACTTCGAGGAAGCGCCGGATCACGCCGATCTTGTCGGAAACCTTGGCCCCGCCGAGCACCACCACGAGCGGCCGCTCGGGTTCCTCGGCTATGGCCGTGAGCGTGGTTACCTCTCGCTCGAGCAGGGGTCCGGCCACCGACGGCAGGTGCTCGGTCACGCCGACGGTGGATGCGTGGGCGCGATGGGCGGCGCCGAACGCGTCGTTCACGAAGGCCTTGCCGAGCGAGGCGAGCTCGCGGGCAAGCGCGGGATGGTTGGTGGTCTCACCCCCCTCCCAACGCAGGTTCTCGAGCAGCAGCACCTCTCCGGGCTCGAGGCGCGCGGCACCGCGGCGCACCTCGGGGCCGATCACCTCGGGCGCCTGGTGCACCCGCTGGCCGAGCAGCTCGCCGAGCCGCTCGGAGACCGGCGCGAGCGACTTGCTCGGGTCGTGCCCATCGGGGCGGCCGAGGTGCGAGCAGAGGACCACCCGCGCCCCCGCCTCGTGGAGGTGCCGAAGGGCCGGAAGGGCAGCGCGCACCCGCGAATCGTCGGTGATCTGCCCATCCTCCAGGGGCACGTTGAGATCGGCCCGCACGAGCACGGGCGTGCCCTCCTCGAGTTCGAGATCGCGCAGGGCCCTCTTGGAGAAGGACGCCGCGCCGGCCCGCTCAGGCAGCGGGGGCGCCCTCGAGCACGCGCAGGGCGAGGTCGACGACCCGGTTCGAGTAGCCCCACTCGTTGTCGTACCACGCGATGGTCTTGACGAGGCGGCCGTCCAGCACCATCGTCAGCTCCGAGTCGAAGATCGCCGAGTAGGGGGAATGCACGATGTCGGTGGACACGAGCGGGTCCTCCGAGTACTCGAGGATGCCCTCGAGCGGGCCGCTTGCAGCACGCTCGGCAAAGGCCGCGTTCACCTCTTCCTTCGTCGTCTCGCGCTCGACCGTGCACACCAGGTCGACCACCGAACCCACGGGGATGGGCGCGCGGATGGCCAGGCCGTTCAACCGCCCCTCGAGCTCCGGGATCACGAGTCCGATGGCCTTGGCGGCGCCGGTGGAGGTGGGCACCAGGTTGATGGCCGCCGCCCGAGCCCGCCGGAGGTCGCTGTGTGGGGCGTCGTGCAGGCGCTGGTCGGCGGTGTAGGCGTGGATCGTGGTCATCACGCCCTGCTGGATGCCCAGGGTCTCGTGCAGCACGTGAGCCACCGGCGCGAGGCAGTTGGTCGTGCAGGAGGCGTTGGAGATCACGTGGTGGGCGGCCGGGTCGTAGGCGTCGTCGTTCACGCCGAGCGCGAGCGTCACGTCCGGGGACTTGGCGGGGGCCGAGATGATCACCTTGCGTGCGCCGGCCTCCAGGTGCTTGGCGGCGTTCTCGCGGTCGGTGAACAGACCCGTCGACTCGATCACCACGTCGGCCCCGACATCGCCCCACGGCAGAGCGGCGGGGTCGCGCTCGGCGAACACGCGCAACTGCTTGCCGTCCACCACGAGACCGTTGCCTGTGGCCTCCACCTTGCCTGGGAAGGGCCCGAGCACCGAGTCGTACTTGAGGAGATGGGCGAGCGTCTTCACGTCGGTGATGTCGTTGACACCCACCCAGTCGATGTCAGCGCCCTTTTCGTAGGCGGCCCTGAAGACGTTGCGGCCTATGCGGCCGAAGCCGTTGATACCGGCGCTAAGGGCCATGCGCCCATCCTTTCCTTCGCGGTCGAGGCGCGCGGAATCTATCAGCCCGGATACCCCGTCAGGGTCGGCGAACCCGGGGTTGACGGGGCCGGCCGCCGGCGTGTCAGGACGCTCGCGGGGGCTTGGCCACGTCGCGATGGAAGACGTCCACGTGCAGGTCGGGGCTGTCGTCGTAGATGCGCGCCAGGTGCTCGGCGATCACCACCGACCGGTGGCGGCCTCCAGTACAGCCGATTCCGACCGTCAGGTGCGCCTTGCCCTCGCGGACGTAGGCGGGCAGCAGATAGTCGAGCAGCGACAGCAGGCGCTCATAGAACTCCTCGATGCCGTCGGACCGCTCGACATAGTCGATCACCGGCTGATCGAGTCCCGTTTGCTCCCGCAGGTCGGACTCGTAGTGCGGGTTCGGAAGGAACCGGACATCGAAGGCCAGGTCGGAGTCCCGCGGAGCGCCGTGCTTGAACCCGTAGCTCATGAAGGTCACCGCGAGATGACCGACCGTCTCGGTGGTGAGCATCTTGTCGGCCACCACCTTGCGCAGCCGCGCCGCCGAGAGGTCGCTCGTGTCGATGCTCACGTCGGCCCGCTCGCGCAGTGGCTGCAGCAGGGCACGTTCACGGCGGATCGCGTCCATCAGCTGGCCGCCGGGGGCCAGCGGGTGACGCCGGCGCGTTTCCTTGAAGCGGTCGACCAGCACGTCCTCCGAGGCCTCGAGAAAGAGCACTCGATAGGGGATGCCGCGACTCTGGAGAGTGTCGAGCACGCGGGCGACGCCCTCGAAGTACTCGCCCCCGCGCACGTCGCAGACCACGGCAGCGCGCTCGACCTTGCTGCCCTCGTGCTCGAAGAGCTCGGCCAGGGAGCCCATCATCTCAGGCGGCAGGTTGTCGACGCAGAAGTAGCCCGCGTCCTCGAAGCAGGCCATGGCCTGCGACTTACCGGCTCCTGAGAAGCCGGTGATCACCACGAGATCGTCGATTCCCTGCCGCGTGGCGATCTTCGGGGGCTTTCGCTTACGCGTGCTCATCGCGTCTTGTTGAGGTGATCGTAGATGTCGCGCGCGAGCTTGCCGGGCAGCCCCGGAACCGCCTCGAGCTCGTCCCGACCCGCCTTCAGGAAGCGCTCGGGGGAGCCGAAGTGGTTGAGCAGGATCCGTTTACGCGCCGGTCCGACGCCCGGCAGCTCGTCGAGGATCGAGCGCGTCATCGCGCGGTCGCGCCGGCCGCGGTGAAACTCGATGGCGAAGCGGTGGGCCTCGTCCCTGACGCGCTGGAGCAGCTGCAGCCCGGCCGTGTCGTGGTCCAGTGCCAGCGGACGTGCCTGCCCGGGCAGGTAGATCTCCTCGATGCGCTTGGCCAGGCTGATCACCCGGACCCCGAGATCCTGGAACGGGCCGAGCGCCTTCAGGCCGGAAGAGAGCTGGCCCGGCCCGCCGTCGATCACGATCAGCCCCGGCGCGGCGGCAAAGCTCGCGTCGTAGGCCCGGTCGTGCGGCGAGTGTTCCTTGTGGGCGACGAACTGCGCCATGCGCCGCGAGAGCACCTCGTTCATGGCCGCGAAGTCGTCCTGGGTGGCGTCACGGATGCGGAAGCGGCGGTAGTCGGACTTCTTCGGCGCGCCACCCTCGAAGACCACCATCGAGGCGACCGTGTGCGTCTCCCCCAGGTTCGAGATGTCGAAGCACTCGATGCGCATGGGGATGACGTCCATGCCCAGCGCCTGCTGCAGGCCCTCGAGCGACTCGATCCGCTGCGAGCGCCGGTGCTCTGAGCGCAGCCGATCCTGGTCGAGCGCCAGGCGGGCGTTGCGCTCGGCGAGCTCGAAGATGCGCCGCTTGTCCCCCCGCTCGGCGTGCCGGACCTCGACCGAGGCGCCGCGGCGCTCGGCGAGCGCCCCGGCCAGCACCTCGGGGTGCCGAACCGCACGCGAGACGATCACCTGAGGTGGGATGGCCGGCGACGTGGCGTAGTACTGGAGGATGAACTCCTCGGCCACCTCGCCCTCCTCGCGGCCCGCGGCGTTCTCGAGGTAGAAGCTCTGGCGGTCGGCAAGGACGCCGTCGCGGACCTGGAACACCTGGGCGTTCGCATCGGCCTCCTCCGCCGCCACTGCGATGGCGTCGAGCGTACCCACGGCCTCGTTGGAGATTCGCTGGCGCTCCAGCAGCGATCGCACCGCGCCCAACCGGTTGCGAAGGGACGCCGCCTGCTCGAACTCCTGCTCGGCGGCCGCCCGGCGCATGTCGGCCTCGAGCTCACGCTCGATCTGGCGGTAGCGACCCGACAGAAAGGAGACGATCCCGTCGATGCCGGCGCGGTACTCCTCTCTCGACACGTAGTCGACGCACGGGGCCTGGCAGCGCTTGATGAAGTAGTCGAGGCACGGACTACCCGAGGCCCGGCCGGGCTCAGCGCCGTCGCAGGTGCGGTACTGGAAGACCTTCCCGAGCAGGTCGAGCGTCTCTCTGGTGCGCTTGGCGTTCGAGTACGGCCCGAAGTAGGCACGGCTGCGACGGTGCCGCTCGCGGGTGAAGTACACGCGCGGGAAGTCCTCGTCGAGCGAGATCGCGATGTACGGATAGGACTTGTCGTCCCGCAGCTTGACGTTGTAGACCGGCCGGTACTGCCTGATGAAGTTCTGCTCGGCAAGTAGCGCCTCGGCCTCGGTCTGTGTGACGATGAACTCGATCCGGTCGATTTGGTCGATCAGCTCATACGCGCCCTTGGTCGAGGGGTTGGAGAAGTGACCGGACACCCGCTTCTTGATCGACTTGGCCTTGCCGACGTAGAGCACGCGCTGCTTGGTGTTGCGGAAGATGTAGACGCCCGGTCCGTCGGGCAGCGCCCGGCGCTGCGCCACGATGCGAGACTTGCGGTCGGCGGTCTGGTCGGTCGTCTCTTTGGTGGCCATGGGAGTCGTCGGCTCCGATCGGAGCCCCGTTGTCGAGGATAGGTTCAGCCTCCGCCGGTCATCTAAGGGGACGGGTGGCGCGGCCCACCAGCAGAGTCGGATATACGTATGCGCCATGAGGCGCGTGAAAGGCGGCGTGGCCACCCTCGTCACGATCGTGGTGCTGGTCGCGCTGGCCAGCATTCCGCTGTTCACCCTCTACCAGTCCCAGTGCCGCGAGGGCGGCGATCGGGGAAAGCGGGAGGCGCGCTACTCCTTCGTGGCGCCATGGGACGACCCGCCCCAGGAGTGCCGCCAGAACAAATCCGGTCTCGACCTGGTCCGTGAAGGGGTCGGCCTGGACTGACTCCCGCCCGGAGTCGGCGGTTGCACGGAGCTTGAAGGAGTTCGACTCGGACTGGCTCGACCGAGGCTCGATCAGTGCACGCGGGGAGCGCGGCACGCGGCGACGCTTGTCGCGGAGGCGCGGCTAGCGCGAGGTGGAACCGGCGGCTGCCTGCGCCTGCCGGGCGTCACGGCGAGAATCGGCGGCCGCGGCGTTCGTCGCTCCGTCCGTCCCGAGCGCGGCGCTTCCAGCGGAAGCAGCAGCCTGGGCGCTACGGGCCTCGCGCAAGGACTCGGCGGCCGCGGCGTTGGTCGCTCTCACGGTCCGAAGCGTGAGGCTTCCCGCTCCGCGGGCGCAAACGACGCCGACCTGGAAGTCGAAGGCCCTGCTGTTGGCGTTCAGGCCGATGGCCCGCCAGCCCCGCCCGTTCTTCGAGGGGCCGTCGAACACTGGGGTGATGGCCCCCAGTGCCACGTTGCCGCTGATCGGGATGTAGCCGCTCGGGCACTGGACGACCGCGGTCCGCGAGGCTCCAGATGGCACTACGACTTCCTTGCTGATCAGACCCGTGATCCGCAGCTCCGGCTCGCTCTGTTGCCCTTCCACGACCGGGCTGACCACGAGGATGAGCAAGGCGACTGCCGCGATGAGGGCCGCGGAGGCGGCAACAGGCTTCTTCATGAGAGTTCTGGGCACCGGCACGGCGCGGGACTGTACACGACGCCGGGCGAGGGCGCGCTCGGCCCGACGGCCACGGCGGCCACGGCGGCCACGCCGGGCATCAGCTCACCAAGCGCACCTCGAAACCGGCCCCGGTCATCTCCCCTGCCCCGCCGAGCAGCCCGAGAATCTTGGCCACGTAGGCGCGAGTCTCCGGGTAGGGCGGGATGCAGCCGCACGCCGACACCGGTCCCGGCCCAGCGTTGTAGGCCGCCAACGCCAGCGGCACGGAGGCGAACTGGCGCAGCAGGTCCCGCATCATGTGGGCCTGAGCGTCGATGGCCTGGCCGGCATCGAAGGGATTGCGCAGGCCATAGGCCTGCGCCGTGCCGGGCATGAACTGGGCGATTCCCTGGGCACCCGCGGGCGACCGCGCGAACGGGTTGAAGTTCGACTCGGCGTATATCTGCGCGGCGAGCAGTGCCGATGAAACGTTCCATCGCTGTGCCGCGCGCGTGAGCAGAGGCGCGTAACGGGTGGGCACGAACGACGGCAGCGCCCCGCGGCCCTCCCCACCACGGCGCCCGAACCCCACCGACGTGCTGCCCGCGTTGCGCGTGTACCCGAAGTGCCAGGGCTCCCACGAGTAGCGCTTCAGGAAACCGAAGCGGCCGGCGTTGCGGGCCAGCCAGCCGTAGGCCGCCGGCGGGCCCAGGTCGAGCTCGGTGCCGAGGCGGTGCAGGCTCTTGCCCGGCGGGGCGACCCAGCGGGGGTCGGGACGAGCGGCAAACAGGCGCGCCTGCTCGGCGTCGGAGCGGAACCCGCTGGTGACGCTCAGCGTGAGCCCGGCGCCCCGCGCGGCGGCGGCGAGGCGATCGAATGCCGTGGCCACGTCGGGCCGCATCGGCTTGCCCTGGCGATAGGCGAGCGGCCCGGTGTAGCCCCCGCCCGAGGCTTCCGCGGGGAGGGCGCCCACGCCCTCGTCCGGGGCAAGCTCCGCCACCGCACTTGCCGCAACCGGCACCGAGCGCACCGCGCCCGGCTCGCCGCCGGCCGCGATCCGCACCTCCGGCGCCCCGCGCACACGCACGGCGACGCGTGTGGGGGCAAAGGAGCGGCCGGGGAAGCTCACCTCGGTTGCGCTCGGCGCGACACCATTCGAGGCGGCCGCGCGCGTGCCCGCACGTCGGGCGAGGTCCAGGTAATCGGCCCGGTCGAGGTGGCGCGGGTTGCCCATGCCGGGCCGCAGGTAGGCGGGCTCGAAGAGGCGTGGATATGCGTCGCGCATGGCTCGCGCCGCCGAGACCGCGGCTAGGTCGGCGGCCCGCTGGTGCCGACCCTTGGCACCCAACGCCTGGCCCATCGCCGCGAGGATGAGCGTGCCGGCGATGACCACGGCGGCCACGCCGAGCAGCAGCACCGTGGCCTGGCCGCACTCGCAGCGCAAGCCGCGGGGCGTCTCGGGTGACCAACCGATACCGCTCACGACCGCTCACACAGGTCGGCCAGCTCCGCGATTGCCGCGCCCAGGCCGCCGCAGGCCTCCCGGCCGGCCAGCGCGAGTCGCGCGCCCGCGCGCGACTCCGGCAGCAGCACCGCGCCGCGTCCGCCCCAGGCTCCGGGCTCGATCACCCGCGTGACAGCGATCAGCGGCTCGGGCCCGATCCGGGCAAGCGAGGCCGCCACGACCTCCGCGAGCGCTGGCTCCACGTCCGGGCCGGCCACAAGGACCACGTGATCGGCCAGGGCCACGGCTCGTCCGGCGGGCTCTCCGTGGCGCACGTCGATCACGAGCGGGGCCGTGTACTTGCTCGCGGCCGCCAACGGAGCGGGATCGATGGTGTCGAGCAGGCAGAGCCGGCCGGCCGTACGCATGCCGTCATCCGCGAAGGGCTCGAGGGCTCGCCCCAGCCGTCCCGCCGACGCGGTGGGAAGGGCGACCGAGCTCGGGCCGCTTGGACCGCACACGGCGGCGGCTCGCGCCGGGTCGCGCCGGCCGAGCTCGACGGCGAGCGCCCGTGCCACGGTGGTGCTGCCGCAGCGCGGCGCGAGCGCCACGGCCGCCACGACCGGCCGCACGGGAACGACGGTGGCGGCGGGTGCGACCCGCCGGTCCTCCGCGGCCTGGAGCAGCATCGAGCCGGCGCGCTCGAGCACCGCGTGCACAACCCCACGACCGCCGGCCTCGGGCGTGGCCATCATCCGCCCACCCGGGCCGCAGACTCCACCGCAAGCTCCCGCGAGATGATCGCGAGCACGGACGGCGGCCGCAAGACCACAGTGACCTTACCGCCCGCCACGTCGATCTCGGTCTGATCGCGCGACCAGCCCGGCAACGCTCGCCGCGCGCCCGCTCGAGCGTCCTCCCCGGCGGTGAGCGCGAGAGCGCCGGCCTCGGCGGCACCGCCGGCGAGCGTCGCCGAGTAGCCGACGGCGAGCAGCTGGAGGAGCACCAGCCCGAGCAACAGCAGTGCCGGTAGCGAGCCGAGCAGCTCGACGCTCGCTTGGGCCTGCTCGTCGACGAGCGCCCCGCGACGCTTCGCAGCACGAGGCGAACGCACCGGTCCGAAGCGCCCCGTCACGGGGGCGCTCCCAGATATCCCGTGGCCCCCACGCTGATCGGCGAGTGCGAGCCGCCGATCACGAGCGGCACCCGCACGCTCACCCGTACTCGGCCCGGCCCCGCACTCCGCACTTCCAGATCGCGCTCGAGCTGCCTCGGCAGAGCGCTGCGGGCGGCTGACTCGGCGTCCCGCCCCACCACCTCGGCGCGCGCCGCCACCCGCGCGGCGTTCGCGCACGTCCATGCGGCGTGGCCCACGAGGGCGAGCTGCCAGACGACCGCGGCCACTATCAGCACGGCGGGCAGGACCGCAACGGCCTCGACCGACGCCTGCCCCTGCTGGCCCCGGGCCAGCGCTCGCGAGAGTTGGCGAAGCATGCGCTGAGCGTCCCGCTCGGCGGGTGACGGCTCAACGCCGGGGCGTTACGACGGCGCTACAGGAAGGAGAAGGAGCTGCGTTTCGCGACAGCGCCTACGGAGCGTCCGGCAGCCGGAGCCTCATCTGGAGATCGTCGCCGCCGGACGGGTCACTCCCAGAGCTGAACCCGAAGCGCTCGTACAGCGCCCGCGCCGCCGGGTTGGCGGCGTTCACGTCGAGCTTCATCCGCCGGCAGCCGCGCTTCGTGGCGCGCTCGATCGCCGCCTCCACGAGCGCCGCACCCACGCCGGTGCGGCGCGCCTGCTCGCGAACGAAGAGGTCCTCGAGCTCCCCATCCTCGGCCGCCAGCCAGACACCGAAGCGGTAACGGATTTGGCACACCCCCGAGGGTGGGGAGTCCTCATCCGGGGCGCCCAGCAGGTACTCCGCGTCACGCCCCTCGATCAGGCGTTCGACGCCGGCGTGGAACGCGTTGCGCGATGGCCATTCGCGGCCCTGCCAGTCGCGGAACTCCACCAGCAGGTCGGCCACGGTCTCGGCCTCGTGCGGCTCGGCAAGCCACACGCTTGCCCGGCCACTGCGCGGGCTCGGGGCGGGAACAGCCCCGCTCACACTGGATCCGCGCTCAACCGAAGTCGCGGGCCTGGGTGTAGACCCAGAACACGCCGTACGAGCAGGCCCCGAGCATGCCGAGCCACAGGAGCACACCGAGCCCGCCGGAGTTGAAGAGGCGCTGCGCCGCGGCAAACGTGAAGAAGGCAAGCGCCACCGACACGTAGAGCACCAGGCGCTGGCGCTCGCTCAGGGAGTCGATAGTGAAGCTGTGCTCCCTGAACAGCCGGTAGCCGAAGAGTGCGATCGCAGTGAAGAACGCGATCGAAAGCGTGGTGAGCACCACGTTCAGCACCGAGCCTCCCCCCGGCAGCGACAAGACCAGGGCCACGAGTGCGATCAACGCGAAGTTTCGAGCGGTCTTCACCTCGCCAAGGTTAGGGCGCCCCGGGTCCGGTCAAACGCCGGAACAGGGATACCACCGGAGGACGCCTACGTCTGCTCGGCCCGTCGCCGGCGGGCGGCGTCGATCTCGCCGAGCGCGTCCTCACGGGAGTACCAGCCGTCGACCGTCACGGTCTTGCGTTCGAGGTCCTTGTAGACCGAGAAGAAGTGCGCGATCTCATCACGAAGCTGCTCTCCGAGGTCCTCGAGGGTCTCGAGGCGGTTCCAGGTGGGGTCGTGCAGCGGCACGCACAGCACCTTGTCGTCGACACCCTTGTCGTCCTCCATCTTGAAGAGGGCGATCGGCTTCACGGGGATCACGCAGCCTGGGAAGGTCGGCTCCGAGACGCACACCATGGCGTCGAGGGCGTCGCCGTCGAGACCCAGGGTGTCCGGGATGAAGCCGTAGTCGGTCGGGTAGACCATCGAGGAGAACAGGAAGCGGTCGAGCTTGATCGCGCCGAGCTCGTGGTCGTACTCGTACTTGTTGCGGCTTCCCTTGGGGATCTCCACGAAGCAGATGAGAGGTTGCTCGGCCAAGGCCGCCAGAGTATCCGCACGCCTCCGGTACAGTGGCTCGCGTGCGCGTAGCGGCCCTCCTGTCCGCCATGGCCGTGACCCTCTTGGTCGTGGTCGCGCCCGCCTTCGCGGGGGACAACGGCGAGGGTCTGGCGGGGGAGACCACAGACAAGGTCGTGACCTTCTTCTCGCTCGGGGTGATCGTCTTCTTCGTGCTCTTCGTCGGGATCCTGAGCGTTCTGCAGGCCCGCAAGGAGAAGCGCAAGGAGCAGCGGCAGGCCGCTCGAATGCGCCAGCGCATCGGCTGGTAGGTCGCAACGTCGGCGGAGCACGCAGCCGCCCGGCCCGTCTGAGAGGATCCAGCGGTGACCGAGACCGTGAGCTACCGGCGCGAGGGCGCCGCGGCCGTCCTCACCATCGAGCGCCCCGAGCGCCGCAACGCCGTCGACGGGCCCACCGGCGCCCTGCTTGGCGAGTGCTTCGAGCGCTTCGAGGCCGACGACGAGGCTCGCGTGCTGGTGCTCACCGGCGCCGGCGAGGTGGCATTCTGCGCGGGGGCCGACCTCAAAGCCATCGAGACCTTCGCTCCCCGGCTCGACGCCCCCGAGGGGCCGCTCGGCTTCACGCGCCGAACCGCCTCGAAGCCGACGATCGCCGCGATCTCCGGTTGGTGCCTCGCCGGCGGCCTGGAACTCGCACTCTGGTGCGACCTGCGCATCGCCACCCACGACTCGACGCTCGGCTTCCCAGAGCGGCGCTGGGGCGTGCCGCTGATCGACGGGGGCACCCAGCGTCTGCCGCGGATCGTCGGCCTCGGGCGGGCGCTCGACATGATCCTCACCGGCCGCATGGTCCAGGCCGAGGAGGCGCTCGGGATGGGCCTCCTGACCGAGATCGTGCCGGCCGGCCGTCACCTCGACCGCGCTCTCGAGATCGCCGAGGCCCTGGCGAGCTTCCCTCAGGAGACGATGCTGTCGGACCGCCAATCCGCGCTCGAGGGCATCGGGCTCACGTTCGAGGAGGGCCTGGCGCGCGAGGCGGCCATCGGTCGCGAGGTGTTCGAGGTCGCGCAGCGGGGGGCGGCGCGGTTTGCGGCCGGCGAGGGGCGTGGAGGAGCGGGGGCGGGCGCCTAGGCTGATGCGGTGGCCGTGGAGTCGGTCACCGACTTCAGTGGACGCAGGCGCGCTGGATCTAGCCCGTTGCTTCGCGGCGAATCGTGAACGTCACCCGAGGACTCCGGCAGGTAACCGACCCCGAGGTGAACGTGCTGCGGAAGCGGCCCTCGGCGACGTTCTTGCGTACCTGTCCGTCGATCCGGAAGCGGTGCGTGCCACCACCGATCCCGCTCAACTCGCCCTTCACGGCCAACGCGACCGAGAAGTAGCCGCGGGGCGTCAGGCTGACATCGCGGGTGCGCGACCGAGCCTGAAAGCCCCGACCGTTGCTGCAGCGTCCCCGAAAGCCGATCGAAAGGTTCGCACGGGTGGGTTTGGTGACCTTGACCGCCACCGCCAGGCCCTGGGAGGTCTTGCCCGCGTAGCGACCGGGAGCCGCGCCCACCGCCGCCGGGGCGGCGACCAGCAGGGCCAGGCCGCATAGGCCGGCGGCGCGGAGCTTGCCCGCCCGCGACTTGAGTCCGTCAGCCATTCGTTCCCTCCCGTTGCTTCTTTGCAGGCGCGCACCCTACCGCCCGGCGGTTCAGATGCGAAACACCGGCACCAGGCGCTTCTCGTGCTCGGCCTCGATGCGGGCGATCACCTCGACATGATCCTCGAGGCCCGAGCCGCGCAGCTTCGTGGCGAGCAGCTCGTCGACCTGGAAGATCCCGGAGGAGTTGTTCATCGCTATCTCGATGCGCACGGCGCGCTCCTCGCCGGCATCGATGCTGACGTTGTCGATGGCCGCCGCCGAGAGGGAATGGATGTTGGTGCGGCCGCTTTCGAACGGCACGCGCGAACGACCCTCGGCCATGTCGAGGGCGTCCGCCACGCGCACGATGCCCGCCTCCAGGGTGAACGGCTCGCCGCGGCGGCGGTGGCCGATGATGGCGTGCATGGCCTCGGCGGCCACTACCGACCGCTCCGCCTGCTCGCGGTAGGCGCCGGCCAGCAGCGAGTCGAGCTTGTCGGCGGCCAGGAACAGGCTGTAGGCCTCGTGGTCGGTCCGGTGGATGGACATGCCCACGCAGTGCAGGAGCGCCCCCGCCGTGATCACCACCTCGGCGTCGTGGGGCTTCATGCCGTAGTCGCGCACGACGCCGGCCTTGACTCCCCGGCGGCTGAGCAGCCGGTACAGGCGCAGGGCGATGTTCACGACGACCTGGATGTGCACCCACGAGTGGTCGGACATTCCCAAGCGGCCGGCGTTCACCGCCGCGACGTGCCACCAGGCCTTCAGCTGATCGTCAGCGTTGGCAGCCTCGATCAGCGAGTCGAGCTTGCGGTTGCCGCGGGTTGGGGCTCGGATGCGGGCGGCGGCCACGGCCTCCGCGGGGCTGTGGGGCGGGGGCGGCGGCTCGGGAAGCGCCGAGGGATCGACGTCCATCAGCAGGGTCCGCGCGCGGGGAGCGACACGGCGCCACCTTAGACGCCCGCGCGGGCAGTCGATGAGCGAGCACAGCGGTCGCGGTTGCCATAGTCCCCCCGGTGGCCGAGACGGCGATAGAGGTGCGCGGGCTGCGCAAGAGCTACGGCGCGGTCGAGGCGGTGCGCGGCGTCTCGTTCGACGTCGCCCAGGGCGAGATCTTCGGCCTGCTCGGCCCGAACGGCGCCGGCAAGACCACCACGGTGGAGATCCTCGAGGGCTACCGCCGGCGTAGCGGAGGAGAGGTCTCGGTGCTGGGCCACGATCCGGAATCGCGGGACCGCCACCTGCGCGAGCGTGTCGGCATTGTGCTGCAGGGCTCGGGCTTCTACCCGCGCGCCACCGTGCGCGAGGCGGTCGAGCACTTCGGGGCGGCCTACCGCAAGCCTCGGGATACGAGCGAGACGATCGCACTCGTGGGCCTCGAGGACCGCGCGGAGGCCCGCGCGACGGAGCTCTCGGGGGGCCAGCGGCGCCGACTCGACCTGGCCCTCGCCCTGGTGGGGGACCCGGAGCTGATCTTCCTCGACGAGCCCACCACGGGCTTCGACCCGGCGGCACGGCGCAACGCGTGGGAGATCGTGCGCAGGCTGAAGGACCTCGGCAAGACCGTGCTGCTCACCACCCACTACCTCGACGAGGCGCAGTCGCTCGCCGACCGGGTGGCGATCGTGAAGGACGGCCGCATCGTGGCCGAGGGCCCGCCCGCCGAGCTCTCCCCCGCCCACTCCCGCTACCGCGTGGCCTACGACTCGAACGGCCGCCGGGTGGAGCTCGACACCGACGATCCGACCGACCTGCTGCACCGCCTGACTTCAGACGCCCTCGCCCGTGGCGAGCGACTCGAAGGCTTGACGGTGAGTCGCCCGTCGCTCGAGGAGGTCTACCTCGAGCTGACCGAGGAGGCGAGCGAATGAGCACCGCCGCGCTGCTGTGGCGGCAGTTCCGCTTCGAGCGTCGGCTCTTCTGGCGCAACCCGAGTGCCGCGTTCTTCAACTTCCTCCTGCCGCTCGTCTTCCTGCTGCTGTTCGCCTCGGTCTTCGCTGATGACGAGGAGCAGCTCCGCGTCCTGATCCCCGGCATCGCCGGGATGAGCATCATGGCCACGACCTTCACCGCGCTCGCCTTCAACATCACCTACCTGCGAGAGCAGGGAGTGCTCAAGCGGGTGCGGGGCACGCCGCTGCCCCCCGTTTCCTACTTCGGCGGCCTGCTGGGGTCGAGCGTGGCCAACGCCGCGGTGCAGGTGGTGCTCGTGGTGGGCATCGGTCACCTCGTGTACGGGGTCGCCTGGCCGCGCGAGCCCGGGTCCCTCGTGGCCTTCAGCGCGCTGGGAGTGATCACCTTCGGGGCGCTGGGCATCGCCTTCTCCCACGCGATCCCCAACTTCGACTCGGCGCCGGCCTACATCAACGCGATCTTCCTGCCGCTGATGTTCATCTCGGGCGTGTTCTACTCGGCCGACTCGTTGCCGCCCGTGCTCCTGGCGCTGGCCGAAGCCCTGCCGCTCAAGCACGTGATCGACGGGCTGTACGGGGCGATCGTGGACGGCACCGGCGTCGCGGACCACCTGACCGCCGTGGCCGTGCTCGCGGCCTGGGCCGTGGCCGGGCTCGTGCTCGCGGTGCGCTTCTTCCGCTGGGAGTAGGCGCAGCGCGGCTACAGCCGCAGCCCCGTTCCGTTGCCCCGCAGCCAGCGCTCATGCTCGCGATACCCCGAGCAGCGCTCACCGAGCAGCGCCCAGTAACGGGGCGAGTGGTCGAGCACGTCGAGGTGGGCCACCTCGTGCTCCACGACGTAGTCCAGCACCTCCTCCGGCGCCAGCAACAGGCGCCAGTTGAAGCTCATGGCCCCCGACGAGGAGCAGCTGGCCCAGCGCGTGCGCTGCGCGCGGATCGACAGGCTCGAATAGGTCGTGCCGGCACGGGCCGTGGCAGCGTCGAGCCGCGGCGCGATCTCCGCCCTCGCGCGCCGCCGGTACCACGGCTCGAGCGCGGCGCGGATGGCATCCGAACCGCCTCGAGGCACCTTCACGACGAGAGCGTCGCCGCGCCGCGCCACGTGGGGCCTCGTGCGGCCGGGCTCCACGCGTACCCGCAGCTCCAGCTCGTGGCCGAGATAGCTCACCCGCCCACCGTCCTCCAGCACCGCCGCGGGCGCCACGGCCTGGAGGCGGCGCAGCGTGCGCTCGATCCAGCGCCGCTTCTCCTCGACCAGCGGCGCGGCGCGGCGCAGGGCCATCCGCTCCGGCAGCACGACCTCGACCCCCTCCGGGCGCACCTCGACGCGGGCGTGGCGGGCGCGGCCGGAGCGCCTGACCGAGTAGGGGATCGGCTCCATGGAGTCGGCCAGGTTAGGAACCGTCCCGGGCGGAGCGATAGACGGCCGCCACGCCTTCGGCCAGAGCGGGCCAGGAGTACCGCCCCCGGCTGACTCGGTAGGCGGCCGCTCCCCGGCGCGTGCGCTCGCCGTCGTCGGTGGCGCACTCCACCAGGGCTTCAGCGAGTGCGGACTCGTCGTCGGGCGGCACGAGCCAGCCGGTCTCGCCGTCATCCACGATCGTGGCGGGGCCGTGGGCGTCCACGGCGATCACCGGGAGGCCGCAGGCCATTCCCTCCACCAGCACCTGGCCAAACTGCTCGTGCACCGACGGCAGCACCACGGCGTCGGCGGCATTGAGCCCAAGCGCGAGGTCAGCGTGGCCGCGCCAGCCCGCCAGGAACACGTTCTCCGCCCCGGACTCCTCCACGGCTCGGAGCGGATGCACGCCCTCCCACTCCCCCGGGTAGCCACCCAGCAGGACCAGCGGGGTCGGTCGGCTGAAGCGGTCCCGCGCGCGGGCCAGGGCCTTGATGAGCAGTGGGATCCGCTTGACCTCGGTGAAGCGCCCCACGTAGAGCAGGACCGGCCCCTCCCTGAGGGCGGCCAGATCCTCCTGGGAGTACCTCACGCTTCCCGGCACTCCCGACTCGTCCCATCCCCGGGGGTCCTCCACCAGCCACTGCCGCCAGAGGTCCCCACGCTCCGCCCCCCGCAGCGGCCTCCGGTCGAAAAGGACGGGGTCGAACCCGTTGGGCGCCGGCGCGACGCGGTCGGGATCCACCCCGAGGAGATCAGGCACTCGCCGCGCCGCGTCATCGGAGAGCACGAGCAACCGCGCGCACGCCCGAGCCCAGCGGCGCATCCGCTCGGCCCACTCGGCGCCGTACGCCCAGTCCGGCCGGCGGCCCTCGTCGATCTCCTCGAGCATGAGGAGCTCGGTGCCGTGCAGATGTCCCACCACCGGCACGTCGGGAAAGGCGCGCGCCGCCGCCTCGTTCATGGGAGTGAGGTGGTGCAGGTGGAGCACGTCGGCCTCGGCCGCGCCGGCGGCGGCCAGCTCACGCGTCCAGGCCTCGACCTGGTGCTCGAAGGTCGCGTCGTCGAGGCTCGCGAAGACCCGGTCGGCCGCGCCCGGGCGGTCCTCGAACGACGGGTGGAACGGAGGGTCGGCGGCCAGCGGGTCGGCGGACGCGAGCGCCACGGTGAAATCCACCGCCCGCACGTCCAAGCCTTCGAAGAACGTCTGAGCGTGACCATCTTCACCACTCTTGCCGAGCGAGCCCGCGACCACCTGTGGGCTCCACCCGGTGGCGGGGAGGGCGCGGGCCAGGTAACGCGCGACCTGGGCGGAGCCGCCGCGCGGGAAGAACATGAGGCCCATCACCACGCGCCGGTGGGGTTCCTGACGCTCGGGCATCGCGAGAAACTACTCGCGGTGACTCGCGGCAGCGGGCCTGTCTCCAGGCAGCGCTAGATGATCACCGGCACCGAGCCGCCGTCGACCGACCAGGCGGCGCCCGCGACGTTGGCCGCGCGGTCGGAGCAGAGGAAGGCGATCACCGCCGCCACCTCGTCCTCGCTGCCGAAGCGGCCCCGCGGGATCTTCTTGCGGGCGGCCTCGAGCGCCTGTTCCCGCGTGACCCCACCGCGTTCCGCGGCTTGATCGGCGAGCCCGCCCTTCTCGAGCCACAGCGGCGTGTCCACGGGACCCGGCGTCACGGCGTTCACGAGGACACCGCGTGCGGCGTACGCGTCGGCGTACGCCCGTGACAGCGACAGCTGGGCGGCCTTGGTGACGGAGTACGCGGCGTTGCTGAGCGATGGCCGCTTGCCGGACGACGAGCAGACGTTCACGATCCGGCCCCAGCCGCGCTCGGCCATCGCCGGGGCCGCGGCGCGCATCAACCGCATCGGCGCCATCACGTGCAGCTCCCACTGCTCCTGCCACTCGTCGTCGGCGAGCTCCTCGAGCGGAACGTTGCGGCTCGTTCCGGCGTTGTTCACCAGAAGGTCCAGCGGTCCGAGAGCGTCGGCGCAGGCGGTAAGCGCCCGCTCGCCGGCGTCGGGCGCAGAGAGGTCGAGCGACAGGGACGCGACGCGGGCCGAGTCGCCGGAGATCGCCCGGCACTCCTCCACCGCGCCCGCCAGCCGCTGCTCGTCGCGGGCGCAGAGGAGAACGCTCGAGCCCTCGGTACACAGCAGCCGCGCGGTGGCGAGACCGATGCCGCGGCTTGCCCCTGTGACGATGCCGACGCGGCCGGCAAGACCCATATCCATGCCGGCATTGTCGCCTAGTGGGTCTTCTCGAAACGCTAGCCCGGAAACGGCGAGAGCCAGGCGCCGCCAGGCAAGGACGCAGTCCGCCTACGCCCGCAGCCCCTCCATCAGCGCCAGCAGCGCCCCCTCGATCTCGTCGCGCGCGGACCGGGCGCCCGCCGCGGCGGCCACCACCATGCCCGCCTCGCTCATGGCCCCGAGCAGCAAATGCGCAAGCGGCCGGACCGGTTGGCGGCGCAGTACGCCCGCCTCCATGGCTCCCTCCAGCCCCATCGACACGAGCCCGAGGCCGTAGCGAGCGCTGATCTCGCGCCACTCCTGCCAACCGAGCACCGCCGGGGCGTCGATCAGGCCGATCTGCATCACCTTCGGATCGGCGCAGGCCTCGAGCCAGCTTCGCATGCCGGTCACGAGCAGCTCCCACGGGTCCTTTGCGGAGCCCATCGCCTCGCCGATCGAGCGCACGAGCTCCTCCTCAACGTCCTCGTACACGGCGCGGAACAGGTCGCGCTTGTCGGTGAAGTGGTGGTAGAGAGCCCCGCGCGTGACTCCGGCTCGGCGCACCACCTCCTCGGTGCCCACCGCCGCGTAGCCGCGGTCGGCGAATAGCTCCCGCCCCGCGTCGACCAGGACGCGGCGCGTCGCCTCTGAGCGCTCGGTCTGTCTGGTCGCCCCCTCCACCTCGCTGACGTTACCGGCCTGCGGTTGACATACGTGCAGCCTGTATGTCATGCTGGGCGGAGTTCCGTACACGCTGTACGCAAACTGAGGAGACCGTCATGGGCGTAGCCACTCAGCAGGACCCGCGGGCGACCACACCACTTCCTTCCGAGACGCTCGAGGGCAGGGCCGGCTGGCGATCCGCCGCGCTCGGTCCGGCGCACGCGGTGGAGGTCGCCCAGGGCACGGTCGCCTGTCACGACCGCGGCACGGGGCGTCCGCTCGTGTTCGCGCACGGTGCGCTCGTGAACGCCAACCTCTGGCGCAAGGTGATCGAGCCGCTCAGCCGCGAGTTTCGATGCGTGGTGCCGGACCTGCCGCTCGGCTCCCACCGTCTCCCGCTGCGGTCGGACGCCGATCTGACGCCTCCCGGCGTCGCGAGGCTGATCGCCGATGTGATCGAGGAGCTCGGCCTCGACGACGCGGTGCTGATCGGCAACGACACGGGCGGAGGGCTGTCGCAGATCGTGGCCGCCAACCACCCCGAGCGCCTCGGTGGCCTGGTGCTCACCTCGTGCGATGCGTTCGACAACTTCCCGCCCAAGGCCTTTCGGCCGCTGGTGCGACTCGCGGCGGGCGTGCCCGGAGTCCTGCAGGGAGCAATGGCCCCGATGCGCCTGCGACCGGTGCGGCGGCTGCCCGTCGCCTACGGGTGGCTGGCGAAGAAGCCCTTCGACCGCCGCGTGGCCGACTCCTACGCGATGCCGTCGAGCGCGAGTGCAGGCGTGCGGCGCGATGCGCGCGCAGTGTTCGCGGGTCTTGACACCCGGCACACGCTCGAGGCCGCTGCGGGCCTCCCGGGCTTCGACCGCCCGGCACTGATCGCCTGGGCGCGCGAGGACCGCTTCTTCCCCCCGGCGCACGCCGAACGCCTCGCGGAGATCCTTCCCGATGCACGCCTCGAGTGGATCGACGACTCCTACACGTTCGTGAGCGAGGACCAGCCCGAGCGCCTCGTGGAGCTGATCGCCGGCTTCGCCGGCTGAGCCCGGACCACCTCGAGGCGAGGTGGCCTTCCTGAACGACAGGGCTAGAGCATCACTCGTTGCACCGCCACTCGGGCACGCCGGAACACTTCCGGGTCTCGCGTGATCTGGACCAGCGCCTGGGCGTTCATCAGAATCGAATGCAGCTCGAACGCGGTCTGCTCCGCGTCCTTCTCGGCGGCCTGGCCAAGTCCGGGTCCTACGACCCGTACACCGAGGACCACGACAGGAGCGACAAGCGGTAGTTACCTGAATCTGCGAGGGCGGCGGATCCGAGCTCCCGGACCGCCGCCCGCCGCGAAACCGCAGGGCGGCGCTCAGTGCTCGAGCGCGCCGCGCCGGGCCCTCCCGCCGCAGCCTCAGGCCACGGCCAGTGGCGCCCGAGGCGCGTCGCTGGCGGTTGTCACCCGATCGCGCCCGTCCTCCTTCGCCCGGTAGAGGGCGGCATCGGCGGTCGATACGAGTTGGTCCAGCTCCTCGGCGCCGCGAGCGGCCGCGACACCGAAGCTCGCCGTGATCGGCTCGTCGATGCCGGGGACTCGGACCCTGCGCACCGCGGTGTGGAGCTTGGCCGCCGCCACTCGTGCGCCCGGCTCATCGGTGTCGGGCATCAGGACCATGAACTCCTCACCGCCGTACCGACCCACCGCGTCCCCGGCGCGGAGCTCCTCGCGCACGATGGCTCCGACGCTGGCCAACACCTCGTCTCCCTTCGCGTGCCCGTAGACGTCGTTAACGGCCTTGAAGTGATCGAGGTCGAACATCACCACCGCGAGGGAAGAGTCGGTCCGCGCCGCGTGCCCGGCCATCCGTCGCAGCGACTCGTCCAGGAAAGCGCGGTTGGGAAGGCCGGTGACGGCGTCGCGATGGGCGGCCTCGCGAGCGCTCGTGAGCTGGCGGCGGCTCCGCCAGTAGCCCAGGGCGAGCGCCCCAAGCATCCCGATCAGAGCCGCAAGCGCCAGCTTCAGCGCTCCGGTGATTCCCTGGACGACGTTGAGAATCGGCGGCAGCAGGTTCGGCCTTGTCACCTCGCTCGGGGAACGGCCGCCCGGCGACCGTGGTGGCGGCCACGCCCGGCGACCGACGACCCGATGCGCCCCCACCCCGCCGTGCCCGGCGATCGGGGCGTAGGTCGCCTCGCCGATCACCGCGGCGGAGAGGTCGATCCGAGCGGCGCGCCCCTCCACGCTCGCCTCGAACGGCCGGCCCGGGCCTGAGGCGAACGCTTCCGGGCGACGGCCCGCCGCCCTGCGGGGGAGCCGACCTGGTCGTCGGCGGCGTCCCGCCCGGGGCTTCTTGCCGGGGCTCCGACCGGGCCGGGGGGCCCCGCCGCCCGGAGCCTCCTGCCGCGGTTCCGGGGGAGCAATGACGTCGGAGAGCACCCGGTTGCCGTCGGACACAGCGTTGTCGACCGGCCCGACCCCGGTTGCGGGAAGCGGGTCATCTGCACTCAGGCCGATCCGCACGTCAACGGCGGACTGCGCGGGCCAAAGCTGCAGGAGGGGGGCCGCAATCGCTTCGGAGGCGGGGCCCATTGAGCCGATCGCCAGCGCTGTGATCCCAACAGCCATCGTGATCCGTATGCGGCCGTGCGCCATCGCGTCTATATCGGCCGGGCCGGCCTGGATCCTGAATTCGCTCCGTTTACAGGAACTTCGGTCCCGGACTGGTCCGCTTCCCAGCGGAGCTAAACGGCTTCGTCTCCAAATGGCGCGCGTTCGGATAATCCCCGTTACGCTCCCGCTCGGCCACCACCCGCGAGCAGAGGAGAGACCGCACGATGCCCACGCTTCTGGACCTCACTTCACAGGGCGACGTCGGCACGATGACCGACGAGTCGAAGCTCTCGGCCAACTACACGCTGCAGACGCCTCAGCAGCTCTACGAGCTGTGGGAGCGCCAGCATTGGCAGTCACACATGATCGACCTGTCGCAGGATCGCGAGGATTGGATGGCCCTCCCGGAAGCGGAGCGTGGCCACCTCTCCTGGAACCTCTCGTCGTTCTTCATCGGAGAGGAGCGCGTGACCACCCAGTTCTCGGGTCTCGTGCAGGCCTACGAGGACCAGGGCGAAGAGGCCTTCCTCACCACCCAGCAGGTCGACGAGGCGCGCCATGCCCAGCACTTCAACCGCTTCTACGAGCAGGTGGTGGGGCTCGACGGCACCTTCGAGGGTCGCCTCGAGCAGGCCCGTGGCGACCTCAACGACGCGTTCCTCCAGCTCTTCGACGTGGAGCTCGTGGAGAGTGGCAAGCGCCTGATCGCCGACCCGGCCGACATCGAGGCCAAGGTCGAGTTCGTCACGCTCTACCACATGATCATCGAGGGCACGCTCGCGCTCACCGGGCAGTTCTTCCTCACCGAGTACCTCGAGGACCACGGCCTGCTCCCCGGCTTCGTCGAGGGCTTCAGGCTCATCTCGCAGGACGAGCACCGACACGTGGCCTACGGCACCTGGTTCCTCCAGCAGAAGGCCAAGGATCCAGGGCTGCGGCGCCTGATCGCCCGGCGGTTGATTGAGCTCATCCCGATCGCCGCCGGAGTGCTCGTGCCGAAGGGCGCCGATCCGAACAACTACGAGCTGCTCGGCTACACGAGCGAGCAGACGAACGGGTTCGCGTTCAAGGCGCTGAACCGGCGGCTGAAGGTGGTCGGGGTGGAGCTGGGGGCTGCGGCGTAGGGGCGCGGGGCGCGAACGCGGCTTCCGGGGTACCGTCCTGCTTTAGGGGGCTGCTGACCCTGAAGCCACCCCCCCCCTCTAGGCAGGACGCGTCCGTGAAGAGGAGCCGCCACTCGCCCCGTCCGCGATGTCCTCCAGGACCGCCTGCGCCGCCAGCAGCCCCGGCGCTCCGGTGACCGCGCCGCCGGGATGCGCACCCGACCCGGCGAGGTATAGGCCCTCGACACCTCCGTAGCGCCGCGGACCCGGCCGCGCCTCGAAGAGCTGCCCCGGGAGCATCTCCCCGTGGAAGATGTGCCCGCCGGCGATCCCGAAGCGCTGCTCGAGCTCGCGCGGGCCTAGGGTCAGCCGGTCGACCACGCGGTCCGGAAGGCCGGGGCAGACCTCGGCGAAGCGGGCAATGGCGGCGTCGGCGGCGGTGTCTGCGTCCGCGTCGGGCGGGAAGCACTGGCAGAAGAGCGAGAGCACGTGGCGGTCGGGAGGCGCCAGCGTCTCGTCCACCGCGGTCTGGCAGGCGGCTTCGATCCACGGACGAGCCGCGGGGCGGCCGGCGCGGGCGTCATCGGCCGCGGCGGTGAGATCTCCGAGGGAGAACCCGATGTCGATAGTCCCGCGCCACGGCTCCAGCCCGGGCCAGCTCGGGAAGTCGGGCAGGCCGTCGAGGACGAGCATGACCTTCACGACCGGACCGGCCTGTCGCCAGCCGGCCGGAGCGTCAGCCTCCGCGAGCCGGGCGGTGGTGATCGGATCGGCCCCCGAGAGCACCGTCCTCGCCCTGGCCTCGCGCCCGCCCTCGACGACCAGGCCCGCGGCGCGATCTTCCTCCACGATCACCCGCTGGACCGGACTGGCGGTGTGCACCACCGCCCCGGCCTCCTCGGCCGCCGAGCGCAGCGCGCCCGTGACGGCGCCCATGCCCCCGCGGGCGTATCCCCAGGTGCCAGGCCGGCCCGTGGCCTCGCCCAGCTCGTGGTAGAGGGACACGAAGGACGTGCCCGGGTCGTCCGGCCCGGCCAGCGTGCCGATCAGCCCCTGGATCGCGAACGGCACGCGCACCTCGGGGGAGGGGATCACCGACAGCTCGTCGGCGATCGAGCCCTCCAGCAGCTCGGGGCCGACCGCTTCGAGCCAGCGCTCGCGGCTCGCGTCCAGCATGAGCGGCCGCGCCCGAGCCGCGGCCTCCTCGCGGCGGGTCGACCACTCGACGTAAGCGTCGGCGTCGCCGCGCGTCCAGTCGCCCTCGATCTGGCGGTGCGTGCGAGCCTGATCGGACCACGTAACCACGCGCCGGCCGTCGGGAAGGGGAGCGAAAAGGTACGGGTCGTGCACATCGACCTTCAGCCCGTGCCGCGCCAGCTCGAGCTCGCTGATTACCTGGGTGAGGAGGAGCGACAGCGTGTAGGCGCCGGGCGAGGCGCGGACTCCGGGCCACAGCTCCTCGGTCACGCACGCGCCCCCCACCACGCCGCGGCGCTCGAACACCTCGACCGACAGCCCGGCCCGCGCCAGGTAGGCGGCGGCAACCAGGCCGTTGTGTCCGGCGCCAATGACGGCCACGTCGAGCATCGCGCTCGGAAGGTAGCGGTGGATTCAGGAGCGGCAGAGGCTGAGCGAGCGGCGAGCGCGGATCAGCTGACCGGCGCCGTCGCCCGATGCCGCTCGCGCCGGCGCACCTCGCGCAGCGCCCGCGCCAGCCGTCTGACGCCCTCGTCGAGCTCCTCGGGATCGAGCAGCGAGAACGACAGGCGCAGCGACGCGCGGGCCCACGGCTGCTCCGCCGTGATCACCCCGCCGGGCGTGAACGTGACCCCGCGGCGGAGGGCCTCCGAGTAGAGGGAGCGCTCGTCGACCGGCCGGGTGAGTGACACCCAGACGTGGTGGCCGCCGTGCGGCGTGTCGGCACGGTACTCCCCCGCGAGGTGCCGCTCGAGCGCTTCCATCAGGGCGTCGCGGCGCTCGCGGTAGAAGGGCAGCGTGCCGGCGAGCTGACGTTCGTAGCCGCCGGACTCGAGGTAGCGCGCCGCGATGTGCTGCGGCAGCGTCGCGGTGTGGAAGTCTGAGGCGAGCTTCAATGCGGTCAGCCGCTCGAGCACCGGCCCGCGGGCGGCGAGCCAACCGACGCGCAGGCCGCCGCCCACCGTCTTCGACAACGAGTCGAGGTAGATCACGTGCCCCGGCGCCGCCTCGCGCAGTGGCCGCGGACCGCGACCCTCGAAGCGCAGGTCGCCGTAGACGCCGTCCTCCATGATGAAGAAGTTGCGCTCCATGGCCAGCTCGGCCAGGCGGCCGGCGCGGTCGGGGGACATGTCGCGCCCGGTCGGATTCTGGCACGAGGTCTGGAGTGCGCAGAGCCGCACCTCGTGCCGGGCGAGCACCTGTTCGAGCGCATCGACGTCGAGGCCGTCGCCGTCGAACGGCACCCCGATCACCCGCGCACCGGTGGCTCGAAGCGAACCGAGGATGCCCACGAAGGTCGGTGACTCGACCACGGCCACGTCGCCTGGCCTGAGCACCGAGCGGGCCACGAGGTCGATCGCCTGGCGAGCCCCGGAGGTCACCACGATCTCGTCGGCGTCGGTGGCGTAACCCTTCGTGCGACCACGTGCGGCGAGCTGCTCGCGCAGCCGCGGGAGCCCCTCGGCGTTCAGGTAGGAGATGGCCTCCCCACCCTCCTCGTCGAACACCCGGGCACTGATCTCGGCCAGCTCGTCGGTCGGATAGAGGCGCGGCGAGGGCCAGCCGGTGGACAGCGAAACCATGCCGGGCTCGGTGGCCAGCCGAAAGGCGTCGCCCAGTACCTGGTCGCGGTAGTCGGGCGGATCGTCCGGCAGGGCGTAGAGCTGCCAGTCGTCACCGCGCTCCTCGGCGGCGGCGGGGGGAAGGTCGCGCACGAAGGTGCCGCGCCCCACGCGCGCGGTCACGAAGCCGATCTCGGCGAGGCGCCGGTAGGCACGGGCCGCTGTCAGATGGTTCACCCCGGCGTCGGCGGCTAGCTCGCGGGTGGTGGGCAGCTTCTCCCCCGGCTGCAGCTCCCCGGCTTCGATGGCGGCCGTGAACACGTCGACGAGCTGCTGGGTGAGGGACTCGCTCGCCGTTCGGTCGAGCCGTGACAAGTCTGCTTTGTACGACATGGCAAAGGCCATGTTAGCGGCTACGCTTCCTTTGTACGACGCTCAGACCAACACAATGTTCAGGAGTACCGCCATGTCATTCCTCACCTCAGATACCTCGCAGGACACCGTGGTGGTCCGGATGGCCCGCCACAGCGACGCTGCCGCCTTGCGCCGGCTCGCCGCGCTCGACAGCAGCCGGCCACCCGCTGCACCCGCCTTGGTGGCCGAGACGAACGGCGAGCTGGTGGCCGCGATTGCGCTGAGCGGTGGACCCGCCGTGGCGGATCCGTTCCGCCGCACCGCGGACCTCGTCGGCCTGCTCGAGCTGCGAGCCGCCCAGATTGCCACGGGCAGCTCGCGCGAGCCGAAGCGGAGGCGCTCGCTGCGCGCCCTCACCCCCGCAACCGCTCGTCACTGATAGAACGCTCCCCGTGCAGGTAGCGCTCGCCACCAGCAGCGAGTTCCCCAACCTCGACCCGGATGACGCCCCGCTCGTGGCGGCGCTCGAGCGGCGCGGGCTCGAGCCTCGACCACTCGTGTGGGACGACCCGCGCTGCGACTGGGCCGCCGCGCCGATCTGCATGATCCGCTCGACCTGGGACTACTTCGATCGGCCGGACGAGTTTCGCACGTGGGCCGAGCGCGTGGGCGCCGTCACCGAGCTGTGGAACCGCGCCGAGACCATCCGCTGGAACAGCGACAAGCGCTACCTGCGCGAGCTTGGAGATCGCGGAGTGCCGACCGTCCCCACGCTCTGGCTCGAGCCGGGATCCGACGTCGACATCGCGTACGAGCTGGCCATGCACGACTGGGGGTCGGCAATCGTCAAGCCCGCGATCGACGGCGGCGCGAGGCGCCTGATGCGGGTCGGGCCGGGCGAAGCAGACGCCGGTGCGGCCCAGGCCCACGTCGACACGCTCCTCGCGGGTGGAGCGGTGCTCGTTCAGCCGTTCGTGGAATCGATCGAACGTGACGGCGAGCTGTCGATCGTCTTCGTCGACGGCCACTTCACGCACGCCGTACGCAAGCGGCCAGCCGACGACGACTTTCGCGTGCAGCCCGAGTGGGGCGGCACGAACGAGCGTGTCGACCCCGCACCCCGGGAGCACGAGGCGGCCGAGGCGGTGCTCTCCGCGGCCGGGCGCGACTTCCTCTACGCGCGCGTAGACCTGGTCGGGGGTCACGATGGAGAGCCGCTACTAGTCGAGCTCGAGGTGATCGAGCCGCGCCTCTTCCTGCGCTCCGCTCCGGACGCGGCCGAGGCCCTGGCCGACGCCGTGGCCGCGCGTCTTGCCTGATCCCGGCCGCACGCCCTGGGCCGCCGTCGGTTGGGGCATGCTCGGCGTGCTCGGCTTCTCGCTGTCGCTTCCGCTCACCAAGGTGGCGGTGGAGGAGCTCGACCCGGTCTTCGTCGGCCTCGGGCGGGCGCTCGTGGCCGCCGGCCTCGGGGGCCTCTACCTGCTCGCGGTACGGGCCCCGCGGCCGACGCGGCGGCAGGCGGCACGGCTCGGGTTGGTGTCGCTCGGAGTGGTCTTCGGCTTCCCCCTGTTCACGGCGCTCGCTTTGCAGGACCTCCCCTCGGCGCACTCCGCCGTGATCGTCGGCCTGCTGCCCGCGGCCACCGCCATCGCGGCGGTGGGGCGAGCCGGCGAGCGGCCTTCACTTCACTTCTGGCTGGCGGCCGGCGCGGGACTCGCGGCGGTGCTGGCGTTCGCCGCGGTGGAGGGCGCCGGGGCGCCGCGGGGGGCCGACCTCTACGTGCTGGCCGCCGTGGCCCTGGCCGCGCTCGGATACGCGGAGGGCGGCGCCCTGTCGCGGGAGCTCGGCGGCCCGCGGGTCATCTCCTGGGCGCTCGTGCTGTCGGTGCCGCTGCTTGCTCCGATCGTCTGGATCGGTGCCGGCGGCGCATCCTTCGACGCCGGCGCGAGCGCCTGGGCGTCGTTTGCCTACCTGAGCCTCGTGAGCATGTTCCTCGGCTTCTTCGCCTGGTACCGCGGGCTGGCGCTCGGCGGCGTGGCCCGCATCGGGCAGGTACAGCTGCTGCAGCCGCTGCTCACCCTGGCCTGGTCGGCGCTGCTGCTGGGCGAGCGGTTCGGCCTGCTCACCGTGTCGATCGCGGTGGTGGTGCTGCTGAGCGTGGTGGCGACACAGCGGGCGGCGGTGGGCGGTGGAGCGGCTCCGACGGAATCCCGCGTCGAGGTGTGGGTGCCCCGATCCCAGGGGGGGTTGGGTTGATTCCGGGACACATGGTGTCGAAATCCACCCAACCCCCTCCCGCGCGCTCGCCCGGGGCTCGTGACCGTCTCCGCTGTCGGCGGTGCTAGGCCCCCGGCAGCGCCCGAACCGTCACCGGCAGGATCTTGCTGATCAGAAACCGTGCCGCCTCCAGCACGAGCTCGCGGTCGTAGGTGACGATGTAGGAGAGCACCCGGTCGAGATCCGCCTCCCCCGGCGGGACTACAGCCGACGCCACCGCGCGCCTCGACCACCCCCTTCCGCGACGATCTGCCCACCGTCGCGCAATTCGTTGATGACCAGGCGAATGGTGGCGGGGCTCACCTCCGGGAGAGCCGCCTCGATATCCCGGCGGCGAAACTCTGGCGGCGCCTGCTCGAGGATGTAGTGGCGAGCTCGATCCTGCTTGCTTCCTGCTTCCTGAGCCGCTGCGGCCACTCGCTGCTGGAAATCCTCATACGCGCCAGCGAGGACTTGCGCGAGATAGGAGGTCCACGGCCAGATGTCGTGCGCACCCTCATGCCAAGCACGCTGAGACTGGTAGAGGCGGTCGTAGTAGGTGTTCTTCGACTCGAGGATGCGCTGCTCGATACTGACGTAGCGGGCGACTCCATAACCCTGCGAAAGCAACTCATGGGTGGTCAGCAGGCGCGCGAGCCGACCATTTCCGTCAGCGACCGGATGGATGGCCAAGAAGTCGATGACCAAGGCCCCAATCAGCACCAGTGGATGGGTTCGCCCCTCCCCCTTGAGGTCGTTGTAGCGGGCGAAGAGCTCTGTCAAGAGAAACTGGGTGCGTTCTGGCCCGGGAGGGGCGAAGACGACCTCTCGCGAGCCGCTCTCGTAGGAAACAATCAAATTTTCATCCGTCTTTAGGTTTCCGCCCCTGCCGTCGGCGTAGTAGTAGAGCTGCCGGTGGAGATGAAGTGCGAACGGGACCGTGAGGGGCTCGTAGGTCTTGGAGCGCATCAACCCGTCGATGGCGTCGCGGTAGCCCGCGAACTCCTTCTCGCTGCGGTTGCGAAATCGCGGCGCTCCTTCGACGAGCATTTCGGCTCGCTCACTTTCGACCAAGACCCCTTCGATCGCGTTGGAAGCGGTGATCGAGTCGATCCGTGCGTTCTCCGAAAGTCGCTTGAGCAGCTTCGGCCGCTGGTCCATGAAGAGCTGTTCTTGGCCACGCCCGGTGTCGATCCGCGCAAGAACAGCTCCCAGTTCGCGGGGCTGGCCGCCAAAGGTCTTCTCGAGTTCAACGAAGCTTTGCATCGTGCTAACCGGTCCGATGGATCTTGCTAATCACGCTCAAATTAGCACGATTATTGGACTGGATTAGCACGATGTGCGACGACATCGCGCTGCGGCGCCCGGTCGTCGACCCGTCCGCCCGGTCGATCGCCAGACAATCGCTCGGGGCGCCCAGCGGTGCATCCGACGTTGCGCGTCCGTTGGGCGACGAGGCCGAGCTGGTCGGCCTAACCGGCTTGGCACCGCGACAGGTCTGCATAGCCTCTTGGGCAGAGACGCTCGTCGGTGATGCCGAATGCGTCGCGGAGCTGCGCAACGAGCTGGTACTCGACTTGCAGGTCTGACTCAGCGGCCGCCACGGCTTCGAGTTCGATGTATGAGCCGAGGGCATCAACCTCATCGAGGTGTATGCGGACAGTCTTCCAAAGGAACAGCCGTCGCCGCTTCGAGACAACACCGCGCACGCCCAGCGCGGCGCCGAGAGCGAGCCGCAGCGCCTCGCCATCATCGACCATGACGATGCTATAGCTGCTCGGACGCTGCTCGGGCCGGTCCGCGCGCTCGAACTGAATTAGGTGCGGCCTCCCCGGACTCTCCTCTCGCAGTTTCAAGCCCCCACGCTGGACGTTGAAGTAGGTGTCCCGCTGAGAGATGACGCCGTGGTCATCGGCGTCGAGTGCTCGGCATACGCCCAGCGAGCGCTCCGGGTCCGGGTCCGTGGCCTTCAACTCGATGTTGCGGCGCACAGCCTCAGTGGCACTCATGCGCCGACGCTACTCGCCGCATCGCCTTCGGGGGCCGGCGACGCAACTGTCGCCGGCCCCCGCCAGGCGCTCCCTCAGGCGCTCGTCTGAAACTCCTCCGCATCAGCCGCCTGATCCGCCGCCGCGGTCTGCGCCGCGAGCTCCGCGTGGCGCCCCTCGGCGAACTCCTCGACGATCTTCGCGCAGAAAGCCGGCAGGTCGTCGGGCTTGCGGCTCGTCACGAGGCCGTCGTCCACGTGCATCTCCTCGTCGACCCACTCGCCGCCGGCGTTGCGAATGTCGGTCTGGAGGCTCGGGAACGAGGTGAGCGTCTTGCCGCGCACGACGTCTGCCTCCACGAGCGTCCACGGCCCGTGGCAGATCGCGCCGACGGGCTTGCCCGCCTCGACGAACTCGCGCACGAAGCGCACGGCGTCCTCGTCGGCCCGCAGGAAATCGGGGTTGGCGACGCCGCCGGGCAGCACCAGGCCGTCGTAGTCGGAGGCTGAGACGTCGGCCACCGCCTTGTCGGCGGTGAAGGTCTCGCCCTTGTCGAGGTGGTCCATGCCCTGGAACTCGCCCTCCTCGAGCGAGATCAGGTGCACCTCGGCGCCGGCGCCCTCGACGGCCTTGCGGGGCTCGGTGAGCTCGATCTGCTCGACGCCGTTGGTGGCGAGGAAGGCGATCTTCTTGCCGGTGAGGTCTTCGGGCATGGGTGGTCCTTTCGCAGTTGGTGGGTGCTGATATCCGGGTACCGCGTGGGGGCGCTCGTAAACCTCGGCGCTCGGCGGGCGGTCAGGCTGTCGCGGCCACCGCGCAGCCGCTCTCGCGGGCGGCGCGGGCGAGGTCGTGGTCCCAGGTCACGACCGCGGTGGAGTCCGCACCGAGCGCGAGCGCGCTCGCCAGATGAACGGCGTCGGAGCCGCGAAGGCGGAGGTCGGCGGCGAGGCTTCCGGCATGACGGGCCAGCCGTTGGTCGATCCCCAAGGAGAAGCTCGCCTTGAACGGTCTCGAAGTCCTCGCTCGCCCTGTCGTACCCGGTCGCGGTCAGCCTCCCCGCGCGGCGAGCGGCGGCCAGCGCCGCACGGCCCGCCGGGTACAGGATGCTCGAGGCAACCGGGTGGGGTGTCTCCCACAGCGCAGCGGCGAGCTCTGTGCCCTCCTCGCTGACGACGAGCTTGACGAGCGCCGACGTGTCGAAGTAGAGCGTCAGCGCCGCTGGTCGGTTGCGAGGTCGGAAACCGAACCTCGTGCCTCGACGCGCGGCTTTCCCGCCTGGCGCGGCTTCACGGGCGGGATGAGGAGGCCGCGCAGGACCAGGTCCTCGAGCGGGTCCTCGTGGTCCACGCCGCAGAGCCGGGCGACCGGCCTGCCGCGCCGGGTGACCACGACGTCGGTGCCCTGCTCGACGCGGTCGAGGTACTCGCTGAGCCGGTCGTGCAGCTCGCGTACGCCGACCTCTTGTTCAAGTCGCGTCATGCTGCGGACGCTAGCGGCAACATGAGTTACGCCGGCAGCCCCGTGGGCCGACTGCGCGCTTCCCACAGCAGCCGCAGCCATCACGCGACAGCGTCAGCAGTGCAGCGCGCGCATGGCATGCGGGGGTCAGCCCCACACTTCAATTCGAATCTTCGAGCGGCATGAGCTCGGCAATCACTTCAGCAGTTTCCGAGCCCAGCGGCACCAACTTCAAGCGCCACCCACCAGCCGGGAGCCCACCGCGCTCGCGCACGACCATAGGAGGCATCCTGATCACCTCGCGCGCAACAGGCATCTCTGATCCAAAGACGTTTGCTACGAGTGTGCGGCGCACTTCGATGTCCGCCACCACTCCGCCGAGAGCGGTCGTAGCCTGGGGCGCGAAGTCCATAGTCATCTCTGACACCTCGAAGGGGTACCGGCACGCACGCAACATGCGTGCCACCATGCCGATCGCCTCGGCGTGCCACATCGTGACGTCTTTGGGGGGAGGAGGCGCCGCCTTTCCGGCGGCGCGTTCGAGCTCAGCCAGATCCGAATGCAGTTGCGCCCACAACTCGAGCCACGCCGGGATGGGTTGAGGCGTGGTGGCATGAGCCACGACCGGACGCTCGCCACGCCGATCCTTGAGCGTGATCGCACCGTCGTGATGGGTAGCGAGCAACCAGCCAAGGACC
>JAABUN010001013.1_pt1 | contig 66916 bp, 56 predicted proteins | sample 5559311 | NCBI WGS metagenome assembly JAABUN01 (sample SAMN10711877, study PRJNA513370) | rock metagenome | isolation source: Antarctica rocks | place: Antarctica: Victoria Land, Siegfried Peak sud | reverse complement strand
CCTGCTCGTGCAGTTGCCACGCCAGCATGATCTTGGTCCGACTGTCCATGTCCACAGCCTACACAGCATAGGTCTGGATAGGTCTGGGAACACGGCGAACTGTCGGAGTTCTACGGAGAATACTGCGCGCACTTGACAAAACTCGTCACGCTCAATCCCCCTTCCGGCGGCTCGACGAGAACGTGGAACGGAATTCCTTTGGCTTTGCTGGTGATGGGCAACACGACGATCAAATCCGCCGGTCCTTGATTGAATCCGTCCACGGAAAGCACGAGGGCGGGGCGCGTCCCGGCCTGCTCGCGGCCTCGCGTTGGGTTCAGGTCCAGCAGCCACACCTCACCGCGCGCGGGGGCGGCTCCCCCGCTGCCGGCCGGGAGCATCAGGACTGCTCCGAAGAGGTGTCGAGTAGGGCGACGTCCCAAAGGGCACGCTCCTCCTGCTCGCTCCGCCAAGCCTCCGGGTCGTCGCGCAAGGCCCGGAACGCTTCGTTGGCCTGGTCCAAAAAGGTTTTACGGCGGTATTCCTCGATGGCCCGGTCCAGCACGGTTTCGACCGGCTGCCCGTCCCGCTCGGCCAGTGAGCGCAGGGTTTCGTGGGCGCGTTCGCTAATCGGCACGGTCACGGTTGGCATGGGTTCTTCCCTCCAGAGTCAGTGTGCGGCACGGCAAACCCGCCTGTCAACAAGCCCCCTGCGCCGGGTAGCATAAACGTACCATGACCGCTGCTGCTCCCCCTTCTTCCGACCTCGCCGCCGCCGTGCGGCACGTCATCATCGGCACGGCCGGGCACGTAGACCACGGCAAGACGACGCTGATCCGCGCACTGACCGGAACGGACACGGACCGGCTGCAAGAGGAAAAAACGCGCGGGATGACGATTGACTTAGGCTTTGCCAGCCTGTCGCTGCCCGGCGACCCGCTTGTCGAGGCGGGCATCGTGGACGTGCCGGGCCACGAGCGGTTCGTCAAAAACATGCTGGCGGGCGCGGGCGGCGTGGACGTGGCCCTTGTCGTCGTGGCGAGCGACGAAGGCCCGATGCCCCAAACGCGCGAACACCTGGACATTTTGACGCTGCTGGGCGTGGCCCACGGCGTCGTCGCGCTGACAAAGGCGGACCTCGCCGACCCGGACCTGCGCGCCTTTGCGGCCGAACTGACGCGCGAGGCGCTGGCAACGACGCCGCTCAAAAACGCCCCGTTCGTGTTCGTGTCGGCCGAAACCGGCGAGGGCTTGGACGAACTCAATGCCGCGCTCGGCGAGGCTGCCCGGAACGCTCCGGCACGCGACGAAAAAGCGCCCTTTCGTCTGCCGCTCGACCGCGTGTTTTCCCTGCCCGGCGTGGGCACAATCGTCACGGGAACCCTGGTCGCGGGCGCGCTCGCGGCCGGCGACGTTCTTTCCGTGGAGCCGCAGCGCCTTTCCAGCCGGGCGCGCACGCTGCAAACGCACAGCGCGCGCGTGGAGAAAGTGACGGCCGGGATGCGCGTTGCCGTCAACCTGCCCGGCGTCGAGGTCGCGCAGATCGAGCGCGGGGCCGTGCTGTGTTCGCCCGGAACGCTCGCGGCGACCACGCTGTTTGACGCGCGTTTGTCCGTTCTCGCCTCCGCGCCGCGTTCGCTGCGCCACCGCGAGCGCGTTCGGATTCATCTGGGGACCGGCGAAGTGCTGGGCCGCGTGCTGCTTTTGGAAGGCGCGGAAATCACGCCCGGCGCGGTTGACATCGGCGTTCAACTGCTGTGCGAAACGCCGGCCGCACCCGCGCGCGGCGAGCGGTTCGTGTTGCGCACCTATTCGCCGCAGCGAGCCGTCGCGGGCGGCACGGTTTTGGACGCCGCGCCCGCGCGTAAGTATCGGCGGGGCGACGAGGCGGCCATCACGCTTTTCGAGAACCGGGGCCGCGAGGCCGATGTGACCGCAAACGTGTACGCCGCGCTTTGCGCTCGCCACGCCGAAGCAACGCCGGCCGCGCTCGCTCCCCTCGTCGGCCTGAGCGAGGCGGAAACGCTTGCCGCCCTTGAAAGTTTGGAAGAGCAAAACAAAGCCGTGCTGCTGATGAACGGCCGCTGGCTGTCCGACGTGGCCGCCGCTCGCCTGCGCGACACGGCCCGGCGCACGCTCGGCGTTTACCACAAGCAAAACCCGTATCGAAAAGCGATGCCCGAAAGCGGCCTGCGCGCCCCGCTTGCGAAAGCCGCCGAGGTTAAGGACTTCGCCGCCGCGCTCGCTTACCTGGAAGCCGAAGGAGTTCTGGCGCGCGAGGAAAACGGCCACGCGCGCCTGCCCGAACACGAGGTCGTGCTGCCGCCGGGCTGGCAAAAGGCCGCCGACGCCCTGCTCACCGTTCTGCGCGCCAACCCGCTCCAGCCGCCGCCGCCCGACTTTTTGCAGCGCGACTACCCGCGCGACGTGAATGTCGCCGTGATTTTGAATATCTTGGCCGAGCAGAACGTGCTGGTTCGCGTCGCCGACGACATCTTTTTCCCGCGCGAAAGTTTCGAGCAGGTCAAGGAAACGATCAAGGGCCTGGCCGGCAAGGGGGAAGGGATCACGGTCGCGTCGGTGCGCGACGCGACCGGCTCGTCGCGCCGCTACGTTTTGCCCCTGCTCGAATACCTGGACGCCCAGCGTTTCACCCGCCGCGTCGGCGACGCTCGCGTCCTGGTGGACTGAGCCGGATTAAACGTCGAGGCCGGCGGCGGCGAGGCCCCTTCGCAAACCGGGATGGCTGCCCGTAAGCCGCCAAATCAGGCCGCTGCGCTTGTTTTCCAAACACAGCAGGGTCATGCCCAGGTCAATGCCGATCACGTCGCGGTCGAACCAGTTTTTGCCGACGTTGAGCGCATTGCAAAAGCCGTAGCGGCCCCAGACGCGGCCGCCGAACTTTTCGCGCAGGATGGTCAGGCCGCGCTCGGCCTCATCGGGCGCGAACAACGCGCCGGCCGCCATCGCGGTCGGGGCGACGGTGCCGTCGCTCGATCCGTCGCGCGGCTCGTGCGCGCCGTAGCCGTCCGGCTGGTCGCAGGCCGTCACGCCCCACAAGCCTTCGCGGAACGTGCCGAAGCGCGCCGCCGAGCGTTTGCAAAAGGCGACGTCCGCGCGGTGCGCGTTCGTGAAGTTGGTCCACCAGTCGCGGCCGTGCGAATCGCGCCGGTTTCGCAGGTCGAAGTAGGCCGGGGTCATTTGGGCGAAAAACAACGGGCGCGGGCCGCCGAACACCTTTTGCCCCTCGACGCTCGCATCGGGAAAGGTGAGGGCTTCCCAGGCCGCGCGCGGCAGCGGATGGGATGCGCCCAGGGCGAGCAGATAAAGATACAGGCCCTCGGTGTAGCCGGCCCAGCGCGATGCAATGAAACCGCTTTCCGGCTTCCAACCCATGCTGGGCGCGACGCCGGCCGGGTCGTTCGCGGTCCGGTTCTGCATCCAGGGCCAATCCAGGCGGGCGTGCAAAGCGTCGGCGTCGCGCTTGATTTGCCCGCCGAAGAACTGCCCGGCCGTGAGCGCGCCCAGGATAAGCAGGCTGGTGTCAATGGACGACAGTTCGCAGTTCCACACGCGCTTGCCGTCGCGCCAATCCACGAAATGGTAAAAGAAGCCGCGCTCGTGCGGCAGGTTTGTGAGAAGGAAACGCAGCGTCGTTTTGGCGCGCGCGTGAGCATCCTTCTTTGTCACCCAGCCGCGCGTCACGCCGATGGGCAGGGCGGCGAGCGCGTAGCCCGTGGCGGCGACGGATGCAACGTTGTAGTTAGCGTCTCGCTCACCGGCGTGGTTACGGGCGCGGTCCTTTGTCAAACCGGTTTGCGGGTACGTTTCGCGCCAGAAGAAATCGAACGCGCCGCGCGCGATAGCGTCCCACAAAGCCGCCGGCCCGCTCATCGGCTCGGTCCTAAACGCACGCCGCTTGATTGTTTCCAAAGGTTGAAAGAAAGGTTGCTTTGCTTCATTGGTTTGCCGCCTTTGCTTTACCGGGGAACGAGCGCGATGAAACGACCTTTCGCTCGTTTCGCGCCCGCCGCGTACCGGGTACCAAGTCGGTGCCGCGCCGCAACTGTCGGCAGGGCAACGAGAGGCTGAAAATCTAATGACCAAAAGCACGAAAGTTCAGAACGCGGTATTTCTCACGGCGGTTGCCGGCGGCCTGTACTGGGCCTCGAAGCAGCCGGGGGGCGTGAAGGGTTTGTGGGATCGGTTTGCGCCCAAACTTAAAAAGGTGCAGGACGCGGACAACCCGTTCGAGACCGCCCGCGAAGAGTTCGCCCCACAGGCCGGCGCGAACAATGGCCGCATCGAGCCGGCGTCGGCCTACAACACCTCGCTGTAAACGATCCCCTCAAGCATCCGTCAAACAACAAGCCCGTCGGGGAAACCCGATGGGCTTGTTGTTTGTTGAGGAACGCAATCATGTCCTCGGCAAAGCAGCGCATTCTCGTTCTTGGCGGAACGGGTTTTTTGTCTTCCGCCCTGGTTGGTCAAAGCCTGGCGGCGGGTCATGACGTTACCATCGTGACGCGCGGGCGGGCGAAGAGCGGGCCGCCAGCCGGCGTTTCGGCCGTTATCGCCAACCGGTCCGAGCCAAACGCGCTGCGGGCCGCACTCGCGGATCAAGGTGACTTCGACCTCGTTTTAGACGCCATCCTTTACCGGCCCGACGACGCCCGCGCCGCGCTCGATCTGTTTCGCGGACGAACGAGCCGGTACGTTTTCATCTCGACCGACTTCGTGTACGGCGGCGAGCCGCGCATGTTTCCGCTTGCCGAGGACGCCCCACGCCAGGCGGCGAGCGCGTACGGACGGGACAAGGCCGCCTGTGAGGACGTTTTCTTTGCCGCCTGGGAGCGGGAGCGTTTCCCGGCTGTCGTGCTGCGCCCGCCGCACATTTTGGGCGCGGGCTGCCTGCTGGGGACCGGCAGCCGGGAAGGGCGCGACCCGTGGCTGCTGCATCGTCTGCGCCAGGGCGAGCCGGTCGCACTTTTAGACGGCGGCGCGCTGCTGATCCAGCCCGTTCACCGCGACGACATTGCCCGCGCCTGCCTCGCCGTTGCCGCGTCCGAGCAGACGCCTGGCCGGGCCTACAACATCGCGGGGCCGGATGCGGTAACGACGCGCCGCTATTACGAGATGGTTGCCGAAGCCGCCGCCGCGCCGCCGCCCAACGTTTCTTCCCTGCCCTCGGAGGCGTTTGTCGCGGTCTTTCCCGACCGAGCACCCTTCACGCTGAACCGCTGTTATAGTCTGAACCGGCTCGCGGCCGACGCCGATTTCACGCCGCGCATGCGGCTGTTTGATGCCATCGTCGAGGTGGTCGCCGCGCTTGACGCGGCCGGGCCGCCGCCCGGCGAGCCGCCCCCGCCCGCCCAAACGACGCCGCTGCACTTGCTGCTGCAAACCCAATCGGCCGCCTTGCGGGAAACGCTTCGTGGCTCCTGAAAACCCCGCCTGGCCGCGCCTGCTGCCCCCCGGCGGAACCGTCGGCATCTGCGCCCCGTCCGGTCCCATCGGCGACCCGGCCGTGCTCGACGCCGCCGTTCGCCGCATCGAATCGCGCGGCTTCCGCGTCGTCGTCGCACCGCACACGACCGGGCGCGACGCCGACTTTGCGTACCTTGCCGGCGATGACGACGCACGCGCCGCCGACCTGAACGCCCTGCTCGCCGACCCGGTCGTGGACCTGATTTTGTGCGCGCGCGGCGGCTACGGCGCGATGCGCTTGCTGGATCAACTGGACTACGACGCGGTGAAGCGCGACCCAAAGCCGCTCGTCGGCTATTCGGACATCACCGCGCTGCACCTCGCGCTCGCGTCCCGCGCATCCGTGATCGGCTTTTCGGGCATCATGGCGACGGCCGGCAGCGGCCTGGGCGAGCCGGATTTGGACCCGTTCAGCGAGGCGAGTTTGTGGGCCGCCGTAAGCCAGGAAGGAACGTGGCCGCGCGTCCTTGAAAGCCCGGCCGGGTCCGCGCCGTGGATCGTTCACCGCACGCGGCCAAACGGCGAAAACGTCGTGTTCGGCCGGCTGTACCCGGTCTGCCTGACGTTGCTCGTCGCGCTTGCCGGAACGCCGTTTCTGCCCGATTTGACAAACGCCGTCCTGGTCATCGAGGACGTTCACGAGGATTTGTACGCCGTGGACCGCGACCTGACGCAACTTCGCCTTGCCGGGCTTTTGGAAAACCTGGCCGCCGTTCTGATCGGCTCGTTCAACGGCACGACCGAGGAAGAGGACACTTTTTTGCGACGCGGCGTGCCCGAACTCGTGCTCGCTTTCACGCCGCCCGGCGTCGCGGTCGCGTCGGGCGTCGCCTACGGTCATGTGCCGCGCCGGTTGTGCCTGCCCGTCGGTGCATTGGCCCAGGTGGACCTTTCCACTCAAACGTTCACGTTCCCACAGTAACGCGGGGCGGGCGCGGTGCGTTCTGTACTCGTGAACAGGAGGCTTGCCCGCCCATGAACGTTTCGCGCCGCCGCGCGCTCGGCCTTTCCGTGCTGACCCTGGCCGCTGGCCCGTCCGAACTTTTCGCCCAAATGCCGCCGCCCGCGCCCACCAGGACGGAAGTCCTTTTCCCCGAACTTTTCCCGCAGCCGACCGGCGATAACGGCTACGAGGAAATCGTCCAGGCCGGCGACCTAGTGCGGGCCAGCGCGCTCGCGCAGGCCGCCACGAACACGGACGCGGCGACCCTGCGGCAAAAGCGCGCCGCGCTCGCCGACCCGAAGGTGTCGCGCGCGCTCGGCCTCCTGAAACGTGGCCTTGCCAAGCCGATCCGCTCGCCCCGCGCGACGTTGACGCCCACCACGCGGTTCCCCGACTTCGCTTCGCTGCGCGGCCTCGCCCGCCTGCTCGGCGTGTATCAGTACGTCGCACTCGCGGACGGGCGCACGGCCGACGCCATCGGTGCGCTGCGCGACGGTTTGCTGCTCGCCCAAACCGTGAAAGGCGAAGCGCTGGTCGGCGGTCTGGTCGGCGTGGCAATCGAAGCGATTGTGCTCAGCCGGCTCGCGCGCCACCTATATCAGATGACCGCCCGCGACTGCGACCGCCTCATCGCCCTATCGCGCGAATACCTCGCCACGCCGGACGCGGTCATCAGCGCCCTGGAAACTCATCGGCGTTTACAACTGTCGGGAATCGAGTCCTTACGAAAGGGTCTGTCCGCGCTGAAATCCGGCGACTTTGCCGAATTGGAGGAGGAAGGCGCGCCACCCGATCCGCTCGACGCCGAGATCGAGACGCTTTTCAAAAACGATTCCGGTGCCCCAGATCGCATCGTGGACGCGGCCATCGCGCATATTAACGCCCACTTCGACGCCCTGATCTCCGACGCTCGCCTCGCGCCCTACCAGCGCGCCGCTGCCGCAGAGCCGCCCGAAGAAGCGCCTCCTGGCGCGACGACCGAGGAGCGGATGGTTTTTCGGCTTGCGGGCCAGACGCTGCCGGTCTTCCGCGCCGCGACGACCCGCTTCACGCAGGTTCGGGTTCAGGTGCAGCTGCTGGGCGTCCACGGGGCCATTCGCCGGTTCCGCTGGGAGCATGACCGGCTGCCGGAGGCTTTAACCGACCTGCGTTTGCCGCCCGAACTCGCCAACGACCCGTACACGGGTCAACCGCTCGTTTACCAGAAAACAAGCGAAACGGCCTACTCTCTTTCGAGCGCCGGCCCGCCCGAACGCGACGCGAACGGCGCTGTCGTTCCCGGCAAGCGCATGCCAATATTGCTGCCCAGCCCACCGCGCCCGCCCGCGCCGGGTTAGCCTGATGGCAGGTAGGTGCGGAGCAAAGCAGTGGCCTCGTCGCCATCGGGCGCGAGCCGGTACTTGCCGAGCGCGGCCGGGAGCAGGTGGGAGCGGCCCTGTTCGAGCCGAACGTCGTTCGCGCGGGCCTCGCCCTGATGAACGAACAGGTGATGAAAGCCGCCCGCGAGCGAGGATTCGAGGGTCACGCCGGGCGCGAGGGTCACGCGGTCAAGATAAAAGTACGGCGTGCGGAACAACGCCTCGACCGTCACGCCGTTTTCCTCCGAAAGCACGCGGGGCCGGCCCGCGTGGCGAGCGACATCGTTGTGTTCGGCGTCGGTTTCGAGCGTCGCCAGGTAGTCCTCGACGTGGGCGGGGCGCAGGCCGCCGTTGTCCAGAAATTTGCCCTTGTCGAAGCCGCGCATCGAGCAGTCAGGGTCGGCAACGTCCACCTGGACTTCGTAAACGAGGTTGCCGTCGGGGAAGCGCGCGTCGTCCTCTTCCCACGAGTGGTGGATGCCGCCGGCCGTCAGGTCAATCACGTCGTCGGCGTTTGCTTCCACGACGTTGACGAATTGATACGGGTCGTGTTCGCGCAGAACGTTTCGGATGGCGGCGCGCGCGCTGTCCACGGTTTTGCGGCTGGCCTGAACGTCCTGGCTGAGACGGTTCATCGCGTCCCCGACCGCGCGCAGCGTGCGCGCGTAGTCGTCGAAACTCGTTTCCGGCTTCAGGCCGAAGGTGTACAAACCGGGCGCGAGATAAAACCAGGCTTCGGGCTTGGGTTTCCAGTGGCCGCGTGTTTTTCCTTCGGGAAGATGCACCTGAAACGAGTTGCCCTTCGCCTGCGTGAGTTTGATGAGCAGGTTCAGTTCCGGCCCGAAAGCCTCCACGACCGGCCCGCCGAGGAAGGCTGCCGGGTCGCGGGCGACGATGTCGGCGAGCGCGGCCGTTTCGCCGGTCGCCGGGTCGGTCAGGCGGGACGTGCGCGCGAGTTCATAAGCCTGCCCGACTTTTTTGCCTGCCCAAGCCGGGTCCTCGCCCAGGCCCTTCAGGTCCAGAATGTAACGCCCGCCCCAACTGGGCTGCTCGATGAGATGATCCGCCACGCGCCACACGCGCGCTGCTTGGGCCGCGTTCGTTATCGTTGCTTGCTGCTGCGTCATTTGCCGTCCTCGTCGTCGTTTTGTCTGCTTTTGTTTTCGGCAAGCAAAGGTTCGGGGCGCAGGGCTGCGGCGCGCTCTACCCGCCCGCGACGATTTCGACGTTGGCGCGCGGCACGGTGACGATTTCGCCGCCTTCCGAAAGGGCGGCTTGAAGCACGCGCACGACCGCGCCGGACGGCACGCGGGCCGGTTCGGGCGGCAGGGCGGTGACGGTGGCGAGCCGGCCGAAGTAGGGTTCGCGGATGAGGCGAATTCGGGTTCCCACGCCGAGCACAAAGGCATCGGCATCGTCGTCGGAGGACGCTGTTTCGGACGCGCCGGGCACGATGACTTCGGGGCGCAGCACGCCCGCGCGAATTTGCGTTGCGCCCGAAAAACACGCCTCGTGGCCGTCCAAACCCGCCAGCAGGTCAAAGGTGCGTTGGGCCATGGCGATGTCGCCGAAGCCCTCGGTCAGGACGAGGGTGAACGGAATGTCCTCGTAGCCCGTGATGGCGACGCCGATGTCGTAGCCCAGAAACTCGGCCAAATCCGTGTCCACGATGCCGCCGCAGACGATGCCCAGAACGCTTGTTTCGACCGCGCGCCGCAGGGCCGCAAGCGTCACGCGCCCGCCGCCGACCACGACTTTGCCCGCATGCGCGCTGCTCGTCAAATCGTCCGCGTCCAGCGTCGCGTCGGGCGTTTTCACCGCGCGCGTGAGGGGGGCGCGCCGCTCGCCCCCGATACCAAAAATGCCCTGAATGAGAGCCGCGCCCCGTGCCTCGACGACCACGCCCTCGCCCGGCAGCACCTCGACGATGGTGCCGGGAACGTAGGCCGTCACGTCAATCGGCAGGCTGGCCGCCCGCACACCCACGTTGCCTGAAACCGGCGAGATGATCTCGACCGTTCCGGACACGCCGGCCTTGACCTCGCTTTTGAACAGCCCGAACAGCCCGCTGGTGCGCGCGATGAGCGTTTCCGGCTCGATGACGTCGCCGATCTTCACGAGCAGCGCGCCGGGCACATCGCCCGCGTCCACGCCCAGCTGCGAAGCGACCCGGAGGGTTTGCAGCGGGCCGGGCAGTTGCGCGCGCGCGACAACGGCATCCGGTGGGACGACCGCTCCTTCGCTCACCAGCACGTCGCCCTTGAGCGGCAGCCGTCGCGTTTTGCGGATCGTCGTGGACGAACTGACCGTCAGGCCGGGCGTGTACGCGCTTGCCATCGTTGTTTACAGGTGCTTTCTTCCCCAGGTCAGGAAGTGGTACAAAAGCGCGCCCGTGTGCTGCTTGACGGCGAAGTGGGGGCGGAGCAGGTCGGCCATTTCGGGCCAGGTTGCGCGGAAAAACGGGATGCCGCCCGCGTGGTGGCCCCGCTTGGCGGCCAGCCACGACACGGGCGGTCCCCACCGGTACGCGGAAAAGGCGAACCGGCCGCCGTCGCGCCGCCCCTTGAGCACGCGCGCCATTTCGGCGACGGCCCGCGCCCGCGTGTCGTGCGTGGGCAGGTGTTCCAGCACCTGGAACGAGCCAACGCGGTCGAAGACGCCATCGCGCAGCGGCAGCCGGGACAGATCGGCCTGAACGAAAAGGACACCCTCGGCGAGTTCGGGCGGCAGTTTGGTGCGCGCGGCCCGGAGCGATTCGGCGGAAAAATCAACGCAGACCAGGCCGCGCGCGCGGGCGGCGAACGCGGGCGTCATCCGGCCAGTGCCGCAGCCGCCTTCGAGCAGCAGGTGGTCCGGTTCGAGGGCGAGGTAGCGCAGCGTGAGCGGGATTTCGGGAACGGAAAACAGGCGCAGGCCCAGCATCCGGTCGTAGTCGCCGGCCTGCGCGTCGCGCGCGGCGATCTCGCGTCGCTTTTCAAGGGCGTCGAAGGCTTCCGGCTCCCGCAGGTCGTCCGGCAGCAGGCGCGGCAGGCCGTCCGCGACAGGGAACGTCCGGCCGCAAACGGCGCAAACGAGAGTCGCGTCGGGAGCCGCCCCGTCCCAGCCGGCGAGGGCGCCCTGATCTTCGGGGCAGGCGAGAAGGGCAAGGAGTTCGGGGCGTTTGGCGGCGAGGGCAATCACGCGAGCAATCTTACCGCGCCGCGGCGACGGGCGTCAAATCGGCCCGCGCGAAGCGGCTGCCGAAGCGCGCCGGAACAGGGGACAAAGCGGCCCGGACAACACAAAAAGGCTGCGGGGCAACTGCCCTACAGCCTTTTTGGTGCGCCCGTCGGGCTACTTGCTCGGCGATTGCGGAGGAATATCCGTAGTCACTTTCGGCCCCTGACCCATACCGTCACCGCCTCCGTGACCACCGGCACAGGAACAGCCGAGCAGAACGATTGTGAGAGCGACAAGCCCCATAAAGAGTTTAGTGTTGCGTTCGTTCATTAACTCACCTTTTTTTGCGAGCACGAACGGCATTGTACAGCAGAGCGCGCGTGAGTGCGTCCCTATGGTCCTGCGCGCGCGTGCGCTCTGCTTTCAGCGGCCGGCGTATTCTTCTTCGCGTTTTTCGGCCCGGCGACGCATCTTGGCGTCCAGTTCCTTTTTGCGCATGCGGATGTTTTTGGGAGTGACCTCGACCAGTTCGTCCGGGCCGATGTATTCGAGGCAGCGGTCCAGGCTCATCTCGATGGGGCGCGTCAGGCGCACGGAAATATCGGAGGTGGACGAGCGGATGTTGGTCAGGTGCTTCATCTTGGCGACGTTGACTTCCAGGTCGTTTTCGCGCGCGTTTTTGCCCACGATCATGCCCATGTAGACCTCGACGCCCGCCCCGATGAACAGTTCGCCGCGCTCCTCGGCGTTCGACAGGCCGAACGGGTTGGCGACGCCGTTTTCGGAGGCGACCAGGCTGCCCGCGCGCGCGCCGCCGATCTCGCCGGCCCACGGCCGGTAGCCCTCGAACAGCGTGCTCATCACGCCCGTGCCGCGCGTGAGCGACAGGAAGCGGGACCGGAATCCCAACAGGCCGCGCGTCGGAATGACGAATTCCATTCGGGTGCCGCCGCGCTCGCCGGCCCGCAAATCCACCAGTTCGCCCCGCCGCGCGCCCAGGGCCTCGACGACCGCGCCCTGGTACTCGTCGCCGACGCTGATAAGAACGCGCTCGAACGGCTCCTCGCGGCCGTCGGGCGTGTTTTTAACAATGACTTCGGGCTGCGAGACTTGCAGTTCGTAGCCCTCGCGGCGCATGGTTTCGATCAGGATGGCGAGGTGCAGTTCGCCCCGGCCGAAGACCAGAAACGAGTCGGGCGAGTCGGTTTCCTGGACACGCAAAGCAACGTTGGTTTCGAGTTCGCGGAAAAGGCGCTCACGCAGCCGCCGCGACGTGGAATACTGCCCTTCCCGGCCCGTGAAGGGGGACGTGTTGACCGCGAACGTGATTTGCAGCGTCGGCTCGTCCACGTTCACGAGCGGCAGCGGCTGGGGGTCGTCGCCGGTGGCGATGGTTTCGCCGACGGTGATTTCGGGCAGGCCGGTGACGGCGATGATGTCGCCGGCAAGCGCGCCCTCGGTCGGCGCGCGCTTCAAGCCCTCAAACACGAACACGCCCTGCGTGCGCGTGGCGTAGCGGCTCCCGTCGCGGCGAAACACGGTCACGTTCTGGGTCGGCGACAACGTGCCCGAAAACACCTTGCCGATGCCGACGCGGCCCAGATAATTGTCGTAGTCAATCGTCGAGATCAGCGTTTGCGTGGGCGCGTCCGGCCCGCCGGTCGTTCGGGGTTCGGGGATGTGCGACAAGATCGTATCGAACAGGGGCTGCAGGTCGGTGGCTTCTTGAGACAGATCGAGCGTCGCCTTGCCTTCGCGCGCGGCGGCGAAGACGACGGGAAAATCGAGTTGCTCGTCAGTCGCGCCCAGGTTAGCGAACAGGTCGAAGGTTTCGTTCACGACCCAGTCGGGGCGGGCGTCCACGCGGTCAATCTTGTTCACGACCACGACCGCCTTGTGGCCGGCGGCGAGCGCCTTTTCGAGCACGAAGCGGGTTTGGGGCATCGGGCCGTCCACGGCGTCCACAAGGAGAAGAACGCCGTCTACCACCAGCATGACGCGCTCGACCTCGCCGCCGAAGTCCGCGTGGCCGGGCGTGTCCACCACGTTGATTTTGTGTCCCTGGTAGGTGATCGCGGTGTGCTTGCTCACGATGGTGATGCCGCGCTCGCGCTCCAGGTCCATGCGGTCCATGACGCGCTCGGCGACTTCCTGATTGTCACGGAAAACGCCGCCCTGGCGGAGCATTCCGTCAAGCAAGGTGGTCTTGCCGTGGTCCACGTGGGCGATGATGGCGATGTTGCGTAGCATGGGCGTGATGTTGGTTCTTCGGGGGTCGTTGAAAAAGCGTGAGGCATGAAAAAACCCGCGGCCGGGGCGCCTGAGCGTGCCGGGCGGGTCATCGTTGCGCTTGGTATTGTATCACGCGCGAACCGCACCGGCCATCAGGCGGCGCGGCGATACAATCAAGGTGCTCGCGCAACCCGGTTCGGTCGGCGCGTGCCCTAACGAGTGGGAACGCGTGAGGAACCTTTATGGACCAATTTTCACAAACGCTGCACGTCATTTACCAGACCCTGCTCATCGTCGGCGAACTGGGCGTGCTGGCTCAGGTTGTGCTCGGCTTCGCCCACGGCGGCGGGCACCACGGCGGGCACGGACACGAGGGCGGCCATGCCGGGCATGCTGACGTTCACGGCGCGGCCTCGGCCGGTGCGGCGCACCACGGCGGCGGCCACAGCCACGATGCCGGCCACGCGCACGACGCGAATCACCATGGCGACGGCGGCAAGGGGACAGCACACGAGAGTGGCGGGCCGTCGCCGCTGTGGAACCTGTTTTCGCCGCTGACGATTTTCAGTTTGGCGCTCGGCGCGGGCGGGGCGGGCCTGCTCGCGCTGCTGTACCTCGCGCCCATGTGGAGCATCCCGCTCGCCGCGCTGGGCGGCGGGGCGTTTTACCGGCTGGCCGTGCGACCGATCTGGGCGCTCATTTTCCGGTTCGCGTCCCAGCCCAGCCAGGCGCTCGAAGGCACGACGGGGAAATCCGCCGAAGCCGTATCCAGTTTCGACGCGCGCGGCCGGGGCGTGGTGCGCCTGAGCGTTGACGGCCAAAGCGTGCGCGTGCTGGCCCGCCTGGACCCCGACGACGTGGCGGCCGGGGCCACTGTCCGGCCCGGCGACACCCTGGTCGTCACCCAGGTGGACGCCCGCAACAACGCCTGCACCGTGACGCGCCTTTAGACCTTTAGACAAGGAAAAAGAAATGAGTTTTTCTGACAACCCGCTGCTGATCCTCGGTCTCCTCGTGGTCACGCTGCTGGTCCTCGTGCCCATCATCATCAGCCGCTTTTTGACCACGGTGGACGCCGGCTCGATCCGCGTCGTCACCAAGATGGGCGGCAGCCGCAGCATCTACAAGGGACCGGGCAAGGCCGTCGAGATTCCGGTCTTTACAACCGGCACAACCATCCCGTCGAAGGCGATCAACATTGACCTGGATATCGCCGATCAGACCGCCGACGTGGACCGCGCGGGCCAGCCCAAGCCGATCAAGGTGCGCGTTTTAGCGTCCGCTATCGTCAGCGTGGGCGACTCGGCCGAGATGATCACCACGGCCGCGAACAAGTTCTTTTCCAAGCCCGCCGACGAGCAAACCGGCATCTTGTCCGACCTGCTGACCTCAACCGGCCGGCGCGCGATCAACCTGCTCAACCACGACGAGCTGTTTTCGGCTCGCGCGTCGCAGGCGCTAAGCGGCGGGCCGGGCGACACCTTGGACGCGACCACGCCGGTCGGACGTGCGGTCGCAAGCGTGCCGCTCGAAGAAGACGACCGGCTGGCGATCATCATCAAGGGCGCGTGCAGCCGCGAGTTGCAGGATTTGGGGCTTGTTTTCAACTCGCTGAACATCAAGGAAGTACAGAGCGAGGTTGCCGAGGCCCGCCGACGCCAGTCCGCCGTTGAGGCGAAGGCGAACGCGGACATCATCGCCGCCGACCAGGAGCGCCGCGCCCGCGAGGCACAATTAGCCGCCGAACAGGCGATCAACGACAAACAGCGCGACCTCGAACAGCGGCGCGCGCAGAACGCGGCGACGGTTGCCGAGGCCGAGGCGACCAAGCAACTCGCGCTTGCCAAACAGCGCGAGGCCGAACTCAAGGCCACCCAGATCGCCCAGGCAAACGCCGACGCCGCCCGCGTGCGCGTTCAGGCCGAGGCGAGCGCGGAGGCCGAGGCGATCAAACTGCGAACGGTCGCCAGTGCCCAGGCCGACGCGATCCGCCTGGTCAACAACGCCATCCGCGAGGGCGGCGACGCGTACCTGACGCTGCGTCAATTAGAAATGCTGCCCCAGATCGCGCCCGTCATCGCCCAGGCGCTCGCTCAGGCGCGGCTCGTCAACATCAGCAGCGACGGCGGCCCGCGCGGCGCGGCCGGCGGCGCGACCGACCAGATCACCGGCGTGATCCAGACCGTGCTCGCCGCGCAACTCGTGAACGGCGCGGTCCGCGACGGCCTCGCCTCAGGCGGCAGCAACGGCAACGGAACGAACGGCAACGGTGCGCCGCCCGCTGCCAGCGTCGCCGCCTACGATCTGGAAACGAACCCGGTCCCCGCGCCCAGCAGTGGCGTGACGGTTCCGCGCCGCCGCTAAAAACACCACGAACAATAAGAACAATAACCTGATGTAAAATGGGGCGGTCCACGCAAGAAGCGCGCGGACCGCCCCATTCTTTTTGCCTCCCGGAAGGATTTTTCGTTGACGCTTTCCCCTACCCGGCCGCTGCGATCCGGCCGCCGCGCCGCCGCCTTCGCCCTTTTCCTTCTGGCCGCCGGGGGCTGCGCCGGCCCGCTGATGCAGGGCCAGCCGCGGGACGCCGCCTACCTGCGCCCGCCGGATAAGTCCGCGCCTGCGCCCGCTGGCTCCGACGTATTTCCCGGCAATCCGGGTAGTCGGTGGACGTTCGTGACTCGTGACCCGCGCACCGGCGCCCTCGTGAACGAGGAGCTGGTGGCGGCCGGGACGCGCTCCGTGGGGGGCGTGAACGGCCTGGTGTGGGAGCGGCGACGCAGCGGCAAAACGTTCGCGCGCGAGGTGTACGCCCGCGATGCCTCCGGCGTGCGCCAACTGGCCGTCGGGCCAAAGGGGGAAATCGTCATCGAGCCGCCGCTGCCCGTGTTTCGCTTCCCGGCTGCCGAGGGCGCGACCTACAACTGGCGGGGGAACCTGCGCACGGCCGCGCTCGCCAAGCCCGCCGAAGCCGCCGTGCGCCTGACACGGCGGGAAAGCGTTCAAACTCCCGCCGGCAAGTTTTCCGCGTACCGCGTGGACACGGTTCTGACCGTGGTGCAAAACGGGCGAAGCGTCGTTCTGCCGTCCGTGTCCTGGTACGCGCCGCGCGTCGGGCTGGTGAAGCAGCAGTACGTTCAGGGCAGCCAGAGCGTGGTGCGCGAACTGACCGGCTTCCGGCTGCGCTGAACCTTAGTCGGTCGGGATGGTCAGCGGATCGGGCGCGGCGGCCGGCACTTTGCCGCTTTCGTTGCCGTGGAACAGGCTGGCGTCGGTTTTGCCGTCCTGTTCCATGGTTTGGTAGACGGCGCGGGCGATCTGCCATACGTTGCGGTGGGTTTGCGCGCCGTTCACGTCGCCGGGCGGCACGATGGCGAAGACGCGCACCAGGCAGGTGCGGTCGCCGCGCGCCACCGCCCCCATACCGGTGCGGAAACGGGCCGCGAGGTCACGGTAGTTGCCCATCCGCTTTTCGGTGTCGGTCGAGCCGTCCTTGTTTTGCAGCCAGTAGTACATCAGGATGCGCGTTCCGCTGCGGTCGTTTTTGAGCATCATGGCCCGCACGTGCGTACCGGGGCGGCCGATTACGGGACGGCTTTCCGCCCGCAAAAAGAAGCCGTAGCCGGCCGAGCAGACAGTCGGCTCGTGGTACGCCTCGAACGACTCGGCCGAGATGACCGACACGCTCACCCACTCGCCGAAAGGGTTCTGGTAAATACGCCCCTCAGACTTGGGGTTGTCCAGAATGCCCAGCGTGGATGCGTTCAGCGGGGCCTCGCGTCCCGTCCAGCCGCCCGCGTCCAGGTTGAACGGGATCGGCGGCAGCCAGTCGCCCGCCCGGCTCATCCGGTAGCTGGTAAACAGGGCCAAAAGCAGGGTCGCGGCCAGCAGCGCGAACAAGCGCAACGTGGGGCGCGACAGCGTGAAAAAGGCAAGCGGCGTCATGCGCGGCGAATTTTCTTTCCGATTCCCATCAGGCGCGACATTCCCCAAACCAGGGCGAACGCGGGCGCGACAAGGAACCACGAGCTGGCGTCATTCAGCGAATCGGCAAGGCCCGCGTTGGTCATGCCCAGGCGGGCGACGAGAGCCACACGCAGCAGGTTGACGAGCAGGGCGACGCCGCCCGCGAGCGCGAGCAAAACCAGGCCCGTCCACGGCCGCGAGCGCTTGAAAATGAGCAGCCACAGCGTCAGGGCGAGCGTTGGGCCAAGAATGCCCAGGCCGCTGAGCGCCCCGCCCACCTCCAGCCGGTAGCCGGGCGCGAGCACGTATTGATCGCGCGCGGCGGCACTCGGCACGCCCAGCGAATGCAGCAAATCGGCCGCCCGCGCGGCCACGGCGAGCGCCATCGTGTCGCGCAGTCCGGCGATCACGGTTACGGGCGGGGGCACCATCGTGAACAAAAACAGCAGCGGCGAGGCCGCATAGCGCAGAATTTCGCGCCCGTACACGTAGTACACGATGCCGATGACGACCACGATCAGGGCCAGGATGGACAAACCGGGCACCTGCGTGGCGTAGGTGAACAGGGTCAGCAGGCAGCCCACGGCCGCAAGCCACAAACGGCCGCGCCGCTTGGGGCTGTCGGCCGGAAACAACAGGGCCAGTTCTTGATAAACCAGCGTTAACTCGCCGCGCCGCGCCCACAAAAGAACGAGCGTAAGCAACGGCACGAACGGCTGGTAGGCGACCGGGATGTGCGGCGTTCGCCAGATATGCTGGCACCATGCGAACGGCCCCCAGCCCAGCACGAGAATCGGCACGATCACCAGCAGCCAGTGGCCGTGCGCGCGCAGCAATGCGCCGATTCGCGCCGGCAGCTGCGGCGTTGTTTGCCGCGGCACGTCCGCTTCAACGGCGCGTTGCTGCGACGGAGCGGCGGGTGAGGTCAGCGCGGCTTGCTCTTGCATACACAAATCCTAAAAGTGGGTGATGAGTGTGGAGAAAAATTCACGCTCACGCGGCGCGGCGCTTCATTATAACATCGGCTCGTGGACGTGTTTGGCCGACGAAGCCGTGCGGTTTTGGGGGCCGTCTGCCGATAACAAGGGCGAAAAAGCCGATCTTGTCACGCAGCGCAGCGGAGAAAGCAGCACACACCCTCATGGCACGCACCTCAGGCCTCAAGCAAGCCGACGAAACCGTCACCTTTTGGCACAAAGCCTTCGCCCCCTTTGTCGCGGGCGCGTGGAGCCGCCGCGAAACCCCGCCGCTCACCGCCTTCGCGGCCCCGTTCTACGCCGGGGCGCTAAAGGAGGACGCGGACGGCGGAGTCGCGCAGGCCGTTCTCGCGCGCTGCCTGCTTTGGTGCGACGCCGAGGCAGACCAATTCGTTTTGGCCCGGCTGGGCTGGTACCGCGTGGCCGCGCGCGCCTTTCCCAGCGACGAGCGCTGCGTTTTTTTCCTTGCCGCACTGTGCCGCCAGCAGATGATCGCCGACGCGGCCGTCGCCGCCGAGGTTTACGCCGCGCTGACACGCCCCGAATGGAAACAATCCCGCTTCTGGGCCGCCTTCGACCTGCCCCAGCACGCCATCACCGACGAACTGGCCGTGCTGTACGCCGAAGGAAGCACCGTCTCGCCCGAACGGGTCGCGGCCGTCGAGGCCGCCTACGGGCGGCCGGAAGGCAGTCACACCGTCGAGCAGCGGGCGGTCTTCGTCGCGTATCTCGCCCGCGCCTGCCGGGCCGCGAACCGGCGCGACGAACACGCGCTCGATCTGCTCGCCGCTCGTTTCGCCCACGACCCGGAGGACGGCGACAATGCCGTTTACCTGGGCGCGATTTACGCCGACGCGGGCCGTGCGGACCCGGCCGCGTGCCGCGTCTTCGCACGCCTCGCCCGAAACGAGGAAGCGAGCGACGGTTCGCACGAATGGACGCTGCGCCTCACCCGTATCTACGTCGCGGCCGGACGCGTCAATCCCGATACGCTGCCCATTCTGAGCGCCGCCGCCCGCGCCCTTCCCGGCGACGCACTGCTCGCTGCTGCCCGCGCCGCCGCCGCCGCCCAGGTCGCTTTGCCCGAACCGGACGACCTGGACGCTCTCGAAAACGCGCTTGGCCGCGAAGCCGAGTTCGCCAACGTTTTCGCCGCGAACGGCTGGCCGTTCGCGCCCCTTATTCGGGCCGTCGCGCTCGCGTGGGGCCGCGCGCGCCGCATGGACGACAAGCAGGATGAAACCGCGCGCGCCTTGTTCACCCGCGCCGCCGGCTTGTTTCCGGCCGACCCGACGCTTTCCTTGTTCCACGCCCGCGCGCTTGTTGCCGCCGAACAGTTCGACCACGACGCCGCTTGCGTGTACGAAAAGGCGTGGGCCGACAGCAAGAAAAGCGACCACGCCATCCTGTCCGCGCTCGGCCGCGCCTACGCGGAAACAAATGCCGCCGAGGGAAAAAGCGCGCCCCCGATTCGCCGCGCGCAGGTCGTGGCCGTGTGGGAAAGCCTGCACCGGCAAGGGCTGGGGTGGCCGGAACTGGTTCGCGCGCTCGCCCAGGCTTACACGCACGAGAACCGGGCCGGCGACGTGGCCCTCCAGGTGTGGGGTGAGGTGGTCGCGGATGAGCCGCGAAACGGCAAACTGCGCGCGCGTTTGGGCCGCGAATGGCAACTGCGAGGCGACGACGACGCAGCCCTGCGCTGGTACCGCGAGGCCGCCAAACTGCTGCCCCGCGACGGCGAAACGCAGTTCGCGGCGGGCATTCTCGTGCGCGAAAAAACGGGCGATCTGGCCGGCGCGGAAAAAATGCTCGCCCACGCGGCCCGTTTGTGCCCGACGCACCGGGAGGCCCACTTCGCCCTGGGCGAAACGCTGCTCGCCCAGGACAAAAAGGAAGCGGCCAAGTCCGTGTTCCAAACCATCGTGGATGCCATTGACGCAAACCACGCGCCGACCCTGCTTCACCTGGGCAAACTCAACCTGCGCTACGAGGACGCCAGCGTTCAAAGCGCCGAAGCCTTGTTCGCGCAGGCCCGCGACCTCGACCCCAATACGCCCGAAACCCACAAAAAACTCGCCGACCTGTACCGCGAAAAAGGCCAAACCGGCGACGAGCAGCGCGCCCTCGAAACCTATCTCAAACTGTCCTCACCCGGCGACGCCGACGCCCAGCACCAGTTAGCCGACCTGTACGTCCGGCGCGGCGATTACCAGAGCGCCGAAACCGCGCTGCGCCAGGTCATCGCGCTCGGAGCCGGCGACAAAAAAACCTACACCCTGCTCGGCGAGGTGATGATCCAGGCCCGCGCCAAAGCCGCGTAACCCGCCCCCTCACGACGCGGCGGCCGGGTCGAGCGAAAGCAGCGTGCGCGCCACGTCGGCCCATTCCGCTTCCAGCGAGCCGGCGGCGACGGGCCGGTTCGCGCGCCGGTACCAGTAGGCGGCGTTGGCCGCGTCGCCTTCCTTGCGGTGCAGGTACGCGTGAACGTGCGCGCCCGCCTGCCCCTCGTCCGCCTGCGCGCGGGCGTGGGCCGTCTCCCAGTCGCCCTTCGCGTCGAACCACAACGCTTCCAAAGCGGGTGTCAGGTCGGGCGGCGGCGCGGCTTCGGTGAGCGATTGCTGGAATGCGTTTAGTGTCATTTTTTGTCTCCTGAAGCAACAGTTACGCTTCGGCCAGGCGGCCGAACAAGCGGGCTGAGCCGTGTACCATCGTGCCGGGCGCGAACGGGGCGAAGCGGTCCTCTTGCGGCACGGCCAGATCGAGCATGAGCGTCAGGTTCGGGCCGTTCGCTACCTGCGTGCGGTACACGGTCAGCGCGAGATCGTCCCAGGCATCCGGCCGGGACGACACGACGCGCCCAATGACCGCGTGATCGTTGGGGAACTGCCCGGCCGGGGACAGCGCGACCGTGGTCGGACCGAGCGCGAGTTTGTCCGCATCCTTGATCTGGTGGCGGATCACGTCCGCGCCGCCCTCTTCCAGTTTGGACAGGCCGAATAGCGCCAAATCGGCGGTTTTCCCGATCAAACCTTCGTAATGCTCCCGGTGCGCGTCGTAGTCGGTCGCGCAAAAGGTGAACCGGGCGGCCGGCCCGACCTGCGCGACGATCATCCAAACCCCCTGAGCCGGATCGCGGAACGTGCGCCGGATCGTGCCGGTCACGCGCATGTCGGTCTCGACGCGCGGCAACTCGGCCGCCCCGACCGCCGCCGGAGCCGCGAACCGCCGCCGCCCACGAACGCCCCGCACGACCAGCACGGCGACGAGCGCGAACACGGCGAGCAGCAAAACTTCCCACGGCAGCGGCAGTCGGGTAAACACGCTGTTACCTTACCCGACCCGCCCGGAGGGGATTAAACGCAGAGGCGCGGGGGACACGGAGAACGCAGAGATCGGAGGAGGAGGAAAGAAACTCCCTTTACGGTCTCTGCGAACCTTCGCTTCTCTGCGCCTCTGCGTTTAATCCGGTCACAGGTCGGCCAAAAAGTCGAACACGGCGTCGCCGTTACCGGGCAAACCCTCGTGGCCGAAGTCAGGGTAGATAATTGTGTTTTTCGGGGACGTGATCTTGTTATAAGCGGCGAACTGCGTGGACGGCGGGCAGACCGTGTCCATCAGGCCCACGCTCATCAGGATTTCGGCCCGAATGCGCGGCGCGAGGTGCTGATTGTCAATGTAGCCCAGCCGGGTGAAGATTTCGGTCTCGCGTTCGTGGCGCGGGTCGAAATTACGGAAAAACGTGCGCAGTTCCTCGTAGGCGGCCACGGCCAGGTCCATTTCCCACACGCGCTGGTAGTCGCACAGAAAGGGGAACGTCGGCGCGGCGCGCTTGATTTCGGGGCAAAGAGCGGCGCAGGCGAGCGTCAAGCCGCCGCCCTGCGAGCCGCCGGTCGCGGCGACCCGCTTTTCGTCCACTTCGGGCCGCCCTATCACTATTTTGGCGAGTTGGGCGGTGTCCAGGTACACGCCCCTGTAGTACAATTTTTCGGGCGTGTCTTCGAGGCCGCGAATGATATGACCCCGCAGCGTGTTTCCCTTGACGCCGCCCGTGTCCTCACTCAGCCCGGCCTGGCCCCGGCAGTCGAGCGCGGCGACGCAAAAGCCCTGGCCGACCCACTTCAAATAATCGGACCAATCGCCGCTGCTGCCGGAATAGCCGTGAAAGCACAGCACGGCCGGGCCGGGTTCGCTTTTCCCCGTCGGCCGCAGATACTTGGCGTGGACGCGCGTGCCGCCCACGCCCGAAAAGTACAGGTGGAAGCACTCGGCGAATCCGGCCTTCAGGCCGTGCGGAACGAGTTCCACCTGCGGATCGAGCGCGTTCATTTCATCCAGCGCATGGTCCCAGAACGTGTCGAAGTCATCGGGGCGCGGCGTTCGGCCCTGGTATTCACGCAGTTTGTCGAGCGGCAGGTCAACGAGTGGCATGATTTGTCGCGGTTCCTTTTGCCGCCCCCTCCCCCTTCCCCTCCCCCGCAGCGGGAGAGGGGTGCCTGTCACCAGGTCCTTCCTGGTTTCGCGCGAAGCAGATGCAGACTTGGTATTAGGCACCCCTCTCCCGCTGCGGGGGAGGGGAAGGGGGAGGGGGCAAGTATTTGTTCCCCGTCAGGGTTTGCGCCCCGCCCCGGCTTCTCCTGCCCACCTGCCTGGGATAAAATACGGGAACGCGCGCCGACAAGCGAGCGATTATTCTCAATAAGGACAAAAACATCATGGCGGCACGAACGGCCGAGGCCGAATGGCAGGGCGGGCTTCAAGACGGGCAGGGCACGATGAAGATGGCGAGCGGCGCCTACGAGGGCGCCTACTCGTTCCGCTCGCGCTTCGGCGACGGCGGGGGCACCAACCCCGAAGAACTTATTGCCGCCGCGCACGCCGGCTGCTTCTCGATGGCGCTGTCGGCAACGCTCGGCGGGGCCGGCTTCACGCCCACCCGCATCCACACCACGGCGGCCGTGGAACTTGCCAAGGAGGGCGAAGGCTTCGTCATTTCCCGCATCACGCTCACGACCGAGGCCACAGTCCCGAACATCACCCCCGAAGCGTTCGCCGAAATGGCCGATTCGGCCAAAAAGAACTGCCCCGTCTCGAAGGCGCTTGCGGGCGTCCGTGAGATCGTTCTGAACGCCCGGCTCGCCGGCTAAACACGCGCCGCGATACGCATTTGAACAACTAAGGAGCGCGCCGGTCCGAGGGCGGCGGCACGCTCCGCGAAAGTGCCCTCCCCCATGAACGAAATCGGCGACGCAAGCCGGCTGGACCCGAATCAAGAAAAGGCCCTGGAAGGCACGCGGGCCTACCTGCGCAGCATCGTGGATACGGTGCGCGAGCCGCTGCTCGTGCTGGACGCGGATTTGCGAGTCGTGTCCGCGAGCCGCACTTTTTACCAGACGTACCGGGTCGTGCCGGGCGAGACCGAAGGCCGCCTGGTGTACGAACTGGGCGACGGGCAGTGGGACATTCCCGCGCTGCGAACCCTGTTGGAAGACGTTTTGCCGTCCCAGCGCGCTTTCGACGATTTCGAGGTCGTCCACGATTTTCCCGGCGTGGGGCGGCGAACCATGCTGCTCAACGCGCGCAAAACGTACCAGCCCGGTAATCACTCCGAGCAGATTTTGCTCGCTCTCGAAGACGTGACCGAACGGCGCGCGACCGAGGCCCGGCTGCGCGAAACCGACGAACGGCTGCGCCTCCTCGTCGAGGGCGCGCGCGACCACGCGATGATTTTGCTGGACGCGAACGGCGGCATCGTCCATTGGAACACGGGGGCCGAGCGCATCACGGGCTGGACCGAGGCCGAGGTGCTGGGGGAGCACGGCGCGCTGTTTTTTACCCCCGAAGACCGCGCGGCCGGCAGGCCGGAGCAAGAAATGGCGACCGCCCGCGAATCGGGCCGGGCTGAAGACAAGCGCTGGCACCTCAAAAAAGACGGCTCGCGCTTCTTCGCCGACGGCGTGCTGACCAGCCTGCGGGGCGAAGACGGGGCGAGTGAGGGTGGCCCGCTGCGCGGTTATGCCAAAGTCATGCGCGACGCGACCAAGCGCAAGCAGGAACAGGATGCCCTGCAAGCCGCGTTTGAGCGCGAACATCGCATCGCCGATGCCCTTCAGCGCCCGCTGTTGCTCGAAATCGCCGAGGACACGTTTCCGGGTATCGCGCTCGCCACGCGCTACGAGGCCGCCCTCGACGAGGCGGGCGTGGGCGGCGACTTCTTCGACGCCTTCGCCCTCCCCGGCGGCCAGGTCGCGTTCATAATGGCCGACGCGAGTGGCAAGGGGCTGTCGGCCGCCGCCCGCACGATCCAGGTCAAGGAGGTCGTGCGCGCCTTCGCGCGCGAATCGCCCGGCACCCCAGCCCGCGTCCTGGCGCGCTTGAACGACTTTGTGTGCGACACGCGCTACTACGACGAACAACAAGAGGAGTCATTCGTCTGTTTGACGCTGGTTGTGTTGGACCCGGTGAGCGGAGCGGGGCGGGTCGCGTCGGCGGGCTGCGAGCCGCCGCTGATCATTCGTGCGAACCGGGGCGGCGCGTACGCGGTGGAGTCGCCGGGCCTGCCGCTGGGAATCCAGCCCGACGAGGGCTACCGCTCGGTCCCGTTTTCGCTCGCGCCCGGCGACACGCTGCTGCTTTGCACGGACGGCTTGACCGAGGCGCGGTGGGGCCGCGAGTTTCTCGGCTACGAGGGCCTGACGGAACTCGCCGCGCGTGTTTTGAACGAAGCCTCGTCCGCCAACTGCGACGGCACGCTTCGTACGGCGGCCCGCGCCATCCTGGAGGGCGCGCGCGCCTTCGCGCGCGGCGTTCTCAAGGATGACGCCTGCCTTTTACTCGCCCGCCGCTGCGACGCGGCAAAGGATTAGCCCATGTTTGCTCGCCCATTCGCGCCGGCGCTATTGCTGCTCGCGGCGGTTCCGTGTTTTTTCGCCGCGCCCCGTTCCTCGGCCGCCGATGCCGCCGCGCCCCTCCCTGCGTGGCGCAAGATCGTCGTGGACCCCGCGTTTCGCTCCGAAGGCGTCGCCGTGGCCGACGTGAACCGCGACGGCAAAGCGGACATTATGGTCGGCGACTTCTGGTACGAAGCGCCCGCCTGGAAGAAACACGAAATTCGCCCGCTCACCCCCAACCTGGGCGACGGGGCGCATACCTATAGCGAAGCCTTTTGCGTGTTCGCCGACGACGTGAACGGCGACCGCTGGCCGGACATGATCGTGGTCGGCTTCCCCGGCAAGCCCTGCGTTTGGTACGAAAACCCCCAAAACGCGCCCGGCGATCCCCGATGGAAAGAGCGCACGATCAGCGCGAGCGCGTGCAACGAAACGCCGATTTTCGTCCCCAACCTGCTGGGCGACAAAAAAGCGCGTCTCGTTTTCGCCGTTCAGCCCGAAGGCCGAATGTGCTGGTTTTCGCCGCCCCAAGATAACCCGGACGCGCCCTGGATTCGCCACGCCGTCAGCGAAGCGAACGCGCCCGGCACGCAAGTTTTTTCCCACGGCCTTGGGGCCGGCGACGTGAACAACGACGGCCGCCCCGACGTGCTGGTCAAGGAAGGCTGGTGGGAACAGCCACGGGATGCGAAAACCGGAAGTGGCCCCTGGACCTTCCACCCAGCCGACCTGGGCGAGGACTGCGCCAACTTCGTCGCCCTCGACCTGAACGGCGATGGCAAAAACGACGCCGTTTCCAGTTCCGCGCACCGCAAGGGAATCTGGTGGCACGAACAGGGAACGGAATGTAAGTTTTCCCGTCATCTCCTGCTCGACGCCTTCAGCCAAAGCCACGCCCTTGTTCTCGCGGACTTGAACGGCGACCGCCGCCCCGACATTATCACCGGCAAACGCTGGTGGGCACACGGCCCGGACGGCGACGTGGAACCGAACGCCGCGCCCGTTCTCGTCTGGATCGAGGCCCAAGCGGGCAAAAACGGCCGGCCGCCCGCTTTCGCCGTCCACCCCATTGACGACGCATCCGGCATCGGGACGCAGTTCGTCGTCGCGGACATGAACGGCGACAAACAACCCGACATCGTCGTGAGCAACAAGCGCGGCGTGTTCGTGTTCGCGCAGGTTCGGCCCGGCCGAGGTTAGCCCGTTCGCTTGCGGGGAAACAACGGGTCAGACCCAACAAACAGAGACCAGGAGCACGAAAAACATGAGCCAGGGCAAAGTAGCGGAAACGCTGGATACCTTCGACGCGGACCTGCACGCTGCGGACCGCGCCGGACAACACGCGGGCGCGGCCACCCACGAAACGCGTTCGGCCTTCGACGTGAAGGAACTTCAGGAAAAACTTTCCGACGTTTCCAAGGCCGACTTGAAGGCCATTCCTCTCATCCAGGCGGGTGAGCGGCTTCAGCAGGGCGCGGTTTATTGCGATCTGAACGACCTTGCCGCCGGCCCGTTCACCGCGATGGGCGGCCAGGAAGCCGGGCCAAACGATTACTTCGCCGCCAAAAGCGAACTGGATTACGAACTTTGGAACCGCCTGACCGGCGGCGGCGGCGGCGCGGCCACGAGCGACGACGCGGGAACGGCGGCCTAAAGCCGGAGCGTGAAAAGGAAAAAAAGCGCGGGGCGGGCGTCAAGTTGACGCCCGCCCCAATTTTTTGCCGGGCAAAAGGATCTACTTCTTCTTCCGTTCGGGGTAAATAGAAGGCGGCGCTCCGACCCCCTCGGCCGGAGACTAACCTAACTCTCGCGCGGCGCGGCGCGAAATGCAACCCTGCAAACGAAAGCGGCCGAACAAGGCAAAAATCCGTCTTGATTCGGCCGAAACGGACACGCGCCTCGATGACCCAACAGCATGACACGGATCGGCCCGTGCTGATTACCGGCGGGGCCGGCTTCGTCGGAACCAACCTCGCCCAACGGCTGCTCGAAACCGGCCGCCCCGTTCTTCTTTTCGATAACCTGTCGCGCGCGGGTGTCGAAAACAACCTGCGGCGTTTGCGCGCGGCCCACGCGGGCGACCCGCGGCTCCAGGTTTTAATCGGCGACGTGCGCGACGAAACGGCTTTGGCAAACGCGGTGAGGCAAGCCGGGGCTGTTTTCCACTTCGCTGCCCAGGTCGCCGTCACGACCAGCCTCGTTAGCCCGCACGACGATTTCGCCGTCAACGCGCTGGGCACGCTGAACCTTTTGGAAGCGCTGCGCGTTTTGCCCGACGGCGCGCGCCCGCCGCTCGTTTTCACCAGCACGAACAAGGTATACGGCGACCTGGCCGACGTGCCGCTGCGCCTCACGGATAACCGTTACGAGCCTTCCGACGAAACCGTCCGGACAAACGGCATCAGCGAAACGCGCGCGCTCGACTTTCACAGCCCGTACGGCTGCTCCAAAGGCGCGGCCGACCAGTACGTGCTTGACTACGCGCGCACGTTCGGCCTGCCCGCCGTCGTTTTTCGCATGAGCTGCATCTACGGTCCCCACCAGTGCGGCAACGAGGACCAGGGCTGGGTCGCCCACTTTTTGCGGCGCGCGCTCGAAAACAAACCCATCACGCTGTACGGCGACGGCAAACAGGTGCGCGACGCCCTGTTCGTGGACGATCTGGTGGACGCCTTTTTGCTTGCCGAAAAAAACGTTTCCCGTTTGAGCGGCCATGCCTTCAACATGGGCGGCGGCCCGAACAACACGACCAGCCTGCTCGAACTCGTCAACCGCATCGCGGACCTGACCAGGGAACGCCCATGCGTCACCTTTGACGATTGGCGTTTGGGGGATCAGCGTTATTACGTCAGCGACACGCGCAAGTTCGCGGCGGCGACCAGATGGACGCCGCGCGTGGGCGTGGGCGAGGGTGTCGCGCGGCTCCACGACTGGCTCCAACGCATAAGAGCCGAAGAAGCCGCCCCATCCGTCCCGTTGGACGCGGCGGCGTGCCCGCGCCGGGTCGCGGCGGCGACGGCGTGCCGCGCATGAGCGCCGTCATGCGGGCGGCCGTCCTCGCCGAACCGGGACGCATCGTCCTCGAAAACGTGCCCGTTCCCGAACCTGGGCCGGGCCAGGTGCGCGTTCGCCTGGACGGCTGCGGCGTGTGCGCCTCGAACCTGCCGCCGTGGGAAGGCCGCGACTGGTTTTCCTACCCGATGGAGCCGGGCCGCCTGGGCCACGAAGGCTGGGGCGTGGTGGACGCCGTCGGCGCGGAAGCGGCGGATTTTTCTTTGGGAGATCACGTCGCGCTGCTTTCCAACCACGCCTACGCCGAGTACGACGTGGCTAATGCGAACGTGGTCGTGCGCGTGCCCGATGCGCTCGCCGGTCAGCCGTTTCCGGGCGAGCCGCTGGGCTGCGCGGTCAACATTTTCCGGCGCAGCAACGTTCGGCCCGGCCAAACCGTCGCCATCGTGGGCATCGGGTTTTTGGGCGCACTGCTCACGCGCTTGGCGACGAATGCGGGCGCGCGCGTCGTCGCCATCACCCGGCGGCCGTTCGCGCTTGATGTCGCCCGTTTGATGGGCGCGGCCGAAACGATCCCCCTTGATGAAAATTGGCAGGTTATCGAGCGCGTCAAGGAACTCACGGGCGGCGAATTTTGCCCGGTCGTGATCGAATGCGTCGGCAAACAGGGACCGCTCGACCTGGCCGGCGAACTGACGGGCGTGCGGGGCCGCCTGGTCATCGCCGGCTACCATCAGGACGGCCTGCGTCAGGTCAATTTACAGCAATGGAACTGGCGCGGCCTGGACGTGATCAACGCCCACGAGCGCGACCCGGCCGTGTACCGGGAGGGAATGCGGGCGGCCGTCGAAATAATCGCTTCAGGCGCGCTCGACCCGACGCCTTTGTACACGCACACGCTTCCGCTCGACGAACTCGCGCGCGCCCTCGACCTGACCCGCGACCGGCCCGACGGCTTCCTCAAGGCGCTGGTGCGCTGCCCCGCCGCCCCATGAGGCTTTTGCTTTCCGCCGACACCATGGGCGGCGTGTGGACCTTCGCGCTCGAACTCGCCCGCGCGCTGGGCGGCCAAAAGGTCGAGAAGATTGCCCTCGCCACGATGGGCGCCCCGCTGTCGCCTCAGCAGCGCGCCGAAGTCGCCCTTTTGCCGCATGTCCAGGTTTACGAAAGCGGCTACAAACTCGAATGGATGGACGACCCGTGGGACGACGTGGCGCGGGCCGGTGACTGGCTTTTGGAGGTGGAGCGCGCGTTTCGCCCCGACGTGGTCCACCTGAACGGCACGCTGTCGCACGGCGCGCTTGCGTGGCAAAGTCCGGTTCTCGTCGCCGCCCATTCCTGCGTGACTTCCTGGTGGCAAGCCGTGAAAAACGAGGCCGCGCCGCCGCCCGCCTGGGACCGTTACCGGCACGAAGTTGGGCGCGGCCTGCGCGCGGCCGACATGGTTGTTGCCCCCACTCGCGCCCTGCTCAAAACTCTGGAAAGGAATTACGGCCCGCTGCCGCGCACCAGCGTCGTGCCCAACGGCCGCGACGCCGCCCGCTTCCTGCCCGCCGTGCAAAAACAACCCTTCGTGCTCGCCGCCGGCCGGGTGTGGGACGAAGCCAAAAACATTGCCGCGCTCGCCCATGTCGCGCCTGGCCTGCCGTGGCCCGTTTACGTTGCCGGCGAGGCGGAGCGGCCGGGCGGTGGCAGCGCCGAAACCGGACGGATTCCGAACCTTCACTTTTCGGGCCGCCTCGCCCCGGACTGCCTGGCCGGCTACCTGTCACGCGCGGCCATCTACGCCCTGCCCGCGCGCTACGAGCCATTCGGTTTGTCGGTTTTGGAAGCCGGGCTTGCCGGCTGCGCCCTGGTGCTCGGCGACATTGCCAGCCTGCGCGAAGTGTGGGGCAGCGACGCGGCCCTGTTCGTGCCGCCCGACGACCCGGACGCCTTGCGCGACGCGATTTGCCGCCTTATCACCCGCCCCGCCGAACGCGAACGCCTTGCCGCCCGCGCCCATGCCCGCGCGCTTGCCTATTCGCCGGAGCGCATGGCGCGCGGGTACCAGGCGGCGTACGCAAGCCTTGCCTGCCCATGAACATTGCCTTTTTCGGCTCCTCGCTCGTGTCCGCGTATTGGAACGGCGCGGCCACGTATTACCGGGGCATTTTGCGCGCGCTCCATGCGCGCGGCCACCAGATCACCTTTTACGAACCCGATGCCTACGACCGGCAGGCCCACCGCGACATTCCCGACCCCGATTACGCGCGCGTCGTCGTGTATCCGGGTGCGGGCGAGGACGGCGTTTTGCGCTGCCTCGAAGCCGCGCGCGACGCTGATCTCGTCGTCAAGGCAAGCGGCGTGGGCGTTTTCGACGAACTGCTCGAAGCCGCCGTTCTCGACCTGAAGCGCGGCGGGGGCCGAACGCGAGTCGCTTTTTGGGACGTGGACGCGCCCGCCACGCTCGACCGGGTTCAAAACAACCCCGCCGACTCGTTCCGCCCGCTCGTCGCCCGCTACGATCTCGTTCTGACCTACGGCGGCGGCGACCCGGTCGTGAACGCTTACAAAGCCCTGGACGCCCGGCGCTGCGCGCCCATCTACAACGCGCTCGACCCCGACACGCATCACCCTGTCCCGCCCGACGCGCGCTTCGACGCCGACCTGGGCTTTTTGGGCAACCGGCTGCCGGACCGCGAAGCGCGCGTCGAGCAGTTTTTCCTGGACGCCGCCGCCCGGCTTCCCGGCCAGCGCTTTTTGCTCGGCGGCAGCGGCTGGGACGGAAAACCGATGCCGCCCAATGTCGCGTACCTGGGCCACGTTTATACGCGCGACCACAACGCATTCAACGGCACGCCGCGCCTGGTCCTGAACGTCAGCCGTGAAAGCATGGCAAGGTATGGCTTTTCGCCGGCCACGCGCGTGTTCGAGGCGGCCGGCGCGGGCGCGTGCCTCATCACCGATTATTGGGAAGGCATCGGGCAGTTTTTGGAGCCGGAAAGCGAGGTACTGGTCGCCCGCGACGGCGCGCAGGTCGCGCGCCACGTGGAAGAAACGACGCCGGAACAGGCAAAGCGGATCGGCGCGGCGGCGCGGCGGCGCGTGCTCGCCCACCACACTTACGCGCACCGGGCGGCCGAACTGGAACGGGTTTTGGAGAACGGGGAATGAATCTGGTCTTCCTCGGCCTTTCCATCACGTCGTCGTGGGGCAACGGGCACGCAACGACCTACCGGGGCCTCCTGCGTGAACTCGCCGCGCGCGGGCACGAGGTGTTGTTTTTGGAGCGCGACGTTCCCTGGTACGCCGGCAACCGCGACCTGCCGCATCCGCCCTACTGCCAGGTGGAACTGTACAACGGCCTGGACGACCTGAAAACGCGCTTCGCCGACGCGGTTCGCGCGGCCGACGCGGCCATCGTCGGCTCGTACGTGCCCGACGGCGTGCCGGTGGGAAAATGGGTGATCGAAACGCGGCGGAGCAGCGGCGGCGGCCCGGTTGCCTTTTACGACATTGACACGCCCGTGACGCTCGCCAAGCTTGCGCGCGGCGACGAGGAATACCTGAGCCGCGACCTGATCGCGCGCTACGATTTGTATTTGTCGTTTTCCGGCGGCCCGATCCTGGATCGCTTGGAGCGCGAATTCGGCTCGCCGCGCGCCCGGCCGCTGTACTGCTCGTTCGACCCCGACCTGTACTTTCCCGACCCAAACGCCCCGCCCGCGTGGGACCTGGGCTATTTGGGCACCTACAGCGACGACCGGCAGCCAACGCTCGACGCGCTGCTGGTTCAGCCCGCCCGCGAATTGCCGAACAACCGCTTCGTGGTCGCCGGGCCGCAATATCCGCCCGGCATCGCCTGGCCCGCGAACGTTGAGCGGATCGAGCATCTGCCGCCGGCTTCTCATCGCGCGTTTTACTGCCGGCAAAAATGGACGCTGAACGTGACGCGCGCGGACATGATCCGGGCCGGCTACTCGCCGTCGGTGCGCTTGTTCGAGGCCGCCGCCTGCGGCGTGCCCCTTATCAGCGACTGGTGGGAGGGCCTGGACGATTTGCTGACGCCGAACGCGGAAATCATCCTTGCCCGCTCGCCCGGCGACGTGCTGCGCTGCCTGCAAGAAGTGCCGGACGGCGAAAGACGCGCGCTTGCCGAGCGAGCGCGCCGGCGAGTGCTGGGCGCGCACACGGCCGCCCACCGGGCGGCCGAATTGGAAGGCTTTCTGCGCGAACTTTAACGTCGCTCAATCAAAGGGAGCGGTTCGCACTTTACGCCCTCGCGCGCGCGAGGGCGTAAAGAAGACACGCGCGCATGCCGATATTTTTGGCGGGGTCAAGGAGGCCGCGCCAAGCGTATGTTCGTGATTGTCGGCATCGTTGTTTTGTTCGGGGCGATTTTGGGCGGTTACATCATGGAAGGGGGCAAAATCCCCGTTCTGATCCAGCCCGCCGAACTCGTCATCATTTGCGGGGCCTCTCTGGGCGCGGCCCTGATCGGCAACGGCATGGCGACCACGATGGCGACCTTCAAGGCGGCCATCGGGGCGATGAAGGGCAACCCGTACACCAAAACCGCCTACGAGGAAGCCCTGGGCCTGTTTTTCAACTTTTTCCAACTCGCCCGCCGCGAAGGCCTGGTCGCGCTCGAAAAGCACGTTGAGAAGCCCGAAGAGTCCACGTTCTTCAAGGACTATCCGTTTTTCGCCGCGAACCACCACGCGCTTCTTTTCCTGGCCGACACGATGAAGGTCATCCTGACCGGGGCCGTCGAGCCGCACGACCTGGCCGAAGTGCTCGAAGCGGACCTGGACGCCCACCACGAGGCGGCAATGGTGATTCCAGGCGCGATTACGACCAGCGGCGACGCGATGCCGGGCTTCGGCATCGTGGCGGCCGTGCTGGGCGTGGTCATCACGATGGGCAGCATCGGCGGCGAGGCGGCCGTGATCGGCCACAAGGTCGGGGCCGCCCTCGTCGGAACGTTTCTGGGCATTTTGCTCGCCTACGGCGTGTTCGCCCCGCTCGCCAAAGCCGTCGAGGCGCAAATTGCCGCCGAGCATCAGTACCTGCTGTGCATCAAGGCGGCCGTGCTCGCATTTGCGCGCGGTGACTCGCCGCTCACCTGCGCCGAGTTCGCCCGCCGCAGCATCGCGCCCGATAACCGCCCCAGTTTTACCGAACTGGAAGCGATCACCAGCCGCAAGTAAGACAAAACATGGCAACAAACGCGCCGATCATCATCGTTAAAAGGAAAAAGGGCGGGCACGGCGGGCACCACGGCGGCTCGTGGAAGGTCGCCTATGCGGACTTCGTGACCGCCATGATGGCCTTTTTCATGGTCATGTGGATCGTCGGCCTGGACCAGCCCACCAAGAACATGGTGTCGGATTACTTCAACGATCCGAACAAGTTCATGCGCGAATACAAGCAGGACCCGGCCGGTTTCGTGAAAACGTACCGGGGCGGCAAGTCCCCGCTGGGCAAGGGCACGCAGGTGGTCGAGGCCGGCAAAACCAAGCCCGACCTGGACACCCTCCTGAAGGCGGCGGCCAAAAAGAAGTTCGAGGCGACCGAAAAGGCGATCAAGGAAGCCATCGCGCGCGACCCGTCGCTGGGCGACCTCAAGAAGTTCGTGGAGGTTCGCGTCACGGATGAGGGCTTGAAGATCGAACTGCTGGAAGCGCGGCAAAGTTTGTTTTTTGAGTCCGGCAGCGCCCACGTCGAGGATCGCGCCGTTCATCTGCTCGGCCTAGTCGCGCAAAAGTTAGGCGATTTGCCCAACCCGGTGGCCGTTGAGGGCCACACCGACGTCGTGCCGTACCGAGGCCGGGGCGATTACTCGAACTGGGAACTGTCGGCTGACCGCGCGAACGCCGCCCGCCGCGTAATGGAAGCCTCCGGCCTGCGCGCTCATCAGGTCGCCGAGGTGCGCGGCTACGCGGCCACCCATTTGCGCGACCCCGCCCACCCAACGCATTTTTCCAATCGTCGGGTGAGCATCCTGGTCCCGTTCGCCAAGTAGCGTCCCCCTCTCCCCCCTACCCCCTCAGAGGGGAGAGGGGGACGCTACTCCCAGCCGTCGAAGGTTTGCCGCGCGGCCCGCGCCCAGGCCCGGACCTGTTCGCGCCGTTTCTCGAACAGGTAGCCGGACGCGAGAACGGCCGCGCCGACGACGGTAAGGTAAACGCCGAAGTTGATCTGGCCGAGCGGCGCGCGCAGTTTCACGGCGAGCAGGGCGACCAGGAAGCCCATGCCGACGCTTAGAAAAACACGGATGCGCCGCGCGATGCCCGCGTACACGGCGGCGACGCATTCGGCGGCCAGCAAAAAGGCGTGCCACCAGGCCGTTTCGAGATAGGCGGCGAGGAACGTCGGCGCGAGCGCGAGCAGCAGGCCAAGCGCGTATAAGCGGCGGGCGGCCTCATGGCCGGCAGCGTCGGGGCGGGCGTGGGCGACGAGCGCGCCGACCGCGAGCAGGTACGTGCCGACCGGGATGAGGTAAAAGTCGGCCGTCTGAACGCTCAAGCCGACGCCGTTGTAGAGCAGCAGGGCGAAGGCGGCGAAGTAAGCCCCAAACGCGGCGTGCGCCCAACCGGCCTGCCCGCGGAGCAGGCCGACCACGCCGTAAACCGTGCCCGTGACCGCGAGCGCGAACATCGTCCAGCGGCCCTGACCGGGGTCGGTGACGCCCGCGAGGGCCACGAGCGCGCCGGCCGAGGCGCAAACGAGTGTCGCGCGCGTCATCGCTTCGGCGAGCGCGTAGCGGCGAGCGGCGGCGAACAGCGCGGCGATCCCCAGCCAGCCGCCCGCGAGGGTAGCGAGAACGAAGCCGGTTTGAGGTTGCGAAAGCGCCCAGGCTGCCTGCGCCGGGTAGCCGCCCAGGCGCAGCAGCGCGCCGGCCGTCGCCGCGCCCGCGCCCGCAAACGTCCAGGCCCCCTCGTCGCTTTGCCATGCGGCCAGGAAATAGGCCACTGCGTAAGCGAGTGCCGCCGCGGTCAGGTACGTTCCCGTTCGGAGCGTCAGGCCGTAGACGATGAGCGCGGCGAGCGAGAGCAGGAGCGTCAACACGTCAAGCGGGCGGCGCAGGCGATGCGCGGCGGCGGCGTCCTTGTCCCGGCCCAGGAACGCGCCGAATGCGAACAGCAGCGCGAAGCAGGGCAGCAGGGCGAGCGGCCAGGCGGGAAAGCCGTGAGCGGGCAGAAGGGCGAACAGGGCATGCGCGTAGCCGCCGAAAACGGCGAGGCCGCCCGCGACGACCAGACCGGGCGCGTCGTGCTCCCAGGCCGTCCACAGGTAGGCGAGGCCGAGCGCGCCGAGCGCGAGGGCCGCGACCCAAACAGGAACCAGCGCACCCGCCGCGTGGTCCGCCCGGTTGATGAGGAACGCCACATAACCCAGCACGGCGGCAAGTACGGAAGCGTTCACGAACGCTTTTCGCTGCCGCGCCAGGCCGAAGACGGCCAGCCCGCCCGCGATCAGCAGGAGGGTAATCGTTGGCGAGGCCGGCACGCGCGCCGCACCGGCGGCGAAGGTTTCGACAATTCCCTGCGTCACCTGCCCCAGCCCGGCCCAGACGAGCGCAGCGAGAGAAACGTGGAACAGCGGGCGGGCGTAGCGCGCGCGCCCGGCCCGTTCCCGCAAAAACCAGCCGGCGAGCGTGAAAATCGGCACGGCGACCAGCAGCCAGCGCGTCGCGTTCGGCTCCCAGCCCACGGTTTTCGCGCCCCAATCGGAAAGCGCGCCGGCCGCGACGCGCGCCGCCAGCAGGCCCGCCCCGCCAGAAGCGTAAAGCAGAAACGGCGCGCGCAGTCCCACTGCGGCGAGCGCCCAGGCAAGCGTGAGCGCGCACCATGCGGCGCAAACGAGCAGCGGCGACGCGGCTCCGTCGAAAAGCAAAAGCGTCGGGCCGAGCAGGGCCGCGCTCGCTATGCCGGCCAGCACGGCGGCGTCGAGCGCGAAAACGGGCCGCGTTCGTTCTTTTACCACTTTCGCCGCCGCGCCCAACGCGACCGCCGCGCCCACGCCGAACAGGGCCGCGAAAGTGGCTCCGCCGAACGGCAGCGTCGCGCCGGTCAGCAGGGCGAGCGAACCGAGCGCGCCCGACGCGGCGTGAACGTAGCCGTTTTGGACGTTGGCCGCGTTTCGGCGCAAAACAGCGGCGGCAACGAGGGCGAGCACCGCCGCGCCGGGCAGCACGAGCCATTGGGTCGTCGGCCCGAACGCGAACGGCAACTCGTTCCACGGCGCGGCGAAAAAGTACGGCCACGGCAGCAGTGCGGCGAGAACAAGCGCGGCCACGGCCGCATGGTCGAAGGCTTCGGCCGCGTTTTCGCGCCCGGTACGCAGCGCGAGCGTTCGCGCCCCAATCGTTGCGAGAGCGGCGAAAATCAGCAGCGGCACGCCCGCGACAAACCGCGAGCCGCCGGGCGCGGTCAGCAAAAACAGCGCGGCGACGGCGAACGCGCCCGCACCGAGCGCCGCGTACAGCGCGGCCTGGATGCGCTCACGCCGGTACGCGCTCGCCAACACCCAACCGGCCGTGGCAAGGCAGACCAGAGCGCGCGCAAGTTCGGCCGCGTTCGTCGGCGGGCGCAGGCGCGCGTAGCCGTTCGTGAGTGCGAAAACGGCGGGCGCGGCGGCGAGCATTCCCGCGAAAACGGAAGCATTCGCGTACACGGCCGCGATGGTCGAACGAACGCCGTCCTCATCCTGACAACGGTGCAGGCGGGCCGCGCCGTCGAGGAGCAGGGCGGTAATGGCAAGGAAAACGGCCCGGTCCAGCAGCGTCACGCCGCCGTGGTTCGTGGGAAGCGCGAACTGCCCCGCGCCGACGAAGGCTCCCGCAGCGGCGTAGGCAAGCACGGGCAGGTTGAAGGGGACGGCGACTGCCCCGTAGATGACGGCGACGCCGGCCAGCACGAGTGCGGCGGTGGGCGGCGAGCTCGTTCCCCAAACGCCCGCGACGCCGGCCAGCGTTCGCGCGAGCGTGAGGGCGAGCAGCACGTGCCCGCCGAAAACGAACGGCAGCGTCGGCAGCGGCGTTTCGTTACCGCTCACCGTTTGCGCCGCGCCGCGCCCGCAGTGGGCAAGGGAAAAATACAGCGCGGCGAGCGGCACGAAGGCGAGGGCAATTGTGCCGATGCCCCAACCGGGCAGCACGAGCCGGGCGGCGAACAGGGCGGCGACCGCGCCGGCCACGACAACGAGGAAAGCAAACAGCGGGTGGCGCGTTCGGCGCAGCGATGCGGCGTACACAACCGCGCAGCCCGCGCCGGTCACGGCTCCGACCACGTTCCACGGAAGCCGGCCGCCGAACAAGCCGAGCACGTTCCAGGCGACCGGGTTGAGCGGCAGCACGAGCGCGCCGAGGGCGGACAACACCAGGCCGCTGATCGGCTGTTCGCGGCTCAGGCGTCGCCCGCCCGCGTAAAAGCCCGCAGTGAGCAAAAGCAGGACGCCGACCAGCAGCCCCTTGCCGAGCAAGGTCCCCCATTGGAAGTAAACGAGCAGCACCAGGCCAGCCAAAATCATCAGCGAGCCGATCAGGTGCAGCGCGGCGATGTTGTTTTTTTCCAAAAAGGCGGCGAGCGGGCGGGGCGCGGGCGGCACGTTTGGTACCGGGATGACCGGCGGCGCGGGCGTTAGCGGCGTGGCGGCGACCGGAACCTTCGCGCTCGCGTCCAGGGGAACGAAGTCGCCCCGGTCCAGGAGGGCTGTGACCAGCGGCGGGGCGGCGGGCGCGGCTGTTACCCGGTTGGGCGGGGCGTTGAGAACCGCAAGCCGAGCGGCGTAGTCGCTCGCCAATTCGTCGGTGACGGCGCGGGGCAGCAGGCCGGCGGTTTTCCAGACGCCGATTTCGCCGAGCAAAAAGTCGAGATTCGCGCGTTCCAGCCAGGTGCGGTTGAGCGCGAGCGGAGCGGCGCACCGAGAACAATACCGCAGGGCAGCGTTCGCTTCTTCATGCCCGCAGGCGGCGCAGGCGAGCGTTTGCACTGCGGCGGCAAGGCCGGTATTTGGGTTCGGGCTGCTCATGGCGGTGGGCGAGGCTCCTTGCGCGCAAGGGAAATCGCGCGGTCTTCTTGCGTTGGCGTCATTGTGCCACGGGCGCGGCGAGCGGGCGTGGTACGGGTGGGCTATTTTGAGGCCGCCGTGGTCCCGCGCTTCCTGGGACGCTACCCGCCTTCACCTTGACGCTGCCGGGCCGCGCCCTTATAATTCGGCCATGACGCCGACGCCGCCCCAGGCTGATCTTTCGGTTTCCAAACCGCTCTTTTCCGGCTCGCTGACCGTTATTACCGGCTCGATGTTTTCGGGCAAAACCGAGGAACTCATCCGGCGCGTGCGCCGCGCGCTGTACGCCCGGCGGCGCGTTCAGGTCTTCAAGCCCGCCCTCGACACTCGCTCCGACCAGGATGAGGTGCGCTCGCACAACGGCATCGCCCTGCACGCGGCCGTGGCCGTGAGCGGAAGCGACGAATTGCTCGGATGCGTCGAACGCCTCACTGACGTGGTGGCCGTCGAGGAGGCGCAGTTCTTCGATCCGGGCATCGTGCCCGCGTGCGAACGCTTGGCCGACAGCGGCTATCAAGTCATCGTCGCCGGACTGGACCGGGACTTTCGCGGCTGCCCCTTCGGGCCGATGCCCGCCCTGCTCGCGCTCGCCGACGAGGTGGTGAAACTGCGGGCCATCTGCGCCCAATGCGGCCGGGACGCCGCCCGCTCGCAGCGTCTTTTGAACGGCAAACCCGCGCCCGCCTCCGCGCCGACCATCCTCGTGGGCGCGCAGGAACACTACGAGGCCCGCTGCCGCCATTGCCATCAGGTACTTTGAATCGGTAGCCGCCGGCCCCTCTCCCCCGCAGCCACGCTTGCGTGGCTTTGCCCCTCCCCTCCGAGGGAAGGGGGAGAGGGGGCCGCACGAAACAAAACAATCATGAGCGAACCGTTTCTTTACCTGTCGCCGCGCTTCAGCGGGCTGGCCGAACCTTTGTGCGCCGACATTGAACTCTTAGATGGCGTGCTCGGCGCGGTCCTGGAGGAGCAGGAAGGGGGCGAACTGCTGCTCCTGGCCCGTCGCCTGTTCAAGGACGACGGCGACCCGCACACGCTTGCCGAGCGAATGCCGGAAATCACGCATCCGCCCACGGTCAAGCGGCTGCTGCGCGCCTTTACGACCCTGTTTCAACTGCTCAACACGGCCGAGCAAAAGGAAATCGTGCGCGTCAACCGCGAACGGCAGACGCACGCCGCCGAGGGCACGCCCCGCGCGGAAAGCATCGCCGAAGCCGTTGAGCGTTTGGCCGGCGGCGGGGCGACGGCGGCCCAGATGCAAACGCTGCTGAACCAGATCGGCATCGTGCCCACGCTCACCGCGCACCCGACCGAGGCCCGGCGGCGGGCCGTGCAGGACAAATTGCAGACCATCGCGCTGTGCCTGGCCGAGCGCATGGAGCCGGCCGATTTGCCGTATCTCGACCGCCCACTGAACGTCGAGGGCAAGGCCGAGCAAAAATTGCGCTCTGCCCTGACCGCGCTGTGGCAGACCGACGAACTGCGAGCCAGCCCGATCACGGTCGAGGACGAGGCGCGCAACGCCCTGTACTTCTTCGAGCGCACGATTCTGGATGTCGTCACCTGGCTGCACGACGATCTGAAAAGCGCGCTCGCCCACGCCTATCCCGGCCACCTTTTTACCATTCCGCCGTTTTTGCGCTACCGCTCCTGGGTCGGCGGCGACCGCGACGGCAACCCCAACGTTACGCCCGAAGTGACCTGGCAAACGCTGATTTCGCACCGCCGCCTCGCGCTCACCCATTATCGAACCCGCCTCGAAAACCTGCGCCGGGAACTGACGCAAAGCGGGCGCATCGTCGAAATCACCGACGACCTGCGCGCCTCGCTCGAACGCGACGCGGAGCAAGTTTCCCTTCCCGACGCGCGGCGCGAACGCTTCACCCTCGAACCCTACGGCCTGAAACTGCTGTTCATGGCCGAACGCTTGGGGGCCAGCCTGCGCCACCTCGATGCCATCGCGGACATGGCCGCCGAGGGTCCCGGCTTCGCGCCCCGTCCGCCCGCCTACGCGGACGCGGACGAATTCATCGCCGACCTGCGCCTGGTTCAAAACAGTTTGCGGGCGAACCGGGCCGGCATCCTTGCCGACGAGGGCGCGCTCGCGGCCCTGGTCACGCAGGCCGAAACGTTCGGGTTTCACCTTGCCGCGCTCGACATCCGCCAGCACTCACGCGAACACGAAAAGGCGGTCGAGGCGATTCTTGCCGCCGCGCTCGTCCTTCCCGCCGACACGCGCTACGCGGATATGCCCGAAGAGGAAAAAAACCGCCTTCTCACCCGCGAACTGCTCAACCCGCGCCCCCTGCTCGGCCCAAACCGCGCGCCCCTACCCGACGCGGACCCGGCCCTGCGCGTTTTCGAGGTCATCCGGCTCGCCCGCCGCTACCTGTCGCCCCAATCGGTCACGACCTACATCATCAGCATGACGCACGGCGCGAGCGATATTTTGGAGCCGATGCTGCTCGCCAAGGAGGCCGGCCTGCTGCGCTGGCGGCTGCCCGAAAGCGGCGGCGGCGACCCCATTCTTGAATCCGATCTCGACTTCGTGCCCCTGTTCGAGACGATTGACGACCTGACCGGCTCGGATACCCTGATGCGCCGTCTTTTTGCCAACCGCGCGTATCGTTTGCAGATCGCCACGCGCCACGACTTTCAGGAAATCATGCTGGGCTACAGCGACTCCAGCAAGGACGGCGGGTACCTGGCCGCGAACTGGGCGCTCCATGACACGCAGGCCCGGCTGGCGAAGGTTTGCCGGGAGGCCGACGTCACGCTGCAACTTTTCCACGGCCGGGGCGGAACCGTGGGGCGCGGCGGCGGGCGCGCGAACCGGGCGATCCAGACGCAGCCGCCGGGCAGTTTCAACGGTCGCATCCGCTTCACCGAACAGGGCGAGGTAATCTCGTTCCGTTACAGTTTGCCGCCCATCGCGCACCGGCACCTGGAGCAGATCGTTTCCGCGACCCTGCTCGCCGCCTCTCCGATCGGCGCCCGCCCGCCCGCGCAGCAGCGCGCCAAAAGCGAACGGGCCGCCTGGCACGAAACGTTCGCCACGCTCGCCGCCGTTTCGCGCCAAGCCTACCGCGAAATGGTCCACGAGGACCCCGAATTCTGGCCGTTTTACACGCAAGCCACGCCCATCGCGCACATCAGCCGTCTGCCCATCGCGTCCCGGCCCGTGTCGCGGTCCGGTAAAACGCTGAACAGCGTGGACGATTTGCGCGCGATCCCGTGGGTCTTCGCGTGGGTGCAAAGCCGCTACCTGCTGCCCGGCTGGTACGGCGTGGGCACCGCGCTCGAAACCTTTGCCGGCAAAAAGTCGGAAAACCTCGGCCTGCTGCAAAGCATGTACGCCGACTGGCCGTTTTTCCGAACCGTGCTCGACAGCGCCCAACTCGAACTGCTGCGCGCCCACCTGCCGACCGCGGCCTGGTACGCCCAGCGCGTTCAGCCCGCCCGCGTCGGCCAGTGCTTCCACGACCAGATCGCGGCCGAGTTCGAGCGTACGCGCGACCAGATTCTGCGCATCGCCGGCCGGCGCGAACTGCTCGAACACGCGCCTGTCGTTCGCAAAACCGTCGAACTGCGCAACCCGGCCGTGCTGCCCCTGTCGCGCCTGCAAGTTTCCCTGCTCGACCAGTACGACCGTTTGGACGAAACCGGCGGCGACGAGGCGACCGCGTCCGCCTGGCGCGACGCCATCCTGCTTTCCATCACTGGCATCGCGGCGGCCATGCAGAGCACGGGATAGCGACCGGCTTCGTTGGCGCGAGCACACGAGGTGTAGCGCCGGAAAGCGTTCAACCGCCGACACGGATGCGCGCTGCCTTCGCGTCTGGTACAAATGGCTGTTGGGCTGCACGGCTTCACGAAGCCAGACAGCGGAACACGCTGCCATCTTGGAACGCTCTTTGCCATGCTCCCATCTGATGATTATCTGGAAAGCGTCGAAGCCCTCTCGTGGCTACAACAGGCCGACAATAAACGGCGCAACGTTGGCGACAGCAGCGAATGCCTCACACCCGAGGACACTCTTCGGCTCGTGCAGGAGTTGTATGAGGCAGGTGCGCCGGAAGTTTTGGCGCAGGATGTCGAGGTGGATGAGGAAGTAGAGAGTGGAAACAGCCTGAAGGTCACGCTCCCGCAGGCCCCGCAATCGCGGGCGGTCCTGTTCGCCATTGAGGAGCGCGTTTTACGGGACACCAACTCGGCTTTTGACCCAGAAGGGGAACAAGGCCAAGCATTTTTCACCTTGGGTTGGTAACCAGCACCGGACAATAGCGGCAGATTCAGAGCGGCTCAACCAGTCATTGCATTGCAGCGGACGCGACAGCCGCCGGTTCTGCTCCACCAAGCCAGTGCGAGCGCCGCTGGATTCAGTCGTTATGGCGCGCGGCGTAACTTCCTATCCCGGTCCGCACCGCGCCCGGCGATAGAATGAACCGCTTCCATGTTTTCGCCTCGTGCTCACCCCGTCTACCTTGACTACGCCGCGACCACGCCGGTTGACCCGCGCGTGCGCGCGGCGATGCTGCCGTTCCTTTCCGACGAAATCTTCGGCAACCCGTCCTCGGTCCATGCCTTCGGGCAGGCCGCCCGGCGCGCGGTAGACGCATCCCGCGACACGCTCGCCCAGGCCGTCGGCGCGCGGGCCAGTGAAATTTACTTCACGTCGGGCGGGACCGAGGCGGACAACACGGCCCTCTTGGGCGTGCTGCTCGCGGGGCGGGAGCGGGGCCGCGACCATCTGGTGACGACGGCTATCGAGCACCACGCCGTTCTCGACTGCGCCCGGTTCGCGCAAAACGTGCTCGGCTTTCGGGTGACGTTCGTTCCCGTAGACGGCGAAGGGTTGGTAAATCCGGAAGCGGTCCGCGAAGCCGTTTCGGACAAAACCGCGCTCGTGTCGGTGATGCACGCGAACAACGAGATCGGCACGATCCAGCCCGTCGCCGACATCGCCGCCGTCGCGCGCGCGGCTGGGGCGTATTTTCATACCGACGCCGTGCAAACGTTCGGGCAGATGCCGCTTGACGTAAACGATCTGGGGGCCGACCTGCTGACCCTGTCCGCGCACAAGATTTACGGGCCGAAGGGCGTGGGCGCACTGGTCGTTCGGCAGGGAACGCGCTTCACGCCCTGGCTGCACGGCGGGCAACAGGAGCGCGAAAAGCGGGCCGGAACCGAAAACGCGGCCGGCATCGTCGGCTTCGGCAAGGCCGTCGAACTGCTCGCCGAGTGGCGCAAACCGGAAGCCGAACGACTCGCCGGCTTGCGCGACGGCTTTTTGGCGGCCGTGCGCGCGCGCCTGCCCTGCGTTCGCCTGAACGGGCACCCGACGCGCCGTCTGCCCAACAACGTCAACTTGTCGTTTCCGGGTGCGGACGGCGAAGGTTTGCTGCTCGGCCTGGACTTTGCCGGCGTGGCTGCCTCGTCCGGGTCCGCCTGCGCGTCCGGTTCCATCGAGCCGTCGCACGTTCTGCTCGCGCTCGGCTTGCCGCTCGACGTTGCCCGAAGCGCGGTCCGCTTTACCCTGGGCCGCCAAACCACGGCCGAGGAACTCGCCCGCGCGGCCGGCATCGTCGCAAACGTGGCGGCGAGCGTACGCGCTGGCGTGTGAACAAGCGCAGGCCGGGGGAACAAGCGAGGCAGCAAAACTTTTCCGCAAACGAGAACCCGTTCATGACACCCGAAAACGACGGCCGCCAACGCGCCGATCTCATCAACCGCACCATTGGCCTGCGAACGCTGGGCCAGATTGACGAAGTGCGCACCCAAATCGCCGACTGGCTGCGCGCCCACCCCGACGATGACGGCCTCCGCGAAGTAGATGCCCGGCTTGCCGAGTTCGCCCAAACCCTGGAAACCGACTCGCCGGCCAGTTATGCCTATCTAACCGACGTGGACACGCAAAGCGGGCGCGAGCCGCTGCCGCCGTCCGGGAACGCCACCCGACCGACCACGCAGCAAGCAGGAGACGAGTCCGTCGCAAGCGAAGCCTGAAGGCGACATGTCAACCGCTTCTTCGCTTCGTATCCTCGTCACCAACGACGACGGCGTTCACGCCGCCGGCATCTTCGCACTTCAGCAGGCACTTTCGCGCGCCGGGCACCAGGTCACCGTTTGCGCCCCCGACCGGCCCCGGTCCGCGTCCGGGCACTCGATCACGCTTCACAAGCCGCTTCGCCTAGCGGAAGTCGCCCTGCCCGACGGGACCATAGCCTACGCCGGGTCGGGCACGCCGGCCGACTGCGTGACGCTGGGCGTTCTCGACGTGCTCGAAAACAAGGTGGATTTGGTCGTGTCGGGCATCAACCATGGGCCGAATCTGGGCTGGGACGTGACCTACAGCGGCACGGTCAGCGCGGCGATGGAGGCCATCATCATCGGCATCCCGGCCATCGCCGTGAGCGTCGCCAATTATGCCCAGAACCTGCACTTCGACGGCGCAGCCAATTTCACCGCCACGCTCGCCGGCCGGTTCGCCGACCCCCAGCACAAACTCCCGCCCGCGACCCTGCTCAACGTCAACGCGCCCGATTTGCCCGAAAGCGAAATCAAGGGCGTTCGTTTGACCACGCAAGGCGACCGGCAGTACGTGGACCGGCTGGAAAAGCGCCACGACCCGCTCGGCCGAGCCTACTACTGGCTGGGCGGCAAACTCCACGACAAGGAAGCCGCGCCGGGTACGGACGTGAAAGCCGTCGGGGAAGGCTACATCTCGGTCACGCCCATTCACCTCGACCTGACCGCCCACGCCTTTTTGCGCGACCTTCGTTCGTGGAACGTCGAGGAGGAGCGCGGCTGACGCTCAGCCGCAACAAGGAAATGGCTGCATGAATCTTTCCCTGCCCGCCTCCTGGCAGGCCGTTTTGGGTGACGAGTTCGCCAAACCGTATTTTTCGCACCTTCAGCAATTCTTGGACGCGGAGCGGCAAGTTCACGCCGTTTTCCCACCCGACAACGACGTGCTGACCGCGTTTCGCCTGACGCCTTACGAGACGGTCAAGGTCCTTCTGCTCGGTCAGGACCCGTACCATGACGACAATCAGGCGCACGGACTGGCCTTTTCCGTGCGGCCCGGCGTGAAGCCGCCGCCCTCGCTCGCCAACGTTTTCGCCGAAATGCAGGAAGACACGGGCCTGCCGATCCCGCGAACCGGCTGCCTCGCTCCGTGGGCGAGGCAGGGCGTGCTGCTGCTGAACGCCGTTTTAACCGTGCGCGCCCACAAGCCCAACTCGCACAAAAACAAAGGCTGGGAAACGTTCACCGATGCGGTGATTCAAGCCGTGAACGACAAGCCGGACCCGGTCGTGTTCGTGTTGTGGGGCGGGCAGGCGCAAAAGAAACGGCCGTTGATTGACGAAACGAAACACGCCGTCGTCGCGTCCGCGCACCCCTCTCCGTTGTCGGCCCGGAACGGCTTTTTCGGCAGCCGGCCGTTCTCGAAAATCAACGTTGCCCTGGAAGCGGCCGGCAAAACCCCGATTGACTGGCGGCTCCCAGAGGCTTCTTGACACCCCCAAAGTGCCGCCGTATACTCAAACCTGTCGCCGGCCCCGGCGACATTTTCCGTGTGCGCCGAAGTGGCGGAATGGCAGACGCGCGCGCCTCAAAAGCGTGTGGGGCAACTCATGCGGGTTCGAGTCCCGCCTTCGGCACCACCTTCCTCAATTCCTAGACCTTCGCTCGACCGCGTTCCGGCGGCCCGTTCCGGGTATTCTCGCCGTAGCATGAAAAGGCAGATTCCCCGCTCCGTTTCCCTTTTGGCGATAGTTTTCGCCGTCGCGGTCGTGTTCTGGATCGTCGGCAAAAATGTGCCCACCGACGAGCGAGCGATGATGTTCGCCCGGCCCGGTCCGGCCGCCGTGATTGGGCCGGCCCCCGACATCACGGGCAAAACTATCGAGGGAAGCACGTTCCGCCTGTCCGATCAGAAGGGCAAGGTCGTTCTGGTCAACTTTTGGGCGACGTGGTGCGGGCCGTGCCGCATGGAAATGCCGGACCTGGTCGCGCTCCAAAAACGCTACGGGCCGCGCGGCTTCACGGTCGTGGGCGTGTCCACCGACGACGGGGTGCCGCTTGACCGGCTGCGCGACTTCGCCACGAAATTGGGCCTGAACTATCCCGTCCTGCTCGCCCCGCCCGGCGCTCAGGCCAACTACGGCGGCGTGCCTTCCCTGCCCACCTCGTTTTTGATTGACCGGCAGGGCAGCGTCGTGTCCGGCCTGGAGGGCGCGACGAACGAAGCCGCGCTCGCCCCCGAAATCGAAAAACTACTTTGACCTGACGAGGATTAACGAACATGGCGACAAGAGCGCGCAAGGCGGTCATCACGGCGGCGGGGCGCGGCACGCGGCAGTTTCCCGCCACGCGCAGCATCCAAAAGGAGATGCTGCCGCTCGTGGACCCAGGCGGCGTGACCAAGCCGACGATTCAGATCATCGTCGAGGAATGCCTCGCGTCCGGCATCGAGCAGGTCTGCATCGTGGTGGCGAAGGGCGAGCAGGAACCGTTCAAAAACCATTTCAGCGGCCTGAGCGAGGCGGAGCGGACCGCGTACGCGGCCAAGCCGGACCTGCTGCGGCAGGCCGACAAACTGGCCGACATGGAGCGGCGCATCGTTTACGTCGAGCAGCCCGCGCCCGAAGGCTTCGGCCATGCGGTTTTCCAGGCGCGCGACTTCGTGGGCGACGAGCCGTTTTTGCTGCTTTTAGGCGACCACGTTTACACCACGCCGCCGGGCGTGCCGTTTTGCGCCGCCCAATTGCTCGACATCGGCGAGCGCGCGGGCGCGGCGGCCGTTTCCGTGACCAGCGTGCGCCTCGACCCCGAAAGCGAAGTCAGCGTGACCGGCGTGGTAAAAGGGGCGGCGCGAAACCCCGATCTGCGCGCCGACGAACCCGGTCAAACCTATGACATCCTCGCGCTCAAGGAAAAACCGACGCCCGGCGAGGCGCGCGCCGCGTTCGCCACGCCCGGCGTGCCGGCCGGTTTTTACCTGTGCCACTTCGGGCTTCACCTGTTCGCGCCGGTTATTTTCGACTGTTTGGCCGAATTGATCGAAAACAACGTTCGCGTCAAGAACGAAATTCAACTCACGAGCGCGCAGGAGTTGCTGCGCCGGCGTTCGCCGTACCTTGCCGCCTACCTGAACGGCACGCGCTGGGACACCGGCATCCCCAAAGGCTACGCGGAAACGCAGATGGCCTTGTCGCTCGCCGGGCCGTATGCGGACGACCTGCGGCAACTGTTCAAACTCGGCCGGCCGTGAATTTGCCGACCGTTTCCGACCTGACGCTTGCGGAAAAAATCGGCCAAATGCTGTGCCTGGGCTGGCGCGGCGACGACAGCCTGCTGAACGTCAACGCGCAGGCCCGCGCGTGCGTGCGCGACCTGAAGGCGGGCGGCCTGATCGTGATGGGCCGCAACGTTCAGGCCGCGCAAACGACGCCGGTTCCGCCGATAAACGTGCCGCGTGTGCGGGCCATGCTCGACGAGTTGCAAGGTTTCGCCGACGTTCCGTTGCTCGTCGCCACGGACCAGGAAGGCGGGCGCGTGGCCCGGCTGCGGGGCGTGCCGTTCACGTTCTTTCCGGCCGCGCGCGTCGTCGGGCAGGCGGGCGACGTAAGCCTGGCGCGGGAGGCGGCGCGCATCGCCGGGGCAGAACTGGCGCAGGCGGGGATCAATTTTAACTTCGCGCCGGTCGCCGACGTAGACTCGAACCTAGCAAACCCGGTTATCGGCGACCGCGCGTTCGGGAGCGATGCGAAAGTCGTCGCGCAGTTCGTAGCCGCGCAGGTCGAAGGGTACCAGGCAAGCGGCGGCGTGCTTGCCTGCGCCAAGCACTTTCCCGGCCACGGCGACACGGCCGTGGATTCGCACCTTGATTTGCCCACCCTGCTCTTTTCGCTCGACGAAATGGCGGCGCGCGAACTGGTTCCGTTCCGGGCAGCCATAGCGGCGGGTGTGGCAGCGATCATGACCGCGCACATCTTGTTCCCGGCCGTGGACCCGTTCGGCCTCCCGGCGACGATGAGCCGGGCGATTCTGACCGATCTGCTGCGCGGCACGCTCGGCTTCGACGGTCTGATCGTCACCGACTGCCTGGAAATGAAGGCCGTTTCCGACCGCTGGGGCACGCCGCGCGCCGCCGTGCTCGCCGCCCTCGCGGGGGCCGACGTTCTGCTGGTCTGCCATACGTGGGAGCGGCAAAAAGCCACGCGCGACGCTCTACTCGACGCTGCTGAGCGTGGCGAACTGCCGCTCGCGCGCGTGGACGAGGCCGTCGGTCGCATCCTGGCCGCCAAACGCCGCGTAAGCACGTTCGCGCTCGACCTCGACTTCTTCGGCACGCCAAAAAGCCTCGCCGTCGCCCGTGCTCTCGCCGACCGTGCCAGCGTGCCGTTCACCCCGCCCGACGCGCCGACCACGCTCGGCGCAAACGCTCCCGGCTGAGCATTTGCTAAAAAATTAGCAGTTTCCCCTTGACAAGCCCGGCCGCGAAGTGCTAAAAAAATAGCACTTACCGGAAAAGGAGGCTTGTCATGATCCGCAACGCCGACGACATCGCCGCCGCCCCGCCCCTGAGCCGGCGCGAAACGCAGATCATGGATGTGCTGTACCGCGCGGGCGAGGCGAGCGTCGCCGACGTTCTTTCCGCCCTGCCCGATCCTCCCGGCTACTCGGCCGTGCGCGCCCTGCTGCGCATTCTCGAAGACAAAGGCCACGTCACCCACGTTGAGGACGGCAAGCGGTACGTGTACCGGCCCGTGCGCGCCCGGCAAAGCGCGGCGCAGTCCGCTTTGCGTCAGGTCGTGCGCACCTTTTTCGCCGGCTCGGTCGCCCAAACCGTCGCCACCCTGCTGTCGCCCGCCGAGGCCGACCTGTCGGACGACGATTTTGCCCGCCTTCAAACGCTGATCGCCGACGCCGCCACCGCCCGGCGGAGCGCGGCCGAGGAAGCATCGGAGGAACCGCAATGAGCAGCGCGCCCCTCGACGGTTCCAACGGGCTTCTTTTTGCCGCCGACATGCTCGTCAAAAGTCTGGCGACGCTTGGCCTCGCGGGCGCGGCGGCCTGGCTTTTGAAGCGGCGCGGCCTGCCGGCGGGAATGCGAAACGGCGTCTGGGCGCTCTGCTTCGCCGCCTTGCTCGCGCTGCCTTTTTTGTCCCTGCTGCGGCTCGCGCTGCCGCCCGCCGCCGGGGAATATTCTTTGCCCGGCCGCTACCGCGTGCCCGTTCCTGTTTCCGCTCCCACAAAGACGCCGGCTCCGGTCGCGCCGCCCCCGTTCGCGCAGGCCAAAACCGCGCCCTTGCCCCAACCGGCCTTTTTCGCGGAGCGCACTTTGTCCGCCGAACCGGCTCGCACCATTTCGCCGCCAAACACGGCCCCCGTTCCCCTTGTTCGAACGCTGTTGCTTTGCTGGTCGCTCGGCACGGTTCTGGTTTTGGCCCGAACCCTTGCCGGCCTGATCCTTGTGAGCCGCCTGGCCCGAGAAGGCAGCGCGCTTGTCGCCGACGGACCGATTTTGGAACTGCTGAACGAGTGCAAACGCGTTCTTAGCATCGCCCGGCCGGTCAAATTGTGCGTGGGCCGCGACGACCGATGTGCGCCCGAAGTCGCCGCGTCCCCAATGACCTGGGGCTGTTTGCGGCCAACGATCCTGCTGCCCGCCGACGCCCGTGACTGGGAACAGGAGCGCGTTCGGGCCGTGCTGCTTCACGAACTCGCCCACGTCGCCCGCAACGATTGGGCCGCTCAGGTGCTGCTCGCCCGCACCGTTTGCGCGCTGTACTGGTTTCATCCGCTCGTGTGGCTTGCCGCCGCCTGTTTTCGGGCCGAGGCCGAGCGCGCCTGCGACGAAAGCGTACTCAATGCCGGCATGAGCGCGCCCGACTACGCCGGCCACCTGCTCGCTGTCGCCCGCTCGCTCCGCCCGGCCGCCACCGCCATTCTTCCCTTCGGACGCTTGTAACGAAAGGACGCCGCCATGAACCTTCACGACTTTTTCCTGTCCCCGGCCGTGGTCACGATGGCCGACACGCCCCAAATCGAAAAACGCCTGCGCGCCATCCTCGACGCTCGCCTGCCCGACGCGGGCCGACGCGTTGGGCGGGCGGGCGTGGCCGTCGCCGCGCTTTTCGCCCTCGCCGCCTTTGGATCGCTCGCCGTTTTGCGGCCCGTTGCCGTTCGCGCACAGCAGAACGAAAACGCCGCCAAACGACGAGACGCCGCCTGTCTGGACAACCTGAAATTGATCGGCCGCGCGCTTTCCATGTACGCGCAGGACTACGATGAGAAGTTGCCGCCCACAACCTCGCCCGCCGGCCTGGAAAACCGTTTGCGCCCCTACATTTACTTCTTTTACGCCCATCACGGCCCCGGTCAGCCCGGCGGCGACCTGACGCTGCCGCCGCTCGATTCCGGGCCGTCAGCCAACGTGACCCCGCTCTTCACCTGCCCGGAAACGAACCGGCGGTATCTTTCCATTGCGCCGATCAGCGGCGCGAGCCTTGTTCTTCTGGATGCGCCGAAACGCGCCCCGGTTTTGCGCGACACCGCGCCCCACACCGACGGCACCTGGAACGTCGTGTACGCCGACGGCCACGCTCAAGCGGAAACCACGCTGCCGCCAGTCGTCGCGCCCCGGCCCTTCAACACAGAGGCGCGGGCACGTTTGCAGGCGCGAGTCGTGCGGGCCGATGCCGAGCGCGCCGCTGTTCAGGCTCGCGCCCGTGTCGTGCAGCAGGAAATGGCACGGCTCGGCCGCGATCAGCAGCGCGCGCGCGCCGGTCTCGCTCGCACCCAGGAAATTTGGGCGCGGCAAGCGGCTCTCCAGGCGCAGGCGGACGCCCTGGCAAAACAGGAAAGCGACCTGCGAATTCGCGCCGCCATGCTGCGGGCGCAAACGAATCAGGGCCGCGTTCGGACCGCACATACAGGAACAATGGCGAACGCAACGGCCTTGCTGCGCCAGCAAATTGCCTCCCTGGAAGCCCGAACACGTCTTCTGCGCCAACAGTTGAACGCCGCCCAGGCACGCCGGCAACGGCAACGTTGAGACGGCAACGATGCCGGGGCGGAACGCCAGTTTCTCCCCGGCCGTAAACTCAGCGGAGGAACCTCGTTTCATGCCTCGCCTTATCGTCCCCGTTTTCGCCGCCGCCACCGTCGCGGCCACCGCCGCCCTTGCCACGCTCGCGCTCGACCAGAACGGCGGGCCGTCGCCCGCGCCTCCGCGCGCCACGAACGCCAACACCTGGACGGCGAAGGGGACGCTGCTGGAGTCCTGCACCTGCGCCGTTCCCTGCTCGTGCAACTTCGGTGAGGGGCCGTCGCCGCACGACTACTGCCACGCGGTTTTCGCCTACAAACTCGATTCCGGTTCCGCTTGGGGCGCGACCGATCTGGGCGGCCTCGTTTTCGGCGGCGCGGACGGGCCGAAAGGCAATTTGGGGTTTTTAGACGAGCGCGCCACGCCGGTTCAAAAAGCCGCGCTTCGCAAGATTGCCGAAAAAGCCTTCGCCGAGGGCGGGCCGGCGGGCGGGCTGCGAACGTGGGAAACGGCCGCGATCACGCATTCCGTGAACGGCAACGACCTGCGGCTCGGCCTGGGCAACGGAGGCGGTTTTCAGGCGCGCGTGATCGTCGGGCGCGACGGCAAAACGCCGGTCGTGGTCGAGAACAACACGGTTTGGCCGATTGCCCGCGCGATCAAGGGCAAGGCGAACCCGCTTCAGTTCCGCGACCCGCGCGTCGGAACCATCCATGGCGACGGCACGAACGCCAACTACGGCGCGTTCTCGTTTTCCGGCGCGACCGGCGGCGCAGCCGTGGCGACCCGCACGGCTTCGGCCTCAACCCCGGCCGCCAAGCACGGGGCGTGCTGCGCCGGCAAGTAAAAGTCAGTCAGCGGAGAGAATGCGGGCGACGAGCCGGGCGGCCCCATCCGCGTCCACGAAGCGCGCGGCGTATTGCCGCACCAGCAGCACGGGCGGCAAAAAGTTGTCGTATTTTTCCCGCTCCACGTTGGGCACGAGCGCGGCGAGCGTGAGCGGGTCAGCCAAGCCTTCCTCATTCACGTCTTGGAGCAGGGCACGGGCCGCGTTTGGCGGCGTGTTCGCCAAAAGAAGGCACACGCCGTCGCCGTGCGTTTTGACGCCCCGGCGAAACAGTTCGAGCGCGAGCGTTGCCGCCGCCTGGTCCCCGGCCCACAAGAAAACGAGCGTGTCGTCCGCGCCGCTTGGGACGACACGCTCGCGGTCCAGGCCGAAGCGACGAAAGTTGTCGCGGCCTTCCTCAGCCAGATTGCGCGCGGCGGCGTCGAGGAATGGCGGCAGATCATCGTCGGCTTGGTAAAAGGCGAGCATGGTTTCGCGCACGCGTTCATGCACCCAAACGTCGGTTCCGCCGAAAATGGGGGCACGCCCGCCGCGCGCCGGGGCCAAATCCACGACGCGGTGTTCGCTGTCCACGGTCAAAACGCGCCACCGGCGGCCTGCGTAGACGAGCAGTCCGTCCGGGATCAGCGGGTGCTCGACGGGCAACGTGCCCAGCGTGCGCCCGTCGGCGACGAGCCGCCACTCTTCGGGCGTGGCGAACGCGGCATAAAACGAGTAGTGCGCGACGATACGCTCGCCGACTTCGCCCAGCAGCAGCGTGCCGTCGTCCATCTGCGAGACCAGCCGCTTGTCGTGCAGCGCGCGCAAAAATTCGGCGAACAAGGTCTGATCCACTGCCCGGAACGGCCCGGTTTTCGCCAGCAATTTCCACAGCGGCGCGGCGCGAACGCCGCCGCGCTCGGCAATCACGGACAGGGTTTGCTGCACGAGCGTGGAAAGGTGCAGCGCACCGGTCACGCCGTCGTCGGGCGGCTCGCACCAGCCCTGGGCGAGCAAAAGCAGTTGGGCGATCATCTGCACGGTTTCCTCGCGCAGCAGGTCGGGCAGCGGCGTGCCGGCGTCAATTGTCGTTTCGCGCGCGTACATACGCAGCCGGCACGGCTCGCCCGCGCGCCGCCCGGACCGCCCCACCCGTTGCCGCAAACTCGAAACCGAGGGCGGCGGGCCGATTTGGGCGATGGCATTCATGTCGCCGATGTCAATGCCCATTTCGAGCGTGCTGGTGCAAACGGCGGTCGCCGGCCGCGCCCGGTCTTTCAGTCGGCTTTCAGCGTCCTCGCGGATGTCGCGCCCCAGGTTGCCGTGGTGGGGCACGAACTCGTTGGCGACGCGCTTCTGCTCCGACAGCCCGGCCAGCGCGTCGGCGAAGGTTTCGACGGCGTTGCGCGAGTTGGCGAAAACGAGGTTGTGGCTGCCGCGCAGCGTTTGAAAAAGATGCGCAGCGATGGCGACGTTGGCAGCACCGGCAGGGTCGTCCACATTCTCGACCGGGTTTTCCTCCTCGTCCTTGCTCTCCTCGTCGGTGACGGCGGGCGGGCGGCAAACGTAGCCCCTTATCTGCGCGCGCAGTTCCGCGCCGGCCGCGTGCGAGACAATGCTTTCCACTTTGTCGCCTTCGCTGGGGCGCAGGAAGTCGGCGGCGACGCGCAGGTCGCTGAGCGTTGCGGACAAAGCGACGCGCGGAACGCGGCGATTTCCCGTCGCGGCCTCAATGCGGTGCAGCAGGCTTTGGAGTTGCCGGCCACGCTCGTTTTCCAAAAAGGCGTGCAGTTCGTCCACGACGACGTAGGCGAGGTTTCCAAAAAGCGCGCCGATCTTGGTGCCATGCAGCACGAACAGGGCTTCGAGCGATTCGGGCGTGATGAGCAGAACGCCTTGCGGCTTGCGCAGGAGGGCGCGCTTTTTGCCCGCGTCCACGTCGCCGTGCCAGCGCGTGACGGGGATGTCGAGTCGTTCGCAGAGCAGGTCCAAGCGGCCGAACTGGTCGTTGATGAGCGCCTTGAGCGGGCTGACGTACAGCGCGCCGACGCTGTTTTTTTGTCCCTCCTGAACCAGTCGGGTCAGGATGGGCAAAAATGCGGCCTCGGTTTTGCCGCTCGCGGTCGCCGCCGACAGGATCACGTCACGTTCGCCGGGCAGGATCGCGCGGATGGCGGCCTCCTGGATGTCGCGCAGTTCGGTCCAGTTCTGCTCCCACACCCAGCGGCGAACGGTTTCGTCAAGCAGGTCGAAGGCGAGCGAGGGGACCGCACTATCCAAGCCGCAGGCTCGCCAGTTCGTCGTCATCGTCGTCCGCGTCAACCGTGGCGTCGTCGGACGCGCTGCTTTCCGGTGAAAGCGGGTCGGGGCTGGTATCGGGGGCGATTTCGGTGCGCTCGATCAGGTCGGTCCAGTCCACTTCAGGGTTTTGTTCGAGGATGGCGAGCAGGTCCACGAAGGCGCGGATGGTCGTGCGCGGGGTGCGAAAATAGGAGTCGCCGACGCGGCGGGCGGCGTGCGACAAAAAGGCGGCGAGCGCGTCGTCGGGGACGAGGTGGCGGTCCGAATCGCCAGCCGCGTAAACGTGGCGCAGTTTGGTCAGTAGGACGTACAGGTCTTCGGGCGTGAGGCTGGCGAGGCGGACGACGGGGCCGCTGTAGTCAACGAGGCCGTTCTGGGCGAAGCGGTTTTCTTCGAGGCGCGAGGCGAGCGCGGGGTAGGAAAACAGGCCCCGGCGCGGGTCAAGTAAAAATTCGGGCGTGCCGCCGAGCACGAAGCCGCAGCCCACGGCGGTTCCTTGAAGGCAGTCGTTCAGGATGCGAAGTATCTGTTCGTAGTTGCTGTTGCGGGCCTGGGCATGCGGTAATTTGTACAGGTTGACGAGCTCGTCCAGGCACACGAGCAGGCCGCTGTAGCCGGCCAGGCGAACGAAGCGAGCCATCAATTTGAGATGGTCGTAGACGTTGGCGTCGTCCACGATGGTGCGCACGCCCAGCGCGTTTCGGGCGTCGGTTTTGGTCGAAAACTCGCCGCGCAGCCAGCGCACGGCGTTTTGCTGAAGCGTCTCGTTGTGTTCTTCGTGCCCTTGCCAGTAGGCGGCGATGACCTGGGCGAAGTCGTAGCCGCCGACCATTTCGCTCAGGCTGGACAGGCGTTCGCGGATGGCGTCGTCGGGCGAAATGTTGCGGCTGCGGGCGTCTTCCAGCGCGGTGGCGACGAAACGCTCGACCACGGCGGGCAGCGCGCCGCCCTCCGGCGCGCTGCGAGTGGCGAGGCTGCGCATGAGTTCGGCGTACAGCGAGCGGGCCTGGCCGCCGGATGCGTGCAGGCGGCGGTCGGGCGTCAGGTCGGCGTGAACGGTGACGAGTTTCTTTTCGAGGGCGACCGAGCGCACGAGATGTAAAAAAAACGTTTTGCCCGATCCGTATTCGCCGATCACGAAGCGCACGGCCGAGCCGCCGTCGGCGATCCGGTCCACGTCCTGAACGAGCGCCTCGATTTCGCGCCGCCGCCCGACCTGGATGTGCTGCTGCCCGGACCGGGGCACGACGCCGGCCCGCAGCGATTGAAGCAGGGCGTCACGCTCGCGGGGCCGGATTTTGGCCAGGGCTGCGGCTGGGGTGGCGGCGTTGGCGGCGGTCGTCGTCATCGTTTCCTGTTTTTCCTGTGTCGCTCGTTATCCGAACATTTCCTGTATCACGTCCCGGTTCACGATGAGCAAGTCGTCGCCGTCGAGCACGGTTTCGCCGATGGTTTCGAGGGCGGCGTCGTTCAGGGTTTCGAGCGCGCCAGCCGGCAGGGGCAAACCGGCTTCGCGGGCGAGCGCGGCGAACTCGGCCGCCGTCCAAGCGTTTCGTTCGCGCAAACGAGCGAGAAGTTCGGCGTGCCGTGCGTCCAGGCCGGCGACGGTCGGCTCGTCGGGCGCGGCGGCGGCTTCGGGCGCGGGCGAATTGGCGGTTGCGTTCTCGTCGTCGGTGAAAATGCCGGCGAGCAGTTCGGAAACTTTGGCGCTTTCGTGCAGACTACGCGCGATTGCGTTCCTGTCAAGGGCTGCGGCGACATCTTTGTCTTTGCCGTGAGGCGTGCGCTTTACCGTGCTGCTGGGCGGCAAGGCGAAGCCGGAGCGGGCGGGCGACGCGGGTGCGACGCTCACGAGGTCGTCGGCAGGCGGCGGGGCGGCGGCGGTCGCGCGGCCGTGAACTTTGGCGTAAACCAAACTCTCGTCGAGGCCGAGCAGAACAAAGGCGCGCACGAGCGTTTTGATCGTCGCCAAACTCGTCGCGCCGCCGCCGCTGGCGAGGGCGACGAAGACGAGCAGGTCGGCGACCTGCTCGCGCACGGCCGGCGCGAGTTCGGGCAGCGTGTTCCGGCGCGGCGGCTTGATTCCTTCGGGGTTTTCGATCAGCCACAGTAGCCGCGCCCGCAGCCGCAAACGGTCGTGGGAAACAGTCGAAAGAACGTTTGGGGGCAGGCGGTTCAGGCAGTCATCGAGCAATCGCCAACTTTCTTCGCGCCGCGTTGTTTGTTGTTTTTCCGCGCCTGCCGTTTCGGGCGGGGCGGCTTCGCGCGCGACAAAGGCGAGCAGGCCGGCGAGCGCGGTCGGGGCGGGATCAGGAACGGCGGCGGGCGCGGGCGCGGGCGCGAACCGGCGCGCAACGACGACACGGCCGTCGGGGCGAAAAGCGTTCGCGGGAATGCCCGCGACGCGCACGTCCGGTTCCAACAGAAAGCCTAATTTTTCCGCCGCCTGCGCCAGCAGAACGGCGTCGGATTTGGCGAGTGCGCCGCTTGCGGGCTGCCAGGACGCCCCGCCGTGCGCGAGCAGGTCGCGGGCGGGAAGAACAACGAGCGCGTTTGGTGCGGAAGCGGCGGCGGCTTCCAGCGTGTTTTTCAAACCGGCCGCGCCCGCGTGGCTTTGCAAAACGTCGGCGGGCAGCAGGGCGAGAACGGGAAACGTGCCGCGCCCGGACGGGTCGCGGGCGAGCGCGCGGCTGTACCCATCGAGTTCGTCGGCGCAGCGTTCGGCGAGCGGGGCGATTTGCTTGTTCAGCGGCGTGCTGCTGACACGGTGCAGCAGCGCCGCCGCATCGCCCACCCGCAACAGGCCACCGCCGAGCGAGGGATTTGCCGGCTGGTAGTCCACGCTCACGGGCGTTTTGATCGCCCGCGGGCGCACGCCGCCGTCCTTGAACTCGTCCTCATAGCGGCGGGTGAACAAACCACGCATCTCATCGGGGCAGCGCAGGGCGGGCGTGCGGGGGGAAATTTCGGGGTCGAGCAGGTACCAGGCCCAGGCGTAGTCGGCCGGCAAAAAACGTTTTTGGGCGGCGAAACGGGCGAGAACAACGTCCAAAAGAACGGGCAGCCGGCTGTAATAGCTGCCGCCGCCGCCACGAGGCAGGCGCAGCAGCGTTTCGGCGTCGGGCAGGGCAGTGGGGTCACTCATCAGGGCGAGCACGCCCAGCGCGCTCAAAAAATGCGACGCCTTTTGCCGGAACGAGTGCAGGTTTGGATAGCGCGCGGCGAGCCGTTCGACTTCGGTTCGGATCGCGGCCAACTCGCCGGGCGACGCGTTTTTTCCTTGCCGAGCGGCAAGCGCGCGCCGTTCCAGGCCGTACAAAAATAGGAACAAACAGCCCTCGTCCACCGGTCCCTGCCGCTCGCCGGCCAGCCATTCCAGGTACATCCGCCGCCGGCCCGCGCTCAGGGTTTCGTAGGACGACCAGTACCACGAAGACCAGTAATAACCGTAGCCGCCGCGCGTTTCGGGCGCGGGCGCGGCGCGGCCGACTTTCAGGCTGGGAATGATAAGGGCCGGCTCGACGCCCCCGCCCTTGATTTTAGGCAAGTGCTCGCCCACGTACACCAGGCCGCCGGGCAGCGTGTAGGTTCCGACCACGGTGGGCACGTTCGGGGGCAGCCAGCAGGCGGTTTCGAGGTCCACGGCCGGTTTGGGTTTCACGGCGGCAGTCGCACCGGGCGGCGCGGACCGGACCGGGAACGCGCCCGGCGCGTAGTCTATTTGGAGCGCCTGCATTCCGAAGCGCAGCACGCCGCCCGGCGGAATCACGACCGGCGTCGGCCCGATGGGCTGGCCGCCCAAAAAGGTCCGGTTGGTCGAACCCACGTCGGTGCAAAACCATTCGCCGTCTTCGAGAAAAAGAAGCGCGTGATTGCCGCTCACGTAAGCGTCGGCGGGAAAGCAAAGATCGCAGTCTGGGTCGCGCCCGATTTCCAAATGGTCGCTTGTGACCAGCAGCGAGTAGCCCAGATGCAGCCCGCGCAGGCCGGTCAGGACTGCGGTCAGGCTGCGCGTGCTTACCTCGGCGTTCACTCCTTGATCCGTGGCGACGTTCAGGCGCACGTCGCTTTTGGCGGCCACGAGCGCGGCGAGACGCTTGGCGAAAAGGCTGGGCAGGCGAATCATCCCTGCCCGTTGTACAGCGCGCGCGCCCCGACCGTCAACGGTCGGGGCGCTTCCCGGCGTTCGTCTTTGCGGACTTCAAGGCTACAAACGAAACAGATTATTCGTGGGCCAGCGCGTTACTTCGGCGGCGGCCTGGTGAAGAAGGCTGTCAATGTCCGCGTCGGTGCCCTGATTGAACAGCAGCACCCAGGAACGGCCGCCAGCGAGCCGCACCAGAATCGTGGACGTTCCGGGCATGCCGCCGCCGTGCCAGTAATTAGCCTGCCCGTTTTGGCCAACCGGGCGAACCATCCAGCCAAGCGCGTAGTAGGCGGCGCTGAGGCTGCCGTTTGGCTCTCGGCCAAGCGGCGCGGGCGGCCGAGCGTACAGGTCCGCCAGCGATTCCGGCCGCAAAAGGGAAGGCCGGCGCGCTGTGGCGGCCATGTCCAAATAAGCGGCGAAGCGGGCCATTTCCACGACCGAAGCGATCCAGCCGCCGTGCGCGTCCATCGTTTGCGGCGAGGCAAAGGCATAAGGAAGGGAAACGTCGCCCTCGCCGGTAAAGACCGAGCGGGCCGTGCGGTTTTTCCGGTCGTAGTAGCACACCTCGCCCTGCGCGCGCTCGGTTTGCCGGCCCTTGCCCACCTGCATTTGCGTAATGCCCATCGGGGCGAAAACGTGTTTCTGAACGTAGGTTTCGTACGGCAGGCCGGTCGCCTTTTCGATCACGCGGCCCAGCACGCAGTAGCCGAAGTTGGAATAAGCGTGGCGCGCGCCCGGCTCGAAGTCGAGCGGCTGGCCCAGCGCCCAGCGGATGAGCGACGTGTGGTCGGGCGGCGAGGCAATCTTCATCTCCTGGGCAACCTGGAAGTGCTTGAACATAATGTCGCCGCTTTTGTCGCGGTCCCAGCCGCCCGCGTGTTCGAGCAGGTGCCGCACAGTGATGTCGTTCAGGCGCGCGTCCATCTGCCTGCCCGGCTTCAGGAACGGCTTCAAACCGAGCAGCGGAAAAACTTTGGTGTCCAGGGAAAGGCGGTAGCGCGGGTCCTGCACGACGCTCATGACGGCAACGGCCGTGATCGGCTTGGAAACGCTCGCCAGGCGAAAGAGCGAAGTCGGCAGGACCGGTATTTTCTTGTCCCGGTCGGCGTAGCCGTAGCCGCGCGCGTAGATCAGCCGCCCGTTTTCCACGATAGCCAGCGCGCCACCGGGAATGTTTTCCCGCTTCATCAGCGCGACGATCTTGGCGTCGAACGCGCGCAGGGCGGGAACGGGCGTGCCAGTCGTAGGCATGCCATTTCTCTCGATCATGGTTGCCTCGGCGGAAGCGGCGGCGACGGAAGGCTCGTCATCTTGCGCAAAACACGGCGCCGGAACCAGGACAACGAGCAAGAGCCACAGGCAGGTTGACACGAAGTAGGGCAAAATCATTGGGTGCGCTCCTTGAACGAAAAGGCTGAGGACCAAAAACGCACCGCCCGACCCTTCAGGCTCGGCGGGGCGAACGCAAAGGCGCAAAGGCGGCTTGGTCAGGCGTTGGTGGTCATCTTGCCTTTGTCGGCAGCCTGGGCGTTTTTGCGTGCTTCTTCCTTTTGCGCGGTCATCTCCTCTACGGTTTTGGTGTGCAGGCGGGCCATGCCCTGGAAGCCATCCATCGTTTTGACGCGCGTGCCGTTTTTCTCGTGAGTGTCGAGACGGGCGCGGGCGGCCGGGATTTCGCTTGCGTACTGGGGCAGCCATTCGGTTTGGGCAACGAGCATCTCGTCGGTCATCTGCCACACCTCTTCGGGGTCGCAGACCGCCCCGACGAGCGGGTCGTGGAGTACGGCCTGCTTGAGCAGGGTGACGTTGCCCTCGACGGCCGCCTTGACGGCCATCTCCTGAACGCGGACGCTCGCGCTGCACGTCGCGGCGCAGGCGAGGGGCAGGTCGCCGACGACAGGCATGTTGATGCCATTCTTGTCCACGTAGCCCGGAATTTCGATGATGCAGCCGTTGGGCAGGTTGGGGATGTGGTTGTCGTTGACCACGTTGAAGTGGCCCCGGTACGTACGGCCGGTTTCCAGGCCTTCGATGATATACGAGCCGTGCTCCTCGCTGCGCTTGTCGGGCGTAAACTTCGGCGGTTCCTGGGCCATCCAGTTGGGGAAATCGGTCTCGAACCAGTTGCGGCCCTCGGTGCAGACGCGCAGGTAGCCGCCGGTTTCGCCGTTGATCCACGAGGAAAGATCAATCCACTTGTTGATCTCGTCCAGGCGCTTGCGGTACCAGGGCAGGTATTCGGACAGGTGGCCGTTGCTTTCCGTGGAGTAGTAGCCGAAGCGGCGCAGCACGTCAATGCGGACCTTTTCGGTTTCGGGGTATTTGGGGTGGGCCTCGAACAGTTCGAGCAGGCGCGGGATCAAGTCCATGCCGCGCCACGTCGCCCGAACGCACCAGGTCTGGTGGTTGATCCCGGAAAAGATCACGTCCACGTCCTGCTTCGTGACCTTTTCGTTTTCGCCGATCAGCCCTTCTTTTCTGGCCCAGTTTTCGACCACGCTGGCAATTTGATGATGCGCGCCCTGGACGCCGTGGCATAACCCAATCGTCTTCACGCCGCCGTACTGGTTGGCGGCCCAGGTGAGCATCGCCATCGGATTGGCGTAGTTGAGCAGCAGGGCGCCGGGCTTGGCGACTTCCCGAATGTCCCGGCAAAAGTCGAGGATGGCGGCGATGCCGCGCTGGCCGTACAAGATGCCGCCCGCGCAGATCGTGTCGCCGACGCACTGGTCAATGCCGTACTTGAGCGGGAGGTCAATGTCGCTTTGGAAGGCGGCAAGGCCGCCCTGGCGGATCATGCAAAGGACGTAATCGGCGTCGGCGATGGCCGCGCGCCGGTCGGTCGTGGCCTCGACGCGGGCGGGCAGGTTGTTGCCCTTGATGTCGCGCTCGGCCAGTTGCCGAACCATGTCCAGATTGTGTTGGTTGATGTCGGTAAAGGCAAAGGTCGTGTCGGCGAATTCGGGCACGGTGAGCAGGTCGCCCATCAGGCGGCGCGTGAAGCCGATGGAACCCGCCCCGATCATGGCGATCTTGAGGGGCATAGTTTGATCCTTTCAAGCCCGGCCTGGCCGGACTACCAAGTTATCTGTCTTCTGCGATTTGTGACTGCGGTGCGGCGGAGCGTTGAATCAGTTCCCACCGTTGATGCATTTCCCGGCGAAAACGCTGCGAATACCAGTGGCGCTTTTCCAATGGGATCGGCTGCCATGTCGCGGCGGGAAAAGCCCACCAGTCGTTATTCACGGCCCGGAACAAACGAGTCTGCTGGCACACCGGACCGAGCGGGTCGAACTCGTGATGATCGTAGCGCACCTTCGTCTCGCCGTCGCCGGAAATTACTTCGTAGCGCAAAATGCGCGCCTGGTAGTGGCCGGAGATGGCGAACATCGCGTTTTCGGAACACCAGGCAAACCAATCGGCGATTGTCCTGGGCGTCCCGAAATCGCGGTGACTTACCTTGTTTGAACTGGAGCGGCGTTCGTGGTGCGGGGGCAGGTGCGGTTTCGTTTGCCTGAGCGAGCACGTCTTGAATGGCGTCATCTAACACGATTTCGTCGGCGAGGTCATCGAGAAAACGGCCGCTCGCCGCTTGATACAGATCGTGCTGACGGATGAGTTCGGCCTCGGCGAGCGTGGCTTTGTGCTGGCAGCGGGCGCAGCGAATCTCCTCGCGCGCGGATTCGCCGAGACGTATTTTGCAAACCTCAAAGTCGAGCAGCGTTGTGCTGATTGTTTCCAGCCGCCACAGGCGCGACTTACAATGTCGGCAAACGGCACCCGATATTTTTTCCGCCATGATGGTTCGCCCTTACGTTGGCTCCGCGCAAAACTCTTTTTTGATTCGGCGGGCGGGGCGCGCGCTCCTGCCCCGTCTGGTTGCCCGCGTTTCCGCGCCTGCGATATACTGAACCAGTTTTGCACCGGCGCGGAACGTTCCTCGTGCCGGGCCGCGGCCGTCCTTTCTCCTCCCCACGGACAAATAGCGCCGCGCTTTTCAACGGAGACAAGCATGACCTTTGCTCGGCCCGCCGCATCCCGCGCGCACTCCTCCCGCCGCCATTTTTTCGCCCTCCTGGGCAGCGGCATTTGCGCCCTTTTCCTTTGCGCGAACTCCCACGCCGCCGGCCCCAAACGGCTGCTCGTCGTCACCGTCACCAAGGGCTTTCGGCATGACGTGATCCCGTTTGCCGAGGAAACAATCGGCAAGATGGCGGAGGCGAGCAAATCCTTCGTCGTGGACTACGCCCGCACGGACGAGGACGTCGCCGCGAAGATGACCACTCAGGCTTTGAAGAACTACGACGGCGTGTTTTTCTGCAACACCACCGGCGACCTTCCCCTTCCCGACCGCGCCGCGTTCCTGCAATGGATTCGCGCGGGGCACGGCTTTATCGGTGCGCACGCCGCCGCCGACACGTTCCACGGCTACCCGGAGTACCTTGCCCTGCTCGGCGGCGAGTTCAAGACGCACGGCCCGCAGGTCGAGGTGAACATCCGCGTCGAGGACCCGAACCACCCGGCCACGCGCGCGCTGAAAAACGGCAAGGTCTTCGACGAGATTTACCAATATCAAAAATTCGACCGCGCCCGCGTCCATGGCCTGCTGACGATGGACGCCCACCCCAACGAGGGCACGCCCGGCGACTTTCCGGTCGCGTGGTGCCGCAATGAGGGGCGGGGCCGCGTGTTTTACACATCGCTCGGCCACCGCAAGGAAGTCTGGCAGTCGGCCGGCTATCAGCAGCATTTGCTGGGCGGCATTCGCTGGGCGCTCGGTCTGGAACAAGGCGACGCGACGCCCGGCGCGCGCGCTGCTCAACTTGCGCGCGACGAAGCCCGGCAGGGCTTTCGGTCCGTGTTCAACGGCCGCGATCTTTCCGGCTGGCATCTGCGCCGCGCGGCTGGCAAAGCCTCGTGGAGCGTACAAAACGGAATGCTGGTCAACGCGGGCGGCGGCACCGACCTCGTGACCGACGCCGCCTACGGCGATCACGTCGCGCGCTACGAGTATCTCGTGCCCAAGGGCGGCAACTCAGGCTTTTACCTGCGGGGCCGCTACGAAATCCAGGTCGCGGACGACGGCGACCGCAAAACGCCCGACATTCACAGCAACGGCGCGGTTTACGGCAAGGTCGTGCCCTCCGCCCTCGCATCCCGGCCAGCTGGCGAGTGGCAGCAGGTCGAGGCAACCGTCATCGGCAACCGCATCACTGTGTTTTTGAACGGCACGAAGATCGTGGACGACGCGCCCATCGAAGGCGTGTGCGGCCTTGCCCTCGACGACAAGGTGGGCGAACCCGGCCCCGTTTTCCTGCAAGGCGACCACAGCGCGGTCGCCTATCGCAACATTCGCGTCAAAAGTCTGCGCTCGACCGTGTCGCGCCTTACCTCCGCCAGCACCAAGTAATAGGAAGTAGTAGTACCAAACATGGCTGACAACGACGACGTGCAGGAAAAGGAAACGCTGAACCGGCGCGGCCTGCTTCAGCGCGGCTCGCTCGCTGCGCTGGGGCTTTTCGCCGCGAGCGCGTCCGGGCTGCACGCCGAGGAACTTCAAGCCCCACAGACCACGCCCGCGCCGGGCAAAAAGCCCGCGCCGGGCAAAAAGCCCGCCCCTGGCGTGCCGCCTCCCGGCCAGACGCCCGCCGCGCCGCCCAAGCCAGGAACGGAAGGCGGCAATGCCAAAGCGCCCACGACGGCGAACGTCGCCCCCATTGGTATCGCGGTTTTTGGTCTGGGCGAGCAGGGGCGCAAGCACCTCGCGGCCCTGAACTACGTTCCCGGCGCGAACGTTTTGCACGTTTGCGACACCTACGAGGGCATCCACAAGCGCGCGCTCGAAGCCGCGCCCAAGGCGCAGGCCGGGACCGACTACCGCCGCGCGCTCGACGACAAGAACGTTGGGGCCGTGTACGTTTGTACGCCTACCCATCAGCACAAAGACATCGTGCTTGCCGCGCTCGCGGCCGGCAAGCACGTCTATTGCGAAGCGCCGCTGGCGAGCACCATCGAGGACGCGCGGGCGATTGCAAAGGCGGCCAAGGCCGTGGAAAAGAAGCAGATTTTCCACGCCGGGATGCAGCAGCGCACCAACCCACAGCACAACCACGTCTTAGGGTTTATTCGCACGGGCGCACTGGGCAAGGTCGCCAACACGCGCTCCGTTTGGAACAAAAAGGACTCGTGGCGGCGCGCGGCGGCCACGTCCGAACGCGAAAACACGCTCAACTGGCGGCTCAAACAGGCCACGTCGGGCGGCCTGATGAACGAGATCGGTCTGCACCAGGTGGACGTGACCAACTGGTTTCTGAAGACCCTGCCCGTTTCCGTGACCGGATTCGGCAGCATCCAGCTGTGGCGCGACGGGCGCGACGTGCAGGATACCGTGCAATGCCTGTTCGAATATCCGGGCGGCATTTACCTGACCTACAGCGCCACGCTCGCCAACTCGTTCGACGGTGCGTACGAACTGTTCCAGGGCAGCGACGCGGCCATCGTGATCCGCGACGCCCGCGCCTGGATGGTCAAGGAGTCCGACGCGCCCGCGCTGGGCTGGGAGGTCTACGCCTACAAGGAGAAGGTCGGCGAGGACGTGGGCATCGCGCTCGTCGCCGACGCCTCCAAACTGCTCGCGCAGGGCCTGGAGCCGGGCAAAAACCGCGACACCGACGCGACCAAAGGCTCGCTGTATTACGCGGGCGACCACTTCCTGACCGCCGTTCGTGAAAAAAAGCAGAGCGTCAGCGGGGCCGACGAGGGCTTTCAGGCCGTCGTCTGCGCCCTCAAGGCAAACGAGGCGCTCAACACCGGCGGCAAAATCGCCTTTTCCAAAGAGATGTTCGACATCGGTTAAACCGACGACCGCCGCGACCGGAGCGGCAAGGAGCAGAGCAGCACAATGAGCAGCAGCAGCAGCAGCAACGACGAAACGACCGGCGCGAACAGCCGGCGCGACTTCCTGAAGGTCGCCGGGACGGCGGCAGTGGCCGTAGCCGCCGGCACGCTCGCCGAAAAGGCGAACGCCGCAACGACCGGGGCGACGACGGTCAAGGTCGCCGCCGGCCTCAAAACGGCGGGCGGCATCCCCGTACCGGACGCCGACCCGATGAAGTTCGCGGCCGGCGCGAAGTTCCCGGCCGGCCCGAAGATGGCGACCGGCCGCGCCATCGGCGCGAACGACCGCATCAACGTCGGTTTCATCGGCACGGGCGGGCAGGGCGGCGTCCATGTGCGTAATTTTGTGGACGACGCCGGCCCGCGCAACGTGGTCCCGATGGCCGTTTGCGATGTTTACAAAGGCCACCGCGACGGCAATGCCGGCTACGTCAAGAACAAAATCACCGGGCGCAACATCCAGATCGAAAAAGACTACCGCCGCCTGCTCGAAAACCCCGATATTGACGCCATCGTGATCGCCACGCCCGAACACTGGCACGCGCAGGTCGCCGTGCAGGCCATGCAGGCCGGCAAGCACGTTTACATCGAAAAGCCGATGACGCGCTATTTGGACGAGGCCTTCCAGATTTACGATACGGCCATGAGCACCAAAAAGGTCGTTCAGGTCGGCTCGCAAGGCTGCACCGACGTTCGCTGGCACGCGGCCGGCGACGCGGTCAAGGCGGGCCGCATCGGGCGCATCGTGATGGGCCAGGGATCGTACTGCCGCAACAACCCCAAGGGCGAATGGAACTACGGCATCCCCGGCGACATCACCCCGGACACGCTTGATTGGGAAATGTGGCTCGGCTCGGCCCCCAAGCGCGCGTTTTCCTTCAGCGGCCCGGCCGGCGAGGGTGAGCAGCCCGCCCGTGACGACGTGGGCGCGCGCTTCCGCCGCTACCGCAAGTACCGCGACTACTCGGCCGGCATTTTGGGCGACCTGATGCCCCACAAACTGCACCCGTTCCTGATCGCGTCGGGCAACCCGGAATACCCGACGCGCGTGATGAGCATCGGGACGCGCATGCTGAAGGACCGCGAGGTCGCCGACACGGTTCAGGTGATGGCCGAGTTCCCGTCCGGCTGGTCCATGCTGTTCGTCGGCTCGACCGCCAACGAGCAGGGCCTGTCCGACCTGATCCGGGGCAACAAGGCCACCATCTACTTCGGCAACGCCGTCGAGGTACGCCCGGAGCGCCCCTATGCCGAGGAGATCGAGGGCGGCACCGTCCCGACCAACACGCCGGCGCTCAGCATGTACCACCCCAACGAGGACGTGGCCGCGCACGAGCGCGACTGGCTCACCTGCATCCGCACGGGCAAGACGCCCAACTGCAACATTGACCTTGCCACCAAGGTGCAGACCATCATCTCGCTCGCCGAGATGAGCCAGCTCGCCAACAAGGCCGTGCTCTTCGACGCCAAGACGCGCAAGATCACGACGGGTTAGGAACGCGCGCGCGCGGCCCCCTCCCCCGCAGCCACGCTTGCGTGGCTTTGCCCCTCCCCCGCTGCGGGAGAGGGGTGCCTGCCACGAAGGTCATCTGCGATGTACCAGCACTGGCGCGAAGCAGAAAATGATCT
>JAABUN010001012.1_pt1 | contig 66929 bp, 60 predicted proteins | sample 5559311 | NCBI WGS metagenome assembly JAABUN01 (sample SAMN10711877, study PRJNA513370) | rock metagenome | isolation source: Antarctica rocks | place: Antarctica: Victoria Land, Siegfried Peak sud | reverse complement strand
TTCGGGTGTGCCGCCAATCCGAGCGTTGAGCCCGCTGCCCTGGTCGCGAATGACGGCAGGCGGCAAAAGGACGAGTCCCGATCTTCACCTCGCCAGGCCGGCTCGTCTCATCCCATCGCCATTCCGAGTCGTATCGAGCAATCGCTGACCGGCTTCGCCACGCGCGGCCCCACCACCTCCGTCGGCAGCCATGCCCGGCGTCCCACCCGCCACACGGCGGAACCGGACCGGGGCGCCCGCTTGCCGCGATTCGTCAGATGGTCCTCCGCCGGGCCGATGTCGACGATGCGTAGAGGGACGAGTGCGCATGCCATGCGCCCCTACCACGGAGGGTGACGAAGTCGCAGCATGTCTCAGCCTAGAGTGCGTGGCATCATGACCCCGCCCGCCACGCCAGATAGACGCGGGCCGGGCAGGTCGTGAGGCAGCAACACGACACGGTGAATCCCCGGACCTCCGCCCAGTCACGCCCGGCGTTAGGGGCGCATGGCGTGCGCCATGGTGCCCAACCGCGGCGTGGCGGATAGGGCACGGGTCAAGGGGCAGGGAGCGGTGCGTGTCGGAGAGAGACCTCGACAAGCTCGGAATGACAGTAGGGCTGGCGTCGGAATGACAGTGGGGAATGCCGGAATGACGGGAGGGGGTTGCGACGGCGGGGATGGAAGGTGCAGGGAACGTCCGTGATACGCTCGAAGTGAGGAGGGGTCCGCGCCGGTCGCCTAGCCAGGGGCTCCGGCGTGGTATCACCGGCGACTTGGGAGCGGCGCCGCGGCACGTCGGATCGATCTCCGGCCAAGGCGGGCGGCAACGACGCGGTGCTTCGCCGGGCCTGCCTCTACCGCGGTGGCGCGGCTCCACGCCGCCATCGCTGGTCGACCAGGCGGCCCCAGCTGGGACTGTCAGGAGCTGGCCCGTCGTAGCCGCCTATGACGGTGCCCGGGACTACGACGACCCTTCGAGGGTGGTCTGCTTCTGACCGCTGGCGGCGGCCAGCTCTCCCGCCGGAGCTTCGGCCGGGGCGGGAGTCGTCGCCGCGGCTGGCTGTCTGGCGGAAGTAAGCCACTCCTCGCGGAACCATTGCGCTTGCCAGGGAATGGCGACCCGGTTCTCATGATCGCGGAAATCGACCAGATACAAGGCAATGCCGTAGGGTCCGCGCGGGTTGATCTCGGTGATCGTCCCGGTGGCCCCGTCGAAGCGCGCCTCCGGATGGGTCGTGAAGAGCACACTGATACCCATGACCCCGCGCTTGTTGCTCCCCTTCGGTAGCCCGACCCGCACGACATCCCCGATCGACCACGCTGCCATCGTTGCCCCTCCAACCACCGTCGCCCGTCGCCGCCCAGCGGCGATCCACCATGGCTCCCAGTATAGCGATCGCGGACTTCCCGCTCCGGGCCCCCGCGAGATTGCGGTCGCTGGGACCGCGTCAGTCCATTATGCATGGGTATATTGATAATATCAATATGATGTTGACAAATATCAATGTTCGATGTAACTTCTTGCCATGGCGCTCCAGCGGAGGGTCACCAGGTCGGCCGTTCAGCGGCAAGGAGATCTCCATACATGTCTATTCCAGCCGTTCTCGGTCGCTGCCCGGTTTGCGGTGAGGAGCTCTCGGTGACGCGGCTCCACTGCGGTACGTGCGATACGCGCATTGAAGGACGCTTCCAGCTAGGCCGATTTCAGCGTCTGTCGGCCGATCAGCTCGGCTTCGTCGAGGTCTTCATCAAGAACCGCGGCATCATCAAGGATGTCGAAGCCGAGCTCGGCATCTCCTATCCCACGGTCCGAGCGCGCCTCGACGAGGCGCTCCGGGCGATGGGCTTTCCGGCGGGCGATGACCCCGCGCGCTCCTCGCCCCGTCAAACCCGCGAGGAGCGCCGCCAGATTCTCCAAGACCTGCGTGAGCGGCGGATCACCGCCGAGGAGGCGGCCCAGCGACTCGCCGGCGCATCGGGGCTCGTGTCATCGATCAACTCCGCCGACCGTGCCAAGGAGGTCTCGTAACGATGAACGACCCGATCACGATCCGGCCACCGCGACGCGACGCCGCCCGTGAGGAGCGCCTGGAGATTCTCCGGATGCTGGAAGCGGGCACGATCAGCGCCGACGAGGCGGCCCAGCTCCTCGACGCCCTTGAGCGCACCGACCGGCCGCCGACCACGTTCGCCGATCCGCCGGGACCAGCCGCTGGTTCGCGCGCCCGGCAGGTGCGAATTCGCATCACTGATGGCGACAGTGGCCAGCCAAGCCTAAACCTGGCGGTGCCGTTCGGTTTGATCGACGCCGGTCTCGGCATCGCCCGGCGCTTCGCCCCGGAATCGCTGTTGAGCTCCGAGGTGATCCAGCAGAGTGTGGCCGGGGGCTTCCGCGGTTCGTTGCTCGACCTCAACGAGGATGGGGAGCGGATCGAGATCATCGTCGAGTAACGGCGAGACGCGACGATCACGACACAGGAGAGCAGGCGATGATGACGACAGGAGAAGCGACGATGAGCGGTACCACGCGGGAGACAGGTGGGGATGAGCCCCGGGAGAGCCGCATCCCTCTCTCCGGCGATGCACCCATTGCGCTCACGATCCACAACCCAAATGGCATGGTCACGATCCGCCCCGGCGACGACCCGGATGTCCTGATCCGCCACACCAAATTTGGGTTGCCAGGCAGCCCGTCCTACAACGAGGCGCGGATGGTGATTGATGTCCATGACGGGCACCAGATCGAAGTTCACCCACACCTCAGCAACACTGGGGCGGGAGGCATCGGTTGGGCCGCGGCCGGGGCCGTGCTCAATGCCTTGAAGAACGCCAACGAGCGGGGCCACGTCAAGATCGAGCTTGGCCCTGGGTCGGTTCGCTATGACATCGAGGTGGAACTACCCCGGCAGGCACGCATCGGTCAGGTCGCCGTTCGGACCGCGTCCGGGGATGTCGAGATCGACGGCGTCGCCGCGTCCGTCAGCCTGACGACCGCCTCGGGTGATGTCCACGGGCGGTCGCTCACGGGCGAGCTGACTGCTCACACCGCCAGCGGCGACATCGTGCTGGACAACGTCTCCGGCCGGCTCACCGCTCGTACCGCCAGCGGCGATGTCCAGGTCAACGGGGCGACGCTGGCGGCCTTGAGCCTCGCGACCGCGAGCGGCGACATCGGTGTCGACGGCGCCCCAGACGGCTCCGGTCCGTATCACATCGAGACGGTCAGCGGCGATACGCGGTTGGGTGTGCTGCTACCGGATAGCGCCCGCGGCGCGGAGATCACCTTTCAGAGCGTCTCAGGTGACGCGTCGGTCGATCCACCGTTCGAGAAGGTGAAGAAGCGGACCTGGCGCGTTGGTGGCGGGGGAAGCCGGATCGCGATTCGCTCGGTCAGCGGCGATCTCCGGGCGTCGGCGACGGTTGCCGCCCCCGGGGCCGCACCGCCGGCCGCCCCTGCCCCAACCGCGCCATTCGTCGCGCCGGCGCCCCAACCACCGGCTCCGCCGACGCCGCCAGCACCTCTCACACCACCAGACCTTCCGCTCGTGATCCCGATCGCCCCAACGGACCCTGTCCGCGCAGAAAGGGCGGACGATGCCGACGCTACCCCGGAACCGGATATCGCCCCGCTCGAGGGCGGCACGACCGACCGGCTGGCGGTACTCCAGGCGGTCGAGCGGGGTGAGATCGATATCGAGGAAGCGCTGCGCCGGCTTGAACCTGCACCTCCGCCGGCAGTTGAACCGTAGCGAGAATCACCGACCGGTTCATCTCTGCTCCTCTGGACCTGTATCGCCGATAACCGAGGAAGAGACCATGTACCATCAACTCTTTGACTCAGAGATTCATGCGAGCCACCGTCGCGCCGAGATCCTTGCGGATCGAGCGCGGGCGAGATACACGTCCCGGAGCACCCTCCTGAGCAGCATCCGTCACGGCGTCGGGATCGGCCTGATCGCGCTCGGCGAACGATTGGCTGAGCGCGACCACCGGCCGGCCGCGTCTGCCCCCGCCCATCGCGTCGCGCTCCGAGCCGGATCCTGATCGATGGCGCCGGCCGCTCCGGGATCGTCCGCTCCGGCGGCTCCGGCACGATCGCTGATCGATCGGCGACCGCGACGGCTGCCCCTTGTGGCGCTGCTGGGGGCGACGGCGGTCTCGCTCTTCGGCAGCTCACTGACGGCGATTGCCCTGCCCTGGTTCGTCCTCCAAACGACCGGCAGCGCGGCCCGCACCGGACTGACCGCCTTTGCCGTGCTCCTGCCCGCCTTTGCCGCCGGCATCCTGGGCGGCCCATTGGTCGACAGAGTAGGCGCCCGGCGGACCAGCGTTATCGCTGATACGGTCAGTGCCGTTGGAATCGGTCTTATTCCCCTGCTGTGGGTGACCGTTGGTCTCCCCTTCTGGAGTCTTCTCGCGCTGGTCTTTGCCGGCGCCGCGCTGGAGATGCCGGGTCTGACGGCCCGGCGGTCGATTCTGCCGGAGCTTGCCCGCGATGCCGGGGTTCAGCTAGAGCGGGTCAATTCGGCCTACGAATCGTTGCAACACCTCTCGTTGCTGCTAGGACCGCCGCTGGCCGGGTTACTGATTGCGTTGCTTGGCGCCAGCCGCGTCCTCTGGATCGACGCGGGGACCTTCCTGGTCTCGGCGCTACTGATCGGCACCACGTTGCCGCGACGAGCGCCATCGATCCGGTCAACCGCGAGCTATCGGCAGGATTTGGTCGCCGGTCTGCGCTTTCTCCGCGGCGACCGGATCCTGATGACGCTGGCGGTGACCTTAGCCGTCGCCAACTTCCTGAGCGGACCGCTTTTCGCCGTGATGCTGCCGGTCTACGCCAACGATGTCTTTGGCCGAGCGTCGTCCCTGGGTCTCGCGGTCGCTGCCGCTGGAGCGGGGGCGCTCGTGGGCTCACTCGGCTTTGGCCTGATCGGTCATCGCCTCCCACGCCGGGTGATCTGGCTGACAGCATTCCTCGTCGATCCTGTCAGTTTCTGGGTCTTGGTGGGGAACCCTTCCCTACCCTTGCTGATGGCGGGCCTGTTTGCCGGCGGGGTCGCGATCGGTGCGGTCAACCCGCTGCTGGTAACCATCCGGCACGAGCGGATTCCACCGGAGATGCGGGGTCGTGTCTTCGGCGCCTTTTCGGCCGTGGCGACAGGGGCGCAGCCGCTCGGGATGATCGCTGGCGGCTTCCTGATTGAAGGGATCGGCTTTCGACCGACGACGATCATCCTGGCAACGCTTGGCCAGGCGCTCAGCGTGGCCCTGCTTCTGGTGCCCATCCTCCACGAGCTTGACGGCTTACCTGCCCGCCACGGGGCGGCTCATGGCTGAGAGCGACGCGCTCCCGGCAACGGCGGTTCCAGCCCCGGCACCGCGGCGCGGTCCCCTCTGGACCCTCCTGACCGCCAATGCGATCTCCCTCGTCGGCAATCAATTGACGGCGCTTGCCATCCCCTGGTTCGTCCTGCAGACGACCGGCAGCGCGGCGCGGACTGGAATCGTCGCGGTCGCGGCGGTGGTGCCGACCATTCTTGCCGCCTTCTTCGGCGGCGCCATCGTCGATCGCCTCGGTTTCCGGCGGACAAGCATCATCGCCGACGTCGCCAGCGGGGTCACAACCGCCCTGATTCCACTCCTCTACGCCACGATCGGGCTCGCTTTCTGGCTGCTGCTGATCCTCGTCTTTCTCGGTGCCCTCCTCGACGCACCCGGCGGCACGGCGCGAAGCAGCCTCATCCCCGACCTGGCCCGGCTGGCGAACGTCCCGTTGGAGCGAGTCAGCGCCGCGTCACAGACGATCCAGGGGCTCGCCGGTCTTCTCGGCCCCCCAACCGCCGGTCTGCTGGTGGTAGCGATCGGCACGAGCCAGGTACTCTGGCTCGATGCCGTCAGCTTCGCCATCTCGGCCACGATGATCGGATTGGCGATTCCCGCGGCCGCGCCGCGGTCTCAGACCACGACCCGCTATCTGGAGGATGTCCGCGCCGGACTGCGGTTCTTGATGCGCGACCGGTTGCTCCTCGCCATCGCCCTGACCGCGACGGTCACGAACTTCGTCGCATCACCCCTCTTCGCGGTGATCCTGCCCGTCTATGCTGAGACCCGCTATGGCAGCGCGCGCGATCTGGGACTGGCGATCGCGGGGTTCGGCGCCGGCTCCCTGATCTCGTCGATTGTTTTCGGCATCGTCGGCTCACGGTCGTCCCGCCGCGTCCTGGTGCTCGGCGGATTCGCGGTGCTCGGCCTGCCAATGTGGGCACTCGCGCTCTGGCCGCCGCTGCCCCTGGTGATCGTCGCGCTGGTCGGGATGGGGATCGGTGGCGGCATTCTCAATCCGCTCGTCGGCACCGTCCTCCAGGAACGGACGCCCGAGGAGATGCGCGGCCGGGTGCTCGGGACCTTTATGGCCTTCGCGCTGCTCGCGTCGCCCGTTGGGATGCTGCTCTCGGGGTTCCTGATCGAGGTGGTCGGACTACGATCGCTGCTGGTCAGCATGGGCGTCTTGCTGGTGACAGTCACCATCTCGCTGATGATCAATCCGGCAATCCGCGAGCTCGACGCCCCGCCGTCCGATCCTACGTCCAGCCCGGTGGCGCCGTCCGCCGCTTAACCCTCCCATCCCACTCGTCGAGCGGAGCGCAATGCCAGTACCAGTTCGCATCGAGACGCGGCCGGTCCGGCAACGCGATGCGACCCGTCGCCCAGAGAAACGTCGGCCACGGGTCGTCCGTGGGGCCGATCCAGGGAAAGATCCGGGGAATCACCGATGCGACCAGGTCATCCGGTGGCCGCACCGACCGGTGAAAGCCTGACGCGATATCGTAGGTGTGGACGAGCGTCTCCGTGCATCCCATCGCCAGGAACCCCTCAGCGTCGGCCATGCCGGCTCCGTGGTAGCCCCGCGCACCGGCTGGAGCGGCCAGTGCCACCTCCGCCAGGACGGCCGCGGCCGCCTCGGCGGCAACCAGCAACTCGGTCGGCGTGCGCGCCAGATCGCCGTCACGCAGATGCGTGAGGCGACCGGTGGCACGGGTCGCCAGGTGACCCGCATAGAAGAAGAAAACGTCGATGAGATGGTCGAGGGTCCGCTGGCAGCTCCACTCCAGATCACCCGCGAGCACGGACCAGTCATCGTCTTGGACCGGGCTGAGGCTCTCGCGACAAAAGGCGGCGGCCGCACGGAGCTGGTCCGGTGTGACGGGGACGCGCGCCACGCTCTCCCTCGAAGGCTGCCCGCTCACATCCCCCTCATTCCTGACTCAGACCGAAGCGGGTTGTGCATCACCATCACCGTGGTGCCCACCTGTCATGACCGACGATCGATCCAGATCATAGACTCTAGCATCTGGTCACCTCTCAGTGATCGTTTGGGACCGCCCCCCGAGCGCTCAAGCCGTCCTATCATCACCGCCACCTCATTCTGCCCGGCCGGTTCACCGTGTCAGTACGGAAACCGTCACGAGGTGGTCGGGCGTTCCGCTCTGTGGGTTCGAAGTGACCGCGCGGCCAGCCACCCACGGGCGCCGCAAGCTGCGCCCCGACGACGATCGCGGGGAATCGCGCACCACGCTGATCATCACCGCCGGGGACCGACCGGGCGAAGTCCGGTCGTGGGAGCGTGACCCCCGCATCGGCCGGATCACCACTCCCCTTCCCGCCACGCTCGGCGGTCGGGGCGCATGGCATGCGCCCTGGTGCAGGTCGGACCGTTCCAACACTCCGGTCCGTGGATCAGCACCCTCAAAGGTAGGGGCGCTGCTTGCCGCGCCCAGGGTGCCCGGCAACCTCATGGCAATTGGCACCCCGGGGACCCGGGCCATCGTTGGCCAGCACCCCGTGACACCTGACAGCGGTGTTCGCTACGAATGTCGAGTCAGTTCAGGGAAACTGGATCCCGAGCTTGATCGAGCGGTCGGGGTGCGCGTCGATGGCCCGATAGGCATCGACACTCTCCGCGAAGGGGACGACCGGCGTGATGATGCCGTCGGCGCGGAGCCGCCCGGAGGCGAGCCAGCCAAGGGCCGTCTCAACGAGGCGCGCCAGTGTCCAGGCCGGGGCGTCGCGCATCGACAGGCTCTCCGCACGCGCCGAGATCAGCCGCAACTGGTTGATATGGAACTCTTCCCCCAGGCGCAGGCCGGCGGCGTCGCTGCCATAGAACGAGAGCACGCAGACGGTGCCGCCGAAGCAGGTCGCGCGAATCGCCTGGTGCAACGCGGTGATGTTCCCGGACGATTCGACCGCGACATCGACTCCGAGGTCACCGGTCTGGGTCGGGACCTCGCGATAGCCACCGACGATCCGTTCGCCGACAGCCGGAGCCGGGTCAGAAACGGCGCCAGTGAGCCGGCGGATTACCAGCCCCACGTCGCCGCCATCCAACGTTGGGTCGAGGAGGTCGTCCGCCCCGAAGCTCCGCGCGAGATCGCGCCGGGCCGGGAGGGGATCGACGGCGATCACGCGGTCCGCCCCGGCCAGCCGAGCGAGCTGGACCGCCATCAATCCGATCGCGCCAAGCCCGAAGATCGCGACCCGGTCGCCAAGACCGATCCCGGCGTCGCGCATCGCCAGTGCCATGACCGCCGGGTCGAGGCACACGGCGGCTTCCGCCGAGAGTCCGACGGGTAGGGGATCGACATTCGTCTCGTCCACAGTGTGCGTTTCCCGGACCGGTAGGTGCCCAAAGACCCGGTCGCCGACGGCGAACCGGCTCACCTCGGGCCCGATCTCCGACACGCGGCCAACCGCCATGTTGCCGAGGTGGCGCGGGAAGGTCGTCGCGTCCGAAGGACGCGGCATAACCGCGCCAACCGATCGGTCATAGGGGCGATGGGCGGCCGGTTCATCCCGGTAGGAGACCAGTTCCGTCCCATGCTTGGGCGAGGCGAACTCGGTCTGAATCCGCAGCTGACGCGGGCCGAGCTCCGGTTCCTCATAGGTCCGAAAGGCGGGCGTGCTTGGGGCCGTGGCGATCAGCTCACGGGGCATCGGCGGAGGTCTCCCTTCCATCCATCTATCAGATAGGCGGTGCCGGCGCGACCGCTCACGCGGCCGGCGTTGAAGATCCAGCCCGTTCCCACTGCTCGCGAAGGAACCGGGCCGTTTCCGGCAATGCCACCTCCGGGCGATCATCAGGCGCCGGTCCGCGCCGCAGCGAACACTCCAGGCCAAGATAGCCGTCGTAGTCGATCGCCTTGAGTGCGGCGAACGGCGCCGTGAAATCGAAACAGCCCGCCCCAGGCTGCAGACGGTTGTTGTCGGCCAGGTGGATATGTCCGAGGTGCGCGGCAGCACCCGCGATCGGCGCCGCCATGCTCGACTCTTCGATATTCATGTGGAAGAGATCGGCGAGCGCCCGCACCCGGGGGTGACCGACCGCCTCACAGATCGCCGCCGCCTGCTCGACCCGGTTAAGCAACTTTGCCTCGTAGCGGTTGAGTGGCTCCAGAAAAATCGCCGCCGGACCCGACTTCAACGTCTCGACCCAGCGGTCAAACGCCACCGCCGCGACCTCCAACGGCTCGCCGGGCGGATCGCCGGGACCCGGAAAGACGTGCGGCGGTCGCACCGGCACCGAGACGACGCCACCCGCGCCCAGATTCCCAGCCAGCTCGACCAGGCGACTCAGCGCGGCGAACCGCCGCTCGCGCTCCTCCGGCTTGGGGACGAGTGGATCGTGCATCGAATGGGTGCAGATCGCGGCGACCGGGAGACCAGACGCCTCCATCGCACGCTGTACGTCTGTGACGTGTTCCTCCAGATCGAACACCGGTCCAACCACGAGCTCAACGGCGTCGAAACCGAAGCTCGCGGCATTGGCGAACCGCTCGGTGAGATCCGTGCCCGGCAAGAGTGAGGTCTGGATCGCGATCTTCACGGTGCCTCCTGAGACATCCTCTTCCACGTCCGCCGCACGGGCAGACCGTTGCACCCGGCTGTTGGACGGGCGACGAGGTTCCCGATCATACCGCTCCCGAGGTCGGGTTGCTGGGGCTAGTCGTCAGCTGTCACCGGCTGTGGCGACGCCATTGCGATTGGCGTGCGATTCCTGCCGTCGATCGCTGTTCCTGGGGCGAACTGCTCGCGGTACAACCGGGCGTAGGAGCCAGAGCGCGCGAGCAGCTCGGCATGGGTGCCCCGCTCGACGATCCGACCGCGCTCCACAACCAGAATCACATCGGCGGCGAGGATCGTACTCAAGCGGTGCGCGATCGCCAGGGTCGTCCGGTTCCGCATCAGCGGTTCGAGCGCGGCCTGGATGAGTCGCTCGGAGTGGGTATCCAGGGCGCTCGTCGCCTCATCCAGAATCAAGATGCGCGGGTCTTTGAGGATCACACGAGCAATCGCGACACGCTGTTTCTCACCGCCCGAGAGTTTGTAGCCGCGTTCCCCGACCACGGTCTCGTAGCCCAGGGGAAGCTCCGCGATCCGCTCGTGGATCGCCGCGGCCCGCGCAGCCGCCTCGACCTCCGCCGGTGATGCCCCCGGCTTGCCATAGGTAATGTTCTCGCGGATCGTCGCGTGAAAGAGATAGGTTTCCTGCGTCACCATCCCGATCACCTGCCCCAGGCTCGCCAGGGTGACGTCGCGGACATCGACTCCATCGATCAGCACGGCGCCCACGGTGACGTCGTAGAGGCGGGGAACGAGGAGCGAGATCGTGGTCTTGCCCGCCCCGCTCGGGCCGACAAGCGCCGCCAGCTGCCCAGGGGCGACCGCGAAATCGACATCCGCCAGCGCGAAGGACGGGCCGGGCACCAGTGCCGCCATGACGGCACCGTCGAGTGCCGGTCCGTCTGAAGGAGCAGGAGGCGTCACAACGCCCGCGGCGATGGCGGCAGCCGGAAGGGCAGGCTCTCGGTCGTCGTCGGGATCATAGCGAAAGGCAACGTGGTCAAAGCGGATATGCCCGGCGACCGTCTCTGGGTTGAGAACAGTCGCGCCAGGCCGATCGGCCAGGTCGACCGGGAGATCGAGGTACTCGAAGATGCGGTCGAAGAGGGCAAACGCGCCTTGAATCTCGACCTGGACGTTGAGCAGCTGGCCGAGCGGGAAAAAGAGCCGGCTCTGGAGAGTGGTAAAGGCGACGATGTCGCCGATCGTGATCCCGGCGTCCCCGCCGATGATCTGGCGGCCGGCAAACCAGTAGACGACGGCGGGGGTAATCGAGAAGAAGGTCGAGATGATCATGAAGAACCAGCGACCGACCATCTGCTGCTGGATCTGGAGACCGGAGAGACGCGTATTCTCCTCCCGGAACCGCTCGATCTCTCGCGCCTGGCGACCGAAGGACTTCGACAGCAGCATGCCACTGACCGAGAGCGTCTCCTCCAGCAGGGAGGTCAGGTCGGCCACCGTGCGCTGGGTCGTGGTCGTCAACGAGCGGCGGATACTCCCGACCTTGTAGGTCAGGAGGAGAAAGAGTGGGAGGAGACCGACCGAGAGCAGCGCCAGGCGCCCGTCGAGCAACCACATCGCGGTGATCGTCGAGAGCGCGGTCGCCAGGTTGCTGACGACGCTGGTCGCGGTCTCGGTGACGACCTGCTGGACACCGCCGACATCGCTGCCGAGCCGCGACTGAATCTCGCCCGTTCGGGTGGCGGTGAAGAAGCGAAGCGGCATCCGTTGCAGGTGGGTGTAGAGCGCGTTGCGGAGGTCGCGCATCACCTGCTGACCGACCACCGTACTGAGATAGGTCTGCCCGACGCCGATCAGACCGGTGAGGATCGGGACGCCGACCAGCAACGCGACGTAGAGATAGAGGCGGCCGCGATCGCGATCGGGGATCGCCTGATCAATGATCAGCTTGAGCAGAATCGGGTTGAGCAACCCAAGCACGGCGACGATGAGGATGGCGACCATCGTCAGCGCGACACGTCGCCAGTAGGGGCGAAAAAAGGCCGCCACGCGGCGCACGGTCTTGCGGTCGACGGGGTGAGCCGGGCCCGGGGGCAATGTCCCGCCGCCCATCATGCGCCCGATCGGTCCCGCCCCTCGCTGCATCAGCTCTTCCTGTTGGTCGTGATCGGCAACACCGCGCTGGCTCCCTACGGAAGAAGGAAATATGAACGATGATGCGCCGATCACCGCGCACGAGCCCTACAGGAGCGTCGCGATCGCGTGGATCTCGTGACCACTCTGTCGCCGCCAGATCCGGTCATCTTCACCGGCATCGCGGCCTGGTGCGACCGCCTCCTGGTCGCGGACCGGTTTCGCACCACGGCCGATCCAGCGGGTATCTGGCGGGCAGGACCACCGTCGGTGCGAGCCGTTGGCCTGCTGCTCGACCCCTGGCCGGAGGTGGGGACCTGGGTTGCGACGGAACGTCTCGACGCGATCTTCGTCCACCGGCCGTGGCAGATCCCGCTCGACCAGCTGGGGACAGCGGGCGTGCTCGCCTACCATCTCGCCTTCGATGAGCGGCTGACCCTCGGCAACAACCCGTGGTTAGCGGAGCGCCTCGGGATGATCGGCCCAGAGGTGCTAGGCTGGAAAGACGACCGGCCCATCGGCATGCTCGGCACGGTGAGGGCGACATCGCTCGCCGATACCGTCACGATGGTTGAACGCATGTTTGGTGGTCTCGATGCCGCCGTGGTCACTGACCCGACGCCGGTCGCGCGGATCGCGGTCGCTGGCGCGATGACCGATGCGCTGATACGCGAGGCGGCAGATCGGGGAGCCGATCTCTACGTGACGGGTCAGTTTCGCGCTCCCGCCCGACCGGCGGTCGAGGCAACCGGCATGACCGTTGTGGCTGTCGGCCACGCTCGAAGTGAGCACTGGGGGCTGCAGCTGCTCGCCAGCCTGGTCGCTGACCGGTGACCATCACTGCGGGTAGTGGTAGCGCCGTCATCCAACACTCGCCGCGCGAAACCTGGCGACCACCCATGACCCTGCCACAGGTGCGCTGGTCCCCGCACTCACACCCGCGCCAGTCGAACTCCATGGACTGCACTCAGCAGGAGACGATTTGGGTCGTCGTCAGGGGCGGAGGCACCGCCGCCAGCCAGCAATGAAGCAGCGGAACCAGGGCCGGCGCCGGAGTAGGCCTGACCCCACCCCCCGCCACTGCTCCCGCACCAGTGTCTGCGACAGAGCAGCGGGGGATCGGGTCAGGCGTCATCCAACCTCAGGCCCGCGGTTTGATGTTCTGGTTGACGCGGAACAGGTTGGTCGGATCGTAGGTCGCCTTGACCGCCGCCAGGCGATCGAAGTTGTCACCGTACGAGGCCTGGACCCGCTCAGCGCCCTCCTCCATCATCATGTTCACGTAGGCACCACCCGCCGAGAAGGGGTGCAGGGCCTCCCAGTAGGCCTTTGCCCAAGCCGTCATCCGATTGTTATCCGCGGGATCATGGCTCACCCCGACGATCACCTCGGCCCACCTGGCGTCTCGGTAGCTCCAGGCGGTGGCGCTCGTGCTGACCCGGCCAGCCGCCCCATCGATCGGATAGAGGTGCATCGTCGACTGCGGCGTCGGCAGCCGCGTGCCATGCTCGACGTGCCGGGCAATCGCCTCGTCGGTCAAGTCGCGGAAGAAGTCCGCCTTCCAGTACCACTGGTCGCCCTGGGGATAGAGCCCGTCGAACATGCTCTGGAGGGCCGGCTGCGGCAATGGACCGACGAAATCAAGCGCTGGTGGACCAAACTGACCGCGGATCGGCGCGAAGGTCGTCTCGGCCCGGTCCAGCGGTCCGGTGTAGGCCCAGACGACCCCGCACATCATCTTGGAGTGCAGATGCTCGGGGAACGGTGGTCCAGCCGGAACGGTCAGGAAGGCAAAAAAGCCATTGAGATCGTCGGAAGCGGCAGGGAGGAAGTCGCGGTACCACCGCAAAACCTCCTCGGCCCGATCCAGGGGCCACAGCATCGGCCCGGCGTAGACCGTGTCGATCGGGTGCAGGCGGAACAGGAACGAGGTGACGACGCCGAAGTTGCCACCGCCGCCCCGCACCGCCCAGAAGAGATCGGTGTGCTCCTCGGCGCTGGCAGTGACGAACCGTCCGTCCGCCAGCACCAGATCGACGGCGAGCAGGTTGTCGATGGTTAGACCGCATTTGCGGGTCAGGTGGCCGAGCCCGCCGCCAAGCGTCAGGCCGCCGACACCGGTCGTCGAAATGATGCCGCTGGGAACGGCCAGCCCGAAGGCATGGGTCGCATGATCGACCTCGCCCCAGACCGCGCCACCACCGACCCGGGCGGTCCGCGCGACCGGATCGACGCGAACGCCTTTCATCAGCGAGAGATCGATCACGAGGCCGTCGTCACAGACTCCCAGTCCGGGACCGTTGTGCCCGCCCCCACGGATGGCGACCAGGAGATTGTTCGTGCGGGCCACCGCCACGGCGGCCATCACGTCGGCGACATCGGCACAGCGCGCGATCAAGCGCGGGTGACGGTCGATCATGGCATTGTAGACCCGGCGGGCGGCGTCGTAGCCGGGATCGCCCGGCTCAATCAACTCCCCGCGAAACCCGACATGCAATCCTTCGACAGCCTGTTGCGTGGCGGTCGGCGCCGCCGGACCAGAGTCCAGGACCATAAAGAGTCTTCCTTTCGCGAAAGACGGTGGCGATCACGGGTGAAAGGATGGAGCGCGATGGTTCCCGCGACGACTCGCTGATCGCCCGGCCGGCAGTCAGTCCTGGATGTCGATCTCCATCTCGACATCTTCCCACTCCGGTTCACGGTCGAGATGCTCGGCCATGCGACGAAACCAGGCATCCTGCTCTGGCATGGCGGCCAGGGCGCGATAGGTCGGCTCGTCCTGCATCAGGGCCACCAGCACGATGTCACCGGGACGGTCTTTAGCGCGACCGGAGAGCGAGAGGACATGGCCGGGGACGAGCGGCCGCATCCGTTCGTTCCAGTCGTCGGCGAGGGCCCGAACCTCTGCCTCATGACCTGACTTTGGGTGCATATGGGCGATTGTGCCAAACATGGCGCATTCCTCCGTGGTATGACGACGAGTCGGTGACGGCCTCAGCGGCCAGGACCCAGGACACCGATGTGGAGGAGAGACGGGGCGGTAGTCCATCACGTAAGGAGCGTCGCATTCGCACCGGGACAGCGAAGTCGGAGCACACGCCGAATGGTGGGACGGCGACATCTGCGCGCCTTGTCGAGATGGTCTCAACGCGGCTCAGGGTCCCGGTCAGGATCGGGGCTTTCGGGTCAGGGTGGTGGTCGGGAGCGTGGCACGGGAGCGCAAGCGACCAGGCCGTGCGGCGGCGCACGCCGGGTGCTCACGTACGGCTCACGGAACCGGATCGCGAGGGGAGTCCCCAGCAGGGTGGCGCAGGGAGAAATCGCGTGCAAGCCAGGCCTTTGGTGGCATCGCATGGCAGTGTCGTGGGGGGCCCGTGTGACCGATTATACACCCGGGCACAAGTCCCCAAACGCGCGTCGCATGAGCCGTCACATCACGTGCTCGGGAACGCTGACCGCGATCAATCCGCGGGATCTTTCGGATAAGCCACCACCTCGGCAAAGCCGTCCGGACGGGATTGACAACCTGAGCCTGGGCGGGTGTAGGATAGGAGTACCTCGGACACGTTGACGCCGACGCGGGTCGATCGCTGGTCGCCGGTGCGTCGCGCAGAGTGAATGGCGAACCCGGCTGGGGCCGTTTTGGCCTGGCCGGGTTCTCGCTGTGCCCGGCGCTCCTCGTGGTCGCCTCGGTGGCGACCGGGTCGTGATCGGAGGGAACGCCATGCGTCGGCTCTTGCCCCTCGTCTCGGTTGTCGCCATCGTGCTCGCCGGCGCGTTGGCCTTCGCCAGCGTCGCCCCCGGTACCGTCGCCCAGGACGCCACCCCCGCCGGCACCAACCCCAGCGCTGGGGAACGGGGCCACTTCGACCTGGCGGTCCACTTCCCCTGGGACCCCGCACGGATCGCCCACCACTGGTGCAAGCCGGTGGCCGGCGGCTTCGCCGAGTGCCTGATCTACGCCAGCGATGACCCGGACGCGCCGGTGATGGCGGTGGAGGAGGTCGTCTGCGTGGTATCGCCGTTTCACCGAGCACGTGGATGGCGAGGTGCGGTGGGAGGATGTCGAAATGGCATCAACCTGACCGCTCAACGTCCGAGCGTGAGCTGGCGCCCTTCTGATGTCGCATCTGAACGACGGGTTTAGAGCCAGGGTGGGCTGAGCAAGGAGACGTTCCATGTACCTCGTTATGCGCCAGTGAACGAATGCGGCGGCGCTGGCAGACGCCATGCAAGAGCGGGAGCAGGAAGTCACCGGCTTGATCCGCGGGGTCCCGGGCTTCGTGGCCTACTACGCCACCCGCGACAGGGACGCGGTGACGACGATCACCGTTTGTCAGGCTCGGGAAGGCACCGAAGAGTCGACGCGGCGGGCGCGGGAGTGGGTGCAGCAGAACCTGAGCGGCGCCACCCTCGGCGCGCCGGCGATCACCGAGGGCGAGACGTTCCTCCAGTTCTGATCTTTGGCGCCACTTGATCCTTATGGGGCTCGGGCACGCCTTGGGAGGCGGAGCCACGAGCAGCACCGATGAGCCACGCGACAGCCATGGGCGAGGAGGTTCGCATGCACCGCGGCTTTGCGTTCCCGATCTGCCCAGGCCAGACCTAGCCCCTGTGTCACCTCTTCGCGGGCGTGAGGTGTACGTCGCTCACGTGACGTGGGAAGGAGTTGATCACGTGAAATAGCTGCTGCCGTTCGCCGCCGGGCTCGCTCTGCTCGTCATGCTGCCGGCTCTCGCCCCACGGCCGGCGGGGCCGCCGGGCTGACGCTGAGCTTCACAGCCAGCGCCACCAAGGCCAAGATCGGTGACTACGTCGCCTTCACGGCTCGGAAAGAGAACACCGGCGCCGACCCGATCGGGGCCATCAGGATCAACCTTGGCCTGCCCGACACCCTCGATGCCCAGTCAATCAACGGCCCCGGCACTGCCAACACGGTCACCGACTGCCGACTGGACTCCCTTGGGCCGGGCGGGGTAGCGGGGGCGCAGTTCGTGGTCAGGGTTGGAAGTCGTACGGCCAACGGGGATCTCACCGCCTCCGTGTACGACGACAGCGACAACACCCTCCTGGTCAGCGCCCGGCTCACCGCGCTCAAGATCATCGGGCGGCCCCGGTAGCGGCGGTCACCGGTCGCTCGTGCTCGCTGGGGACAGCGCGGGTCGTCCCTGCTACTGGCCGAACGAGTGTGCAGCGCGGGCCATCGTCAACGTGGCCATCGCCGCGACCCCGGCCACGAGGTGGCGAAAGGAGCCCGCGATGCGGCACCTCCCCGCCCTCGCTCTCGCTCTCGCACTGGCGGTCGCGCTCACCGCCCTGCCCCTGGCAGCCGCCCGCGAGAGCCGCGTCTACCTCTTCGCGGAGCGTGCCCACGCATCCTTCTCCAGCACAGTTGCGTCCGGTTGTGTCCGCACCACGGTGGACCTGCTCGGCCTCCGCCTGCGGACGAAGTTGATCCCGGCAGACCTCGGCAGCTGGCGGCACGTGGTCAAAATCTTCATCACCCAGGATGACACTTGCACGGGCGCCGAGCTCCTCTGGGCCTCAGAGGGCGGGCCACCCGTCGAGATGCGCCTTCAGGTCAGTGACGGTCTCGCTTCCGGCTCCCTCAACGCTATCGTGCCTGCGACCGTCTATCCCGAGCGCACCGCAGATCAGGTGACGGTCCATCTCAGCTGAAAAGCAACTGGCGCCGCAACCAGCATCGAGCAATCGTGGGACGCGCAGTTCGCCCGGACGGACACGAACCGCCACGCCCACTCGAGCGGTCACGTCTACCTCGGCACGACCGATCTCACACCGGCCGGTCAGACCGATGCGGCGTCCCTCGCCCGAACGGTACTCAGCTAACACCGGCCGTCGCCTTGTGACGGACGATGAGCGTCACCCGCATCTCGCCGCGCCAGTCCGCGGCTCGCGTCCACCTTGCCAGACCCGGCTCATGTTTCCAGGGCGGCCTGCACCGCGGCGGGATCGTCGACACTGACGTACAACTCCCGCACCTGGAGCGGGATCCCCAGCAGCCGGGTGCGGTGCGGACTCGCCAGGCGGATGCAGAGCACCGGCGCGGTGGCGCCGATCAAGCCGAGACGTCCTCCCCCGACGCGCCAGCCGATCCCTGCCCACCAGGGCCACCGTACCGGCTCGACCGCCACGATCTGGGCGCGCGGCAGCTCCAGGCGGTACCACCCGAAGCGCGCCACGAGGCGCTCCCCGTCGACCGGCAGGTAACTGTGAGCGGTCGTGGCCCCAAAGAGCATGAGGAGGAACCGCCACCACGGCGACCGCTTGATCGGGAACTGGCGCATGCGGACCTCCCGGGGCTCACATGGTGCGAAGTCGCAGCCGACGGGAGACGTCCGTCGATTCCCGCTCCGTGCCGGCGCCGTGACCTTGCTCTGGTCATCCCTTCGTTGACCCCGGCTGGCTCGGAACCGGGCTGCACAGAGCATCGCCTGGCGCCTTGCTGTCGTTGTGCGGGACAGGTTTAGGGGTGGGGCACTGTCGATTCCTCGTTCACCGGAGCATCACCAATGGTTTTCCGGTCGTTTGGCGCACCTAACGCGAGGCCGCGCTAGCTTGAGACATCGAGGACGAGGACGCCACCGTCGTCGGCACGCTCCTTCCCTCCTGGCCGGATCGTGACGATCAAATCGCCGTTCTCGGCCTCAGTCTGAACATCATAGCGACCGCCGGGCGCGAGACCGGTGATCAGGTGGGTTGACGTACCCTGGGGCACGGCGTATGTCAGCTCCGCGAGCTCATCGGCGAGATCCACCGGGAAGAGCACTGCGGTGTCCTTGATGGTGGCTCCGGCAAACGGCGTCCCCTGGGTGCTCTCAACAAGCATGACCTGGTCGGCCTCAGATCCAGCGTCGACTCCTTGCAAGACATGAAGGAATCGGATCTCGGCTGGGCTGTCTGGCGCTTCGACCCGGAGTCGGTACTGAATCGGCTCGCCGATGGCCGGCTCCGCATTTTCCTCCAGTGGCTCGGCCGGCTCGGAGCTGATCATGGAGTCAGCCGGCAGCAGCGTGGTGACGACGAGCTGCTGCCCTTTCGCCGTCGTCATGGTCGACACGGTGCCATCTATGGTCGCCTCAGCCGGCATATTCACCCAGAAGCGCTTGAAGCGTCCGTCCGTCTTCGAGGCCGCCCGGTCGAAGACGACGATGTGATCGGGGCGGAGCCAGAGGATCGACCGGCTGGCGTGGGTGATGTCGGTCGCACCTTCGGCGGATGAGTTATAGAGATTCGTGGCATCGCCAAGGGCATAGACGTAGCCAGCCTCAACGCTCATGGCCAAGATCTCTGGGTCGCCCTGGGGTTCGCCCCACCACTGCGAACCGCGTTGCCAGAGGATGTGGTGGTAGTCGTCCGGTTCGTTATGCTCCGGAGGGTCATTCTCCAGGGCGATCGTGTTGTGGTAATCGGAACTGCCGATGTTCCAACCGTACCCGGTCCGCTCCTTCGTCAGCCACTCGCCATTCCGGTAGAACTCGAACTGGTTGCCGTCGCAGTGCTGATGGTCGACGGTGTCCCAGCCAAGCGCGTAGGTAAACCACGTTGCGGTCTCTTCCCAGCTCGTGCGGGTGAGGAAGCGCCCGATCCCGGGGGCGAAGTAGAGCAACGGGAGGGGAGGACGAGGGTCGGGCGATTCTGACGCCGCCGGGTCGAAGAGGAGGAAATACAGGATAGCGCTGTGATAGTCCTCCGCGTCAGCCATCCGCGCCGGAAGAGACTGTTCGGCGCCGCCGGGGGCCAGGTGAGTCTGAATCCAACGGAGCACGGCCAGGCGCCCGGCGTTGCCGGTCAGATCGTCGTAGCGGCCGAGCGCGCCGAACAGGGAGATGAAATCGGGTGCCCAGTACGTCTGGCCATCCCCGTACCAGGCTGGCTGGTAGACCGGTCCCAGATACTCATAGTCGGGCACGAGGACCGCAGCCGGGCTGAGCGAGTGCAGATACGCCGGAATCATCTCGTCCCAAAACGGGTTGTCAGTTAGTACGACCTGCGGTCCCCACCATGCCGGATCATCCTGTCCGGCCGTGTGCAGGGCGAGCAGCAACTCGACGACAAAGGCGAGTTGTTGCGGGCTGTATTCGAACCCTTCGGTCGGGAGCCCGCCGCGGGCATCGCCGCGCAGCAGGCTGTCGACCATGAAAAGCCAGGCGCCGGTGGCATTCTCCACGTACCCCGTCAACGCCCCATCCGGGTCGTCTCCCTCGTCGAAGGCGAGGGCCATCAGACCGATGTTGCGCATGTGGGCGGCGAAGTAGTTGTTGCCAGCCCAGCGGATGGCGACGGGGTCGGCCAGGAGCGCCGGGTCGTTGACCACGCCGACCGGCTCGGGGTGGTTGTAGCTGGTGGTCGAGGCGTTGAGGTTTTCCTCGGCCCAGCGCTGGAAGACCTGGCGAATCGTCGACTTGTCCTCCGCCGAGAGGATGTCGTAGATCCAATCGACGGTCAGCCCAAAGCCCTCGCCCCACCACCGGGAGCGGTCCGAGGTCGCGAAGCTTGGGTCGCGAAAGGGTTGCTCGTCGGCGGGTCCCTTGGCTGCCTCGGTGACGACGTGCATCAGGAGCGTGTGGGCGCGTTCGGCGTAGTCCTGCCGGGACACCTCGTCCGGATGGATCAGAGAGAGGAAGGCGAACAACTCTGCGTAATTCTCTGTCGGGAACTCCTCCCACGCTTTGCTGCCGCCGTCGTTGCCGGGGACGCGGCCGGCGTCCATATCGCCCTTCAGCGTTTCGGCCAGCGCGAGGAGGCCGTCCTTCCACAGGGGGTTGGCCTCAGTGGCCCAGCCGCGCAGGCGGGGCAAATCCTCTGCAGTCAGCCAGAGCCGGGGATGGCCGGTCACCGGAACGACGGTAGTTGACTCGTCCCGTGCGGCGCGGGTCGACCAGCCCGAAGCGGCGAAGGTGGTCGCGGCACCGACGAGGCCGCGCAGTGCGGAGCGGCGGGACAGCCGACCGACCGGAGCAGTCGTGAAAGGGTCGAGGTGGCGAGGATCCATGGCCGTGTTCCTCCTCGGCTACACGCACAGGCCGTCGTTGCAGGCCTGGGTGGCCTCGCAGCAGGTGCACCCGGCAGCTCCAGCACAGGGGGTCAAGCCCGGCGCACAGGCGATCCCGCAGCCCTTCGGTACGCATTGCCCTTCCAGGCACTCCTCGTTCGCGGCGCAGCAGCTACCACCGCAGGTGGTGGTGCCCTCGGGACAGACGCACCCCCCGCCGTAGCAGATCAAGCCGGCCGGACAGACGATCCCGCAGCCGCCGCAGTTGCTCGTATCGTTGAAGGGATCGACACAGACCCCACCGCAGGCGGCCTGATCCTCGTTACAGAAGACGGCGCCAGGGGCCGGCGTGCAGCGCCCCTCGACACAGGTTTCCTCCGCGGTGCAGCAGGTGCCGAGACAATCAGTTGTGCCCTCAGCGCAGACGCACGTCCCAGCGGAGCAAGTGCGGCCAGCTGGGCAGGAGAGGAAGCAGTCGCCGCAGTGGGTTGGGTCACTCTGCAGATCAACGCAGGTTCCGTCGCACTCCGTCTGCTCCTCGGGACATCCGCCCGAATCAGTCGTCGGCGGCGCGGTGGTCGCTGCGGCCGTCGTCGCCGCCTGGGTCGTGGGCGCACCGGTGGTCGCACGGGACGGGGGTTGACTCGCCCCGCTGCTGCTCGCGCCACCGCTCGCACTCCCAGTCGCGCCGCCACTCGCCGCCCCGCTCGATGAGCCGCGCTGCCCCAGCGCGGTGGCCGTGGCATGCCAGTCGCCCAGATCCCCCGCTTGCGGTCCGGTCACCATCCCGTCGACCGCTCCCTGGCAACTCCCCAGGTCCTGCTCGGCGGTCCCGACCAGGACGAGCAGCTGATTCCCCGTGGCCACCCGCAGATGCAGCGCCCGGCCGAGGGCTTGCCCCACCACCGGCACCTCTTGGCCATTGGCCAGACGCAGACTGCCGCTAGTGATAGCTCCCCGGTCGTCGAAGCCGAAGGAGAGTTGCGCCCGCAGCTCCCCCGGCACCGAGCCGCCGATCGGGGTGCCGGCACTGGCCCCGAGGCGGACATTCGCCACCAGATCGAGTTGACAGGTCGCGGCTTGAGCCACTGGCACGGCGGCGCGGACCCGGTCGGCGCTGGTGACGCCGAGCAGCGCGGCGCCGAGGCCGCCGGCGCCGAGGCGGGCGAGCAACGTGCGACGCGGCAGACCGCGCGCCATGGAGCGGGAGAGCTCATCAACGGAGCGCTGGGAGGGCGGGGTCACCAGGAAACGGGCAAACGAGTCGAAGCGGTCACCGTCCATCGTTTGAGCCTTTCGCTGGTCGGGCGTCGCGTGAGGGACGCTAAGCACACCCCTTGCGCGTTCAACCGACGGCGCGGCAGGTATGCATGGTTCTATCCTAGCCAGTCAGGCCAGGACGACTATCGTCTAAATGCTCGATTTTTCGATCGGCGGGCGCCCCCCGGTCTCCGCAATTTGTGCAACCGCACGGGTGAGATCGTCGGGGACCATGTGGGACAGGACGCTAGGCGAGTCCCTGCCGAACACCATAGGCAGCCGCAGCTGCGCGCGAGTTGACTCCCAGTTTTCGGAAGATGGCGGCGACGTGGCTCGACGCGGTGCGCCGGCTGATGAACAAGGCGGTGGCGATCTCGTTGTCGGACTGCCCCTCGGCGAGCAGGCGCAACACGTCTAGCTCGCGGGACGTTAACCCCGCGGCGCAATGCGAACCGCGAACCGTGCGCTGGCTATGGGCGACGCCACCGCCCTCAGCGAGCGCCTCGGAAATCGCGTCCGCGATCGGGAGTGCGGCGCCGCGCTCGTATGCGGACGCAAATGTGGCGGCACCGAGGGTAGCCAGGGCGATCGCTTCGGTGCGGTTGTGGATTACCCGCTCATGCGGTCCATGGTGCGACCCAAGCAGGCGTCGCTGCGCCGCGGCTGCACCAAGCAGCCGCGCCGCGCGTTCGGCATGTCCTTCCAGCGCTGCGACACCCGCGAGACCGATCAGTCCCCACGCGACCCCCGTCTTATCACCGAGCCCAGCCGAGAGGGCAAGCGCCTCACTGTAGGCTCGCCGGGCGCCTGCTTCGTCCTTCCTCTCCAAGGACAGGAGGCCGAACTCGTCGAGCACCGCAGCGACGTACCGCCAGTCCTGCTGATCCCGAAAGGTCGCGAGCGCCTCCTCGTAGCAGACGCCGGCCTGAGCGAGGTCGCCTCGGGACAGCGCCGTGGTTCCGAGCTTGCACCGAGCCAGGGCGATGCCCCACGGGTCGTCGAGATCACGAAAGCGGCCAAGGCTCTCCTGCAGCAGTGGCTCTGCCCCTGCCGGATCGTTCCTGTCGATCGCGTCGCAGCCCAGGCTATGCAGCGCCATCGCAAGTCCCCACGAGTCGCCGGCCGCACCAGCGAGCGCAGCGGCCGCTTCGTGCCGAGCGAGCGCCTACTCGTCATCTTTCTGCCACGCCGCAAGGTCTCCCGCGAGAACGAGTGCCCGCACCCGGGCGAGCGACGCTCCCGAAATCGGCGGCATCGCGAGGAACGTATCGAGCCATGATCGCCCCTCGTCCAGGTGACCGCGACGCCACCAGAACCGACCGGGCTGCATAACCAGGCGCAGCCCCTCTTCGGCGCGTTCCCGATCCCGAAGCCATCCCAGCGCCGCCCGAATGTTGGGCAACTCAAGGTCAAGCCGGTTGAGCCACCCTACCTGCTCGGGTCCGTACAGATGCGACTCGGCCTTCTCCACCAGCGACAGAACATAGGATGCGTGTCGCTGGCGGACGGTTTCCGCCATCCCACTGGCCGCCAATTGCTCGAGGCCGAACTCTCGGATCGTCTCCAGCATTCCAAACCGCGGCTCCCCGTCAGTGCCCTCCTCCGAGCGAAGCAGGCTATGGTCGACCAGCGAGGAAAGACCCTCCAGGACATTTATCGGCGGCTCGTCCGCGGCAATGCCGACCACCTCTGCCGCGTCTAACGCAAACCCTCCGGTGAAGGCCGCCAGGCGCCGGAAGAGAGCCTGTTCCTCGTCGGCCAGGAGGTCGTAGCTCCAGGCGATGGCGTCGCGCATCGTGCGCAACCGCTCCGGCTGGTCACGCGGTCCACCGATGAGGAGGTCGAGTCCCGAGGATAGTCGCGCGAGGAGCGCCGGCGGCGCGAGGAGCTTACTCCTCGCCGCGGCCAGCTCGATCGCCAGCGGCAGCCCATCGAGGCGTCGACAGATGGCGGCCACTGTACCGGCGTTCGCTTCGTTCAGGTCGAAATCGGATCGTACCGCTCGCGCGCGCTGGACGAAGAGCGTCACTGCCGGGTTGGTCGCGAGGTCGACGGGACCAGCAGCGGCGACGTGGGGCAGGTCCAGCGGCGGCACCGCGAACTCCTGCTCGCCGGTGACGTTGAGGGGAACGCGGCTGGTGACCAGCACCGTGACCTCGCGGCTGTCCGTCAGCAAGGTTGCGACCAGTGCCACCGCCGCCACGACATGCTCGGCGTTGTCGAAGACCAGCAACAGCCGGCGACCGGCAATAGCACAACGCAGGCGCTCGGCGAGAGACTGGGCGCCTCCCTGCCACGCCCCGATTGCTTGCGCGACCGCCGGAAGCACGAGCGCCGGATCGGTGACCGTTGCCAGCGGCGCAAAGGCGACCCCGTCAGGAAAGTCGCCGGCCAGATCGGCCGCCAGTTGAAGAGCGAGCCGCGTCTTGCCGACGCCACCGGGACCGACGAGTGTCAGGACGTGGATGGCTGGATCGCGCAGCAACTCAGCGATCGCCGCCACTTCGTGACGGCGACCGATCAACGGCGTGAGCGGGCGAGGCAAGGGCAGCGGTGATCGGACGAGAGGCATTGGGCCTAGCCGGACCGGCGCCGGGGTGGAAGAATGTCCAATCCACGACGCTGCCCCAGTGGCTGGCTTTCGGGATGGAAATGGACCTGTTAGGCTCTCGCGGTAACGAGTGAGGTCGGCGACCGCGATCCGAAAAACACCTGTCTGCTTGGTCGCGGGCAACTTCCCGCGCGCGATGGCGCGGCGGATGGTCCGCTCGTTGACATCCAGCCATGCCGCCGCGTCTCGGGCGCTCAGCGCCTCCGGCGCCGGGTCCTGTCCGCTGTCCGGTGTCCGGTCTGCGGCTGGCTCGCTCATGACGGCCATAGAATCGACCACGCTGGGCGTTTGCGCAAGGGGCCTAGCTGGGGCAGCCGCCGTGCCCGCGGCGGACGAGAACATCGATGAAACCGCGGTGGGTGAGCGAACAAAGGGCGCTCGGTCCGTTGTTGACGACGTCATCTGCCCCGTTGATTCTCGGCCGCAATGCGGACGGCGGCGAAAGGCGATGACAGACGTAGGCCCGTTGAGGCGGCGCGCCCGCCGGTTTCCGATGGACCACTCCCCCACGGCCGGGTCGCTCGTCCCACCGTCAGGCGCCCCCCAGTTCGGACCGGTCGCTGATCGACGCCAACTACCGGCACATGACCTCGACGGGATTCACGAGCGTGGCGAGCGCCATCTGTGGCGGTCCCAGCGGGTCGCGGGTCGTCAACCGCGCCTTCGTCATCGCTCCGGGAGCGGCGGCCCGCCACGGCTGGGCGCGTCTTGGCCATCAATGGACTATTGCTGATGCCTCCTCGGGGCACATCACGACCAACTTTGGTGGCCTCGCGGTCGGCTATGCACTCCTGAAGCGGCGAACTGCGAAGCCGCAGCTAGGCCGGGTAGATCGCCAGCGACATGCCGTCCAGGACACTCCACATCGCGGTGAAACCGTTCCAGCCGATCCAGCCATAATCGCCGCGAGCCGGATCGGAGACGAAGACCCCGCTCTCGTCATACCCGTAGGCGACGACGACGTGGTAGCCAGCGACCAGCTTGTAGCGTGAGCCGTCCTCCGCGTCTTGATAGAACCCATCGTCGCCCCAATAGCCGAGCCAGACCTCGAGCGGGTGACCGGCGTCGATCTGTCGGCGCAGGATGGCGGCATCGCCCTGGGCGTAGATGACATCGGCGGCAAAGCCGTTGGCGTTCAGGGTCGGCACCAACGCCTCGGGGTAGACGCCGTAGTCGTCGGTGTTGCCCCACCAGCCATCGATATTGCCCCGAAACCCAAGATGGGGATTGCTCTCGGTCGGCACGCTCTGCATAAAGGTCCACTCATCGACCCCCATGCCGAAGGAGCTGGTGGCGATGAAGGCGGCCGCATACTCGCAGCTCAGGTTGCGCTCCTGCATATGGGTCGGGACTCCCTCAATGAAGGCGCTGACCGCGGTATCGCTGCTGGCGACAGCAGGATCAGACGATGGGCGCGGCAGCAGGTCCGCGGGGGTGGCAGTTGTCGATGAGGATGGGGGGATCAGGAGATGTTGACCTATCGACAGGGTATCGATGTCGTCAAGACCGTTCACCGCGGCCAGCGCCGACAGGTCGACCCCTCTCGTCGCGGCGATATCGGCGAGGGTATCGCCCGCCTGGACCACATAGGCGTCGGCCACCCAGGCGCTGAGACCTTCCCACTCGGTCGCGACCTGCGCCGCCTCAGCTGGCGATTCGCCCGGCGCGGGGATGACGATGATCTCACTCGGGGTGAGCGCGGCTGGATTGTGAAGCTCGCTGGCCGCCACGATCGCGGCGGGATTGACACCGAATGTATCGGCGATCAAATCGAGCGAGTCGCCCTGTTGCACCACGTAGCGGTGCTGTGGGGACGCGGCGACCTCGTCACCGATCTCGCGAGCCAGACCGGTGCTGGCGGCGCCCGCGACCACGACCAGTGCCGCGATTCCGGCAACGACCAGTCGTCGCCGCATACCGGGGCGCCGCGTCAAGCCTGGCTGGACCGTCGCGGTCCGCGGACGCCGTGAAGGCGCCGGCATGACAGCTGGGCGAACGCTCGCCACTGCCGTCCGATGCTCGATGGTTCCCCGCCCGACAGGTGCCACGCCGCGCGGCGCCCAGGGCATCGCCACTCGGCGCGACGAGCGCACCGGAACGCCATCGAACGCACCGCGGCGCTCATTGATCAGCTCACGCAGATCGGCTCCCCGATCGCTGGCGCGGGCCGCGTAGATCCCAACGATCCCAACCGGCTCCCGGCACCATCTCTGCTCCCGCCAAAACACATGCCGGTCGTATGAAGCCGCCTCGTCCCCGACCGGCCAGCGGTGTCTTGTCCCCACCATCGCGGTCTCATCGCCTCCACCCGAAGAAGCGCCGTGACGCGGGAACGCGCGGTCATCACAACCGCCGACACGACTGTACGTACACCCCGATCAGCATAGCAACTGTGCGTCCGCAACGCAAGCCCAGCGGCGTTGAGGTAGTGTTCATACACATGACACCCGGTATGGCCAAGGGTGTCCAGATGTTGTGAACTCAGGTAGTGCGATGCCGATTCATTCCTCGACAGTCCTGGACTGGACTGGGCCAGTTGCTGACCTCAGTTTCGACGTGATTTGAGCGCCATCACACATTGATTGGTTGTTGCATGGCTCCAGAAGATGTGGCCGACCATAGCCAGACGTTATGGGGGCCGAATCAGTTGCCGCGGTGATGCCTGAGACCTGCCGCGTCTTGTTCGGCAACGACATGGCAGCGCAGAACGGCCACGCTGCCCAAGAGCACCGACCCGTTCGTCGAACTGAGGAATGTACGCGCCTGTTCTCGGCACCAGTGAGCCGGCGAGGTGCGCGTCGCCATGGGTGGAGTGTGGTCAGGTCAAGAGAGACGATCGGGAGGGGAGAGGACACGGCCATCTGGACAAATGGCGAAAGCATCATCGTGTTTGGGGGGATATCAGTCCATACGAGATCGACCCGCCGGGCACCACTTTAGGAGCGTGGCGCCTCAGCTTCGATCTCATGGCGTAACCGCTCTCTCAGCCACATGCGTGCGAGTGTCGAAGGACCGATCCCCTTCGCGCGGGCACGCTTCGCCAGCTCATGGCGGTCGGCCCGATCGAGGCGGACCGTCAGGCGATCGGCGAGTTCCGCGCCGACGGTGACGTCCACGGGTGTCATCTCTTGACCGATGAATTCGGTCACATCGTGGGTATCCCAGAACGCGGCCTCTTCTTCGATCGACTGGAAGGCCGGGATCCGGCCGTGGGCTTCAGTCGGGTAGTCCAGATCAACGGTTGATTTAATGTGGCTCATGGGTGCGATCCTCTTTCTACTGGCGGTATTCGCGACGCACTCGTCGACTAGCGGGGCGGGCGCTAAAGACGTAATAGGTGGCGGGTTCACGTGGGACCGGTCCGACGACAACCGTAAGTATTCGCCCAGCCATCGTAGGCTCGGTCACCGCTATTCGACCCTTGTAGCTTTCTCGGAAGATCGGGGCACCGATCATCACCGCTTCTGCTTCCTCAGGTAGCACCGCGTGCCTCGCGATGTGGGTACGATTCCATTCATCCCATATGAGGCGATCGATCGTCACCTGGCGATTCATCAGCTCCATGCTACCATAATCTCGTCAGACAATGTCTGACATTCGTCGATCCTCTTGTTCGGTCATTCAGTGCAAAACGCGGTCCTGACGAGTGACTCTCGTCCGGAATCGAATTGGTCACCTTCCCTACTCTGGTTGCTGCCTGGCCGATCACCACTGATCTGAGTCGCCATATAGATGAACCGCTGCGATTGGCTACCAGGCTATCGTTGAACTGGCGGTCACCGTTGTTCGGGCACGAGGATCAGATCTGAGTCCTCTCAGCCAGGAAGGCACGCATTGACGAAGAACGAGGATATCGTTCGCTACACGGCGGAGAAGTTTGACGAGATGGTCCGCCGTGGTGAAAGCCAAACTGACTGGGCACGATTCGACGCCATGACCAAGGAAGAGCTAGAGGCGTCGATTGACCACGATGAGGAAGGCGAGTTTGACTGGAGCACCGTCCAGGTCGGTATTCCTGGACCCAAGCAGCAACTCACCGTGCGCTTCGACCAGGACGTGATCGAGTGGTTCAAGGCCCAGGGCGCGGGGTACCAGACGCGGATGAACGCGGTGCTGAGAAGCTTCGTCGAGGCGCATAAGCGGCAGGACAAGGCTGCGACCCCGCGTGGCTGACGCCGTGACGTCGCATTCATTCGACGTGGGTGGAGCCGTGTGGGTGGGGCGTCCTCGCATACCGTCGCAGCAGCGGTACGTGACCGGGACCGACCCGTGCGCCATCTGCCCCAGGCATCCCGGGCCGAGCCACCGCGTCGCGTCACGAGACCATCGACATTGACGCCCGAGAAGATGCCCCCCTATGATCTCTCGGCCCATGCACCGGGCCGAATCGATCGAACCCTGCCCGGGCCGGGCGCATGCTGATGGCGGCAGACCCGGGGTAAACCGGTCCGCCAGTCGTCGGGCGACCAGAGGCTCCCAGCACCCGCTTGACGAGGTCGGCGGAACGTCGCGTCGGTGCTCGACCTGTGCGGACTGATCGTGACAACGTCGCCGTGCGGAGCCGTCGATCGTGTCGGTTCGACGAGCCCGCTCGGGTCCGGCACTCGCACCGATGCGAGACAGGTTGATCGTGCTCTCCAGGACAGCGGCGCGACGGAAACGCGAAGACAGGAGCGGAGATGACTTCCACGTCCGATCGACAATCCGCTCCTCGTGGGGTGACCCTCGCCCGCCGGGCGGCGAGCTTCGCGCCGTCTTTTTGGGGCGGCCTGGAAGCGGTGCTCGCCGGACATGATGACCTCGTCTTCTTTGGTGGCGGTACCCCGGCGCCCGAGCTGATCCCCGTCGACCGGTTGCGCGCGGCCTCGCCCCTAGCCTGGACCGATGCCCCGTTTGCCCTCGACTACGGGGAGGTTGCCGGCTATCGCCCGTTGCGCGAGTTGATCGCCGGTCGGATGGCCGCCCAGGGGGTGAACGTCGATGCCGATCACGTCGTCGTCACCAACGGCAGTCAGCAAGGGATCGATCTCATCGGCCGGCTGATGCTCGATCCGGGCGACGACATCGTGATCGAAGCCCCAACCTTTCTTGGCGCCCTCCAGACCTTTGGCGCATACGAGATCAATTACCTTTCCGTGCCGGTCGACGAGGAGGGTCTGCAGGTCGAGGCGTTGGCACGGCTGCTCGACGAGCGGCCACGGCCGCCCAAGCTGCTCTACACCATTCCCACCTTTCAAAATCCGACCGGCACCACCATGCCGCTGGCTCGGCGCGAGGCGCTGCTCGCGCTTTCCCGCGATCGGGGCCTGCTCGTGGTGGAAGACGATCCATACGGCGAGCTGCGATACGACGGCACCCATATACCGTCCCTCCGCGCGCTCGATCCCGAGGTCGTCTACCTCGGCACCTTCTCCAAGACCATCGCGCCCGGTCTCCGCGCCGGCTGGATGGCCGCGCCGCCGCAGCTCGTCCCCCTGATCCAGTCGGCCAAGGAAGGCGCCGACATTCATAACGAGCGGATCACGACCCGAACCGTCTTCCATGCGGCCGATGGGTTCCTCGACGGGCATATCGCCGAGCTGCGCACGGTCTACCGGCGGCGGCGCGATCTGCTTCTGGCCACCCTCCGCCAGGAAATGCCGGCCGCAGTCCGCTGGTCAGAACCAGAGGGGGGTTTCTTCGTCTGGATCACCCTCCCGGAGAGGTGTTCCACCGACGATCTCCTGCCCCGGGCCGCCGACCAGGGGGTGGCCTTCTTTCCAGGCTCCTGGTTCTACCCTCACCAGGAAGCGCATCACGAGCTTCGCCTCAGCTTCTCGACGCTTCCCGAGGAGCGCATCGTCGAAGGCGCCCACCGGCTCGCAGCGGTCATTCGACGCACTCTTGAGTAGTCAGCGCCGGTCCCCACTCATCGCCCAGCGGTGGTAAGCCACACGGCCTCCGCGACCCCCCGGACCGGGCGCGGCTCGGTTATGGAGATGCCGGTGTGCTACGCTCGCGGCGACTGGCCGCCGGTGGTGCGGCCGGGATCGAGCGCGGACGGGGATAAGCGCGTGTGACCTGGGACGACCTGAACGAGGCTCTCCACATCGACGATGTCCGGCTCTGGGCGCTGGTCGCCGTCGGCGTTGCCCTTGTCGTGACATTGCAGGCGGTCGAGCGCGCGGTTGAGGGGACATGGCCGCACCAGCTCCGACCGGCCCGCGTTGCCCCGCGCGCCCGTGCCGTTCAGGGTATCTGGGTGCCAGTCGCACTGCTCCTCCTGCCGGGCATGCTGCTCGGACTCCTCAACCTGACCGTGCTGCTCTGGCGGGATGTCGCCACGACCGACACCCAGCGTCTCGGGGGCGTCCTGGTGGCCCTCGTCTGGATCATTTTCGTGCTCGTCAGCGCCAATCTCTTTCGTTTCGGTCGCTATATGGGTGATATCGGACCCGTGGGTCCGGCGGCGCTGCTGGCGATCCTGGTTGTCGGTGACCTGCTGCTCCTGATCGCCCTCCTCGATGTCCTCCCCTCAATGGCGACCGTTCGCGATGCCCTCCCCTTCGTTTCGTGATCTCGGCACGTCCAGGTCACCAGTCGATCACCCGATCGTCGCCCGGCGCTGGACCATGGCTGATGTCGGTGGAACCGTTCTCGCGCTAAGCTTCACGAGCACCGCAGACGCGCCACCCCTGAGTTGGCACCGCGCGATTGAGGTCGACCAACAGGCGTGAACATCGAGCATCCTTCTTCCAAACCACATCCGCGACCCGTCCGGCGCACGCCGATCGCCCGGCGGCCGGTACGGCGGATGCCTCGGGTCACGGCGCCGTCCACGGGACCGCCGCCAAGCTCGATCGAGCTTGGAGCGTCCGGGTCTCCACTCGGCATCGGCACCGCTGCCGACTTCGAAGCCGGGGCGTCGTCGGCGAAGGGGGCACTACGGCTCCGACCCCTGCGAGCCGGTGCGGCTGGCCGCGCCGGCACCGCTCGCGCGATCCGCTGGGCGATCCGGCGGCGGCGGCGAAGGACCGGACTCGTCGCGCCGCCACTCCTTCAGAACGAGGCGTTTCGGACCTTCTGGCTCGCCCGGCTGACCGCCCAGACGGCGCAGGGGGCACTCTTCTACGCCTTTCTGCTGGTCGTCGCCGACCGCACCGACTCGGCCTTCTTCAACTCACTCTTCGTCGTCAGTTCGATTCTCCCATCGATCGCCTTTGGGCTGCCGGCGGGGATCGTGGTCGACGCGCTGCCGCGCCGCCCGCTCCTCGTGATGCTCAACACCCTGCGCTTCATTTTTGCCTTGGCGCTGGTGTTGCAATCTCCCTCACTTGCCGGAGTGTTCGCCGCGACGCTCGCGCTCTGGACGATCCATCAGTTCTACTCTCCATCCGAGAGCGCCGCGCTGACCTCGCTCGTGCCCCGTGAGCGGTACGCCAACGCTCAGGCACTCTCAAACCTGGCGCTGACGCTGGCGCAGTTGTTGGGGCTCGTTATCCTGGCGCCACTCCTTCTGAAGACGGCCGGTCCTCGAGCGCTCTTTGCGGTCTGCGCGGCGTTCTTCTTCGTCGCAGCTGGCCTGTCGGCGCTCCTGCCCCGCCTGGACGAGCACGTCGGGCGGGCGGGGACGGCACCGAACCGGCTCACCGGGGGTCTCCGCTCGGCGCTGCTCGACGGTTGGCGGTCAGCACGCTCCGACGACCTCAGCTATGGCGCGCTGGTCAGCGACGTCCTGATCGGGATCGGTATGAGCTCGCTGGTGGTGATCATGCCGCTCTACCTCAAGCGAGTCCTTGATACCTCGGCGGAGAACACCGTCTTCGTCTTCGCACCGGCTGCCCTTGGGTTGGTGCTTGGGCTGCGCTACGCCCCTCGTATCAGTCACGCGATCGGCGAGCAGCGGGTGGCGACCGGCGGCGTGCTTGGCTTTGCCATGTGCGTCGGCGCGCTGGGGTTTGTGGTTCGGCTGCGGGAGATTGCGGTCATCGATCTCCGGTTGCCGCTCAATGAGATCGCCGACCTCGTCGGTATCCCGTCGCTGGTCCTGATCGCGATGCTCCTCTCGGTCCCCGCCGGCTTCGCGTCCGCGCTGGTGAGCGTCGCCGCCCGCTCACTGCTGCTCGCGCGAACGCCGCCATCGCGGCGAGGTCAGGTGATCGCGACCCAGTCGTTGATCGGGAATCTGGGCGCCCTGATCCCGACCCTGCTCGCCGGCGTGGCGGCCGACCTGTTCGGCGTCGAGCCGATCGCGATTGCAATCGCGGTGGTGCTGACCGGAGCGATGGTCGCTGCCCGTCTGGTCCGCCCCCCACTGGTCATGCCATCGACGTCACCATCGGCGTAGCCCCTACCCGTCATCACCGCACCTGTCTGGACTCGGTGCCCGAGGCGACCATGCCGGACCACGGGAGAACCGTCGCGCCACCGCGGTGGTCGTGTCTCCAGAGTTCGGCTCGCGGTGCGCGCTCAGACGATCCGAACCCGCTGATACCGCTTCTTCCCGGCACGGAGAAGCACGGGGGTGTCATTCGGGTGAAAGGGATCGTCGACGGCGGTGACACGCTCGCCGTCGAGGCTCAAGCCACCCTGGGCAGCCAGGCGGCGGGCCTCACCGCGCGACGCGGCGAGCCCCGCTCGTATGAAGAGATCGGCAAGGGTGATCCCCGCCTCCACCTCGGAGGCAGGCAGCTCGGTGGTCGGCAGGTTCGGGTCGTCGAGACGCGGTCCATCGTCATCGCGTCGGGTCGCAAAGAGCGCGGCGGCGGCGGTATCGGCCTCGGCTGCGAGCCGCTCGCCATGAGTCAGCGCCGTCGCCTCATAGGCGAGCACCCGCTTCGCGACGCGAAGCGCCGAGCCACTCACCCCGGTCAGCTCGCTGATCCGCGATTCCGGGAGAAAGGTGTAGAGCCGCAGGAAGCGGCCAACATCGTCATCGGCGGTGTTGATCCAGTATTGATAGTAGTCGTAGGGGCTCGTCCGCTCGGGGTCGAGCCAGACCGCATTTCCCTCGCTTTTGCCCATCTTCTCGCCGGAGCCGACCGTAATCAGCGGCGAGACCAGCGCGTAGGCTTTTCCCGCGTCCGCCCGCCGGATCAAATCGACCCCGGCGACGATGTTGCCCCACTGGTCGGAGCCGCCCATCTGCAGCGTGCAGCCGAGCGTGCGAAAGAGATAGAGGAAGTCGTAGGCCTGGACCAACCGGTAGTTGAACTCGACGAAGTTGAGCCCGGTCGTCTCCAGCCGCACCCGGTAGGTCTCGGCAGCGAGCATTTCATTGACCGAGAAGTGCCGGCCGATATCGCGCAGAAACTCGATATAGCGAAGCTCGACGAGCCAGTCGGCGTTGTTGAGCAGGAGGGCCGGCGGATTGCCGCCGAAGCGACCACCCTCGAAATCGAGGTAGTGCGCGAACTGGGGCAGGACCCCGGTCAGATTCGCCTCGATATCCGACGGCGAGATGAGCTTGCGGGTTGAGGTTTTGCCCGATGGATCGCCGACCAGGGACGTGCCGCCGCCCCCAAGCGCGATCGGGCGGTGCTCGAAACGTTGGAGGGAGGCGAGCATCATGATGCCGACCAGGTTCCCGACGTGGAGCGAGCTGGCGCTGGGGTCGAAGCCGATGTAGGCGGCCACCTGCCCGGCGTCGAGGGCGGCGCGCAGCCCCTCCTCATCGGTGAGATCCTGAACGTAGCCGCGACTCCGCAGGTAGTCCAGCGGATGGACTCCAGCGGCACGGGCGGCTTCGGGCGCGGCGAGCGTGACGGTCACACAACGATCCTCTGATGGGGGCGACGGCAATCGCGACTCCGCCCCGCGAACGGCAAAACCACGGGGAATGGTCACCAAACTGTAGCACCGTTGATATGGCCTATGGTACGGGACGGCTCGATGTCCGGGCATCGCCCTGGACCCGGCGACTGGAGCTTCGCGGTTTCCCGAGGACCACCTGGGCGACGAGGCGCGTCGGATCGACAACGGGGAGACGGGTCGTGCCGCGAGGTGCGACGGTTCCCGGCCGGCACCCCTGCGGCGAGCGGCGTCCGCGGTGCACCGCTGTTACGGCGGGGTCGGCCACCGCCGACGGGGTAGCCCGATCACCCGCGTTGACATGTCGTCCGGGAGAACGAGTGATCATCCCGGCGGAGTCATTCCATCTCGGTAAGGAGACAGGCTGCCTAACGATGGTCACGATGCCCCCCGGAAGGTGGGGCCACGGCACTACGCTGTTCGCACTGAGGCGCGGAAAAGGCGAAACGGGCTGAACGATAGGTCCAGCCCGTCTCGCGATCGGATGCTCGGCGCGTTTACGCGGCAGGTGCTACCCCATCGATGCGCAGGACCTGACCGAGCGGGGCGTCGGGGCCAGAGATGATCGAGTTCGTCGAGACGTAGAGATTGCCGTCGGCGTCGAAGACGATGCCGTGGGACAAGAACAGGCCCTCCACGACCGCCTCGGTGGTGCCGTCCGTGTTGATGCGGAAAACATTGCCCGGTGCTGGCTGCTCCCCGCTGAAATCGGCGGTCAACTGGCTGACATAGAGCAGACCGTCCGGTCCGAGTGCGGCGTTGACGATCATGGAGAGACCCGACGCCCCCACGGTGTACGAACCGTCCGGGGCGAAGGAGAGAATGGAGGGTCCGGGCCACCCTTCACTCAGGAGGGCGACGACGATGTTGCCGCCGTCGTCGATCACGACACTCGTCGGCACGGGCTGGCGCGGTCCGGCTTGCTGCGCCTGCTCCTCGGCGGTGGGTGTGGCGCCGGTCAACTGCTCCAGGTTTGGCACCACTACAAACAGATCGAAACTGCCGGTCGCCGGGTCGACCTTGTAGATCGTGTTGCCCCCGGCGTCGGCGACATAGATCTGGACCGCGGCGTCGACGGCGAGGCCGTAGAGGTTGGGATTGACATCGGTGCCGTCGGGGTTGTTGGCCGCCTCGTAGGAGCCGAGCTCCGCGATCGGCGTGACCGCACCGGTCGCGATGTCGATCGCGCTGTCGATCGCGCTGACGGAGTTCTCCTCAGGATTGGGGGCCAGACCCGAGCCGATCGAGCCGCCGCTAGTGGAGACATAGAGGGTCGTGTCAGCGACGGCGATCCCGACCACGCTGCCGAGATCACCCGCCAGCACGGAGACGTCACCATCCGGGGTGATCGCGCTGACCTGACCGGGCACTAACGCCGCCGGGGCGGGGAACGGCGTACCCAGGGCGTTCGGCGTGGCCACCCCCGCCTCCGGGCCACCCCCGCCGCCGACGCCATTCTCGGCAACGTAGAGCCTGCCATCGTCACCGAAGGCGAGGTTCGTCGGGTTTCAGAGACCTTCTGCAACGACGGTCGCGCCTTCGGGGAGCGGCGGCATGCCCGCATCTTCGGCCCCCGGCGTGGCGTCGTCCTGGGCGAGGACGCCGTGCCGGGTTCCCACGGTGGCGGCAACGACGGCGGCCCCAGCGCCCAATGCGGTAAAGGCGCGTCGATTCATTCGCGCATCAGACACGGCCATTCAGCTCCCCTTCCACAATCTATCTGGAAGCAAGCAACGATCTGCCCGCCCCGCGGATCGTACACCTTTTCACGGGGGTTGGCGTGCCCAAGCATGGTCTCCAACCGTGACCAGACTCAGGAGCGTGACGACTGCGGCGAGTATCACCGTGTCTGCGGTGCTCCTGCGGTACACCTATCCACACTCAGGCCGTCAACCCCGGTCGGATGGCTTTTGCCGCGATGGCCAATTGTCCGCAACATGGCGAAACCCGCCGGCCGACACGGTTGACGTCCCCGGCTGAGGGTGTAGGCTGGGGCGACCCCGGCGCCGGGACCGTAGGACGCCCGCACGGGAAGGACCTGCTCATGCGCCCGCTCCCACTCCTCGCCCTGGCCCTCGCCGTCGGCGGCGCCGCGCTCGGCCTTAGCCCGGGCCAGCCACCGCCGCGCCCGGCGCCGCCCCTCCGACTGGTCGAGGCGCGGGTGGACGCGCTGCCACCCGGGGCGAACTGGGCCGGGATCGAGCGCACAACCCTCGCCCCCGGCGTCGCGATGCCGCTCGGCACCGCCGCCGACGACGGGCGCGGCGCCTATCTGTTCGTCGTCGAGATCGGCTCCATAGCGTTTGAGGTCGACGGCCCAGCGATGGTCACCAGGGCGGGTTCACCCGCCATCGCCGTGGCCGCGGGCGGGTCGCCGGTCCTGCGGCCGGGCGACGCCGGGTTCGTCCCGACCGACACTACGGCCCGCTGGCGAGCGGTGGGCGACGGCCCGGCGGCCGTCCTGCAGTTCTCCCTCACTGGCCCCGGGTCTTCCCGACAACCTGCGGGGGTGGAACACCGGACGCTCGTGCAGGACGTCAGCGCGGCGCCAGCCACGCCGGTCGACGCCGCGCTCTGGCGGGTGGTGGTGCCGCCCGGCGACGTCCTGCCGGTGGCGGCCATGTCGGGGGCGCAGATGCTGGCCTTGGAGACCGGCGCCCTCGTGGTGGAACGCCCGCCGCCGACCGGGGGGCGGGCGCTAGTGCCGGCGGGGATAGCGGACCTCGGGCCGGGGGCCTTCCCGGGGGCGGTGCTGCTTGCCAACCCCGGCCCGGGGGCGCTGATCCTACTGGTGGCTACGGTCCGGCGGTCTCCGCTGGGGACGCCTGGGCCCGCCGGACCGTAGCCCGCCGCCGGCCGGACCGGGAGCGGGTGCTTCCGAGGCGTCACCTACCCACTGCCTCAGCGCGCAGGCGCTGCCAGAGCGATTGCCTAGGCGGCTGCAATAGGACGGCTTTGCTGCAATGGGGAATTGTCCACAATAGACGAAGAGGTGACCAGGCCACGACCAGGCCGCTCATAAGGATCGGGCATGGACAGTGACCAGGCAAATGGTCTCCCTTAGCGGAAGCAGCCCGGCGACTCGGGATTACGGAGAATGCGCTCCGTAAGCGGGCACACCGGAGCACGGTCACCGCCATCGAGAGCGATGACGATCGCTGTTACGTCTATCTTCCGAGCAATGCCAGCCCCGAGTGAGCAGGGAGTCACCGGCGGGTCTCGCCGGGTCTCAGGCGACCAGGACCGCCTGCCATGGCAGCAGGAGTGGACCGAGGCCAGCTTGACGCCAGAGTGGCACGATGCGATGGACCGCCTCCTGGGGGCGTCGAGGACCGGGCACGAGGAAACAACCGGCCGGGCCGAAACGGCCCCAGTCGGATTCGCCACTCACTCCTCCCGCCGCCTGGGCGATCCAGGGGAGCCGCGACGGGGATCACCGCGCCTGAGGTGACATCACTGTAGCGAAAAACACCGAGGTGTCAATCCCACTGACCCGGCATGTCGCGAGGCGCCACCACGTCGATGCGTCGCTCCGTGCATCAGGTTCACCGATGACATGCACCGCTTGCGTGCCTACAGTTGGAGCCGCGACGAGCGCAGTCCCCAGCGGGACGGGTGCGGGTGAGCGCATCAGCCGCGTTCGATCTCGCCTACCCGGACATGTCGTGGTATGCCCGTGATAACCCGATGCTCCCTTGCCAACAGGCAGCAGTTCGGGATTGGTCGTTTAAAGCGGCATCAGACCAAAGTGACGACGATGAACGACCGTCTACCGGCACACTCGATCGTGCCGGTCCCCATAGCCCCGCTGCTCATGGCACCGGGCAAGCTCAGTCGCCGTCGAGGGCGGCTTGGACGATCCCGGGGAGTTGGGTCCAATCGCCGTTATAGATCCACATCCCGTTGGGCGCGGTGTCGCCCCAGAGGTACGGCGTCAAGGTCGTGAAGGTGATGTCCTCATCGCGGAACGCCGGAGCGGCAATGGCCAAAGCCGCCTGCTGGGACGGGGTCAGGTCCGTTCGCACCGCATCGCGCGTCTTCTCGACCAGGAAAGGGAGCCGGGCGGCAAGGCCGGGATCATGGACCCGCTGCAACATCGCTCGCAGGACGAGCTGCTGGCGCATCGTCCGTCCATCGTCACTGTCCTGATGCCGGGTCCTCGAAAACTCCAGGGCCTGTTCGCCGGACAGGTGCAGCGGCCCGGCGGGGTAGTAAATCTCCTTCAGTCCATAGTCGATGGTCGGGTACTCGGCATCGGCCAGGTCGTAGGGGTTCTCAACATCGATGCCACCGAGGGCATCGACAATCTGCTGGAATCCAGGAAAGGTGGTCAGCACACAAGCGTCGACCTCGACACCGAAGTTCGCGGTCACGGTCTGTTTGACCAGATCCATCCCTGCCACCGCATCGCCCGCGGCCGCTTTGGAGCCGAAATCATAGGCACGCGTGATCTTATCCGCGCCAACGCCAGGAATGTCGACGTAGAGGTCGCGGGGGACGATGACGGCTCGAACCGTATGATTGGGGACATCGACACGGGCCACGATCAGGACATCGGTGTTCTCCGGCTCTTCTGGAGAGCGCGTATCTAGCCCACCCACGATGACCGTCATCGCCCCGAGCTCGTCCGCCGCCAGGGGCATGGTCGCTCGAGCCGCGGCCGGGGTTGCCCAGGCGAGGCAGCTCCCAACGATCGCAGCGACCAGCAGCGGCGCGAGAAGCCGCGGAACGGTTAGCACCTTTCCGCGACGAACACGAGACGACGACATACAGGCTCCTTCTGAGGGTCTTCGTTGTACGTACACCGTTGAGCGTAGCACTGGCGAACAGGCTGGACAAGCGGCCCCTGGGTTTCGGCACCACTCTCAAGAACGCACCACCGACGATAATGGGTGCCCCAGCGACTTGCAGCACTCTCCCGGCGCCGGTTAGTGCCAGCAGCGTGCAACGGCGGCAGGTATACGCCTCGACATCGATGGAGGATCAACGCATGGTCACCAAACGCCGACCGGTCAAGATGCCTCAGCCACACGACCGCATCCGGATACCGGTGGCAAAGGCTCCACCTTCGCGGGAGATTGAGAGCCGGCGCGCACTGGCGCTCCGAGTGCTGGCGTTGCGAAGCGAGATCGGTCCCATCGGCATCCCTATCGAGGAACTCATCCGCCAGGTGCGTGACGAAACGGATGCCGGCGCAGACTGAACCGGTACGCTACGTCATTGATGCATCGGTCGTCACAAAGTGGCATCTTCAGGATGAGGACGATTCGGCCGTGGCGGATGCACTCCTGACCGACTTTCGGGAAGGGCGCGTGGTGCTGCTCGCACCCAATCACCTCCGATACGAGGTCGCGAGCGTCATCACAAACGCGGTCCGAACTGATCGCGTCACACGGCACCAGGCACGCCAGGCGATCACCGACTTTCTGGTCTGGCACATCGGCACCATCGGCAACGACGGACTGATTCTCTCCGCATATGACTAGGCGACCTGGATCGGATGCTCCTTCTATGACGGTCTGTACCTTATGCTAGCCGATGCGGCGGAATGTTCATTGATCTACGCCGACGGGCGACTCTGTAACGCGCTCGCTAATCGTTTCGCGCGGGCGCTCTGGCTCGGCGATTATTCGCCTCATTCCCGGTTTTGAGTTGATACGGGTCGTCAGTGCCAGCCGAACTGGCGCTCCAGGAGATCGGCGCCGACGCGCATCAGCAGCGGGGAGCCGTGAGGACAGACCGCCGGTGCGGCGGTCTGTCCGAGCCCTTCGACCAGTGCCCGCATCGCGGGGTGGTCCAGGGGGCGGCCGCGACGGACTGCTGTGCGGCAGGAGAGGCGAACGAGCAGGCGCTCCTGCCAGTCTTCACCCTCGGCCGCCTCGATCGTGTCCTCGGCGGCCAGCGCCCGGAGCACCTCGACCATCGCGTCCGGGTTCCCAAGACCGCGCAGGCGATCGTCTGAGGCCTCCGTCCCCACGCCGGGAAGATCGGGAGTTCGCCGTACCAGGAACGTCCGGCCACCAAAAATCTCGCAGACGAACCCCAAGGCGGCGAGCTCGTCGAGCCGTCGACTGAACCCCGCAACCTGTGACGGCTGGAGCTCCAGCACGATCGGATCGGGGAGCAGCGCGAGCTCCGGCTCAACGGGAGGCGGCGGGGAACGGTCGGAGCGTAACCGCTCGTAGAGGATCCGCTCGTGCGCCCGATGCTGATCGACGAGGTAGAGCCCATCGTCCCCTTCCAGCAGCAGGAGCCGCGCCTGCACCTGCCCGATCAGGACGAGCGGTGGGAGACCAGGCGTGACGATCGGGCCCGCGTCGTAGCGTTCCGCCGGCTCCGCGATGCCGGGTGGCGCCGGGGGGAGAAACCGCAGTGCCGCCAGGCCGCTTGCGGCCTCGAGCTGGAGCGGCAGGGGGTGGCGACCGAGCACCTCCCGGATCATCTCGGCGGCAGCCGCGCCGATTGCACGCTCGGCCAGCAGCCGTACCTCCAGCTTGGAGGGGTGGATATTGACGTCAACCCGGTCGGGCGCGGTCTCGATGGCGAGGGCGAGCACCGGATGGCGGCCGCGCGGGAGCAGCGGTCGGTAGGCGGCTTCGATCTGCGCGATCAAACCGCGCGGCAGAGACCACCGTCCGTTGACCACGACGTTGACCTGGGCACGCGACGCCCGCGTCACTTCCGGACCAGAGATGACACCCCAGATAACCGCCTCCGCCGACTCCACCGAGCCGAGCGGCAGGAGCGCGCCGGTCAGCGCCGGACCATGGAGCTCGACGAGGGTCGTCCGCAGGTCGCCGGAACCGCTTGTCTGAAAGATCAGGCGCTCGTCGACGAGGAAGGAGCAGCCCACGCCTGGCGCCGCCAGCGCAGCATGGCGAACGGTTTGGGCAATCTGCCCGGTCTCGGTCTGCGAGCGACCCGCGGCCGCGAGCCGGGCGGGAACCCCCGCGAAGAGATGCCGGACGGTGACCGTGGTCCCCCGCGGGTGTGGCGCCGGCTCGTCGGCGATGACCTGACCGTCGCGCAGTGTGAGTCGCCATCCGACGCCACGCTCGTCCGGCGCGCTCACCACCGAGAGCTCGGCGACCGCGGCGATGCTCGGCAACGCCTCGCCCCGGAAGCCCAACGTCCGCACACCGCTGAGCCGGTGACCATCGGCGGCGGCCAGCTTACTCGTGGCGTGACGCTGGCAGGCAAGCCACAGCTCGGCGGCACGGATTCCGTGGCCATCGTCGCCGACCCGGATCATCGTCAGCCCGGCGCCCCGGATATCGACCCGCACCCGGCGCGCCCCGGCATCGATCGCGTTCTCGAGCAATTCCTTGACGACCGAGGCGGGCCGCTCGATCACCTCGCCAGCCGCGATCCGCGCGGAGACGGCCGGAGGCAGCACCCGGATCGCGGCACGTGACGGCGATTCTTGCTGTTCAGCTTCACCCCCACCGCCGGCACGCGGTGGGGGGACGGACGGAAGCGACGGTCGCCCCTGCTCCGACTCGCTCCATCTTGCCGTGTCATGGTCGATCACGGGCTCGCGTCCTCCGTCCGGTGTGGCGTGAGACCGTCGTCCGGGCACGCTGGTAGACCGTCGGAGACTATACCAAGGAGCTCGCCTCGGATCGGGGCAGCAGCGCTTCTGCGGCCCCCAACCAGATCCAGCGACTCTTCTTCGCCTGCAGGCTCGGCTGAGGGCGATTGACAACCGTCGTCAAGCGGCCATCGCGGTCACTGTTCGGGAGGAAGGATCTAAATGGCCAGCGCGGGGCGAATCCTCCAGCTGCTGGCACAGGGGGAGCGGCGCCGAGGGGAACTCGCCGGTGCGCACACGTGATGGTGAGCACTGAGCCAGCGGAAGACCATCGGACCTGGCCCGGCAGACCTCTCCACATTCTCTGACCCCCGCCATGCCGTCCAGCATCTGGCCGCTGGGTGATGGAACGGACCAGATGATGCGTTCAGCGTGCCTTCGTGGGTCACTGATGTCCGCAGGCGAGTGTCTCGATAGCGCAGGGATCAATGAGACCGCCAGGGAGTCTACGAGCTGCTCGGAGGCCAGCCGTCGAAGACGTCGATCAGCGTTTCGCACAGAGAGGACGCGGCACGGAGGTTGTTTCGCAGTTCCAGCATCAGCATCGTCTGCCCGGTGAGCTGGTGTTCCACGGGCAGCAGACGGGTCGCCGCCTCGGTACCAGCCCGCTGGAGATAGGCGGCAGCGATTCGCAACGCGCGGCGTTGTTCCTCGGTCGGTGGTGAAAACGCCGGGACCAGTGCTTCTGCCATACCGATCGCTCCCACCCCGCGGGCGTTCCATCGTCGCCGGCCACACGTGGCGGCTCCTGAAGAATGAGATCATATGTTCTAATTCGCGCCAAGTCAATCAGCTGGAGCAACTGGGAGCTCCGAACGGATTCCACCGGTTCCCAATGTCCTCTCGTTGGCCGGCATTGAGCGACGTCACCCGATGGTCGGGGCTGGGCGACGCTACCCACCGGGGGAAGACGCATCGCCGCCAAGGCGAGACCACTGGTCCAGGAGCCAATCGATGGCCTGGCCTGGGGTCAGCAATTCGGGGTCCAGAGCCCGAAGCTCGCGGGCCAGCCGATCGGCGGGGCGAAGCGACGGCGCAAAACCGTCGAGCGGCAGCTGATGGTCCCCCGCGTACAGGGCGGGCGTCTCCGCGACGCCTTGGTGACCGGTTCTCTCCACCGGTGGGTCCGCGCGGTTCGAGGCGCGGCTGCCGGGGAGGTCGGCGAGCACCCGGGCCGCCCGATCAGCCACCCAGGGCGGGAGCCCCGCCAGCCGCGCGACCTGAATGCCATAGGCCCGGTCGGCGGGACCGGGGCGCACCGCATAGAGAAAGATGACCCGGCTCCCGGTGTCGAGTGCGGCGACATGGACGTTGCCGACACCCGCTAACCCATCAGCGACCGCGGTCAGCTCCAGATAGTGCGTCGCGAAGAGCGTCCGGGCGCCGATCCGCCCGTGGAGATCCTCCAGCACCGCCCGGGCGATCGCCAGACCGTCATCAGTACCCGTTCCCCGCCCGATCTCGTCAAGAATGACCAGGCTACGGCGGGTCGCCTGGTGGAGGATCGTCGCGGTCTCGACCATCTCCACCATAAAGGTCGAGTGACCACCGGCCAGATCGTCGGCGGCGCCGACCCTGGTGAAGATGCGATCCACCAACCCAACCCGGGCCGCGCTGGCCGGCACGAACGACCCAATTTGTGCCAGCAGCACGGTGATGGCGACCTGGCGGAGGTAGGTGCTCTTGCCACCCATGTTGGGGCCGGTCACGACCAGCAGCCGCGGGTCCGGTCCGCCAAGGCGACAATCGTTGGCGATGAATGCCTCCCCGGCGAGCCCCGCCTCGACCACGGGATGGCGTCCACCGACGATCGTCAGCCCCTCACCATCGTCAAGCACCGGGGCGACCCACCCATCGCGGGCCGCCGTCTCCGCCAGCGACCGGAGCGCGTCGAGCCAGGCCAACCCCGCGGCGGTGGTCGATAGACGTCCCGCGTCCGCCGCGATATCCGCCCCGAGCCGGGCGAGCGCGGCCCGCTGCAGCGCCCCGATCTCCTCGTCGGCGGCAAGCGCCCGAGCCTCCGCCTCCTTCAACGGAGCGGTCACATAACGCTCACCACTGGCGACGGTCTGCTTCCGGAGATAGTCAGCCGGGACGAGAGAGAGATTCGAGCGCGTCACCTCGATGTAGTAGCCAAAGACTTTGTTGAAGCCGACCTTAAGCGAGCGAATCCCGGTTCGCTCCCGCTCGCCCCGCTCCAGACCGGCCAACCAGTCGCGCGTCGCGCGCGCGTCGTCGACCGCCGCGTCGAGCTCTCCGCAGAAGCCGGGGCGAAGGCGGGCCTCGCGGTCTCCAGCCTCCTCCACGGCGCGCTCAATCCGCACCAGGACATCACGGCACGGATCGATCGCATCAGCGGTCCGATCCAGCGCCGCCGCCCCGGTCTGCCGGAGGCTGTCAGTCACGATCGGGACGGACCGCAGCGCCGCGCCGAGGGCGAAGAACTCCCGTGGGCCGGCCTGCCCGTACCCCACCCGACCGACCAGACGCTCCACGTCACCGAGCTCGTCGAGCATCGCGCCCAGCGCGACACGGACGGCGCCGTGGTCGACCAGCGCCGCGACGACCGCCTGGCGCAGGTGGAGCTCCTCCAGATCGCGCAATGGCTGCCCGAGGAGCCGGCGCAGAGCACGGGCGCCCATCGCCGTCCGCGTCTGATCGAGGGCGCCGAGCAAACTGCCCCGGGAACCACCGGTTTTGAGACTTCGCGTCAGCTCGAGGTTCCGGCGGGTCGCCGCGTCGAGGCCAACGTGCCGACCAGCACGCTCGGTGCGAAGACCGGTGAGGAGTGGGAGCAGCCGGGGATTGGTCCGCCTCAGATAGGCGAGGATCGCGCCGGCGGCACCGGTGGCGGCCGGCAGATCGGCGCAGCCATACGGCACAAGTGTCGTCGTGCCGAAGTGACCACACAGCGCATCGCCGGCCCGATCGGATTGAAAATGCCAGCGTTCGAGGCGGGTGCGATGGCCAACACGGGGCAGAATGGAATCCGACTCGTCGAGATCGTCCGGAACCAGGACCTCGGCCGGATTGAGCCGCGCCAGCTCCTCATCGAGCTGGGCGCTAGCCATCGTCCCACCGAGCTCCATCACCGCGAACTCGCCGGTGCTGGCGTCGAGCCAGGCGAGTCCAATCCGGTCGCCGAGCGGCGCCGCGGCCGCCAGGTAGCGGTTCTCGGCAGCTGGCAGCAGCGACGGCTCGGCGACGGTGCCGGGCGTCAGCACCCGCGTCACTGCTCGCTCCACCAGCCCGCGGCCGACCTCACCGATCTGCTCCGCGATCGCGACCGTGTGACCGGCCGCAAGGAGGCGACCGAGATAGTGGGTCAGCGCATGGTGGGGGATCCCCGCCATCGGCACCCGGCCGCTCCGACCGAAGGAGCGCGAGGTGAGGGTGATCCGCGCGTCCCGCGCCGCGACCCGGGCATCGTCGTCGAAGGTCTCGTAGAAATCGCCCAGGCGATAAAGCAGGATGGCGTTCGGATGCTGGGCCTTGAGATCGAGGTATTGTCGTCGGGAAGGCACCACCGGGGCGACCGCGGGACCGGCGCCCGTGGCCAGGTCAGCAATGTCTGGCTGACTCCGCTCGTCCGCTCGCGCCGCTGGTCGTGTCATGGTCGCGATTATACGCAGCCCGTCAGGGATCGTGGTCGCGCTGTTCGAGCAGGTGCGCCGCCCGCCTCCGCATCTCGGACCGCAATCGAAACGATGCCCGACGCTGGAACGATCAGAGGCCGCGGACCCGGGGGTTCCCTGTCATTCCGTCCGGGAACAGCGACCAAGAGCGCGACACCGGACATGCGCTGCATGGTCGCGCATCTCCTCAGTGCGTCGAACGTACCCGGTCTGTTGCTCCCACCGCGTACTACGGTTTCAATATGAATCCCCTTTCCGATGTCCCCCTCCTCACACCACGTCTCCTCCTGGAACCGCTGGCTGCCACCCACGCGGCGGCGATTTTTGGACCGCTCGGAGACGAGCGGCTCTATCGATTCATTCCCCAGAATCCTCCGCCGTCGCTGGCGCAGCTCCGGGCACGCTACGACCGGCTGTCGAGCCGCCGGTCTCCCGATGGCACCGAAGCCTGGTTGAACTGGGTGATGCGGGTATCTGAGACCGATGAGTACGCCAGCACCCTGGAAGCGATGGTCTTTGCTGACCGGACCGCCTCCATCGCCTACACCGTGTTCGTGCCGCATCAGCGGCGGGAGTATGCCACGGAAGGCGTCGCTCGGATCATCGAGCATCTGGTCTCGGACCACGGCGTTGTCCTGATAATGACGGAGGTGGATACCCGCAATGCACCGTCCATCGCGCTGCTCGAACGGCTTCGGTTCCAGCGCGTGGCCGAGCACCGAGCAGTGGACCACTTCAAAGGGACTACCAGCGACGAGTACCGCTACGAGCTCCGCCCATTGCTACGCACCGGTGGGTCTGCGCGTGTCTCGAAGGCCCCGGACGGGGGCGGTTCGCAACGCCGATAGCGAGAAACTGCGTTCCTGGACTGGGCGCAACATGACCTGTCATGGCGTCGTGTGAAGAGACCGGGTTGGGCTCTACATGGCGAAGCGGGCGTCGAACTGATGATCCAGAGTCCACTGTTCCGCTAAGAGAATGGCGCGATCAGCCTGAGGCGATATTACGTCCCTAACTTCGATGTCATTCCACGAGGTCACGCGCGGCCGCTCGTGCGACCGGCTCGGGTAGCCCCTGGTAGACGATCAGGACGACGCTCGGATCGGGATGTCCCTGCGCCACGCCGACCGCCAGCGAGCCGTCGGCCGCGAACGTCTCGAACACAAACCAGTCGCCGGGAGGTGTTTCTGTCAGCCGTTCTTGTATCCGGTCCGGCGAGTCCTGGTCGGGCATTGGCGAAGCATACCGGCTGAGAGCGATTCATGCTCCGGCCCGCTCCGCGTTCGGATGGTTGCGGGAACCGGTCGGGCGCGGCCCTTACGGCGATAGGGGCCTGGTCGCGGCGTAGAAGTCGGTGTCGACCCCGTGCTCGTCTGTCTCACGTCGTTGGAAGATCATGCCGATCTTCTCCAACACGCGCTGCGAGGCGTGGTTCGCGGGGTAGATCGTCGCCTCGATCCGCTCCAGACCGTGGCACCCAAAGCCGTAGGCGATGGCGGCCTGGGCGACCTCTGTTGCCAGACCACGCCCCCAAAACGGCTGGGCGAAGGCGTAGATCAGCTCGACACGTTCCTGCAGCGGTGGACCGACGAGCCCGCAGAACCCGATGAGCCGGTCCTCCGGCTTCAACGTGACCGCAAAGCAGCCATAGCCGCGAGCGCGATAGTTGGCCTGGGACAACTCGATCCACCTCGCGGTCTGCTCTCTCGTCAGCGGCTGACCGTCGCCCATGTAGCGCATCGCGACCGGGTCGCCGCAGAGCGCCGCAAAGTCATCCAGGTCATCATCGCGCAGGTGTCGGACAACCAGTCGCTCCGTCTCGAAGACGTTCATGCGGTCACCCTGGAATCGGACCGGCTCGCCGCCAGGTCAATAAAGCCGCATCTTGTCGAGGAGCGGCGACATCTGATAGAACTCCCCGCGGAGGTAGTGCCCGAGGTTCTCGAGGAAACGGTCGGTCAGCTTGGCGTTCTCGGTGTCGGCGGTGCTGGCCGAGTGAAAATTCACCAGGACGTTCGGCAGCTCCCACAAGGGCGAGTCGGACGGCAATGGCTCGGTCCGAAAGACATCGAGCGCCGCGTAACCGATCGTGCCATCCCGGAGTGCATCGATCAGCGCCTCCTCGTCGACCACCTGACCGCGGGCGATGTTGACGAAGACGGCACCCGGCTTCAAGGCGGCGATCTCGGCCCGCCCGATCACGCCATCGGTCTCCGGGGTGTGCGGTGTGCAGAGGACGAGGCAGTCGGCCCCCGCCAGCATCGATGGCAGCTCCTCGCGGCTGAAGAGGCGATCGACGCCGAGACCGGTGGCCCGGGCGGGATCGTTCTCGCGCGCCATGGCCCAGACGGTCATGCCGAAACAGCGCGCGATCCGCGCAACCTCCCGTCCGATCCGTCCTGGTCCGACGATCGCCATCGTTTGCCCCGGTAGCTCACGAGTGTGGAATCGCTGCCAGCGGCGGGCTTTGCCTTCTTTCTGAAGATGGGCAAAGCGCTTGGTGTGAAAGAGCAACGCCGCGAAGACGAACTCGGTCAGCGGCTCAGCGTGAATGCCACTCGCCGTCGTGACCATGACGTCGCTCTCCTGGAGACCCAACCGCTTGACGTACGGGCCGACACCCGCCGAGGTGGTCTGCACCCAGCGCAGCTGCGGTGAGAGCTGCAGCGGCCCGGTCTCCTCACCGTAGGCGAAATCCCAGAGGACCTCGGCTCGGGCCAGCAGGCTGTGCCACTCCGCCTGCTGTTCAGGAGTACGACGCCAGCCGGGATCGCCGCCGTGGTCGGCAACGAACCGCATCGGGGGCAGCAGATCGGGCCGGTAGATCAGCTCGACACGGTCCGGATAGGCCGCCGCGATCCGCTCCGCGTGCTCTGGCTCCAGCGGCGAGGCGATCATCGTCACCACCCTCGTCCCCGCGTTGCCTGTTTCCCCACGCTCGCCTGCCACCGTCACGCCACCTCTTTCCTCGTCTCTCAGGATCGATGACATGGACCGTCGCACGGCGACGCCCGGAGCGCAAGGTGTGACGTGCCTCCGACGAGCACGTTTGCTGGCTCCGACGACGGGGTGACTCGTTCGCGACAACGAGCGATGCCTGATTGGGAAACGGAGCGACTCGGACCTGAGCAATGACGTCAGGAGCGCCGCGAATGATCCCGAGAACTTCGCCAGCAGCGATGTCCTCGCCTCCCGGCCTCCACCGGCGGCCCCGATATCCGGCCTTGGGACCGCCTAGCGTATCACCGCCGCGTCGACGGCCTGGCTCGCTCCTGCTGGCGCGGTGGATGACCGGGCGGTGAGACCGAGGGCCGCCTTGCCGATCTGGGTCAGCGCCGCATCGTCCACGGGTGGATGGCCGGTCGCGGTGCGGACATCGCGGAAGAATCGCTGGACCGGGGAGGACCGAGCGAGCCCCGCCGATCCGGTGATTCGCAGCGCAATGTCCGTCACCCCAATAGCGTGGTTGGAAACGAGATACTTCACGGCGACCAGGCGCAACAGCATCGCCGGCCGTTCATCCGGGAACGCCAGCCACTCCTCGGCGGTGTCATATAGCACCGTTCGGGCCTGCATCAGGAGCAGCTCCATCTCGGCGACTCGGTGCTGGATCGTTTGCAGATCGGCGATCGACCCGGTCAGCCCGTTCGGCGTGCGCCCCTGGGCGAAAGCAACCGCGGCGTCGCGTGCCGCCGCGATACCCAGGTAGGCCGCGCTGTTGTCAAAGATCCACCAGGCCTGCCCCTCACCACAAGGGTCAGTCACCTCAGCCGGTGCGCGGTGGTCCAGTGGCACCTCGACGCAATCGAGGATGACATCGTGACTGGCGGTGGCGCGCATCCCGAGGTTGTCCCATGTTTCCTCGACCCGCACCCCAGGGGCGTCGGCAGGCACGAGAAAGTTCTACCGCCCCAGGGGCAGCGTGACGGTGCGCCCCTCCTCGATCGAGCGGTAGGCGGCCTGGATCACCTCCAGCACCCGGCGGCCATCGTGGTGGTCCTGGATCGGGGGACGGCCGGTCTCGATGCTATCGACGAAGTGGAGGATCTCCATCGCGAAGACGCTGACTCCCTCCCGCGAGAAATCCCGGTCGGCCGGTTCGGTGAAACCGCGCGGCTGGACGTGGACATCGAACCGATTGCCGAAGACCTCGCCCCGCTCTCCAAGGACATGGAACTTGGCATCGTTTGCGGGAAAGGCAAACGCTTCGCCGGTGAAGATCTGGCCGATCGCACCGTCGGCGAATTTCACCAGCACCAGCGCCGTATCCTCGCCGTCCATCTCCGCAACGTAGGTGCCGCTCATCGCCGTCACCGCGACCGGTTCCGTGGCGGCGAGGTAGAGCAGGATGTAGGTCGGGTGATAGCCCTTATCGATCAGGACGCCGCCTCCCATCGTTGCCTTGCTCGCCCGCCAGCCGACCATCGCCGTCGCCGGCGCCGGTCGACCCGGCACCTCAGCCGGGCGGTAGTCGGGGGGGAACTCGTGGGAGCGCAGCAGGCACGGCGTGCCGACTCCATCGCGATCGATGAACTCCTTCGCCGCCGCGATCGCGGGATAGAAGAGCTCGTTGTGGGCGCTCATGTAGACGATGCCCGCCCGGTCGACCGCGGCGACGATCTCGTCCGCCTCGGCCAGGGAGATGCACATCGGCTTCTCGCAGAGAATGTGCTTGCCGGCGGCGACCGCCGCGAGAATCGCGTCGGCGTGGAGATGATGCGGCAGGCAAATATCGACGGCGTCGATCTCCGCGTCCCGGATCATCGCGTGATAGTCGGTGTAAACGGCCACCGGCGATTCACCATCGATCCGAGCGTCCGAGGCTGCCCGCTCGGCGGCGCCAGCGTCGACATCAGAGACCGCGGCGATGCGCGCGCGCTCCCCCAGCTTCAGCCAGCCTGGAATGTGCTGACCCTGCGCGATCGAGCCACTCCCGATCAGACCGACCTTGAGCACGATGACCTCTCCTCCACTCGCTTCCACCAAGATCGGCATCCTATCACCGCCGGTCGAGGGACAAAACGCTTTGTGCCGAACTTGGTGGAAGGGGTCGCCATCGACGCGACCGCTTGACGGCGGGTGCCTGGTGCCCCACGATCGAACCCGATCTTCCCGGGCTGGGTCCGCGACGCCCTCGCCATCGCTATCAGTCAGAGAAGGTGCGATGTCATATCCTCAGCTGCCGTCCGATGCCTATTACCGGCCGCTCCTGCCGGAGGACCGGGACCAGGGTGATCCGTATATCTTCGCGCCACCACCGGGAAGCCATACCGCGTTTCGTTATTATGTCTATACAACCGGCGAGGACCCCGTCGGGGGGATGGCGTTCCCGGTCTACGGCTCCGACGACCTCGTGAACTGGCACGCCCTCGGTGAGTCGCTTCGTACCGGTCGGTCAAGTAGCCACTGGGCGCCCTGCGTCTCCTACGTCCCCGGCCTGGAGGCTCCGTATGTCATGCTCCACTCGCGCGCGGTCGGGGTCGGCGAGGAGGGACATGTCGGGCACGCCATCCGCCGCGCCGTCAGCACGACGCCGGAAGGTCCGTTCGAGGATTCCGGCCACGTCCTGACGCCGAACCTCGACTTCGCGATCGATCCCGATGTCTACCGTGGCGCGGACGGCTCGTTGCGGGTCGCCTTCGCGGTGGACTTCGTCGACGACGAACCGTACGGCACCGGCATCGTCGAGGCTGGCATCAGCGACGATCTCACGATCCTCACCAGTTCGCCGCGGGTGCTGGCGCGACCGCGCCACGATTGGCACCTCTACGATGCCGCCCGGGTCATGCCCTGGAAGACGATCGCTGGGGTGGATTGGACGACCGACCGCGTCCGGTGGCACACGGTTGAAGCCCCCGTTGGCGGACTCGTCTCACCCGGAGGGCGCCAGGTCTATCTCTACAGCGGTGGTTGCTTCTTCGGCTTCTACGCGGTCGGCGCACTGGTCGCGGACGCGGAGGGCGTGCTCCGCGACGTCACCGACGGGGTCACCAATTTTGTGATCGGTCCCCGACCGGAGATCGGGTTCTACGCACCCGGCCACTGCAGCCTGCTGCGTGGCCCCGATGGCGACGACTACCTCCTGCTCCACGCGCGCTTCGGCTCCCCAACCGCCCAGCGCCAGATGTGCCTCGCTCCCCTCACCTGGGACGGGGAGCGGCCGGTCGGCGGCGCGGGGCGATAACTCCGGCGGACCAACCTGCGAGCAGTCGGCACCACCCAGACGTTGTCTCAGCGCGTCGCGGGACGTGGCTCGTTGGTCGCTCTACCCCTTGATGCCCGAGAGCCGCACGCCCTGGACGATGTACCGCTGCATGAAGAGGAAGATGACCACCAGCGGCAGTGCCCCAATGATCGCACCGGTAAAGAGGAGTGGCAGGTTGATCGTCTGCGCGGTCAGGAAGGTCGAAAGGACGATCTGAACCGTCCATGACGATGGATTCTGGCCGATCACGAGTGGCCAGAGAAACGCATTCCAGCTGTAGATAAAGCTGAGGGCGCCCAACGCCATCATGATCCCGATCGAGTTCGGGAGCAGCAGCGCCCGGTAGATTCCGAAGTAGCCAAGTCCATCTAAGCGACCGGCCTCCTCGATCTCTACTGGAAAATCGAGATAGAACTGCCGGAAGAGGAACGTGGCGAACGCGTTGAAGAGCCCAGGCACGACGATGCCCCAGAGCGTATTGACCCCGTGCAGATGGGCCACTACCACGTAGGTCGGGATAAAGGTGACCGCGCTCGGAACCATCAGGGTCAGTAGGATGACAAAGAAGACGATATCGCGGCCACGGACGGGAATCCGTGCCAGCGCATAGCCAGCCATCGAGGCGAAGAGCGTCTGGAGGAGCAGATTGACGATGGCGATGATGACCGAGTTGCGGATTCCGGTCGCCATCGGCGCCGACTCGTCGTTGAAGAGGTCGCGGATGTTGTGCCACTGCGCCGTCTTGGGCCACCAGGCCCAATCGAACGAGGAAATCTCGGCCTGCGTCATCAGCGCATTGCGAATCATCAGGTAGAACGGCGTCAGGAAGAGGACCGCCAGCACGATCAAGACGAGATAGCGGGCCGGCGCGCCGATCAGCTCGCGCACCGAGCGTCGCGAGGAGACCGTGGTGATACTGGCCGGAACCCGATCGAGCGACGTCGTGACAGTCGCCATAAGTCAGGTCCTCCCTATGTCCTGTTGCCAAAGCCGAAGATCCGGCCCTGGAGCAACGTCACGATGATGATCAGCGCGGTCAGGATGAAGGCGCCGGCCGACGCCCGGCCGTAGTTCTGATCGCCCAATCCGACCTGATAGAGGTAGACCAGTGGCGGACGAGCCAGTCCCCGGTTCCCGGCCGAAGCAGCGGTGCCGCCGAGAATGTTGAAGAACTCGTCGAATGCCTGGAACGCGGCGATGAAGTTGAGCAGCAGCACCGCGACCGTGGTGTTGCGGAGCAGCGGCAGGGTGATGTGGCGGAAGGTCATCCACCCGGTTTTCGCGCCGTCGACGAACGCCGCCTCATAGAGATCGCGGGGGATCTCCTGCAGCCCGGCAATAAAGATGATCATGTAGAAGCCGACCTGCAGCCAGAGCCGCGCCGTGACCAGCACCAACCAGTACCAGGGTGGGCTCGGGTTCGCGATCCAGGAAACGGGCTCCTCCACGTGAAAGATGTCGTAGAGGATGATGTTGGCAACCCCCGAGGGCACGCCATTAAAGATGCTCATCCGCCAGATCAGCGATGCGATGACATAGGAGATCGCCGTCGGAATGAAGAAGACCGTGCGGAAGAAGGAGCGCCCGAAGCCGACGCCGTTGACGAGCATCGCCAGCGCCAGCGAGAAGGCATAGGTCAGCGGAACGATAAACGCCGTAAAGATCAAAATCGTGACTAATGACTTCCGAAACTGGGAGTCCCGCAGCATATCGGCGTAATTGTCAAAGCCGATGATGTGGCCGAGGCTGATCGTATTGCGCGCCTCGGAGAGGCTGATCAAAAAGCCCCAGACGATAGGGATGAAGGTGAAGATCGTCAACCCGATCAACATCGGGCTGACCAGCGTCCAGAAGGCGATCTGCGCTTCACGATTGGAGCGCCGACCAGCTGGGACGGCAACGGAGCTGGCGACTGGACCGGTGACTGGAACGTGCTCAACCTGCATGGTAGGCGACCTCGTCCGCATCGTGACAACGGTCGGCGAGCCGGCACACCATCGTACCGGTCAGGCGGCGCCCTTCATTTGGGAGAGGCATGGCCCGGGCGACGCGCGCCCAGGCCATGCCGTGGTGCGATGTGAGAGGCGTTCTAGCCGAGAACGCTCTTCAGCTCGGCGCGGCACTTATCGGCGGCCGCTTTGACCTCCTGGGCCGGGTCGGCGCCATTCTTGACGACGTTCGAGAGGGCGTCGGTCAGCGCCGTGCCCATGGCCGCGGTCCACTGCGGTGGCAGGATGCGACCGTCGTCGTTGAGGATTTTCACGGCCTCGGCGGCAGGCCCGGTCTTGAGCGGCTCGGCCGCGGCCGCCGCGCTCTTGCGCGGTGGAACGTGGAAGCCATACGACAGGCTCCAGTCCTGCTGATCCTTCGTGTTCTCCAGCCAGAGCCACTTGACGAACTGCTTCGCCTCCTCGACGTGCTTGCTCTTGGCGTTGACCATCTCCGACCAGCCACCCCAGAAGGTGACCGGTTTGCCCTGAGCATCGAGCGCGGGCCATGGCATCACACCGAAGTCGTCGCCGATGTCTTTCTTGATCTGCGGCATCGCCCAGAGACCACCCCACTGCATCGCGGTGAGACCCTGCGTGAACGCGGAGGGATCCCACCAGTCGGTCGGGGCGCCGACCAGCAGGGATCCGGAATCATTGAGCTCTTTGACCTTCGCGTACGAGAGCGCTGTTCGCTCGTTGTCGAAGACGATCTCGTTGTTGACGAGGAAATCACTACCGGCCGACCAGGGCGCAAGGTTGAGCAGCGCCGAGATCCCACCGTCGAGGCCGAGGTACAAGCCCTTGACGCGGCCGGAATCGAGCTCCTTGGAAACCGAGATGACCTCGTCCATCGTGGTCGGCGGCTTCAGACCGGCGCCATCGAGCAGGCTCTTCTTGTAGTAGAGCAGCCCCGTGTCGTCGATCATCTTGACCGCGTAGATCTTGCCGTCAATGGTATTGACGTTGAGGTTGTTGGGGTTGAAATCGGCCTTGATCTCCTCGGTGAAAATGTCATCGAGCGGCGCGACCTGGCCTGCTTTGACCATCGCCACCGTCGGTCCACCCTCGAAGACATCAGGGCCTTCGTCGGTCAGCAGCGCGGCGGGCAGCTTGGCGCCGGAGTAATCGCCTGGCACCCAGACCATCTCCACCTCAACGTTGGGGTTGACGGTGGTGTACTCCTTGGCGTACTTCTCGGCGGCTTGCTGGGTCCCTGCTTCGCCGTACTGGTGATACCACTGGGTCAGCTTGACTTTGTCCTGGGCGGTGACCCAGGTCGAACGGCCGAACCCGGCGAAGACCACCGCGCCACCGGCGACGGTCACCGTCCTCACGAGATCGCGCCGGTTCATGCGGGCGTCCAGTACGCCGCCTGTCGCCGATCCGATTCTCCGCATCACGAGTGCTCCTTCTCTACCCACCGTCGTTGGTAGGCATCACTACCGGGTCCGGGAGAGCCCTGTTCAGAACGCGTCCGCGCGCGTTGATCCGGACCCCGGCAATCTACGACCCGTCACGGCCGCTGTCAATCCTTCGGCCGCCGAAAAACGACGCGACCCCTCGCGCCCACAGGCGCGGCCAGGTACGATACTGGCCGCCGTCATCGCCGGGGGAATCGACCATGAAGATCATCGCGGTCAAGGGATTCGCACTTCAAATCGGTCACCGCAACGCGTTTATCGTCACGATCGAGACGGATACGGGGCTGACCGGGCTCGGCGAAGGGGGGATGTCGGGCCGGGAGTGGGCGATGCAGGGGATGCTCGACCACTGCGCGCCGATCCTAGTCGGGATGGACGCGGAGCGGATCGAGCACATCTGGCAGACCCTCTACCGCTCCTGGTACTTCGAAGGCGGCAACATCCTCGGGTCGGTCATCTCCGCGATCGATATCGCTCTTTGGGATCTGCTTGGGCAGTCGCTCGGCGTCCCGGTCTATCAGCTGCTCGGCGGCGCCTGTCGGGACCGGGTGCCCTGCTTCGCGACACCCGGTCCGCTCAGTGGGCCGGAGATCGTCGAGCGGGCACGGGAGTACGCCAGTCGCGGCTGGCGGCATCTCCGCTTCATGCCCGGTCTGCCCGAGGGGGCCGGGGACGGCGATCACGGCACCATCTTCGAGCCGCTGGAGTCGATCGCCCTCTCCGCCCACTGGCTCCGCGAGGTGCGCCGCGCCGTCGGACCGGCGCTGGCACTGTCGGTCGACTTTCATCACCGGCTATCGGTGATCGAAGCGGCACTCTTCTGCCAGCAGGTCGCCGATCTCAACCTCTTCTTCCTGGAGGAGCCGATTCGAGCCGAGAGCACGGCCGCTTATCGCCAGCTGCGGACGATGACCGCGATTCCATTCGCGATCGGCGAGGAGTTTGCCTCAAAGTGGGTCTTCGCCCCGTTCATCGAGGAAGGATTGCTCAATGTCGCTCGTCCCGATGTCTCCAACGTCGGTGGCCTCTCCGAAGCGAAGAAGGTCGCTGGTTGGTGCGAGGCCCATTATGTCGACGTTGCACCCCACAACCCGCTCGGTCCGATCACCACTGCGGCCTCGATTCACCTCTGCGCATCGGTCAGCAATCTGGCCCAGCTCGAATACCAGGATCATCTCGCCGCGGCCTATCCCGCCGATCTCTTCCCGACGATGCCGGTTCTCGACGGGGATAGCTTCGCGCTGCCAACCGCACCCGGTCTTGGTGTCACCTTCAACCAGGAGGCCGCGGCGGCTCACGCCTACCAGACATGGGAGGCGCCCCGCTTCCAGCGCCGGGACGGTTCCCATACTAACTGGTAGTGAACGATCGTCCGGGACCCGAGGAGCTACGGCCAATGACGACGACAGACGCTGAGCAGCGAAGGGTGCTCCTGACGGGCGCTGCTGGAAGAATCGGCTCCACCTTTTTCAACGATGCACGGGATCGCTACAGGTTTCGCCTCGCCGATCGGAACACCGCCCCCCTCCGACATGCCGCGAGCGGCGGACACGAGGTGATCGCCTTGAACGTTGCCGATCCGGAGGCCTGCCAGGAGGCATGCCGCGGCGTTGACACCGTCGTTCATCTGGCCGCCGATCCTTCACCGGAGGCCGATTTCTACGGCTCGCTGCTGGAGAACAACATCATGGGGACCTACAACATCTTCCGGGCGGCGGCCGATCAGGGGTGCCGCCGGGTTGTCTTCGCCAGCAGCATCCACGTGGTGGGGGGCTACCCATCGGACACCTCCATCCCAATCGATGCTCCGGTGCACCCCACGAATATGTACGGGGTCAGCAAGTGCTTCGGCGAGGCGGTGGCGGCCTGCTTTGCCCACGACGGCGCGTTATCGAGCATCGCGATTCGGATCGGCGCCTACGACGCCGCCTGGCTGCGGCCTTCGCCAACGCGCGAAACCAAGAGCGCGTTTCTCAGCCACCGCGATATGAACCAGCTACTCGGGCGCTGCATCGACGTCGATGATGTCCGGTTCGCCATCGTCCACGCCATCTCCAATAACCGCATCCAGCGACTCGATCTCGCCTCCACCCGAGAGCAACTCGGCTACGCACCCGAGGACGACGCCTTCGACATCTTCGCAAGCGGTCCTGTCGCGAGCGAATGAGGATCCTCCGTCATGGTGGGGAGCCGGCCCCGTTGGACGCTCGCGGCAATCACCCGCCGTGAGTCGCCCCAATGGCCATCCATCCCATCGTTGCTCGTCGCCGTGCTCCGAATGTCGGGGTCAACGTGGGGAAACGGGGCACCATTGGGAGCGCCATCGGTGTGCGCGCCGACAGGGAAGCGGTGGTGGCGCGCTCGTTGGCTCATCGCGACGGCGCGGTGGAGCATCGGCGCGCACGGCATGCGCCCTCCTGGCCGGCCGCGTAGTCACGAATGCTCGACGACCGCGACCGGTGGCGACCCGTCATGGCATCGCTCGTCGCGATGCAGACAGTGCCGCTGACCGTTCCCGAGCTGCTGCGCAGGACCTCCACCGTCCACTTGCGTATTCTCCGCTCGTCGGAGATGCTATCCGACTCACCGGGGGAGCAAGTGGCTCGACCCGGCACCGCAATGGAGCGGAGACGCGGATACTGGAGGGCACAATGATGCGCATCGCACTTGGTCGCTCGCCGAAGAGCGGCGGGGTCACGCTACTCGTCTCGGTCGTCATCCTGGGAGCACTCATCATGTCATCCGGCGCGGGAACACTCGCGGCGGCCCAGGCTACACCGGCGGCCGGGGCAACGCCAGCGGCGGCAGCGAGCATCACCAGCGAGCCGTTTGGCGATGTCGAAGGCCAGAGCGTCGACCTCTATACCCTCACCAACGCCAACGGCATGGAAGTCAAGATCATGACCTATGGCGGCATCGTCCAGTCGATCAATGTGCCCGATCGGGACGGCCAGATGGCCAATGTCGCGCTCGGCTTTGCGACCCTGGAAGAATATGTGGCCGGGAATCCGTACTTCGGCTGCATCGTCGGCCGCTACGGTAACCGGATCGCCCGGGGCACGTTTAGCCTGGACGGCAAGACCTACCGCCTGGCTCTGAATAACGGCGAAAACACGCTCCACGGCGGCGAGAAAGGCTTCGACAAGTTCGTCTGGGGCGCCACCCAGGTGCCGGACATCCAGAACGGCGTTGCCCTCAAGCTAAGCCGCGTCAGCCCCGACGGCGAGGAGAACTACCCTGGCACGATGATGGTCGACGTGACCTACACGCTGACCAACACCAACGAGCTGCAGATCGACTATCACGCGACCACCGACAAGGCGACCATCGTCAACCTGACCAACCACACCTACTTCAACCTGGCGGGTGAGGGTTCGGGCACGGTCGCGAATCAGCAGCTCCAGCTCAATGCCAGCAACTACACTCCCGTCGACGAGACGCTGATCCCGACCGGCGAGATCGCGCCGGTGGCGGGCACGCCGTTCGACTTCACCACCGCGACCGCCATCGGCGACCGCATTCGGGATGGCTCGTCCGAACAGATCACGTTCGGCCGCGGCTACGATCACAACTTCGTGCTCGATCGGCCCAGCCCGGACGACACGTCGATGATCGTCGCGGGCACGGTGACCGATCCGGAGAGCGGACGGACGATGGAGATCCGGACAACCGAGCCGGGCATCCAGTTCTACTCCGGCAACTTCCTCGATGGGACGATCACCGGTCCGAGTGGCAAGGTGTATCGTCAGGGTGATGCGTTCGCCCTCGAGACGCAGCACTACCCCGACTCACCGAACCAGCCGAACTTCCCGACAACCGTGCTCCAGCCGGACCAGGAGTACACATCGACGACGGTCTACGCGTTCTCGACATCGTAACTCAGGCGCAGCCCGCTCACTGAGCGGCAGATGAGGAGAACGACACCGCCCCGGCTGCATGCCGGGGTGGTGTCATGTCTGCCGGGCAAGGGTGAACCTGGGGTGACAGCGACGGGGGCTGGCGTCGGCCGCCTACGCGCAGTAGTCGGCCAGCGCGTCGCGATCGCGGACGGTGACGCGATGGCGGGCGTCGACATCGAGATAGCCCCGCCGCTTGAAGCCGACCAGCACCTCGTTGACCCGGACGCGGGTCGCGCCGACGAGCCCCGCCAGGTCGCCCTGGGTCAGACGGAGCGGGATCACGACACCTTCCGGTCGCTCTTCGCCGTAGGTATCCGCGAGCGCGAGCAGCTGACGCGCGACGCGACCATGGACATCGAGGGTCGCCACTGCCTGCAGCTGGGCGTTCGCCAGGCGCAACCGGCGCGCCAGCAGGATCAGCAGATTCTCAGTCAACGCTGGGATCTCCCGTCGGAGCTGCCCAAACGTGTTCCGGTCGATCCAGAGCAAGGTCGCGGCTTCAAGAGCGACGACATCGGCAGAGCGGCCGCCCCGGTCGGCCAGGGAGATCTCACCGACGAACTCGCCAGGGCCGAGTAGCGCGAGCGCCACCTCGCGCCCGTCCGCCTGGACGACTGACACCTTGAGCGTGCCCTCAAGCACGATATAGGCGACCTCTCCCGGCTGGGTCGCGGTCATGATCGCGGCGCCACTTGGGAAGCGGGTCCGGACGAGCAGATCATTGACCCGACCGAGCTCGGGGATGGAGAGTCCGCGGAAGAGCGCGAGGCCGTCGAGCTCCCGCGGATCGGACACGGCGGGCATGGCTATCTCTCCTTCGCTGGCGCGCTGTCTGGCGCCATCATGCCCCACCGACGCGCTGTTAGCACCCCCGGGGCCAGTGTGCCTTGGTTGGCCGTCCCATAGTGCTCTGGTTGATCGCGTGTCGGCCTTCCAGCGTATGCAATAGAGATCGTGCCTCACGGGCCCTACAATGGAGTCCGTGGCCAGTGCGGTCGTCCGGCTGAAATGGTGCTGGAACGGCATGGTGCGGGGCGAAGAGCCCCGGTCGCGAGGAGACCCATCATGATCAGGCAACAACTTCCGGTCTTCCGACGGCGAAAGATCGTCGCGGCGGGGCTCGCCGCCGCTGGCGGTGGGATGATCGGCTACCGGCGGGCGTCGGCCCGAACCGTCCTCCAACGCGGGATGAATGGCGGAGGACTGCTGAAGTTCGTCCGCGACGGCCAGCCGGTGCTGGCGCACTTCTCCCTCTTCGCCTCAAGCGTTCAGTTCTCGGAGGATCTGACGGCAGTCGTCGGTCGCATCCAGTGGACGGAGGCGGGATCGGGTCTGGTGCTGGAAAGTACCGAGGTCAATAGCTGCACGGTGATGCCGGACAATCCCGGCGGACGGGATGTCCACGGCCGGATGACGGTCAACGGCGAGGGTGACTACCCGTTCACGATGCAGCTGATTGACAATGGTCCGCCCGGTACCGGCAAGGACAGCCTTAGTCTTGAGGTCGGCAGCCCCGCCGCGCGCAAGGCGGAAGGTGACGATCCGTCCGACACGAAGGCAATCTACGCCGTCAAAGCGCAACTCGTTGCCGGCGATCTTCAGTGGCTCTCGTTCGACACACCGGTGGACGACGGCGCATAGCGGGACGGTCGAGGTGAGCCTCAGACCGCGATCCGCATCTCATCGATGATCTGATCGACGGTCATCGCCGCTCCGGCCGCCCGGCCCGCGGTGAAGGCGTCCACGCCGAGTGCATCCCGCACCGCGGTGTCGAGCTGGTCGTTGTCATCAGGGTCGGGCAGCGTATGGGTCGCGCGGATCGCCGCCGCCGCGCCGAGAAGGCGCGAGGCCCGATCGGCCTCACCAAGCGCCACCGCCGCCGCCGCAAGTCCGCTGAGTGAGGCCGCCATCCCGAGCCAGTCATCAACGACGTGGTAGCCCACGAGTGCGGCCCGGTAGTGGTCACGAGCGGCCGTATGGTCGCCACCCACGCGCGACAGATCTCCGAGATTCTCGTAGGCGATGGCGGCGCCCAGCCTGTCGCCCGTCTCCTCGGCCAGGAGGCGGCTCTCTTCGAAGCAAGTGGCGGCATGCGCGACATCGCCATCGCGACGAGCCACCTCACCGAGGTTGGTGAGGGTTCCGGCGACCCCTTGGCGGTCGCCGACGGCCCGATGCCGTGCCAAACTCTCGGTCAGGAGCGCGCGGGCCCGCTCCAGATCACCCTGTCGCAGGGCGATGTCGCCGAGGTTATTGAGCGAACGGGCGATGTACGAGTCGGTCTTCAGTTCCCGGAAGAGCGCCAGGCTGGCGGTGTAGAACTCGGTGGCGCGGGTCAGATCCCCTTCCAGGTGAGCGACCCGGCCAAGGTCGGTCAGCGCCATCCCGATCCCGGGCCGGTCACCGACTTCCCGGGCCATCGCCAGATTCTCCTCCAGCAGCTCACGCGCCCGCTCGTAGTCGCCCCGGTTCAGGGCAATCACGCCAAGGTTGTTGAGCGACCAGGCGATACCGCGCACATCGTTGAGATCCCGACAGATATCCAGGCTCTCAGCGTGGAGGGCGGCGGCGCGCTCCCAGTCGCCCTGCCCTTCAGCCAGCACGCCAGCCCCGTTCAGGACGGTGGCGCGCGCCACCGTCGCGCTCGCACCCGCGATCGCCAGAATGGAGTCGAGTTGTGTCCGGCCCTCGGTCAGATGACCACGAAGCCACCAGAAGCGCCAGAGCGCCGCCCCGAAGCGGAGACTGCGCTCGCCATCACCCTCATCGCGAACCCAGCCGAGCGCCGCCCGCAGGTTGTCGTGATCCCGTTCCAAACGGTCGAACCACTCGGCCTGGCGCGGCCCTTCCAGAAACGGCTCCGCCGCCTCGGCCACCACCAGGAAGTAATCGGCATGGCGGTCGCGGACGGTCGCGGCCTCCTCCGTCGCCAGGCACTCCAGACCGAACGCCCGGATCGTCTCCAGCATCGTCAGGCGGGTCTCGCCATCGTCGGGGAGGTCGGCCGCCCGAATCAGGCTCTGCTCCAGCAGAGAACCCGCGACATCGAGCAGGTCCGACTCTCCGACTATGCTCGAGCCGTCGGCCGCCACCGCCTCGGCAGCCTCAAGGGAGAAGCCACCCGCGAAGACCGCCAGCCGCGCGAAGGCGACCTGCTCGTCGGGGCTCAGAAGATCGTGGCTCCAGGCAATCGCGGCGCGCATCGTCCGCTGGCGATCCGGGAGATCCCGGTGTCCACCGGCAAGCAGATCGAGCCGTTTGCCGAGGCGCGTGGCCATCGCCCGTGGCTGCAGCAACCCAATGCGGGCGGCGGCGAGCTCGATCGCCAGCGGCAGACCATCAAGCCGGGCACAGATCTCGACCACCGCCGCGGCGTTCTCGTTCGTCAGCTCAAAGTCGGGCCGGACTGCCCGCGCCCGCTCGACGAAGAGGCGCACCGCATCGAACGCGAGCAGCCCCTCCGGCGCTGGAAGCCGACCTGAGTCGGGCACCGCCAGAGGTGGCACCGGCAGCTCTTGCTCGGCGCGGAGATGAAGCCTGATCCTGGTCGTGACGATGACCTTCAACCGGGGGCAGGATGCCAGCAGGTCGGCAACGACCGGCGCCGCGGCGACGATCTGCTCGAAGTTATCGAGCACCAGCAGGCAGCGTCGCGACCGCAGCTCGTCGTACAGCGTCTCCCGCAACGGCTGCCCGCTCTCCTCCCGCACGCCAACAGCCGCCGCCACCGCCGGCAGGACGAGATCGGGGCCGACGACGGCGGCGAGCGAGACGAACGCCACCTGATCCATCTCGTCCTTGAGGTTGGCCGCGAGATGGAGTGAGAGCCGGGTTTTCCCGGCACCGCCGGGGCCGGTCAGGGTCACCAGTCGGCCGTCCGGCTCCCGAAGCAGCCGGATCGCCGCCTCGATCTCGCCTTCCCGTCCAATCAGCGCCGTCGGTGGAATGGGCAGATGGTGGAGCCGGCCCTCGGGGGTGCGCGGTGGTGGGAAGGACGACGGCAGATCGGGCACGACGAGCTGAAAGAGCCGTTCCGGATCGCTCAGGTCCTTCAGGCGGTGCTCGCCGAGGTCGTCGAGCGATCCTCCCGGCGGCAGGCGATCGCGTACCAACTGTTCGGTGGCGCGGGACAGGAGAATCTGGCCACCATACCCGGCGGCGAGGAGCCGGGCGACGCGATTGAGCGGAGGGCCGAAGTAATCGGCGTCCCGCTCCTCGGGAACGCCGGTGTGCAGCGCCATCCGCACCCGCAGTGGTCCCGAGCCGGGCCATGGCTCGGTGGCCAGGGCCCGCTGACCATCGAGCGCGGCACCAAGGGACTCTACCGCATCGGGAAAGACCGCGCAGACGGCATCGCCAACCGTTTTGAATACAGCGCCGTGATGGGCATCGATGGCGGCGCGGAGCAGCACATCATGGCGAGCCAGAGCCGCCGCCATCGCCGCCGGCTCGTGCTCCCAGCGCCGGGTACTGCCCTCGATATCGGTGAAGAGGAAGGTGACCGCTCGGGACGGTCGATCGGACATAGATGACTCCCGGGTGCGCGCCGGGCTTATCTCATGAAACCAGCGCACCCCCCTATCATCGCATAGACCATGGGTCGAAACGGCCTGAGAGCTCTCTGCTACGATAGTTGGGCATGCGTTGTCCCTGTTGGCCCTGGACTCGTGCGTCCCTCTGCGTGCCGAGGCTGTCGCGATGCAGCGATTCCGCTTTCTTCACCATCTGATTGTGGCGCTTGTCCTGGTCGGATCGACGACCGGCGCGGTCGCGGCCATGCAGACGGCGCCCGTCGTGATTGGCGATGGCTCGGCGGGCGAGGTCGCCTTCGGGGTGGTCGCGGTCGCCGGCGACCGCGCTGGCGCGGTGAGCGCCCGGGGCTACCTGACTGAGGTGGCGGGGGTTGACCGGGCGACGCTGTTTACCGACCCAGACGTGCCATCACCGGTGACCGCCCGGTTGACCTTCGTCCTTGACGTTGGCACGGCCACCTCGACACCGACCGGGGATACCACCATTCAAAATGGCTCCGGGACGCTGACGATCTATCTGCGTGAGAATGGAGGCGCCGACCCCGAGAAACCGGCCTCATTTACCGCGGGGACGCCGGTCGCCGGCGCGGAGGTCGTACTCCAGAACGTCATCCAGATGATCCCGCCGGACCTCACCGTCGTGGCGGCTGAAGGCACGGTCACGCAGATGGCCGCGGCGCCGTTCGCGCTCGATGGGGAGACCTATCAGCTCGGGCACCCCGGTCTCCGGCTGCACCTGACCATGACCGGGAGTGGCACGGGCGAGACGGACACGACCGTCGTCGATCTCGCCGGGAACGCCACAATCGTCGACGAGGGTTCCTCAGGCAGCGCCAGGACTCCAGCGGCGCCAACCCCGGCGGCAGGCGAGAACTGTCCCGCCATCGCAACGTGGCTGGCAACATCCCAGGCGCGGCTCGATCTGGCATCGGCCCTCGTTGCCGCGGCTCCCGCAACCCTAGATGCGTCCGCCGACGCTGCCTCGATCGAGGCGACCGTCACCGAGGTCACCGGTCTGACCCAGGGGCAGCGCTCGACCGAGATACCACCTGGGGCTGAGGCGGCGAACCGGCTCCTGGTGACGGCCCTCAGCACGTTCGGCCGCGGCCTCACCCTGCTGGCCGGTGCGATCGAGCAATCGGACAGCACCCGTTTCGATCAGGGGCGTCAGGCACTTGGCGACGGGTCGGCTCTGGCGATTCGGGCGACGACCGCCCTCGCACCCATCGCGTCATCATGCGGGATCGACCTCGGCAGCTGAGAACGACCTGACCGTCACGACGGAGGAGGCACACGATGCACCCATGCCATCATCGGCGAGCGAGCAATGTTGGGACCGGCCGTCGGGGTAGGTGTCAGGCGCTCTTGGTCGTCCTCGGCAGCCTGTTGATGGCGTTGTCGATCGGCGCCCGGCCAGCCTGGGCGGCAGCCCCACCCGATGCCGGCTCCGATTACTCACCGGCAGTCGAAGGAACGCAGATCGTGGCCCAGGGCGTGTTCGAAGTGACCGGCGAGGAACTGGTCTGGCGAACCGTCCGCGATCGGGCCGCTCCTGATGCTGAGGCGTCGTTCGAGCAGCGGCGCGCGGGCTTCGTCCTGGCGATGACCGGTCCGCTCCTCCTAACCGACGAGGGGAGTGGCCAGCAGGTCCGGCTAGGCCCTGGCGAGGCGGCAATGGTGCCCGCCGGCACCAACCAGCGCAGGGGCAGCCTGAGCGAGCGGGCGACGTCGTACCTGGCTATAGAGCTCGTCCCGGCGGCCGAGGCCAACGACGCAGGCGATGCGACCGTGCTGCAATCCGGCCAGCCGTTCGTTCTCGATCCCGGTGGGTACGATGTCGATCTGATCCGCGGCGTTCTGACCGGCACGACCGCGACCTTGCCCGATACCGGCCATCCGAACGTGGTCCTGATCACCGACGGCACGGCCAGCGTCGGCGCGCCCGGGGCCGACCCGGCGACACTCCTCGCCGGGGAAGCGGCGGTCTTTGCCGGGGTGCTCGACATCTCGCCGGCCACGGCCAACGCCTCAACGACCTTCGCGGGCGCGTTTATCGGGCCAACGGTCAGCGCCTCAACCGGGACGGTGCGCGACGGCACGCCGCGCAGTGGCACTCCGGCAGCCGCGACCGGTACCGTGTCGGTCCTTGTCCTTTCCTGCCCGGACGGGATGACCGCCCAGAACATCGACCCAACGGCCTGTGCACCGTCCGAGGGCGACTTCGATATCACCCTTTCCGGCGACGCGCTCCCCGCCCCGTTGACGCTGGCCGACGCATCCGTGGTTGACAACACGCTGGTCTGGGAAGGGTTGCCCTTCGGCGATTACCTGCTGGCCGAAGCGGTTCTGCCGGACGGCTACGCGACCTATGTCGTCGGGTCGGCGACGGGCGTCGACGGCTCCCCGGAAACCGGCTATCAAATCACCGTCGCCGCCGATACCCCGACCGTCGAGCTCGTGATCGCCAACTTGACGGGCAGCTAACGACAGCTCGCCAGTCAACCGCACTCAGCTACGGGCACGGCGCTCTGCCGTGCCCGTCGTCGTTCCCGCCGAGGCAGCGTCCTGAGGCGACTGCGTGGGCGCTGCTCTGCCCGCGCCCCTGACGGATGCCGTCACCCCTCCAACCGCGGGATGCCGCCTCGACGCCATCCAGACACGCTCCCCCACGCCCACCTGTGCCCGAGTTGACACATTGCGCGTGCCCCGGCTGACCGCCAGAACCGCGGGCAGGCGCTGTAATGAGAGCAGAGCCGACACCCTTGTCGCTCACCGTTATCACCGAGAAGGAGTTTTCATCATGACCAGCCTCGACCGTCGCCCCGAGCACCGCGCCGTCCTGACCCGTTCGTCGATCGTTCTCAGGAGTTCCACCATGACTCGCAAGCTCACGACTTCCCTGCGCATCCTCCCCGTCGCGTTGCTCCTGGCCGGCGTCGGCGCCTCGGCGATGCCGGCTGGCGCCACTGGCTATCACTGCCCACCCGCGGGCGATGCCCAC
>JAABUN010001011.1_pt1 | contig 67001 bp, 69 predicted proteins | sample 5559311 | NCBI WGS metagenome assembly JAABUN01 (sample SAMN10711877, study PRJNA513370) | rock metagenome | isolation source: Antarctica rocks | place: Antarctica: Victoria Land, Siegfried Peak sud | reverse complement strand
TCACGGTTGTGGCGCCACCGCGACCGCTGCCGGTCGGGACCATCGTGGTGCGGGGCATCGGCGTCGGGGTGAGGTTCGGGCTTGTGCGACCGGAGCCGGTGTAGTTGATGCCGCCAGCCGCCATCGTCTTGAAGGTGAGTTGGCCCATACCGATCTTCTTGGACCCGCCACCCCCGCCCCCGCCCGATGCCCGGGCCGGTGCCGCTGGTTTGGCCCAGTAGGTCTTGGCCTTTGCGGGTGAGATCCAGCTACCGTCCTCGGCCTGTACGGCTCCTGGCTTGCCCCTGTCCGGGGAACTCATGCTGTTGGCTTCGAACCCATCATCGAGGTAACCCGGGTCACCGGCCACCAGCTGCCGCACCACCCCGCCAGCGGCCATCGGGACGACCGCAGCGTTGAACCATGAAGCCGTCTCGGCGAGGATCGCCATCGACCGGGCAGCGTCACCTCGGAACGGAATGTACGCCTCCTTCACCGTCTCGGGTTCAGCGAAGCGGATCAGATCGCCTCGGTAGACCCCGGCGGTGGTGATGTTGTTGACGCCGCCCGACGCATAGGAGTCGATGCCGCCCCAGCGGTTTGGCCTGGCTGCTCCGCCGCCGTAGAACTTGCCGAGGTTCGCCCAGTCGCCCACTCTCTGCACTGACGCCGCGACGCTAATGGTGGCGTCCCGGTTCCGGGCTGCATAGTCAATCGCCGAGACAGCTTTGCTCGTGTTCGCATCCACGTTGATTGTCGACGACCGGTCCTTGGCCGCCCCATCCAGTTCCCCGGGCGCGCTGCCCAGGTTGGCGTCCGCCAACAGCTCGGCGATCCGTTTGCGGCCGGCCACGGTGTTCAGGTCGACGTCGGCGCCACCGGCGATGGCGTTGGCGATGATGTCCGCCACCCGCTTCTTGTCGGTCACGTTCTGGAGGCCGTACTGAGCCTGTCCGGTGATCGCGTTGGCCACGATGTCCGCGATGCGCTGACGGCCGGCCGTCGTGTTCAAGTCGGCGTCCGCGTTGCCGGTGATCGCCATCCCAACCAACATGGCGATGCGCTCACGCGCCGCAGCACTGAGCCGGGCCTCGGCGCTTTCGATGCCGAACGCCTCAGCGATGATCCGGGCGATGCGCTGCCGGCCGGCAACGGTGTCCAGGTTGATGCTGGCGTCAGCCGCCAAAGCGTAGGCGATGATCTGCGCTACACGCTGCTTGTCGGTGACGGCCTGCAGCCCGTATTCGGCGTTGCCGGTGAACACCTCGGCGGTGAACGTGGCGATCCGGTTGCGGGTGACGTTGTCGATCTCGGCGTTGGCCGTGTCGACACCGAAGGTTTGAGCGACGATCAGGGCGATGCGCTCCTGACCCTCCACGGTACGCAAGTCGATGGTGGCGTCGTTGGTCAGAGCATCGAGAATGACCTGAGTGACCCATCGCTTGTCGGTGACGTTTCTCAGTCCATATTCGGCCTTGCCGGTGATGGCGTTGGCGACAACAGTGGCGATCCGGGTCCGGGCGGCCAGGTTGTTGAGGTCGGAATCGGCGCTGGCCATCACGGCGTTCGCAACGACCTTCATCACCAGTTCGTTGGGGAACACGTTCTGGAACTCGGCTGCTGCCGCGTCGGCCCCGTTGAGCTGTACGAAGGTGTTGATCTGCTCGGGGGTGAGCCCGATCTTCTGCAGGTAGCCCTCCAGTTCTGCGGTCGGGATGCCGAAGGACTCACCGAGCCGGATCACCTCGGCACGGGTGGCCATCAGGGCGTCGGTGGCCCCCTTCGAGTTGCCAGCGGCGGCCATGGACTCAGCGACCGCATAGCCGTTGTCGACGAGCCCGGAGAACGCTGCGTCGGTGGCCAGCCCCGAAGCGGTGAGCAGGTCGAAGGCTTCGGCGCCGCCAGCGGCGAAGGCCGCAGGGTCAGTACCGACCAGCTCGTAGAGGGCAGCACTGGTGTCGCGGATGGACTGCTGCCATTCCCGCTGAGCATCGGCGAGGTTCTTCGGGATGCCGAGGGCCGCGTCCATGGCGTCCTTGAAGGCTTCCATGCGGTCGGTGGCGTTGGCTGTCTCGTCGGCCAGGATGGCAACGGCCTCGGTGAGGGTTTGGGTCGCCGGGGTCCCGGTGGCGGCCGCGTCGGATGCCGCCTTGACCTTTGCAGCGACGTAGTCGAGGTCGCCGAGGCGGTCTTCGGGGATCTTGAGCTTCTGGATCCACCGCTCGACGACGTCACCGGACAGCCCGGTCGCGGAGGAGGCGGCCTCGACGGCGTCGCCCAGCGTGTCGTAGCGGTCACGCAAGGCATCAAGCGCTGCCTGGCCCTGTTCGGCACCCTCCTTCGTTTCCAGGAAGGTGTTGGCGACCATGGGGTTCAGCACTTCGTGGGTGGCGATGAGGCTGTCGAGCGTGTTGTTCATGCCGCCCCATTTGTCGTTCAGCGCGCCCACTTGCGGAGCAGCATTGCCGATGGCGGTCGACAGGCTTTCCAGGTCGTTGTAGCGGACCCCGTCGGACAGCGAATCGGCGAACTCCTTGCCCTTCTTCTTGGCGTTGTTGAAGGCCGTCGCGATGCCGGCGAGAACCACGGCCATCCCTGCGATGCCGGCCGCCGGGGTGAGGAACGCTGACGCCAGACCGCTGGCCCCTTGTTTGATCATCCCGAACCCGGTGGATGCCGAGCTGGTCATGGTGGCGAGACCGGTGCCGATGAGCTTGAGCTGGCTGAGAACCGTCGACCCGAACTGGACCGCTGATGTAGCGACCATGGCGTCGCGGGCGTACAGGAACTTGAGCGCCAAGGTCTCCGCCGCCGACGACAGCGCCGAGAACCCCTTCACCGCAGCCAGTCCGACCAGCGCCAATGTCAGGGCCCGCACCAGGCCCTCGTTTTCGGCGAGGAACCCGGTCAGCGACGACAGCCCCGAGGCGAGGACCGACAAGCCGACGATCCCGGCCGCCGCAGCGAGCTTGGCCATGTCGGCGGCCAGCGGACCCACGAAGCCACCGACCTCACCGAGGATGTTGGCCAGGTCCCCGCCGATGTCAACGACGTTGCGCCACGCCGGCTCCAGGTTGCGGGCCGCGTCGAGGACCGGATCAAGGAAGGTGCCGGCCAGGTCACCCGACGAGATGGCGTTGACGAAGGTCGTGGCCCCGTCTGCGGCGTCGCGCAGAAACGGGGTCAAGTTGGAGCCGACCTTGATCATCAGGGTCTCGACCGACCCACTCAGCTGCTCCAAGGAGCCCTTCAGGTTGTTCATTCGCTCGGCGGCCACCTCGGCCGCGGTCACCTTGCCGACTTCGGTGTTGAGCTTGTTGAACCCGTCGGCTCCCAGCTCGGCCACCACTGCGGCGCCCCGGATGGCGTCGGAGCCGAACAGGGTGTTGAGCGTGGCGAGCTTCTGCTGGTTCGACTGGCCCTCGAGCGCCGTGGCCAGCACACCGGAGACCTCGGCCATGGACTTGGCGTTGCCGGCGGCGTCGAAGAACTTGTTGGAGCCGTCAGCGGTGATGATCCCGAGGTCGGCCATCAGCCCGGTGGCCTTCTCCGTGCTGGGCTCCAGACGCATAAACATCGTCTTTAGAGACGTACCGGCATCGGAACCTTTGATGCCGGCGTTACCCATCGCGGTGATGGCCAGAGCGGTGTCATCGAAACTGAACCCGACCAGGTTGGCGACGGCTCCGACCTGCGACATCGACATACCGAAGTCGGATACGTCGATGGACGAGGCGTTGGCGGCTCCGGCGATCTTGTCCGCTATGCCAGGCAGATCCGAGGCGGACAGGTTGAACTGGTTCATGGCGTTCGCGGCGATCGCCGCCGCCTCAGGCAGGGCGATGCCGCCAGCCGCAGCAAGGGCCACCGTGGCGTCGGCGGCCCCGTTCATGATCCCCTCGACGGGCACGCCGGCCTTGGCCAGTTCCTCCATGGCCGACGCCGCCTCAGAGGCGGAGAACGACGTGTCGGCACCAAGCTGCAGCGCCTTCTCGCGCAGCATGTCCATCTCGCTGGCGGTCGCACCGGAGACGGCACCTATGGCCGACATGCCGGACTCGAACTTCGACGCCGCAGAGATCGAGGCGCCGAGGAACGCACCGACGGCCAGCACCATCCCGGCGGCGCCGACCTTCACGATCTTGTTCAGCGACAGCCAGCTCGAGCCGGCCTTCTTCGTGCTCGAGTCGACCTCGGAACCCATCTTGCGGGTCGCCGCCGACGCAGTGCCGAGGGGTCCGAGGTAGCCGGATGTGTCCGCCTTGAGGGCCACGGAGATCGTGCGCCATGCCCCGCCCATTAGGTCGCTCCGGGGGCGGTCACTCGGGCACGGTGTCGGCCGCTCGCGCCTCTAGTTCGGATGCAGTCAGACGCCGGAACGCGAGGTTCAGACCGGCGATCGGTATGATCCCATCCTTCTGCTCTTCCTGGGCTTCGCGTTCGTAGCGCTCTTTCTCGGCGCACGACGGGCACGAGATCTCGACCATCGTGAACGGAGGTTCCTGCAGGATCATGCCGTCCTCGTCGAGCCAGTCGGAGCGTTGCTGACCGCATCCGTCGCAACGGTCGTCCTCCCGGGCCTGCCAGGCCATGGCTGCTGCCCGGCTGTACCCGTCCCAGCTGTCGCCGATACCCAGCCACACGCTGTAGGCGATACCGAGGGGACCGCAGTACCGCATCGCTGCGGCGAACGCCGGATCCTCGGTCAGTCGTTTCCCAGATCACCGACACCCGAGTCGCGTTGGTCGAGTCCGAGCGCCGTCATGAACAGGGTGCCTTTGTCGCCGAGCGGCAGCCCGGTGGAACGCCAGATGGCGGTGGCCTGGCCGATGTCGATGCTCTCCACATCGGCGACATCATCATCGGAGTGAACGATGCGGGTCACGCAGGCAGAGAGCATCGCCGGCGGGAACGTGTCGTCGTTCCAACTGTTGCCCGGGGCGCCGTTGTTGGCTTTGCGAGCCGTGGCTTTCTGCTCTTTCGTGGCGGGGTGCGCACGCATGATCTCCTCGACGACGTGCGGCCCGATGCCCTGCATGTGAAAGGTGATCGTCGCCAGGTCACCCTTGAGAGCGTCGTAAGCGGCACGCGTGTCCTCGACCTCACCGGCCGCCTCAGCCTTCGCCTCCGGGGTTCTGGCTGCCTGCTCACGGGTTTCCGCCCGGGCGACAGCGAGACGGGCCTTGGTGAGCTTGGGGGCGTCGTCAGGGTTGGCGGCGAGGATGACGGTATCAGTGGCCGGCTTACGGTCCACGAGGGCAGCGAAGGCGTCCATGCGGGGTGGTTCTCCTTGGGATGATGGAGGGATGGTGGGCGGATGGTCAACAGCGGGGCCGGGCGACCATCCCAGACACCCGGCCCCGCTGAACGTGACTCAGGCGGCGACGGTGGCGACCAGTTCCGGCACGTCACGGAAGGCCAAAGAAACCATCGTCTTGGCCGGTTCGTTCACTGCCCGGTTCGCCGGGGACTTGGAGATGATCGTCACCGGCCAAACCTCGACCTTCTTGGCGGCCACGGCCAGTCCGTTACGGCTGATGACCACGAACCCGATGGCGTCGAGCGAGAAGAGGGCGAGGATCACTTCTTCAGCGGAGCCCGCCGTGGTGTTCTCGAAGAGCGTGATCGACATGTCATCGATCTCGTACATGCCCGACACGACGATCGGGTACTTCGTATCGATGTCAGCAGCGTCCTCGGTGCTGGCGGAAACCCGGAACCCCTCGACGCCACCACGGGGGATCGCCGGGGAAAGCAGCTTCCCGGAAGTGGTGAGCTCAGCGACGGTCGGCGCGGCCTTGTTGGTGATGGTCGGCGCCCAGTAGTACTTCTCGTTGGGGATTAGGTTGCTGCGTGGCATCAGTTACTCCGGGTCGATGGGGCCGGCACCGCGGTGCCGCTGGTGGTGGGGGCGGGCATCACTTGGCGCGCTTGGCCTCGGTGGGCGGGGACGGTTCCGACAGGGATGGGCTGGGGGCGTCGCCGGGGGCCGGCCGGTCGAGGGTGAACCCCTTTGGCTTCGAGTCCGCTGTGACCACAACCCGTTCGTCGGACGCCACGCGGGCCTCGTAGGCGGCGTTCTGGGAGTCGACGGTCGCCTTTGCGGCCTTGTCGACGTCGGACTGCGAGGCGAGCTTCCAACCAGTCGAGGCCATCGCCTGGGCCTGGTCGAGCGAGGTCGCCTCATAGACGCTCCCCTCGGACTCGGAGTGGGTGAGGTAGATCGACTCAGGCACGGCAGCGGCTCCGGGGACAGAGGGTGGCGGTCACGGGCGCCACTGTCCGTCTGATCCGTGCAGCCATCACGGATGCAGGGGCGAACTCAGACCGGGACGATCCAGAGATCGAAGTCGTCGACGACGTTGACGATCGGACCGGAGTGGTCGGTGCCACCGTGCGCGAGGTGTTCACGGGCCGCAACAGTCCACGTCGTGCCACTGATCAGCGTGCCGCGATCGAGGACGGCGGCTTTCATCTGGTGGGCGAGCCGCTGCGCTTGTTCGCGTGCACCGTCGATGGTGGCCGGGGCTGTGGAGTCGGCGCCGATGCACCGGATCCGGCACCGCCAGGCAAGATCGGACTCCGGGTCGTCGAGGTCACCGTCGCTCGTCGTCGGGCCCGGCGGATACTCCAGCACGGCGTACGGGGCGGGCGTGCCGACCGGGGCGACGAGGTCGTGCACGGTGCGACCGGTGGCCCGGAGGCGGGCGAGGACGCCGGCTGCGACTTCGTGAGCGGGGATCATGGGCCCGGCCAGGCCGCGGCCTCGACGGCATCTCGGAACTGGGGTTCGATCTCGTCGAGGGCAGGGCTGAAGTGAGGGAAGGCGGGCTGGTTGTAGTTGCGGCCGAGGGCGTCGCTGCCGTTGAACCCCAGCTCGAGGCGTCTGGCCTGAGGTGCAGAACTCCCCACGCCGCCCTCGCTCTCCGCTACCCGCCTAACGGTGCGCCGGTTGATGGAGCGCCGGTAGTTGCCGGTCGGGGCGTTCGGTCCCGGGCGACCGGAGGCGTTGCGCTGCACAGCGTTCTGGAGTCGGGCGGTGTAGACGACCACGACACCGTGGATGGCCAAGGAGGTCTTGGCGGAGACGCCGAGCAGATCAGCGGCCACTTGGTTCGGGGTGCTCATCGGGGCACCCCCTCAGCGTCGGTGCGTTCCAGACAAAGCAGGCGGCGCAGCACGGATGTGGAACGAGTCGTGGCGTCTCGGACGACGAGGACGCGGTCGAGCAGCGTCGGGTCCGCCTCGGGGCCGACGGCGGTGATGGTGACGGCGTCGCCGGCGATGATCATCGGTGCATCGGCGGGCATGCGCACCACGTGGGAGTCGAGGCGTCCGTCGATGCTGCCGGTCATGGTGGCGTTGTCACCCTCGCCGGCCGGTGACGCTGAGCACGGACCGGACCAGACGGGTAGGTCGGCCTGACTGCCGATGGCGAGGGTCACGGGGTCGACGGTGCGGGGAGCGCTGCGGTCCACACGGGTGATGGAGCACGTGCTGGTGAGTGTGCTGCGGGCGGTGCGGCGTGCCTGCTCGACGCCGGGGATCACGACCACTCCTTTGCCATGTCGAGCAGCACGGCGAGGTAGTTGGCGGCCATGGTCTCGCACTCCATCGGGCCGGCCATCACCGCCCGTTCGAGCTCATCGGGATCGACGCCGACAAGGAACTCCGGCGGGCTTGGATGCTCGCCTTCGACCACGACACTGCCCATGCCTTCGAGCAAGCCCGGGCGGTGGCCAGAGACGGTAAGCGTGGTCGGCTGGCCGTAGCCCATCTCGACGGTGACGCCGCCGATGCGGTCGGCCACGTCGACGCCGCCGATCTCCACGACCGGCGGCGTGGCGTTCAGGTCGATGCGGAACGGGACCTGCTGGCCGGGCGTGTCCATCAGTGCACCGTTGGGCGGTGCCGGCTATGAGGTCAGGATGCAGAGAGAGAGTCGTACAGGTCCACGAGGTCGAGGGCTTCGCCGGACGGAACGAACCTGACGCCGTTGTCACCGGGGAAGGGATCACGGTGGTCGAACGCCTCGAAGTAGATGGCGTCAGGGATGCCATCGGGGAACGCTTCGCACGTCGGGTGCGAATCAGCGTCCCGAAGGCGAGAGCACGCATCGCAGAGCGGTTCTATTGGAGTGGTCACGTCACGGTGCCTTTCCATCGCTCAGTGTAGTCCAGCAGCACATCGAATAGGGCCCGAGCGAACGGGCGAGGCGAGGGCGATGAGGTCGCCTCGCTAACCGCTTCGGCCATCAACTCCTTGTCGTTCTTCGCGGAGTACCGGCTCAGCAGGGTTCGCACCGTGACCCCGTCCTCAGCGGTGAAGTCGGCCAAGACATCGCTGATCGCGCGCCTGTATGCCTCGCCGCCGTTCTTGGTAGCCAGGAAGTCCATGTGGTGACCGAACTCATGTCGGACCACGGACCCCATGCCATCGGTCCCTTGGGGGAACCATCCTCGGGCAACAGCCCTCTCCCATGTCGACGAGATGGCCTCTCGACTCTTGAACGACTGGCTGAGCCGTATCCATCCACGCGCCTGCTGGGCATCCCCCATCACGCCCTTGCGCATCCTCGGCGCCGTTCGCCCCTCCGAGCCTTTGAGCCATCCGCTGACGTGGCTGGAAGAGCCAACAACTCGCACGCTTTCCCCGGACCGAGGGAACCTGGTGAGCATGTCGTCGAGTGCCTTGGCGGCATCGTTTGCGACCCCACCGTTCATGCCCGAGAATCCGATGGATCTCGGGCCGATCGCGTCGGTTCCGTGGCGGGCGATCAGCTGATCGGTGGCCCCCTTGGGCGTCGTCTGGTCCTTCCATGGCGTCGGCCCCGCGGTCGGTGCCTGGCGCTGCTGTCTCGGCGTCCGCGGCTCCCGTGCTGGCCGTGCTGGCACCTTCTCTGGCTCCGGTGGCCGAGCGTCGCCGATCATCCGATCCTTGGCCGCTTTCGACGCCGGCCCATCGACGGCAGGGGATATGGCTCTCCTGCACCGGGGATGACTCAGGTACACCACCTCGTCGAGCGGGACGATCAACCCGTTCGCCTCCGGTCCGACGTTGTGCCCGGGCCCGACCCCGCAACCGGCACCGTCGAGGTACTCCACGTACTCGATGCCGTCGACCCGGCACTGCGTGACGCTGCCCCGGTTGTACGCCTCGGCCGTGGTGGTGCGGATCACCGAGTCGGCGTAGTCCCGGATCGTGTGGCGGGCGCCGTTCGAGTACTCGACGGAGAACAGGCCCTGCGACGCCGCCTCCTTCGCCAGGTCACGGCCGGCCTGGGTCGCCGTCTTGTTCTCGAGCAGCGCCGACCGGGTGGCGTCGCCGACCTGCTGCTGTAGCGCCTTGCGGGTGTCGCTGCGGACGTCCCGGAGCCTGGTGGCGATGTCGACCCACGTGCGCTGGGCGATCTGCTCCACGGCGTCGTAGTGCGGTGTCGTCCATTGAAACGCCGAGCCGATGATGTCCGCCGCAGCAGTAGCCCCAGCGCCGTGAAGTTCGGGCAGAGTGGCGGCGATCCAGTCCCGTGACGCATTGACGAGCCCGTCGACGACGACTTCGTTGGTCTTGATGAGTTCGCGCAACCGGGCGGTCTGGCGGGCACGGCGCGGGTCGAGCACGGCGGCCTCGTACTGGGCGACGAGACGCTCGTGGGCGGCCTCGTAGACGCGGATCAGCTTCTCGGCAGCTAGGTCGTTGCCCTTCGGCTGGGGCAAGCCTCGGCCCTCAGCGGGCGACGGTGCGACCGTAGAGCGTCGTCGAGGTCATCGTGGCCGGCGGCGACGCCTCACCGTCGACGAGACCCTCCAAGCGGGCGATCGACGCCGTCAGCGCCTTCACGTTCTCGACGCTGGCCGCTGTCTGGCTGTAGTCGCCGGCCACGGCGAAGGAACGGTCGCCGTACAGGTCGGCCCGGCGGCGGCGCAGGATCACGAGCGCTGCACGCTCGACCGGCTGAGTGATAGCGGCGAAACGGTCGAGAGTCTCCAGGACGGTCGCGTCGTCGGGTTCGGAACCGACCCAGTCCCGGACGTCGTCGATGGCGGTCATTCCGTGATGGCCTCTTCGAGCGCGGTGCGCAGGTTCTCGACGCCGAGACGACCGTCGACGTCGAGGTCGTGCGCGTCACGGAAGGCGAGCAGGGCGGCCTTGTCGTCGGGCAGGGCGGCGAGTGCGGCGGTGAGGCCTCGTTCGACCGACGGGGCCGGAGACGGCGAATCCGGGGGCGATGCGGGGACGCTGGGCGCCGCCTTGGCCTGCTTCGGTGCCTTGTCCCAGCAGGCCGGGTTCGTCACCTGCTCAGCGACGTCGACTGGCACGTCGCTGGCGTTGCCGTGGGCGGGCCCGTACCACTGGCCGTCGATCCACACGTTGGCGATCAGCTTGGCCACGACGGCTCCTTCGCTGCTGGATTGCTGCTGGTTGCGGGGGCAGGACTTGAACCTGCGACCTTCTGGTTATGAGCCAGACGAGCTACCACTGCTCCACCCCGCTCGGATGGTGAAGCCACCCGGACCCCCCTGGAAAAGGTCCGGGCAGCCTCAGACTCAGACGGTCGCGACGACCAGCGAGGCCGGCTCGGCGAGCACCGGGATCCCCACGGCGTCCACCTTGGTGAACACCTTGCCGGGGTTGCCCTCTCGGACCACGGTGGCGACCAGGCCAGGCGCCTCCTGCGCCACAATGGCGCCGGTCGAGACCAGCTCCAAGGCCTCGAAGGTGGTGCCCCACTTCGTCTCGCCGATGTACCCGGTGGGGTACATGACGATCTTGGCCGGGTTGAACGCCTCGACAGCCGTGTAAGCGCCTGTGACCGGATCAGCCACCTGGATGGTGGACCGGCGCACAGGGATGATGCTGGGCAGCCCGGCAGCGCTGAGCGCCTGGTTGGCCTGATCCAACGTCAGCTGGGTGGGGGCATTGCTGCCCGCGTAGACCCCTCGGAGCGCTTCGGACCGGATGATCTTGGGCAGCGCGTTGCGGCCGACCAGCATGGAGTCGATCGGGATCTCGGCCAGGGCGGCCCAGTTCGACAGTTCGCTGACGACATCGGTCGACGCGGTCCATGCCGCAGCCGGGGTCACGAAGTTGGCGGCCGGGACACCGAAGTCGGCTTCGAGGTTGAGGCGACCCTCACCGGCAAGCGTGAACTTGCCGGTGGTGAGCACCTGCGCTCGGGCCAGCTCCATCCGGTTCCGGATGGCCTTGAACCCGCGGGCGGCCTTGTTCACCACCGCAGCGAACAGGGCGTCGTTGATGTTGGCGCCACGGAGCTGCTGCTCCAGGAGCCGCCGGTACTCGCCGACGAGGTAGCCCTCACCGAGCGGTGGGATCTCGCCTCGGATGCTGGTGAGCTCGGGGGCGTCGCCGAGCTCGACGGGAGCGTCGAACGAACGGAAGCTGGCAGCCTTGTTGCTGTCCTTCACCTGCTCGACTTCGTAGTCGATGTCGGCGACGGTGACGTCGGGCAGGACGAGGTTGAGCTGCGTGGTGGGCGGCTCGGGTAGTGCGCGGGCGGCGGCGGTGAGCCGGCGCTGGTCGATGAGATCGAAGAGTTCCATGATTGGTCAGCCTCCTCAGACGAACACGATGGACGGGATGTCGGCCTTGGCGGCGGCATCGGGGGCGACTGGGAGCTTGGCGCCGTAGATGGCACCGAGGACGATGACCGCGCATCCGACGTTCCCGGCGGTCTTGCCGCGGGTCGGGATGGAGTCGAAGAGCACGCCGACGCAGGTCTGACGGCCGTCGGTGGCGGTGTTGTCGTAGGTGCCGAGGTTGCCCGAGGCGGTGACCCGGGCGAGCAGGGTGCCGGCGGGGACGGCGTTGTCGGCGATGGAGGCGCCGGCCTTGGCGAGGTCGATGGTTCCACCGACTTCGGTGATGTCGGATGGCTTCACGATGAAGCCCTGGTTTGCACCAGGCCCGTGGGACTTGGTGGTGACGGCGAGGTCCATTGCTGTGTTCTCCTGGGATCAGGCGGCGGTGTTGGGAACGCGGATGCCTGCTGAGCGCAGGGCTTCCTGGCCGAGTTCGGCCATGGACGTGCCCCCGCTGCTGGGCTTGGGAGCCTTCGGCGGGGTGATGCCCGGCGTCAGGGGCTTGGGTGCCCCGTCGTCGGTGGTGAACAGGGCGGGGAGACGTTCGACAAGGGCCGGGACGGTGGTGTCCAAGTTGCCGTCGCCGAGGAGCAGGAGGGCGTCCTTGATCGTCTTCGGGTTCGCACCCGCCACGATCAGGGCGTCCTTCGCTGCGGTATCGGCTTCGAGCTTGGCTGCCCGTGCTTCGGCGGCCTCGGCACGCTTGGCGGCGGCGACCGCTTCGGCGTTGGCCTTCTCGATGCCTTCGAGCTGGGCCAAGTCTTGCTTGGTCTTCTCGTCGGCCAGGTAGGTGTCGATCTCGGTCTGCTTCGCTGCGGCGGCCTTGCGGGCTTCCTCGGCGGTGCGGGCCTGGACGATCCGGTTGATCTCGGCGTGCTGTTCCGCGGTGAACTCCACCTTGGCGGGCGGCTCGGGTTCGATCACTGGCTCGGGCATCGCTGTCTCCTGATTCCTGCCCCATGTCACGGCCATGGGCGTGCCGCCCCGTTTGTCGGCTACGGGCAAACCGCCCGGCCAGGAGGCCGGTCACGTCGGATCGTCCGCCGTGATGTAGTGCTGGCCACGGATGCAGGGCGGGCGCTACTCGTCTCGCTCACGGCCGTCGAGCGAGTGATGGGGTGCGGGTGACTCCTGGATGCCGGGACGTGAACCAACGAACCACAGATCCCGCTTGAAGACCCGCTCGTACACCCGGACCTCCTTGATGACCTCCCGGTCGATGTCGAGCGGCATGATTTCCAGACCCGTCGGAACGTTCGACCAGGTCATCCACAGATCCCACGACGCCACCTCGGGGTGCACCACGCCGCTCAGCACCCACGCCATCGACGGCGAATCCGAATAGGCCACGTACGGCGGCTTCCACGCCCGATCCACAGACATACTGGAGGGAACCAGGCCGCGCCGCTCGATGCTTTTGCGACGGCCACTCGGGGACCAGTGGTACAGCGGAGTGGGGTGGTCGTACAGGTCCCTCACATTCGCACCCATCGGCGAGTCTGCGGCTCTTCGACGCTCACGTCAGCGGCGGCAGGTTGATGGCCGGCGGGGGAGCAGCCTCGGGCACCTCGATGCCCAGGAACTTGGCGGCGGCCAACTCACTCCCCGTGGCGTTGGCGACGTTGAGCGCCGCACCCGTGTCCTCGTTGCGGATCCGTTCGATCTCCGCCGCCGCGTCGTCGACGGGCACGCCGGCTGCGATGAGCATGCGCACCGCGGTCTGCGTGGACATGGCATGCGCGTTGAGCGCTTCGGTGACGAGCTTCACGGTCTCGGCACGGTCCGTTGGCAGGAAGTTGCCCCAGGCGATGCGGGCCTCGATGATCGGGCCCGGTTCGATTGCCCCGTCGACCATGGCCATGCGCTGCGCCATCTTGAGCAGCAGCCGGTACTTCGGTTCACGGATCTGGCGTATGCCCCCGACGAGCTGGGCGAAGGGTGCGTAGCGCAGTAGCAGCGTGATGCCGGCGACCTGGCCGGCCTGGACGCGGCCCATTGCTTCGCTGGGGATGCCGACGTTGCGCAGCAGCCGGTCGATGATCCGTTCGCCGAGGCCGAACAGTTCGGTGATGCTGGCCGACAGGTCGAGGGTGTCCATGCGACCGTTCTCACCGAGGCTGTACCCGCGGCCGGGCAGCACCTGTCCACCGTCGGGGAACTCCCGCTTCCCGGAGAGCGCCACGACCGGGGCGCCCAGGTACTCCGAGGCGCCCATGATGTCGCTGTCGTTGCGGCACAGGTCATCGATCACCTGGGCGACCGACGCGAGCACGGAGTCCCCGTAGTGGCCCTTGCCGGCCGTGCCGGGCGTGTGCAGCACCGGGATGAAGTCGATGCCGAGGTCGCGTCGGGTGATGCCGCCGAGGGCCTTGGAGTCGTCGAGGGCGTCGACCTTCCCGGATTGCACGTCGGCGAGGCGCCACGTGCCGTCGCTGTAGACGCAGGTGCGGTCCGTGGTGGCCGGCTCACCGTCCTCGTCGAGCCACGGCAGGGTGCGAACGATGCGACCCTCCAACACGGTGTCACCGACCTGGAGTACCGGACGGTCAGCGGGCAGGCCGTCGACGCCGAGCCACATCAGGTCGCCGCTGCGCTGGTCGACGGTGGTGTAACGGCCGGACAGGTCCACCAGTTCGAAGCTCATGCGTCGCACATAGGTTTCGGTGACACCGAGCGTGGTGGACTCGTACTCCCACGCGAGGTGCACCGTCTCGGGGTACTGGCCCTGGGCTCCGTCGTCGGGCAACTGCGGGAAGTAGAAGCCGGGCTCGTAGACCTCGATGTTCGGCCACTCGCCTTGACCGGCCGGCCACAGCACCATCACACCGTCACCCAATCCGGCGGCGTCGCCCTCGTTTTCGGCGATGTGGCTGCGCAGTTGGCGCCGGTCGGCCCATGTGTCGAGCTCGGCCTGGCGTTGACGGGCGACCGGCTGGGCGTCGAGCGCCTGTTCCCACGCGGTCACGATCTCTTCGACGTCACGCTCATAGGCGGCGGTACGGGCCGTGTGGATGCGTTGCTCGACGGGTGGTGCACTGTCGCCGGGCGGCTCCGGCGCTTCGGGCAACGGGGGCCCGGCGTTCAGGTCATCGGCGGCCCCGCCCACGGCGATGGTCCATCCGTCGCCGAGCACCGCAGCGACGATGCGGTCGATGATGACCGACGGGTCGCCGTACTCGCGGTACGCCCGACGCTGCTCCTCCGTGGTGCCGTTGCGCAGGAACTCGCGGGCCACGTTGTTGCGGTAGGCGGCGAGCACCAAATAGGCGGCGATTCTGCGGCGCTCAGAGTCGGGGACCCATGTGTGCGCGACGTCGAGGCGGAGGTGTACGCCGGGCTGACCGATGGCTTCGATGTGGCTGAGCGGAGACCACTGGTCGATGGTGATCCCGGTCGGTGCAGCCATCCGGTCACCGTGGAGCGACCCGGCACCAATGGGTCGGATGCATCCAACGGGCGGCTAGCCCATCATCGTCGGCTCCGCCGCTGGGCTGCGTAGTTCCACTCGGCCACCGGTTCGGCCACCGACGATGGCGGATCGTAGAAGGCGAGCACCAGAGCGTCGCCGTCATCGGGGGAGCGGCCCAGGCGCTGGCGGATCTGATCCTTCGCCTCGATCTGGATCTGGCCGCCCTTCGCCTCGAACCAGCGGGCCTCCGTCAGGTCCGCCACGGTGCGGTCATCGACCAACGGAACCCCGGCCTCGTCGCCGCCGAGGAACCAGCCGTGGTCCTTCGACCGGAGCCGTGCCTCCCAGTACATTTCGGCCCGCACGTTGAGGTACTTGCCGGGGTCCTTCGCTTTGCCGCCGAACTCGACGGCCTCGATGCGCACCGGCCATGCGATCTCGGCTGCGACCCGGCGGCGCAGCGACCCGACGACCCCGAACCCGATGCCACCGAAGTCCACCTTGACCGTCGTGGCCTCGCTCAGTCGGATGGCCACCAGCACCTCGTCGACGATGATCTCGCTGTCCTCAGTGTTCGCGGTCCAACGCCGGCCGACCGCCGGGCCCCGACGCTCACGGATCACCGTCAGGTCCGTACCGCCGCCGACGTCGACACCCAACTCGACGGGCACCCGCAACGGACCGACGTGGTCGAGGGCGTCCGTGTGGCGGCACTGGTGCACCCATGACCACGGCACCACGCCGTCGGTGCGATCGGCGGGGAACAGGCCCCGCACCTTCGCCACGTACTGCGGGGAGTCGATGCCGTAGTCGGTGACGAGGTCGTCGATCCACGACTGGTCGAGCAGCGGTGCGCCCTTCGGTTTGGGTTCGTCGGTGAAGTTCGGGGTTTCGAGGCCGTCGATGTGCACGACGTTCCAACCCGAGCCGGGCGAGCACATGCGGCTGAACGCCGAGCCTTCGTAGTCCGGGTTGCCGATGGCCAGGACCCGACAGTCGATGGTGGTCAGCAGGGCGAGGATCGCCACCCAGAGAGCGGCGGGGATGCCGGCGGCCTCATCGACGAGCACCAGCACGTACTGGGCGTGCACGCCCTGGAATCCTTCCTCGTCGTTGTCGGGTGGCTTGCGGCCGTAGCCGACCATCTCAGGGCCGATGAACCATTCGGTCTGGTTCACCTTGCCGGACAGGTTGCCCTTGCGGTGCACCTGGCCGATGTAGCGCCACAGGATCGCTCGCACCTGCGGCCACGACGGCGCGGTCGACACGACGAAGGCGGAGCCGGGCGGGTGGCATTCGATCCACCAGGCGGCGACACGGGCAGCAAGGTGGCTCTTGCCGGCTGCGTGGGACGAGTGCACGGCGGTGCGGCGGTGATCCCGCACCGATTCGAGGATCTCCCGTTGCTTCGACCACAGCTGCTCGCCGAGACGCTCGTGCACCCAGTTGATCGGGTCGGCCAGGCTCGGGTCCGTCTCGGGGTACAGGCTGGCCCGCAGGGCGTCGAAGGTGAAGGTCACCCGATGGCTTCGGCGGTGAGTGCCCGGAGTGCCGCTTCGACGACGGGCACGACGGTCGGGTCGTCGAGGTCGCGTCCGAGGCCGGCGACGATGGTGCGGATGGCGGTGCCGACGGCTTGGACCTGCGTTTCGGCGAGGGCTTGGCGACGCTCGTCGAGGCCGACCTTGGCCGCCTCGACCAGCAGTTTGCCGTGCAGTGCTGTCCAGTAGCCGTAGGCCCGTTCGTAGGCGTGGAGCTGGCCTACTCCTTGGGCGTCGGGGCCGTGCAGTCCCTCCTGGTCGATGATCACCCAGCGTTTCTTGCCGCCTGCTTCGCCTTGCACTTCTTCCCATGACCACGTCGACTCGACGGGCAGCTCGTCGAGCAGCCAGCGGTACGACAGGGCCATGGCCCCGGCGTGGTGGATCGCGGTGAGTAGCTGGTCGGCGCCGCTCATGACCTGAACCTTGGCCAGTGCCTCGGCGACGAGCGGCCCGACCCTGCCCATCGCTTTCTCGCGTTCGACGTTGGCGGCCCCGGCGGCACGCGCGTGCTTCGGTCCGCCGCCGTGGTTGCGGCAGACGAGGAGGCCCTCGATGGCCGGGGCGCGGCACGGGTCACCGCGGAGGTGGATGCGCTCCGGGTTGGTGGCTTTGAGGTGGGCGGTGCATCGGGTGTGGATCTGCCCGCACGGTTCGCCGGGGCGGATCGGTGCATCGTTAGGGCGGATCCAGTCGCAGGGCACGCCGTCGTAGGAGTCGACAACCCGGGGGATCGGCATCGGCGGCCGGCCTTCGAGCGGGCTCGCCATCAGTTCTCCTCGGTGGCAAGGAGGAGACGGACCGCTCGACGAACGGTCTGCGCCATCGTTCGATCATGTGCAGCGGCGTGATCTTTGAGTTGCTGGTGCATCTCGGGGGCCATGCGAACAATGAACTGCTTGCACCCGCGAGCACTCAGGGCCGGCGGCATCAGAACACCCCGCGGTCGATGATCTGCACGGTGACGGCGCCCTCAACGTTGCGGCGCAACACCACCACCGCCGCGGGGTCACGGTTCCAGGCCTCCTCGATCTCCGCGACGGTGCGCCTCGGCACCAACGGCAACGGCAACGGCTCCGGTTCAGGCTGCGGCGGCTGCGTGTCGATCACCTCGCCGAGCATGGCGTCAACGCTCAGGTGCCGGGCCTCGGCCTCACGAAGCCAACGGTCCTGCTCTACGGCGCCGAGCGGCACCACAGCGGCGTGGTGCGACCACGACAACACCTCGCGGCGTCGTGGCAGCGGGATCGCCCGAGCCACGGCCACCGACCGCATGAGCGACGGCTGATCGTCCAAGTCGAGGTCGCTGATCTGACGGAACGCGAACGCCAGCCCGTCGTCGTGGGTGTCGGCGATGGCGAGCACGAGGTCACCGACGATCCACCGCCACGCCGCACCGGCACGACGCAACTGCACCAGGTGCCCGAGCATCGCCGGGACGTCGACGTCCCCGGTGATGCGGGCCCCAGTCGCGCAGAGCTCGAGACCGGGCAGCGCCGGCTGGTCAAGCACCGTGGTCAGCGTGGTAGGGCTGAGGTCGCTCATGCCGCCACCGCCCGACGAGGCACCCGTGGCCGCTCCAACGTCTTCACCACGCCGTCGAAGCTCGCCGACATCTTGCACGGACGACAGTCGCAGCCCTTCGCCTGCGTCGCCCGCCGGCCGTGAGTCGCCCCCTTGCCCGGCACCGCGAGCAGGCCCTGATCGCCTGCCTGCGCCACGCCGTCGAGCTGACGCCAGTGCGCAGCAACCACGGCGTCGAGGCGGCCGTCAGCGGACGCACGGCGCAGCACACGTCGACGTGACTCACCCGCGCCCGCCCACACTCCCCATTCCTCGCCGCGCTGCAGTGCACCGTCGAGGCACTGGACTCGCTGCGGGCAGATGGCGCAGATGGTCTTGGCCAGGTCGCCGTGGTTGTCCTGGCCGGTGCGTCGCTGCGGGTACCACCATGCGGTCGGGAAGGGTGCGCAGGCTGGCGAGCCGGTTGGTGGTGTGGTCATCGGCGATGCTCCGTTGATCGGGTTTGTTGACATTGTGTCAACAAGGCATGGCTCGGTCATGTCAAGTCCGCCGCAGCGCAGACGTCGCACCGGTAACCGAGGACGCGGTCGCTGGCTGTGCGAAGCTCCTCCGTGTCGACGGCGATCGTGTAGGGCGTGTCACCGAAGTAGCGCCGGCACGCCTCGTGCGCTTTCGCTTCGGCGTCCTCGGCCGACTCCACGAAGAGGGTGGCTCGGAAGCTGTGGTCGGTCATGTCGGGTTCTCCGGCCAGATGAGGCTGTCGATCCGAGCGGCGATGATGCGGAGGTGGTTCGCCGTGAGGGCGCTCCTGGTCGTGGCTGCGAGGGATCGCAGCCACTCGGCGTCTGCGTTGGCCAGCTCCACCCGTTCGATGTCGTCGGGTTCGGTCATGTCGGGTTCTCCGGTTCGGTGATGGCCGCGGCGGCGGGGCAGCCATCGGCGTGGATGCGGGTGTGGGTGCTGCTGTGCGGGTGGTGATGATCCGAGGTCGTGGTGCCCCACTCGGCACCGCAGTCGGGGCAGGGATCGGTGGTGTTGACGGCGGTCACGGTGCGTCGTCCAGGCCGAGACCGAGGGGGTCGTCGTCGTCGGTCGCGCCAATGCCCGGTGACATCTGGGGCACTGCGTCGGGGATGCCCTCAGAAGAAGAAGAAGAGTCTGATTTGGCTATAGGGGGCATTGGCGCGACCGGTACCATTGGCTCGCTCTCCGTAGTCGATTTGGGACTGTCGGCTACGGACGGTGGCGAGGTAGCACCAATGTCCGAGATAACCCGGTTTGCCCCGTCGGCGGCCCAGGGGTGTAATCCGACGTCGATCCTTGCCCCTTGACGGGCCGTGTCGAGCGGCCACTCGCCGGCCTGGCGTGCCCAGCCGTACTCCTCGAGCAGCAGCAGCGCCGCCGATCGACGGTCGCTCCCGCCTGCGTCTCGGAAGATCCGCATGCCCCGGTTCATCTCGGTGGCGGTGGTCTCGCTGAGCCCCTTCTCGGCTGCCCATGCGATGATCCGGTGGGCATCGGAGAGGGCCTGGCCGTCGACCTTTGGGCCAACGTAGTGATCGAGCCAATAGCTGCCGAGCTCGACGGCCATCGCCATCGTGGTGCCGGTGACATGTTCGCCCGGGTCGTTGCCCCACGCGATGTGGAGCAGCGCCGCGGTGCGCAGAACCGAGGCGTGGAGCTTGGCGATGAACACGGCGTGCGGGGCAAGGTTGCCACCTTCGAGCATCCGCGGCTCGTGGTCATTGCGCATGGCGTCGAAGGCGTCGATGGCGTCGTCATCGAGGTAAAGCCGGGCGGCGACGGCCCATCGGCTGCACCGATGGGCGAAGCGCAGGAACTCGTCGTGATAGGTCGCTGCGGCGTCGGCGTCGATGCGCTGGCGCCGCAGGTCGGGCTTGCGTGTGCCGACACGGCGGGGGGCGAGCGACACCATGAACCGTTCGGGGAAGCCGACGTCGACCAACTCCTCGTTGGCGAGGACCCGCGCCCACCGGCCGGGCTGCACGGTAAGCGACACGGTTAGGTGCGGATCGTGGAGCCGGAACTTCTCGCCGCTCTTGCGGCGCACGTCGTGGTGGTCACCAGCCCAGGTCTTGAGGATGAACTCGGCGTTGGTGGTCTTGGAGTAGCGGCCGGCGACGATCGAGAGGATGGTGCCCTCGGTGTCGCTGATGGCCCCGTGCTCGTTGTTCTCTGCGAGCAGGTCGACTAGGGCTTCGGGGGTGATGTCGCCTGCGAAGATCTCACCGGCGGGTGGGCGGTTCAGCTCCCGTGCTTCCTGGGCAATGTCTCGTGCCTCGGATGCCCGGTCTTCGTCGCCATCGCGCAGGTAGGCGTCGTCTGCTTCTTTGGCTTTCTTTTCGAACAGGGCGATGCGCTGCTCGTATCGGGCGACGTCGCTGGCGGCCCATGCGATCGTTTGGCGCTCGAACTCCCGGGCCGGGGCTTGCATGGCTTTGGCGACGGGGCTCTTGGAGCCGCCGGCCTCGGCTAGTACGCAGGTCCAGACGTTGACGCCTTCGACCCAACCGTCGGTCGCTTCGATCTGGACGTGTCCGTTGAGTACGGCTGCGAGTGATCCGAGGGCGAGGATGGTGGGGAGGTCTTCGGCTACCTGGTTCTGTGCGGCGAGCGACCGGGCGTAGTCGAGTATCCACCCGGGGAAGACGTGACTCGGGATCGGGGCGAGCGTCACGGCGTCGGGGAGCTCGGTCGGGTCAGGCCACGGTGCCGGCGGCGACTTCTTCGCTGGCGGCATCTTGGCCTTGCCACCCTTGAGGCTTTCGCCGATGAGGTCGTCGAGGTCGGGCCCGCCGCCACCACGCCGACCGTCCCATCGGGGGGCGATCGACGGCGACGACTGGACGAGATCCTCGGCGCTTGCGACGATGCGATCCCATTCGCCCTCGCTCTCCTGTGTGCTGCGGGAGTCGCCGACGGCCGAAAGGAAGTCTGAGCGGAGCTGGCCGAGGGTCTCGGCGGCGCCGGGGTAGTCGAGGTTCTCGAGGCGGATGAGCGTGGTGGCTCCGACGAGGGCGCTGTCGTGGCGGGTGCCTTGGCGCAGCCCACGCATTGCCGTGCCGTAGGCCCGGTCGACTGCCTCGGCGACCTCGTGGCCCGTGGAGAGGGCTTGGCGTTGCCGGGACGTCTTGTTGTCCTTCTTGAGGTGTTCGAGCCAGGCATCGGGCAGGAGCGGTAGGTCCGCCACGTCGGGCACGAAGTCGCCGACCTCACCGTCGGGGCTGATCCACCGGTACGTGCCGCCGGTGTCGGGGTGGATCGACGGGGCGGCGACGGCGTAGCGATGGTGACGTTGGATGAACTCGATGCCGGGCAGTGATCCGACGAGCCGTGTGGGGTGGGAGATCCGGTAGAAACGGATTCCCGAGACGCCGTCGTCCCGGCTGGTCGAAGTCCACGTGGCGGGCAGCGGCCCCAACCTTTCGACGAGGTCGGCGAGGGTTTCTGCGCCGGGCTTGCCGCCGTAGGCGTCGACGTCGATGCCTATGACGTCCTCGTTCATCCGCAGCCCGATGTTGCCGTCGCCTCTCCCCCTCACCCATTCCCGCACCTGGTTCGGCGTCGGGTAGAAGCCGGAGTCACCGGTGAAGTCGTCGGGCGGGCTCTTCTTCTTCCGTGCCGGCAAAGGCAGCACCCCGCGCCACCCGGCTGCGCTGTACCGCTCGGCGTAGGAGGCGTACGGGGTAAGGACGGCGGCCATCACGACCTGGAGCCGACCCAGCGTGTCGCCTCATGTGCAGCGCCCCACAGGCGTTGCGTCTTGTCCATGTCGACCGGGCTTAGGTAGTGGTCGCCATCGTGGTGTCCGCATGGGCGGGTGGCGTAACTCATGAGGCCGTGGTAGACGCCGAACCGCCCGCAGTCGCAGCATTGGGTGAACAGGGCGTCTTCGTATTCCCGCGGCACTAGCTCATCCATGACGTCATCCATGACGTCTTCCCCCAGCAAGCCCAATGCGGTGGCGCCTCGGAATGATCCGACCCCCGCCATTGGACCGATTCCGAGCATGAGCGTGTCGCCGGACCAGTGGCCTTCAATCGCCTTGTCGACGTAGGTGGTGGCCACAAGCAGGTCGGCTGCACATGAGGCCGGCTTGACCTCGACGAGCATCGGGCGGTTGCCGTGGATCAGGAAGTCGGGGATGTACCCGTTGGCATCGAGCGGTTCATAGGTCCAGGTCCATCCGATCATGTCGAAGAAGCAGGCCCATCGGGCTTCGAGGCGTGAGCGGAAGAGATGCCCGGCGTACCTGGTCTCGATTCCCTTTGTCATGATGGCGCCGTTCACGTTGGAGGCGGGTGGGTGATGGGGGGACCAGCCAGGCGCACTCGTAGGGGGTGCGCCTGGCTGGTGAACGGGGACGCTCAGAACTCGGCGAACGGATCGTCGATGACTGGCGCCGGAGCTGGCGTCGGGGCCGAAGCGGCGGCGGGCTCGGGGGCGTCGAGGAATCCGGCGCCGAGGGCGGGTGCCTTGTAGGCGATGCGCCATTGCTTGGCCGGGTTGCCCATGTTCGAGGGGCGGTCGCTGATGTACTGGGCCATCAGTTTCCCGCCGACCTCGAGGCCGCTGACCTTGGCCTGCTTGAGCGCTTCGACGAGGGCGCCAGCGCTGGAGTGCGGGTCCTTCTTTGACCCCTTGAGGTAGAGCGCCCGTTCGCCGTCGTCGTCGGGGTCGAGGGGGTCGCGTTCGTTGGTGGCGAGGATGACCCGTAGTTGCATCATGGGGCCGCCGTCGTCCCAGAACTTGGGCTTCTTGGTGGCGAAGTCGCTTTGCTGGATGACGTCAGCCGAGACGACGGTGCCGGTGATGGTGTCGCCGATGTTGGCGAGGAGGGCGCTCTTGGCGCCGGCCCCGCCGGTGAGGAACTCGGAGACGCTGTTGTCGATGCTCATGGTGTTCGTGGCTTTCTGCTGTGGGTTGGGTGGATGGTGTTCACGTCGCCGCGTCGAGCGCGGCGTAGTGGGCTGCGAGGTGGGCGCCGATGTCGGCGCACACCTCGTCGTCGCCGGCTGCGAACCGTGCGGCGATGCTGGTGAGGCTCTTGGCCTCGGAGAGGGTGAGGGAGCCGAGGACGGCGCCGAGGGACCAAGCGGGCTGGATGTCGAGGCCGATGGCGAGCTTGACGAGGCGACGAGCGGCGGTGTCGTCACCGAGGTCGCTGGCGTCGACGCCGTACAGCACCAAGGCGAAGGCGGCGGCGTTGATGGCGGCGACACGGCGGGTGCTGCCCTTGGCGAACCGCCATGGTCGTCCGCCGAGCTTGGCGTCGGTCATCCATGCCTGGAGGACGGCCTTGTGGTCGGGCGTCATGGCGGCGACGGTGGCCTTGAGGTCAGCGGCGTCGGCGTCCGTGGCGATGGCGCCGTCGTCGTCGATGTCACGCAGCCGCGGGTCGAGCGACCGCTCGGCGTCGAGGGCGGCGGCCTTCGCGTCCCGTTCGGTCTGCATGGCTTCGTCGGGGGTCGGCTTGGCCGGGTCGAGTGCGGGGAACGGCACGTCATCGAGGCGTTCGACGTGGGTGAGCAGGACGTCGATGGCGTCGATCTGCTCGGCGGTCCACGGCGGCTTGACGGCGACGCCTGCCGGCCAGAACTTCCGCACGGCTTCGATGCCCTTGGGGTCGCCTGCTTCTTTGATGTTGCGGAGGCGCGATGCGATCCACTGGGTGCGGTCAGCGTCAGCGTCGGGGGTCTTGGTGAACTCGGGGAGCTGCCTTGCTGCATAGAGCGTGGGTGTCGCACCAGGTCGGGCAGTTCGACGGTCGGCGATCTTCTTGCCGTCCCAGAGGGCGACCTTGGCGTCGCCGAGTGCATCGAGTACGGCTGTCTTGGCGCCGATCAGTTCGGCGTCGATCACCTTGGCCCCGTTGATGGCGTCCACGTAGCGCCGAGCGAGGGCCTCGTCGAGGTCTATGGAGGTGCCGACTTCAACGGTGGGGTGTAGTTCGCGGACGGTGTCGAACGTGGCGCCATGAGAGTCGACCGAAGGTGGCTGATCGTCGTCGAGTAGGGCGAGGAACTTGTCGACGATGCGGATCAGGTCGGCCGCGTGTTTCGGGTCGTAGTCGACGACGTACTCGGCGAACTCCAGGAACGGCCCGATCATCGCGACGTGGCAGCGGCTAGCTCCGGTGACGTAGAGCTGCCAGATCACCTGATCCCGGTAGTAGTCGGGGATCTCGTCGGTGCCCGGTGTGCCCCACTCGTAGTCCATGGTCGTGGACTTGACCTCGAGGATGTCCGGGACGCCGTCAATGTCTGGCTTGTCGATGACTCGGTCCGGGGCTGCCGTGTGCCGCTCGTTGCCTGCGGCGATGAAGGTCCCGCAGGTGCGGACCGTCCAGTCAGGGTGCTGCTGGGCGAACCATTCGGCCACGGCGGGCTCGAGGAGGTGGCCGCGGATCATGGCCGGGGTCGCTTCGAGTCGGGGGGCGAGCCCCTTCATGCGATGCCAGATGGCGTATGCCGAGTCCCACGGCGACCGACCGGTTAGCGCCGAGATCTTCGAGGCGCTGACGATCTGGTACCACTCGTCGCTGCCCGGCTCGACGAGCGCCATCTCGACGCCTGGCTGATGGTTCGGCTGCACACGGGGCGCCGGTTCGACGGCGACCCGGGTACGACTGGTCGGCGGGGCCAGGAACTCAGTGACATCGGCGGTGATGGTCACTGGAAGTGGTCTTTCACGCATCGGCCGTCGGGGGTGACGGTCCATACGTCGTCGGGTCGCCCGGTGGTCGGCCATGCGCAGCCGGGCCAGAGCGCCCACTGGTTGCCGGTGCGGGCCAGCGGGACGGCCAGGTCGTAGTTGACGGCGCAGCGGATCGCTGCGGCGAGCACGTGCTCGGGTGGGGCGTTGGTGGCGACGGTCATCGGGCGCCTTTGAGCGCGGTCCGGCAGGCAGCGACGCCTGCAGCCGTGATCCGGTCGACGTCCATGGCCCGTAGCCGGGTGACGACCAGGCATTGCGTGGCGGTCGACGGTGGCTTCTCACCGACGATGGCTGCGACCTTCGTCCAGCCGTCGGGGTCGAGCTGGGTCTGGGCGAGGACGGCGATCTGGTGGCAGGTGAGGTCGGCGGCGGTCCCAGGTCCGACACGGGTAGTGAGGGCGTCGGCGATGCGGCGGGCTTTGTCGGCCCGGTTGGCTTGGTGGCGATCGGAGATCCGGTCGGCTTGGTCTTCGGCGTGGCGGTTGGCGTGGTCGAGGTGGTGGTCGAACCCGGGCGGGTCCTCGGTGACGGTCATGGGGTGCCTCCGGTGCGGGATGGAGTGGAACAGGGACCACACTCGCGCACCCGTACAACCTTGTCAAGGAATCCGTGAATCACGGAGATGGTCGCCCGTAGTGCCCCGCGAATCACAAGGAGGGAGTTACGCGGCCAAGAAACTCTTGGTAGACAGTCGTTGCCCTTATCCCGCAACGTCCGAGGCCATATGCCAGCCACCCCGGAGCAGCGTCGAGCGTTCGGTGCCCTCATCAGGTCGACCCGCAAAGCCAAGGGGCTCACGGTCCAGCAGGTCGTAGACGGGCTCCGAAGTCAGGACGACAGTCTCAGCGTGTCGAAGGTCAGTGCATGGGAGCGGGGGGAGTACGCCCCAGCGTCGGGCGCATCGATCGACATGATCGAGGACTACTTCGATCTCGGCGGCCAACTGCACGATCGCCTCGGCTCCATCCCTCCATCGGCAGACCGCGTCGATGACCTGGCCGCCCGCGTCGCTGCCATCGAGGCCCACCTCGGGCTCAACAACGTCACCCCCATCCGCCGTCGCCCCACCGAGGATCTAGACGCGGTCGCCGCTCAGGGCGATGCGTCGAAGCGGTTCGAGGCCCGCAAGTCTCCCCGTAAGCGCCGCCCGTCGCCGCCCGTCGAGAACGACCAGCCGTGAGGCCCACGATGTCAGACCCCCTCCGTACCGTTTGCGGCGATGAGGGCGAGGTGGAATCCGTGGAAGGCGTTGCGGTCGACGGGTCCGACCGTCGAGCTGGCCTACGCGGAGCTCCCCGACGGGGTAGACGGTCTGAGCTATCCGCTGGCGGCGGACCGAGCCGGCGTCGAGTTGGACCATGGGCTCGGACGCGTCGAGCGCAACGCCACGTTGGGCCACGAGCTGATCCACGTCGAGTGGCGTCTGTGGTTCCCCCCGGGCACACCGTCACTGATCGTGGCCAAGGGCGAGGAGCGAGTGGACCGGGAGCTGGTCCGGCGTCTGGTCCCGATGCCGGAGCTGGCGTTGTTCGTGGCGATGCGCGCCGAGTTCGGCGCGGTCAACGCGACGATGGTCGGCGACGAGTTCGAGGTGCCGCACGGTCTCGCCCATCGGGCTTGTTGGCTGCTCAGCCAGCAGTACGGGGTGCTGTCCTAGCGGCCGTGCTGGCGGTGGCCCTGCTGGCTGGTTGCGGGGGTGGCAGTGAGGTCGAGGCGATTGACATGCCGCCAACGACGGAGGCTGAGGCGCCGACAACCGCGACACCCATGACGACCACGACAACCGAACGGATCACAACCACCACCACCATCGACGTCGTCCCGGTGGTAACTCGCCTCGCTCCCGAGGTCGTTGCGACACTCACAAATATCCGAGCGGAGGCGGCAGAGGTGCGGAACGACTGCTCCATCGATCCCGCCGGCTCCGTTTGCAGCTTCGGGTTGATGTTCGACCTGCTTGGGGCGGCCGCAGATGCCGCCCGGCTGGGCGGGCTGCTGACGCAGGTCAACCCTGATCCTTCCTACTCGACGCCTTCCCCGTTCTTGGTGACTCAAGCGGCGATAACTGGGGTCATCGACGCGCGAGATGAACAGCTTGCCTGTGATCCCCGATCCGAACTGGCGTGCGTGGTCGAGCAGCTTGCTCTCATGGACGAACTGGAGTACCTCGGATCGCAGGTCGAGGACTGGAGCCCTTACCTCTGATGGCGTACCTGTCGGCTGCGTTGCCGTGGCAGACGTTGGTGTCGTCGTTCGCCGCGGACCTCGAGCAGCAGGTGGTCGCCGAGCACCCGGACCTGGCGGGTTTGGTGATCGGCGTTCGCTGTGGCGAGGTGGTCGTCGTGGCTCATGCCGGCGATGCGAATCCGGAGGGCACGGCGTGGAGGATCGCGTGCGTGCTGGCCTCGAGCTGGCCGTCGTTCCTTGCCGAGGTCGACGTTGGGCTGCGGGTGGTGTCGGGCTCGGTGGCCATCTCGGTCGATGCCGACGCGATGGACCCGCCGCCGGCCGTACAGGGCGAGGAGACCTGGCTGGCCCAGTCCACGATCTCGTTGGTCTGAGCGGGCGTCAAGTCCACCGCGCCGCACGGCGGGGTGCTCTTCCTGGACGAACTCGCCGAGTTCGCCCCGGCCGTGCTCGATGCGCTCCGTCAACCACTGGAGGAGGGGGTCATCCGCATCAGCCGAGCCAAGTTCGCCGCCCGCCTGCCCGCACGGGTGCTGCTGGTGGCGGCCATGAATCCCTGCCCGTGCGGCGAGGCAGGACGGCCCGGCGCGTGCCGGTGCCCCGAGGGTCTGCTGGCCCGCTACCGCCGGCGCCTCTCGGGACCCCTGCTCGACCGGTTCGACCTACGGATCGACGTGTTGCGCCCCGAGGTCAACGAGCTCCTCGGCGGGGAGCGCGGTGAGCCGACATCGGTCGTGGCCGCCCGGGTGGCCCACGCCCGTGACCGGGCCGTCCTACGGGGCGTGCGGTCCAACGCCGAGCTCGACGGGCCCGACCTCGACCGGTGGGCGCCGTTGGCCCCCGATGCCCGCGACCTGCTGGCCACCGTCCTGCGGGCTGGTCGGCTCAGCGCACGGGGCCTGGCCCGGGTGCGTCGCGTGGCCCTGACCCTGGCCGATCTGGCCGACCACGAGGGGGACCTCACCGCCGGCCAGGTCGGCACGGCCCTCCAGCTCCGAGCCGACGTCTCGGGCATCCAGGGGCTGGCGGCATGACCGGTGAACGGGAGGACCAGTCTGTCGGACCTCGCAAAGCAGCGGCGCTCGGCATCTCGGCGGGCTGCTCGGCAGACCTGTCGACGTCGGCCGATCCGTCGGCCGCCCGATCGACCGGGTTCCTGGTGGCCTTGTCGTGTCTGCCCGGCGTCGGCCCGGCGACGCTGCTGCGGTGCCAGGACGGCGACGGACCCGAGGCGGCGTGGGCTGCCGTCGTCGCCGGGCAGCCGAAGCGGTCCGGCGACCTGGCCGAGGCGGTAGCTCGACTGTCGGCATCTGCGGTTGCCGACCTGGTCCGCACGGCCCGAGCCATCGAACCGGTTGACGAGTTGCGCCGCCACCAGGTGGGCGGCCAACGGGTGCTGGTCCGAGGGACCCCCGGCTACCCCGGACGCCTCGTCCACGACCCGGCACCACCGGCGATGCTCTTCGCCCACGGCAACCTGGAGCCGTTGGGCGGCCCAACGGTCGCCGTGGTCGGTACCCGCAACGCCACCCGACCCGGTCGCGACTTCGCCATGGAGTTGGGAGCCGGCCTGGCCGAGGCGGGCGTGGCTGTGGTGTCGGGTCTGGCCCTGGGCATCGACGGTGCCGCCCACCGGGGCGCCCTCCGGGCGAAGGCGGGTGGGGCCGTCGGTGCGCCGGTGGGGGTCATCGCGTCGGGCCTCGACGTCGCCTACCCCCGTCGCCACACCGAGCTCCACCGTGCTGTCGCCGGTTGTGGCCTCCTGGTGTCGGAGACGCCGCTCGGTCACCGGCCCACGGCGTGGCGCTTCCCGGCACGGAACCGCATCATCGCCGGCCTGGCCGACGCAGTGGTGGTGGTGGAGTCGCGTTCTGCGGGTGGCTCGATGCTCACGGTGAAGGAGGCCCTTGATCGAGGGGTCACCGTCCTCGCCGTCCCCGGCCACCCGAGCGCCCCGGCGGCGGCCGGCACCAACGACCTCCTCTTCGACGGCGCCGGCATCGTGCGCTCGGTCGACGACGTACTCGGCGTCATCGGGGTCCAGCCGCCGAGGCGACCCGAGCCGGTCGAACCCGCTTCAGATCCGGCCCTCCCGCCCCACCACCGTGCGGTGCTGGCGGCGTTGGGCGACACCCCGGCCGCGCTTCCCGAGATCGTGGCCCGGTCCGGGATGGCGCTCGACGAGGTGTCCGAGGCCCTGGTGCGCCTCGAAGGGTCCCAGCACCTGGCCCGATCCGCAGGCTGGTACGAACGGACCACACCACCCGGCGCCGGTCGGAGGCCCGGGCGGTGACCGGTCCGATCGCACCAGGTCAGCGGCCCGCCAGGGCCGGTTCGGTACGGTGGGGCGGTGAGCTGGGACGTCGAGAAGTTCCTCGGGTCGTTGAGCGCAGCGGCACCCGCCACCGTCGATGCCTACCGCCGGGACCTGGCTCACTTCACCTCATGGGCGGCCGACGGTGCGGTGCTCGGCCCGGTCGATGTGGACCGGCGGTTGCTGCGCACGTACCTCGTCCACCTGGCCGACGCGGCCAAGGCCCCCCGCACCATCGCCCGACGGGCCTCCGCGCTCCGCCGCTACTTCGCCTGGACCACCCGGACCGGTCTGACCGCCGCCGACCCCTCCCTCAGCCTGCGGGCTCCTCGCGGCGCCGGTCGACTGCCGCGCATCCTTCACGACGACCAGCTCCAGCACCTGCTGGAGCCGTCCCCCCGCGTCGCAGGAACGGCGCCCGCCCCGGCCGCCGACCGGCAACCTGCCTCCGAGGCTCGGCGCCGACGCGACGACGCGGTGGTCGAGGTGCTCTACGGCAGCGGGCTCAGGGTCGCCGAGCTGTGCGGGCTGCGCACCGACGATCTCGACCTGGACCGGGGACGGGCGACGGTCTGGGGCAAGGGTGCCAAGCAGCGCGTGGTGCCGCTGAGCGAGCCCTCGGTGGTGGCCCTGCGGCGGTGGTTGTCCGACGGCCGGTCCCTCCTGGCCGGTCCGGCCACGCCACCGGGCATCGTCTTCGTGAACCAGCGCGGAAAGGCGCTGTCACCGCGCGACGTGCGCCGCATCCTCGACCGACGATCGCCGGTGCCCACCCACCCCCACGCCCTGCGCCACACCTTTGCCACTCATCTTCTCGACGGCGGAGCCGATCTACGAACGGTGCAGGAGCTGCTCGGCCACGAGGACCTGTCCACCACCCAGATCTACACCCACGTGAGCCGCGAGCGCCTGCGACAGGTGTTCGAACAGACCCACCCACGTGCGTAGGTCGGGAGGAGTGCGATGAGCAGCGATGGCGTCGCCGAGCTGTGGCTGACGTACCGGAACCAAGCCAGCCGAGACGGCCGCGACCGCCTGATCCTCCACTACTCGCCGCTGGTGAAGTACGTGGCCGGGCGCATGGCGGTCGGCCTCCCTCACAACGTCGAACAATCCGACCTGGTGAGCTACGGCATCTTCGGTCTCATCGACGCCATCGAGAAGTTCGACGCCGACCGCGGGTACAAGTTCGAGACCTACGCCATCTCCCGCATCAAGGGGGCCATCCTCGACGAGCTCCGGTCCATCGACTGGGTGCCTCGATCGGTCCGGGCCAAGGGCCGCGCCGTGGAGCGGGCCTTCTCCACGCTGGAGGCGGGCCTGCGACGATCGCCCACCGAGTCCGAGCTGGCCACCGAGCTCGGCTACAGCGAACCGCAGCTCCAACAGGTCCTGGGGCAGCTCTCGCTCACCGGCATGGCTGCCCTCGACGAGATGTGGGGCGACCGTTCGGAGTCCACCACGCTCGCCGACACCATCGCCGACCAGGCTGCGGGTCCCGTGGCCCTCATGGAGCTCAGCGAGATGCGGGGCCAGTTGGCCGAGGCCATCGAGCGCATGCCCGAGCGGGAGAAGGTCGTCCTCACCCTGTACTACTTCGAGAACCTGACCCTCTCGCAGATCGGCCAGGTGCTGAAGGTCACCGAGAGCCGGGTGAGCCAGATCCACACCAAGGCGGTCCTGCAGCTCCGCAGCCGCCTGCAGGCGGCCCAGCGCGAATCGGCCTGACGGCCGCTGGCGTCCGCCGTCCGTGCCGCCCGACCGGCGTGCGGCGATGAGCCGCACGACGTGGACGTTGATCGGGGGGCCGCTCCTCGCTGTCGTCCTTCTCGCGATCGTGCTCGGTGCCAGCCCCGGTGTCGGCCTGGCGATGCCGCCGGCTGGTGCAGCAGGGCTGGACCGAGCGTCGGGAGCGGCAGCGCCGTCGGTCGGTCAGGTGCCCGACGCCCGCACCTACCGGCCGCCAGTTGACGCCCCGGTGAACGACCCCTTCCGGCCGCCGGCCCAGCCGTGGCTCCCTGGCAACAGGGGCCTGGAGTACGCCACCCCTCCCGGCACCCTCGTCCGGGCGATCGGCCCGGGCGTGGTGTCGTTCGCCGGGCCGGTGGCGGGATCACTGCACGTGACCGTGACGCACCCCGACGGGTTGCGCTCGTCGTACTCCTTCCTCGCCGCCGTGCGCACCGTGGCTGGTGCGACGGTGGCTGCGGGGGACGTGGTCGGGGTCGCCGCCGCGCAGCTGCACCTGGGAGTGCGCCGCGGGGACCGCTACCTCGACCCGGCGTCACTGTGGGGCCGCCGGGTGGGTGGCGGCCGCGTGGTGCTGGTGCCACTCGATGGCGGAGGGTCCGGCGCCGGCCCGTGGGGCGACCCCGACGGCCTTCCTCGCCGCCGGCCACGGTCGCCCAGCGGTGACCAGGCACTGCGAGCGGTGGTCGGGGTCGGCGCCACCCTCGCCGAGGTGGGCGCCGATGTCGGTCGAGCGCTGGCCGCAGGATGGGGCCGTGAACCTGGCCAGCGAACGGTGCCGGTGGCGGAACCGGGCGAGTTTCGACCGCTGGTCGCGGTCGATCGAGGCCCAGAACGGAACCAAGCGGATCGTCGACCTCGGCCACTGGCACTCTTGTGGCCTTGGGGACCGGAGCCCGGCGTCGCTACAGTCGACAGTCGGCTCGCCACGAGGTGGGCCGCACTTCCAACGTCCGCCGGGTTCCTCCCACGGTCGTCGTGCAGCGCCGCTGCATCGACGCACGGGGCTCGGCTTCGCTCAACCGTGGGAGAGGAGTCGGTTCCATGTCGGAGCCCGTCGTGACCATGAAGCAGCTGCTCGACGCGGGGGTGCACTTCGGGCACCAGACCCGTCGCTGGAACCCGAAGATGAAGCGCTTCATCTTCGGTGACCGCAACGGCATCTACATCATCGACCTGCAGCAGACGCTCAAGCGGATCGAGACGGCCTACACCGCCATCCGTGACACCGTGGCCGACGGCGGGACCGTGCTCTTCGTGGGCACCAAGAAGCAGGCCCAGGACCCCATCCAGTCCTACGCCGAGAAGTCGGGTTCGCCGTTCATCAACCAGCGGTGGTTGGGCGGGATGCTCACCAACTTCGAGACCATGTCCAAGCGGGTCTCCAAGATGCAGGAGTACCGCCGCATGCGCGACTCCGGCGAGTTCGAGGCCATGCCCAAGAAGGAAGCGCTCCTGATCTCTCGCGAGCTCGAGAAGCTGGAGCGCAACCTCGGCGGCATCGCCAAGATGGAACGCCTCCCCGACCTGGTGTTCATCCTCGACACCAAGAAGGAGCACATCGCGGTCACCGAGGCCAACAAGCTCGGCATTCCCATCGTGGCCGTGGTCGATACCAACTGCGATCCCGACGTCATCTCGTTCCCGATCCCGGGCAACGACGACGCCATCCGCTCGGGCACCTTGATGAGCCGGGTGATCGCCGACGCCGTGGAGGAGGGCCACCACATGGCGTCGCAGAGGCCGGGCGCCAAGGCGCCCATCCCGGCGCCCCCCAAGGAACGCTCCGCCGACGAAGAGGCCGCCATCGCCGCCCAGCAGGCCGACGCCCGCCGCCAGGCCACCGAGGCCGCCGCCCAGCGCGAAGCTCGCATCGCCGCTCAGCAGGTCGCGCCACAACCCGACGGCGAGGTCGTGGCCACGCCCGAGGCCACCCCCGACCTGGTCGAGCCCACGGTCGAGCCCAACATCGATGGAGCCAGCGAGGCCGACACCGGAGGGGAAACGGCGGCCGAGATCGACAGCGCCGAGTCCGGTGTCCCTGCCGCCGCTGCGCCGGAGGAGACTGCCGCGGTCGGGACAGATGTCGCTCCGTCGACCGAGACGGCACCCGAGCCGGACACCGCAGCCGAGCCCGAGACGGCATCCGAGGCCGAAGCCGACACTGCGGCCGAGCGCGAGGCGGCATCCGAGACCGCTGCTGCGCCCGACGGTCCGGACGAGACCCCCGCCGATGCCTGAGTTCACCGCCAAGGACGTGCAGGCCCTGCGCCAGTCCAGCGGCGCCGGGATGATGGACGCCAAGAAGGCGCTCCAGGAGAACGGAGGCGACGCCGTCGCAGCCACCACGTGGCTGCGCGAGAAGGGACTGGCCAAGGCCAGCACCCGCGACGACCGCGACAGCAGCCAAGGCACGGTGGCCGTGTCGCACGTCGACGCCTCGGCCGCCATCGCCGAGCTCAAGTGCGAGACCGACTTCGTGGCCAAGTCCGACCAGTTCGCCAGCCTGGTCACCGAGATCGCCACCATCGTGGCCATCGAGGGCGAAGAGGCCGCGGCCAAGAAGTCGGCGGCCATCGACGACATGAAGGTCGTCCTCAAAGAGAAGATCGAGCTGGGGCGGGTCGTGCGGATCACCGCAGACGAGGGCAACGTGGTCGACACCTACCTCCACCGCCAGGACGGCCGTGGGGTGCTCGGAGTCATCGTCGAGCTGAAGGACGGGTCTGCCGAGCTGGCCCACGAGATCGCCGTACACGTCGCCTTCACCAAGGCCAGCCACCTCTCTCGAGACGACGTCCCGGCCGCCGAGGTGGCCGCCGAGCGCGAGGTGCTGGTGGGCATCACCCGAGCGGAGGGCAAGCCCGAGGCGGCCCTGGACAAGATCGTCGAAGGCCGCCTCACCGGGTGGTTCAAGGACCGGGTGCTCCTCGAACAGCCCTACGTCAAAGACGACAAGGTGACCATCGCCCAGCTCCTCGGGAGCGCCAGCGTGGTCCAGTTCGCCGTGGTCGCGATCGGGGCCTGACGTGGCGGACGGGCCCGACGCCGAGGTTGGCACCAGTGCGGTCGAGCCCCGCTGGCCACGCGTCGTCCTCAAGCTCTCCGGTGAGGCCTTCGCCGGGTCGGCCGGTTTCGGCATCGACGGTGCCATCGTTCGCCAGCTGGCCCAGGACGTGGTCGACGCCCGCTCCATGAACGTCGACGTGGCCATCGTGATCGGTGGTGGCAACATCTGGCGGGGCATGACCGGGGCCGGCGCCGGCATGGACCGGGCCCAGGCCGACTACATGGGCATGCTGGCCACCGTCATCAACTCGCTGGCCCTCCAGGACACCCTGGAGCAGCTCGGCCAGCCGGCTCGGGTGATGACCGCGCTGCACATGGAGCAGATAGCCGAGCCCTACATCCGTCGTCGGGCCGAGCGCCACCTGGAGAAGGGGCGGGTGGTCATCTTGGCCGCCGGCCTCGGGGCTCCGTTCTTCACCACCGACACCCCGGCGGCCCTGCGTGCCGCCGAGCTGGCGGCCGGTGCGGTCATCAAGGGCACCCACTCGGGCGTCGACGGCGTCTACACCGCCGACCCGAAGCTCGATCCCACCGCCACGAAGCTCGACGAGATCACCTACATGGACGTGATCAACAAGGGTCTGAAGGTGATGGATCCCACCTCGATCACGTTCTGCATGGACAACGACCTGCCGATCGTCGTGTTCGACGCACTGGTTGTCGGCAATCTCCGCCGGGTGCTCACCGGCGAACCGGGAATCGGTACCCTGGTCCGGTGATCAACGTGTCGGACCGACGCCGATGAGCGACGACACCGCCACCCTCGTCCTCGACGACGCCCGTGAGCGCATGGGCCGGGCCGTGGTCCACACCCGAGCCGACTTCGGCCACATCCGCACCGGCCGGGCCGCTCCTGCCCTGGTGGAGAAGTTGCCGGTGGAGTACTACGGGTCCGACGTGCCCCTCCAGCAGTTGGCTGGGTTCTCCGTACCCGAGGCCCGCATGCTGGTGATCAACCCCTACGACAAGGCGGCGATGGGTGCCATCGAGAAGGCCATCCGTCGCTCGGACCTCGGCCTGAACCCCAGCAACGACGGCAACAGCATCCGCCTCTCGTTCCCGCCGCTCACCTCGGAGCGCCGCAGGGAGTTCGTCAAGGTCGTGAAGGGCATGGCCGAAGACGGTCGAGTCACCATTCGCAGCGTCCGTCGAGCCGCCCGCCAGGAGCTCGAGTCCTTCGAGAAGGACGGCGACCTGTCCGAGGACGAGTTGGCCCGGGCCGAGAAGGTGCTCGACAAGCTCACCCAGTCCGCAGAGGCCGAGATCGACGTCGCGCTCGGTTCCAAGGAGCAGGAGCTGCTCGAAGACTGACCGTGGTGGACGGAGGCGATGGCGTCCACCGACAACCGAACGAGCCAACCGGCGGTGCCGTCGGCTCGACCCGCTGCACGACTCCGGTCCGCCGGCGGGGTTCCCCAGGAGGTGTCATGGACGACCCACGCAGGTCCCGATCGGACGAGAAGCGAACAGAGGACATGCGAACAGAGGACATGCGAACCGCGCCCAACAAGGCCCCCGCCGAAGGGGTGCGCATCATCGGTCCTGACGAGGCGGCCGAGGCCATGGAGCGCGGCGACGTCGCGGCCCGGCGAACCGGCGACGAGCTGCGCTACGGCGACCGCCCTCCGGCCCCGCCCGCCGGGCCCCGTCCGGCGCTGCGGTTTCCCCTCGACGCCAGCGCCGACCCCACCCGGATCGAGCGCCCTCCGGTGCAGCCCGCCCCCGACCCGGTCACCGGCCCGGTGGAGCTGCCGCATTGGACCGAACCGCCCACCGGCGAGGTCCCTGCGGTCCTGATAGGCGACGATGGACCGCTGCTGGACGACGAGGGCGACGATCCCGATGCGTGGTCCTCGTTCGCCACGTCCACGCCTCGCTGGCGCGACGCCGATGATGACTGGGCCGACGATGGGTTCATGGAGCGCCTGGCCGGTGATGGTGACGAGGTTCGTGTCGGCGCTCTCGGCGATCAGGACGCCGAGCCCAGCCATGAGGAGTACTTCGGCTTCGATGACCTGGAGGAACGGGTGGAAGAGCGAACCAACGAGACCATCGACAACGGTCCACCACGCTTCGTGTCCGACGACGACGACGACGACTGGAGCGCGTCGGCCGACGACGACCTGGTGACCGCCGACGCCCCGCCGTCCGGCGAGGTGTGGGTCGCCGATGACCGAGTCGATCAGTCGGCCACTGCGGAGGTGGCCCACATCGACGATACCGACGGTGACGACATCGACGATGACGATGACGATGTTGGCGTCGATGTTGATGGCGATGGCGAGAGACGTGGTGGTGGGGGCGGGTACGACGGCGACGGCGGTCGACCCCAACCGGAAGCCGAAGGCGACCGGGACCTGGTGACGGCGATCGCGGTGGGTGTCGGCCTTGCCGCCCTGGCCATCATCTTGATCATCCTCGGCCCGAAGTACGTGCTCGTGTTGGTGGCGGCCATCTTGGCGATCTCAGCCGTCGAGTACTTCGGCGTGCTGCGCAAGGTGGGCTGGGAGTCGGCGACCCTGCTCGGCATCGGCGCCACGGTGGCCTTCCCGTTCGCCATCTACTGGCGGGGACCGTCGGCCTTTGCCCTGGTGACGTTCCTCTCGGTGGCAGCCATCTTGGTCTGGTTCCTGGTGGGAGCGAGCGGACCCGACCCACGGGTGCTCGAGGGGGCCGGCGCCACGCTGCTGGGCGTCATGTGGATCGGTGGGCTCGGCTCGCACGCCGCAGCCCTCTTGACGCTGCCCGACGGCACGGCCCTGTTCGTCACCGCCATCTTGGCCACGGTGGCCTACGACATCGGCGGCTTGTTCATCGGCCGTTCCATGGGCCGCCGTCCAGTGTCGGCCGCCAGTCCCAACAAGACCGTGGAAGGGCTGATCGGCGGCATGTCCTCGGCCTTTGTGGTGGCGATCATCGTGGTCGGTGTGCTGGGCAAGGGCCCATGGACGGGCCTGGTCGCCGGAGTGGCGCTCGGCGTCGGGGCGGCGGTGGCCGCGCCGTTGGGCGACCTGTGCCAGTCCCTGCTCAAGCGGGACCTCGGTGTCAAAGACATGTCGTCGGTCCTCCCCGGTCACGGTGGCGTGCTGGATCGCTACGACGGGATGTTGTTCGTGTTTCCCACCGTGTTCTGGCTCGCCGTGAGCTTTGGTGACCTTGCCGCCTGACCGACGAGCGGTTGGGCATCGGACGAGCTGGCCTGATCGGTGACCACCTCCATCGCCCTGGCCGGGTCTACCGGATCGATCGGCACCCAGACCCTCGACGTGGTGGCGGCCGAGCCCGCCCGCTACGAGGTGGTGGCGCTGGGCGCCTCGGGCGCCAACATCGAGGCGCTGGTCGCCCAGGCGGAAGCGGTCCGGCCCCGCGTGGTTGCCGTGTTCGACGAGACGGCGGCAGCCGCAGTGGCCGGCCGACTGCCGGGTTGCGAGGTCCGTGCCGGTGCCGACGGCCTGGCCAGCCTGGGCGTCGAAGCCGAGGTGTGCGTCAACGGCGTGGTGGGCTTCGCCGGGTTGGAGGTCACCCTCGCCGCCCTCGGAGGCGGCAAGCGCCTGGCGCTGGCCAACAAGGAGTCGCTCATCGCCGGCGGGCCGGTGGTGCAGCGGGCCCGCCGCACCCCGGGCGCCGAACTGGTCCCCGTCGACAGCGAGCACGGCGCCATCCACCAGTGCCTGCGATCGCGCGACGAGGCCGGCCCGCCCCGGGTGCAGCGCTTGGTGCTCACGGCCAGCGGGGGACCGTTCCGGGGACGCTCGGCCGACGCCCTCCGGTCGGTCACGATCGACGATGCCCTGGCCCACCCCACCTGGTCGATGGGCCCCAAGATCACGATCGATTCGTCGACGCTGATGAACAAGGGCCTCGAGGTGATCGAGGCTCACGAGCTCTTCGGTGCTCCGGCCGGGGATGCCGGCATCGGCATCGGCTACGACCAGATCGAGGTGGTGGTCCATCCGCAGTCGGTCGTGCACTCCATGGTCACCTACACCGACGGCTCCACCATCGCCCAGCTCTCGACGCCCGACATGCGCCTGCCCATCGGCTACGCCCTGGCCTGGCCCGACCGGGCGTCCACGGCCTTTGGCGCCATCGACTGGTCTCGCCTGAGCCGTCTCGATTTCGAGCAGCCCGACCTCGACGCGTTCCCGTGCCTCGGGCTGGCCTACGCAGCTGGCCGGGCCGGGGGGATGGCGCCGGCCTGGCTCAACGCCGCCAACGAAGAAGCGGTGGCCGCGTTCCTCGGTGGCACCATCGCCTGGACCGACATCGCAGCGGTCGTCGCGGCGACCCTCGATCGCCACGACGGCGTCGAGGCCGACACCGTGGGTGACGTGATCGACGCCGACCGCCGAGCCCGCTCCGTTGCCCGTAGCGTGATCGCTGCCCGAGACCGCACGAGGACCGCCACCGCATGACCGATCCGCAGCCGCCCGCTGACGATCTCCACACCGCCCCTGACCTCGCTCGAGGCGGCGTGGCGACCCGGGTAGCGACCTCGGTGTCGTCGCGGGGAATCGACCCCGAACCAGACGGGGCTGGGGTGCCTTTCGCCGGGTTGCGCCTACTGGCGTTGATCGCCGGCCTGGTGGCCCTCGGCGTCTGGAACCCCTGGATGCTGGTGGTCATCATGGCCCTGGTGGTCATGATCACCCTCCACGAGCTGGGTCACTACATCACGGCTAAGCGGGCCGGCATGAAGGTCACCGAGTTCTTCCTCTTCTTCGGGCCCAAGGTGTGGTCGATCAAGCGGGGCGAGACCGAGTACGGCATCAAGTGCATCCCCGCCGGGGCCTACGTGAAGATCATCGGCATGCACAACCTGGAGGAGGTGCCGGCCGCTGACGAGGGCCGGACCTACCGCCAGAAGACGTTCGGTCGCCGGTTGTCGGTGGCGGTGGCCGGCTCCACCATGCACTTCCTCCTTGCCCTGGTCCTGATCTTTGCGGCCGTCGTGTTCGTGGGCCAGCCCGGCGGGTCCCTCGACCCGGAGGTGCAGGCCGCCAGCTGGCAGATCTCCGACGTGCGCGACGGCACCGGGGCGGCGGCCGCCGGCCTCCGAGCCGGGGACAAGGTCACCAGCATCGGCGGCAACGGCATCGAGACCTTTGAGGACCTACGGTCCATCGCCGCCGACGTCAAGGGCAAGACGGTGCCCGTGGTCTACGAGCGCGACGGCGAGGAGCGCCAGGTCGAGGTCACGCTCGAGCCCTTCTACTCCTGGTACCTCGACCGGGTGGTTCCGGGCAGCGGCCCGGCGGTGGCCGGCCTCGAAGTTGGTGACCAGATCACCCGGATCGACGGCACCTCAACCCGCGACCTGAGGGACCTCGACGCCCTGCTCTCCTCGGTGGAGGGGCAGACGGTGGCCGTCGAGCTCGAACGCCAGGTCGACGGCGGCACGCAGACCGCCGAGGCCGAGGTGGAGATCGAGTCGCTGGTCCTCGCCGGCGACGAGGGCTACCTCGGCGTGGGCAGCGAGCCCGGGCCCGACGACCGGCTGAACCCGATCGAGGGCGTCCTTGCCGCGCCGTCGCAGTTCGCCAGCATCACGTCGCTCTCGGTCACCTCGCTGGGACGGTTCTTCAGCCCCGGCGGCATCGCCGACTTCGCCGGGCAGGTGGGCAACGCCCGAAACGACGACGCCGGCGACACCGCTGGCGACGGGCCCAGGGTCCCGACCTCGAACGACACCTCGGCCACCCTCCTTGCCGACGGCCCGGGTCAGCTCGGCGAGAACCGGATCCTGTCGATCTACGGCCTCGTCCGCATCGGCTCCGACGCCGGCAAGGTCGACCCGAGCAGCCTCATCTCGCTCTTCGCCCTGGTCAACATCTTCATCGGTGTGTTCAACCTGGTGCCCCTCCTGCCCTTCGACGGCGGCCACGTGATGATCGCGGTCTACGAGAGGATCCAGGAACGCCGTCTGCGCAAGAAGCGCTACTTCACCGACGTGGCCCGACTCCTGCCGCTCACGTACGTGGTGGTGTTCGCCCTCGGGATGTTGTTCCTGTCGTCGCTCTACCTCGACATCGCCAACCCGCTCACCTGATGGACGACGGCTCCACCCCACTCGCCACCCGGCGGCCCACCCGCCAGATCACCCTGGCCCACCCCACCAACCCGGTGCGGGTCGGCGGCGATGCCCCGGTCTCGATCCAGTCGATGACCACCACCAAGACCGCGGATGTCGACGGCACCCTGGCTCAGATCTATGCCCTGGCCGGCGCCGGCGCCGACATCGTGCGCTGCACCTGCAACGACGCCGACGCCGCCGCCGGTTTGGCCCACATCGTCCCCCGCTCGCCGGTGCCGATCGTGGCCGACGTGCACAACAGCCACCGCATGGCCCTCGCCGCGCTCGAGGCCGGTGTGCACTGCCTGCGCCTCAACCCCGGCAACATCCGCCGTCCCGAACACATCAAGCTCATCGCCAGCGAGGCCCGTGACCGCGGCGTGCCCATCCGCATCGGCGTCAACGGGGGATCGCTCGACCAGAAGCTCTACGACCGCTACGGCGGCAAGGTCACGCCGGAGGCCATGGTGGAGTCCGCACAGATGGAGATGGCCTACTTCGACGAGGTGGGCTTCGATCAGATCAAGATCTCGGTGAAGGCGTCGAGCGTGCCGCTGATGGTGGAGGCCTACCGGCAGCTATCCGAGGTCACCGACCACCCACTCCACCTCGGCGTCACCGAGGCCGGCCCGCCGCCGGCGGGCCTGGTCAAGGCCACCGCCGGCATCGCCGCCCTGCTGGCCGAGGGCATCGGTGACACCATCCGCTACTCGCTCACCGCCGACCCCGTCACCGAGGCCAAGGCCGGTCGCCAACTCCTCGAAGCGTTGGGTCTGCGCGAGCGCAAGGGCCTGGACCTCATCGCCTGCCCGTCGTGCGGGCGGGCCGAGGTCGACGTCATCAAGGTGGCCAACGACGCCCAGGCCGCGCTCGACGGCTTCGCCGTGCCGATCCAGGTGGCGGTCATGGGGTGTGTGGTCAACGGGCCGGGCGAGGCCCGCGACGCCGACCTGGGCATCGCCGCGGGCCGCAAGCGGGGCCACCTGTTCGTGAAGGGCAAGGTGGTGGCGGTGGTGCCCGAGGACGAGATGGTCGACGCGCTCGTCCACTGGGCCGACGTCATCGCCGCCGAAGGCATCGACGGGGCGCTGACCCACGCCGATGCCGGGGCTCAGGCCGAGGCCGACGCCGACCGGGCCGCCCTCCTCGACGAGCAGGGCGACGACGTCAACGCATCGGAACAGCGCGTCGACCTGATCCGCAAGAACCTCGGCTGACTGCACGGGTCCGCGCGAGAGATCTCCCGCGACGAGGCCGCGGTGCGCGTCGTCGCCCTCGTCGAAGCGTTCGGTCTGCGACCGTCGACCCGCCCCCACCCCTGACGCCCATCGCTGAGGACGATGTCGGTGTCGTGCGTTGGATGGTCGTCCGGCCACCTCGGTGACGACGGTGCCGTCGACGGGTCAGAGGTAGCGGCGCACGCTCCAGTAGATGCCGCCACCCATGAGGACGAGACCCAACATTGCGACGGCGATCTGGACGCCGATCGGTTTTTCACGGAGCTCATCGATCTTGGACCGCCGTCGGACCGTCTCCAGCCACCGCTCGGCCCAGTCGAACTCGCGGGAGAGCAGGGTGAGTCCGACGAGAACGATCAACCAGCCCGGCCCCGGCAGCGGGATGGCGGCGATCCCGACGCCCACGATCAAGAAGCCGCCGACGATGGTGGCCATCCGCCGGACCACACCGCGCTTGGCCTCGCCCTCGGTCTCCTCTCGGTGGCCGGTCTCGAACTCGGCCTGGATGGCAGCTTCGTGGAGCCGCTGCACTCGTCCTTCCTGCGCCGATCCGGAGCGGTGGACAGATCCGGACGCACCAGGCCCGTCGGCCATTGGCTCAGGGGTGGACTCGGTCGAGGTCATGCGGGTCAAGTATGGACCCGGGCGTCATGCTCCGGCTCGCCGGCCGCCACGAGCCGGGGCGCCAGTGGTCGCCGTGCGCAGGGTCAGAGCGCCCGACCGTCGGCGCTCAAGGAGGTCTTGGTCGTCGGGGTGGCGGTCGAGGTAGCGACTCGTCGACGTTCTCGTCGCAGGCGACGACCGGTAGCGTCGCCGGCCATGGCCAAAGCACCAGTGCTCACCCCGCAGGCCGACGACTTCCCGCGGTGGTACCAGGACGTGCTGGCCAAGGCCGAGCTGGCCGACAACGGGCCGGTGCGTGGCACCATGGTCATCCGGCCGTACGGCTACGGGCTGTGGGAGCGCATGCAGGCCGAGGTCGACATCCGCATCAAGGCCACCGGGGCCGAGAACGCCTACTTCCCGCTGTTCATCCCGCAGAGCTACCTCACCCGCGAGGCCGACCACGTCGAGGGGTTCAGCCCCGAGCTGGCCGTGGTCACCCACGCCGGCGGCAAGGAGCTCGACGAACCGGTGGTGGTCCGGCCCACCAGCGAGACCGTCATCGGTGAGTTCATGGCCAAGTGGGTGCAGAGCCACCGCGACCTGCCCCTGCTGCTGAACCAGTGGGCCAACGTGGTCCGCTGGGAGCTGCGCACCCGGCTGTTCCTGCGCACCAGCGAGTTCCTCTGGCAGGAGGGCCACACCGCCCACGCCACCGAGGCCGACGCCCGGGCCTACGCCCTGCGCATCCACCTCGACGTGTACCGCGACTTCATGGAGCAGGTGCTGGCCGTACCGGTGTACGTCGGCCGCAAGACGGCCCAGGAGCGCTTCGCCGGCGCGGTCAACACCCTGGCCTGCGAGGCGATGATGCGCGACGGCAAGGCCCTGCAGATGGGCACCTCCCACGAGCTGGGACAGAACTTCGCCAAGGCGTTCGACATCGCCTTCCAGGACGTCGAGGGCACCCAGCAGCTGGCCTGGACCACGTCGTGGGGGGTGTCGACTCGGATGGTGGGCGGGCTGATCATGTGCCACGGCGACGACGACGGGCTGCGGGTGCCGCCCCGCCTGGCCCACGTGCAGGTGGTGGTCCTGGTGATCCGCGATGACGACGGGGTCGGCGAGGCAGCGGGCCGGCTGGCCGACGACCTCAGGGCGTCGGGCGTCCGGGTCCGCCTCGACGACCGCACCGACACGTCGTTCGGCCGCCGGGCCACCGACTGGGAGCTCAAGGGCGTGCCGGTGCGCATCGAGGTCGGGCCCCGTGACCTGGCCAATGGAGAGGTCACCGTGGTCCGCCGCGACACCGGCGAGAAGCGCCAAGCCGCTGTCGACGGACTGGCCGATACCGTGCCGGCGCTGCTCGACGACATCCAGGCCACCCTGCTGGCCGAGGCCACCGCCTTCCGCGACACCCGTACCGTCGATGTAGCCACCGTCGATGACGCCCGCGAGGCGGCCCAGACCGGCTTCGCCCGCATCCCGTGGGCCACCCTCGGCACCGATGGCGAGGCCACCCTGGCGAGGGATGCCATCACCGTCCGCTGCCTCTCCCGCCCCGACGGTTCGGTCCCCGAAGCAGAAGACGAGCCCGACCTGATCGCCGTGGTGGCCCGGAGCTACTAGCTGCGGCGGACGGTCGAGCGGCCGTCGGCGGCGGACCAACGGTCGATGACCAGCTGGTCTTCGGCCACCGAGATGACCACGACGGTGTCGAGGTCGATCCGGAACAGGTCCGATGGGCCGGGCGACTCCATGCCCTGCTCCTCGCGGATCCAACCGGTCACTGCGGCGTGGGTGTCCGGGTCGGTGACGTGGACGGCGCGACCGGTGACCTTGACATCTGCTTCGCCAGCGTCGTCGACGCCGTCACGGACCCGGCGCGACTCCCACGGGATGCCGTGCAGGACCATGCGGGCGTCCCGCTTGAGGTCGTCTCCCTTGCGGGCGCCGGGCATGGAACCGATCCACGGCTCGTCGTCGAAGAAGAACGGATCGATCCCGCTCAACCGCGGCGAGCCGTCGGCCCTGATCGTGCCGAGGACACCGTTGAGGGTGCAGGTGAGCAGGCTGCGGGCGCGATCGGCCAACTCGGGCTCGGCCGCAGCAAAGTCCTTCCAGGTGGTCATCCCCCGATCATCCCTGGGCCGCCCGGCCGCCGCGGAGCGGACGTTCCCTCAGGCGAGGTCGGCTTCGGCGTCCAGATGGGCGCACCCACGTCCCGGCCCGCCGAGCATGGCCCGACGTCAGCGCATGGGCGAGAGGGTGGTCGGCGGGTTGGTTCGCGTGAGCTGAAACTCGCCGAGGCGAGCACCTCCTGCTTCGCCGGTGCACCGTCCCGGGCGCGCCGGACGAAGTCGATCGGTGACTCGGTCGAGAAGGAGGTCACCTCGATGGTTGCTCCTGCCTGGTCCACCATCGTGACCGAGGTGGTCGCCGTCCCGCGGGTCAGCGCCCGCCGCAGGCGGGGTTCGACATCGGTGACGAAGGCGGTGAACCGCTCCCGCTCGTCCTCCCTGATGGCCACGTCCACAAACGGTAGAGGGCACCGGCCGCCCCGATCGGACGACACGAACTCCTCACCCTTCAGTGATTCAGTCCAGGCCCGCTTGGGCGTCGACGATAGTTCGGAGGCGGTGGCGGTCGGTGGGGGAGGTGGCGGTCCCTGGCCAGCGGACGGTGTTGCGGGGGCGGCGGTCGAGGTAGAAGGCGCCCGCCTGAAGGGACCGTTCGGGCGCAGCGGTCAACCACACCGCGGTGTCGGCGCCGTCGGCGGGCTCGCGGAGGAGCGGGCCCATGACCTTGCGGAAGCCGGGGAGGGCGGCGTCGACACCGGGGGTGTCGGCCCACCCGGGGTGCATGGCCACCTGGAACGGGGCCTCGGAGCGATCGGTGGCCTCGGTCACCAGGTCGATCTGAGCGCGCTTGGCCTGCGCGTAGACCCGGCTGCCGTTCCACTTCCGGTCCTCCCAGCCGAGGTCGTCGAGGTCGACGTCCTGCAGGTACATGCCACCCGAGCTCATCCAGATGGCCCGGTCCAGGCGCTCGGCCAGCAGCCGGGTGAGGAGGTGGGGAGCGGTCACCATCGTCGCCCAGGTGACCTCCAGCCCATCGGTGGTCTCGCTGCGCTCGGGCAGGAGGGCACCGGCGTTGTGGACCACCGTGGCGATCCGGTCGTGGTCGTCGAGCAGGCCGGCGGCCAGGTCGCGCACCTGGTCGAGGTCGGACAGGTCGGCGCACCGGAAGCGGGCCGCCAGCCCCGAGCTGCGCAGGTCGGCGGCCACCTCGGCCCCTCGCTCCTCGTTGCGCCCCACCAGCTCCACCTGGGCACCAGCGCGGCCCACGCCCCGGGCGATCACCTTGCCGAGCCCCGACGTGGCGCCGGTGACCACCACCGCCTGGCCGGTCAGGGTGTCGGAGCCCGGTTCCTCCCACCCGAAGAGCGGCCGGCGGATGGCCGGGCCGATCCGGGTGAAGCTGGCGAGGATCGTGGCCTCGAGGGCGGTGTCAGCGACACGGCGTAGCAGGTCGGTGGGCATTCGCTCGCCCTTACCCCCGATCTGGTCGGGGCCGAACCTTCCGGGCGTCCGCCACCGCCCGGCGGGGCGGCCGCCACCGTTCGGACTCCGGCTATGCTCACCGGGTTCACCTTCACGGGTGGTCAGGCGTGGGCCTCCGCCCACGCCTGTTGTTTGTCCGCAGGCGGTTCCACCAGACCGATCACCACCCCGATCAGCACCCGGTCGCCACGTCACGATCACCCGAGCACCGAAGGGAGCCCACCATGGAGACCGCCGAGCGGATCCGTCTGCTCGTCGCGCCCCTGATCGACGACACCCCCGCTGATCTCTACGACATCACCTACGCCGGTGGGGTGCTGCAGATCACCGTGGACCAGCCGGGCGGGGTCGACATGGCCGTCATCGGCCGGCTCACCCGGGCCATCTCCCGCCTCCTCGACGAGACCGACCCCATCGCCGGCGCGTTCACGCTGGAGGTGTCGAGCCCCGGGTTGGAGCGACCCCTCCGCACGGCTGAGCACTTCACGCGGGCGATGGGCGAGACCATCTCGGTCAAGACCCATGCGGGCGTCGACGGTGAACGGCGCTTCAAGGCCGTGGTGGTCGGCGCCGACACCGAGGGCGTCTACCTGGCCCCGGTCGACGACCCCGCCGGCGAACCCCGCCAGCTTCGGTTCCACGACATCGAACGGGCCCGCACCGTCTTCGAGTGGGGCCCTGCCCCCAAGCCCGGCGGCCCGAAGCACGGTCGGCCCGGCACCTCCCCATCCGCCAAAACGAAGCAGAAGAAGGCAGCGAGCTCATGAGCGACGACGACATGATGGAAGCCCTCCGGGCCCTCGCCACCGAGAAGGGCATCAGCCCCGAGACGCTGATGGGTGCCCTGGCCGACGCGCTCGAGTCGGCTTACAAGCGTCTACCCGACGCGTACGAGTACGCCTGGGCCACGATCGACCCCTTCAGCGGCGAGATGCGGGTGACGGCCCAGGAGCTCGACGAGGACGGCGAGCCCCACGGTCCCGAGCTCGACGTCACCCCGGACCAGAGCACCCTCGGCCGCATCGCCGCGCAGACCTTCAAGCAGGTCATGATGCAGCGCCTCCGCGAGGTCGACCGGGAGATGAAGTACGAGGAGTACGCCGGGCGCGAAGGCGACATCGTCACCGGGATCATCCAACAGACCGATGCCCGCTACACGCTGCTCGACCTCGGCCGGGTCGAAGCCCTGCTGCCCCAGGCCGAGCAGGTGCCCTACGAGCGGCCCGAGCCGAACAGTCGGCTCAAGGCCTACATCGTCGAGGTCCGCAAGACCGCCAAGGGCCCCCAGATCGTGGTCAGCCGGACCCACCCCGGCCTCATCAAGCGCCTCTTCGAGCTGGAGGTCCCCGAGATCGCCGACGGGATCGTGGAGCTCCGCGCCTGTGCCCGCGAGCCCGGGCATCGCACCAAGATCGCGGTGTGGTCCAACGACCAGAACGTCGATCCCGTCGGGGCCTGCGTGGGCGCCCGGGGGGCGCGCGTCCGGATGGTGGTCAACGAGTTGCGAGGCGAGAAGATCGACATCGTCCCGTTCTCCGAGGACCTGCCCGACTTCGTGGCCAAGGCCCTCCAGCCGGCCAAGGTCAAAGAGGTGCGGATGCACCCCGACACCGGCACCGCCGAGGTGATCGTGCCCGACTACCAGCTGTCGCTGGCCATCGGCAAGGAGGGCCAGAACGCCCGCCTGGCCGCTCGGTTGACCGGCTGGCGGGTCGACATCAAGAGCGAGACCCAGCTGGCCGAGGAGGAGGCGTACCGCACCGACGAGTGGGCCCAGGGCGAATGGGTCTTCGACGCGCAGACCGGCGAGCAGGTGTGGGTGCCGGCCGATGGCGGCGAGGCCGTCTCCGCCGAGGCCTGGGCCGCCGGGGACCCGGTCGAGGAGGGCCCCGGGACTGCTGACGACGGCGACTCGACGGCCACTGTGGCTGAGAGCGGCGGTGCCGAGGGCGCTGCCGACGAGATCAGCGGGGATGCCGTGGCCGTCCCGGACGACTCGGTCGAGGCCACCGAAGGCGCGCCGGCGGTGCTCGATGCCGAGGAGGAGGCGGTGGACCGGTCGGCCGACGCGATCGAGGCGATGGCCGGGCCCGAACCGGAGGTCGCAGCATCGCCCGGCGCAACGCCGGCTGTTGGCGAGCCAGAGCCGGCCGGGGTCACCGATGGCGAGACCGGCTGAGAGCCCGGGGCAGCAGGAGCCGGCTGCTGCCGGAGGTCCGGTGCGCACGTGCATCGGTTGTCGTCGTCGGCGGCCCCAGAGCGAGCTGGCAAGGATCGTGCGCGACAAGGGCGCAACCTTGACCGTCAGCCGTACACTGGGCGGCCGTGGCGCCTGGCTCTGCCGGGCGTCGCCACGTTGTCTCGAGCTGGCCGCCCGAAGCGGTGGGTTCGCTCGGGCTTTCCGGGCTCAGGTGCGCTCCGGCCAGGTCGATGCCCTGTGCGTCGCCTGGCCGGACGGGTGCCAGAGCCCCAGTTCCGACTTCGTGCCCGACCCCACGGGTGCGCGAGACTGATCGACCGTGCCCGGCCTCGGGCGCACCGTCGCACGCACCAGCGACCCGGCACCGAACATCCGAACCTCGTTCTCGAACACTCACACGACAAACGAAGAAAGACTGGCGAACCCACGTTGGCAGCAAAGATCCGCGTCCACGAGCTCGCCAAGGAGCTCGGTCTCACCAACAAGGAGACCCTGGACCTGTCGTTGGACCTCGGCATCGGGGTCAAGACGCATTCGTCGAGCATCGAGGACGCCCAGGCCGACCGGGTCCGTCGCAAGGCCGAGAAGGAGGGCCTCGTCCGGGACGGGCAGCCCGAGGAGCCGGCACCGGCGAAGAAGGCACCGGCCAAGTCGGCTGCCAAGTCGGCTGCCGGCAAGAAGGCGCCGGCCAAGAAGGCGGCCGCGCCAGAGCCTGCGGCTGACGTCGCTGCTGAGACCGCCCCTCCGGTCCCGGTTGCGGAGGTCGCAGAGGCGCCCGCACCGCCAACGCCACGAACCGAGCCCACCTCTCCTTCTGCGCCCGAGGCTCCTGCGGCGTCGCCCGCACCTCGGCCCGCCGCCACCCCGCCCCGACCCGTCGTCCGGTCCAGTGGTGCCGCCATGCCGCCGCGCCCCCCGGTTCGGAGCGAGAGCGCACCGCTCGCACCGACGCCCCAGGCCCCTGCCGCCCAGGCCGCAGCGCCCCAGGCCCCTGCCGCCCAGGTCTCACATCCCCAGGCCCCTCCTTCCCAGGTGCCACAGCCCCAGGCTGCGACGCCCCGTCCGGCACCGACGGCCCCCGCCCCCGCCCCGGCGGCGTCTGCTGCCGCTCCGGCAGAGGTCACTGGCACGGAACCGGCCACCTCAGCGTCGGGCAAGCCGATCCCGCCCCCGCCGACGCCCCGCTCGGTCACCGGCAAGCCCATCCCGCCGCCTCCGGGTCTCGGCGGCCGCACGTCGGCCCGCCCGGCCGGCCCGGGTGGTCCCGGTGTCCGTCAGGGCCCTCCGGGCGGTACCAACCGGCCCGGCGCCAGCCGTCCCATGGGCGGCCCTCGTCCCAACGTGCCCGGCGCCGGCGTCGGCCCGAGCCGTCCCGGTGGCGGTCCCGGCGGTGGTCCTGGTGGTGGTGGCCCGGGCGGTCGTCCCGGTGGTCCGGCCGGTCGCCGGCCGCCGCGTCGCAAGGGCCGTCGCCGTCGCAACCGCGAAGAGCTCCAGCCCATGGACATGCCGTCCTACACGCCGGAGAACTCCCCCGTGCCCGAGGGCGTCATCGTCATCGAACGGGCCTCCACGCCCCAGGAGCTCGGCCCCAAGCTGAACCGCACCGCCGCTGACGTGGTCCGCTTCCTCATGCAGCAGGGCGAGATGGTCATGGCCACCCAGTCGCTCTCCGACGACATGATCGAGCTGTTCGTCGCCGAGATCGGCGCCGATGTCCGCCTCGTCGATCCCGGCGAGGAGCAGGAGGTCGAGCTCCAGAAGGTGCTCGGCATCGAGGAGCTCGACGACCACGCCAACGAGGACACCTCCGTCGGCCGGGCCCCGGTGATCACCGTCATGGGCCACGTCGACCACGGCAAGACCAAGCTGCTCGACCGGATCCGCAACGCCAACGTGGTGGCCGGCGAGGCCGGCGGCATCACCCAGCACATCGGGGCCTACCAGGTGGTCAAGGACGGCCGTCCGATCACCTTCATCGACACCCCGGGCCACGAGGCGTTCACCGCCATGCGGGCTCGCGGCGCCGAAGCCACCGACGTGGTGGTGTTGGTGGTGGCCGCCGACGACGGCGTCATGCCCCAGACGGTCGAGGCCATCGACCACGCACGCGCCGCCGAGGTGCCCATCGTGGTGGCGGTCAACAAGATCGACCGCGACAACGCCGACCCCGATAAGGTGCTGGCGCAACTGGCCGAGCGCGGCCTGGTGCCCGAGTCGTGGGGCGGCGACACCATCGTCTGTCAGATCTCGGCCCTGCAGGAGATCGGCATCGACGAACTGCTCGAGAACCTCCTCGTGGTGTCCGAGCTCGAGGACCTGCGGGCCAACCCGGCAGGGCGGGCCAAGGGCGTGGTGCTCGAGGCCAAGCTCGACCCGGGCCGCGGCCCGGTGGCCACCATCTTGGTGCAGCGCGGCACCCTCAAGGTGGGTGACCCGCTGGTGGCCGGCGCCGCCTGGGGTCGCGTCCGCGCCCTCATCGACGACCAGGGCCAACAGGTGAAAGAAGCCGGTCCCTCCACCCCGGTCCAGGTCCTGGGCCTCTCCGACCTGGCCGAGGCCGGCGACGACTTCGTGGTCGCCCGAGATGAGCGCAGCGCGGCCAAGGTGAGCGAGCAGCGCGAGCACTACCACCGCCTGGCCAACATCTCGGGCTCGGCGTCGGCCTCGGCCGGTGGCGCCAAGCTCGAGGACATCTTCACCCAGATCCAGGCCGGCGAGGTGGCCACCCTCAACCTCATCATCAAGGCTGATGTGACCGGTTCGCTCGAGGCGGTCACCCAGAGCCTCAAGCGCCTGGAGCGAGACGAGGTGAAGCTCTCGTTCGTGCGCAGCGGGGTGGGCGGCATCCTCAAGAGCGACATCGAGCTGGCCATGGCGTCGAACGCCACGATCATCGGCTTCAACGTGCGGCCCGAACGCCAGGTGCGCGAGTTCGCCGACACCGAGAAGGTGGAGATCCGCACCTACGAGGTCATCTACCACCTCCTCGAAGACATCGAGGCGGCCATGGTCGGGATGCTGGCGCCGGTCTTCGAGGAGATCGTCACCGGCGACGCCGAGGTCCGGGAGATCTTCTCGGTGCCCAAGGTCGGCAAGATCGCCGGCTGCTTCGTCACCAACGGCGAGATCACCCGGGGCTCCAAGGTCCGCTTCCTGCGGGAGGGCACGATCATCTGGAAGGGCGCCGTCTCGTCACTGCGGCGCTTCAAGGACGACGTCCGCGAGGTCCGTCAGGGCTTCGAGTGCGGCATCGGCCTCACCGACTTCCAGGACCTCAAGCCCGGCGACGTCATCGAGACCTTTGAAGAGCGCGAGATCCCGCGATCCTGAGTCCTCCTCCCACCCGCCCCACCTGACATCGCTGCCTATCGCAGGACACCCTCGTGGCGACTCGGGGGTAGGCGGCGGCCATGGCCTCCGAAACGTCCGTGCCCGCCTCGCTCGACCAGCTCGACCCCGCTGTCGCCAAGGCGGTGCAAGCGGCGTCGGTGATCGTCGTCCCCGTCGACGACGGTGGCGACGACGCGCTGGCCCGGGCCCGTGCGACGGCCATTGCCCTCGCGGCGCTGGCCGGTGCCAAGTTGGTGCTGCTCGACCGGTCCGACACCACCTACGCCGACACGCCCCGGATCAACGAGCTCAGCCGCGACGAGGTGGCACGCATCGACCGGCCCTACCTCCTGTCCGGGCTCGACGAGGCGGCGCAGTCTGGCGTGACGGCCACGGCCTTCCAGCACTCGCTGCCCGGCGACGAAGCGCTGACCGACGCCGCCAAGGAGGTCGGTGCCGACCTGGTGGTGGTGCCGGGCTCGCTCGACTCGCCGGGGCTCTTTGCTCGGCTCAAGGGGGGCAGTGCGAGCGACCGGGCCGTCGATGCCGCGCCGGCGGGTACCTCGGTGGTGGCGGTCGACGAACACGGTGGGCTCAGCCTCATCTCCTGAGCGGTTCGGTGAAGAAGGGTCCGGTGGCCGTCGGTAGGCTCTCGGAGCCGTGTTCGCCTGTGTCCTCGTCGTCGACCTCCGCCTTCCGCTGACCGGGTCGCTGAAGGCCAAGCGGGCCACGATCACCCCGATCCTCGAAGGTGCCCGCCGCCGGCATCGGGTGGCGGTCTCCGAGGTGGGCCACCAGGACCAGTGGCAGCGCAGTGAGCTGGCCTTTGCCACGGTGGGGTCGAGCGAGGGCCAGGCTCGCGACGTGCTCGATGCGGTGGAGCGCTTCGTGTGGTCGTTCCCCGAGGTCGAGGTGGTCGGGGCATGGCGACGGTGGGCCGACGACGAGGAGGACGAACGGTGAAGAAGCGACCGACGGCACGGGACTACCCGCGCACCGCACGGCTGAACACGCTCGTGCGCGAGATCGTCGCCGACGAGATGGAGCGCATCGACGACGAGCGCCTGGAGCTGGTCACCCTCACGTCGGTTGTCGTCGACGGTGACCTGTCGCGCGCCGTCGTGTACTACGACCACTCCCGGGGTCCCGAGGCCGACGAGGAGATCGCCGACGCCTTTGCCGAGCAGCGCAAACGGCTGCAGGGAGCGGTCGGGCGCCAGACCACCTTCAAGCGGACCCCCGAGCTGCGATTCGAGACCGACGGGGTGCTGCGCGACGCCCTGCGCATCGAAGAAGTGCTGCGGGGCCTCAGCGACGAGCCACCGGTGCCGCCCCTCGACCCGACGCCCTACACCGACACCGACCCGCCGTGACCACCGCTCGCTCCGTGACGGCTGCGCCGGTCCACCCCTCGCCGGTCCACGCCGGCACCCGCTGATGGGGCGCCGGGACCCCCACACCGGGCCCGACGGGCTCGTGGTGGTGGACAAGGGCGCCGGGTGGACCAGCCACGACGTGGTGGCCAAGAGCCGGGGCCTGCTCGGCACCCGCAAGGTGGGTCACGCCGGCACCCTCGACCCCGACGCCACCGGCGTGCTCCTCCTGGGGGTCGGCAAGGCCACCAAGCTGCTCCGCTTCCTCTCGCCGCTGGGCAAGGTCTATGTGGGCGAGGTCGCCCTGGGTGCCGAGACCTCCACCCTGGACGCAGCCGGCGAGGTCACCGCCACCTACGACATGAGCGCAGTGACCCTCGATGACGTGCGCCGTGCTGCTCGGGCGTTCGTCGGACCCATCGAGCAGATCCCGCCCATGGTCTCGGCGGTCAAGATCGACGGGAAGCGGCTCCACGAGCTCGCACGGCAGGGAATAGAGGTCGAGCGGCCCCCCCGCCCGGTCACCATCCACTCACTCGGGGTGTCCGCCGGACCCGTCGACGAGCGCACCGTGTTCACCCTGGCCGTTTCGTGCTCGTCGGGCACCTACATCCGCACGCTCGCCGCCGACATCGGTACTGCCCTCGGCGGCGGAGCGCACCTCCGCTCGCTGCGGCGCACGTCGGTCGGCCCGTTCACCCTCGCCGACACCGTGCCCCTCGATGCGGTAGGTCCCGAACACGTGCGGCCGATGGTCGACGCGGTGCGGCACCTGGCGTCGGCCACGGTCGACGACGCCGGCGCCGAGGCGGTGCGGGTGGGCAAGGTGCTCGAAGCGGCCGACCTTGGCGTGACCGGAGATGGTCCGTGGGCGGTGCTGGGCCCGACCGGCGACCTCTTGGCGGTCTACGAGTCCTTCCGGGGCACCACGGTCAAGCCCTCGCTCGTGATCCCTAGCTGACCGAGAGCGATCCAGTGTGATCTTGCGGCAGGCCTGCGAGGATGACCCGGCCCGGCCAGGGGAACCGGCTCCGTGGCCCCCGTGTCGGCCTCGCTCCCGCTGAAGGCGTCAGCGGTAGGTTGCCGCGGTGCTGCTGCTCACCGCCCTCGTGCTGGCCGGGCTCATGGCCGCCACCTGGCTGGTCAGCCTGGCCGGGCGCGACGCCAGCATCGTCGACATCGTCTGGGGTTCGGCCTTCGTGGTGGTGGCCGTGCTGGCGGCGGTGGTGGGCGACGGCGACTCGGCCCGCCGGATCCTGCTGGCTGTGTTGGTGGGCATCTGGGGCCTGCGGCTGTCGGGCTACCTGGCGTGGCGCAACCTCGGCCACGGCGAGGACAAGCGTTACCAGGTGATGCGGAAGCGGTGGGGCGACCGGTTCCCCCTCGTGAGCCTGGTGGTGGTGTTCGGCCTCCAGGGATTGCTGGTCTGGGTGGTGTCGTTGCCGGTGCAACTGGCTGTCGGCGCCGACGAGCCGACGGGCATCGGGCCCCTGGCGTGGGCCGGCGTCGCCCTCTGGGCGCTGGGGTTCGGGTTCGAGACCATCGGCGACGCCCAACTGACCCGGTTCAAGGCCGACCCCGACCACGAGGGCCAGGTCATGGACCGGGGCTTGTGGCGCTACACCCGCCACCCCAACTACTTCGGCGACTTCTGCGTCTGGTGGGGCCTGTTCCTGGTGGCCGCCGAGACGGTCCCCGCCCGCTGGGGGATCATCGGCCCCCTCGTGATGTCGTTCCTGCTGCTTCGGGTCTCCGGCGTGGCCATGCTGGAGAAGACCATCGGCACGCGGCGCCCGGGCTACGCCGCCTACATCGAGCGGACCAGTGCCTTCTTCCCCCGCCCACCACACCACAAGGCCTGATCGCTTGCGCCGGGGCCGTCGACTCGGCCTGCTGGATCAACCCACGGGCAGGCGGTGGACCGAGACCTGGTAGCGGTCGCTGGTTTGCCAGCGCTGGCGGTCCCACGTCGACCAGCGGTCGACCAGTTCGAGGCCGGCTGCGGCGGCGTCGTCGTCGAACTGGTGGGGTTGGTAGCCCTTCGGTCGGACCTCGAAGCCGGCCACCAGCAGGCCACCTGGCACCAGGACGTCGGCGCAGCAGGACACGGTCCGGGCCTCGGTGCCGGGCGCCACGAAGATCAACACGTTGCCGGCCAGGACCACGGTGTCGAAGCCCTCGGCGCGCCCGAGCGTGGCCGGTCCGAGTGTGGCCGGCCCAAGTGTGGTCAGGTCGAGCTCGGACAGGTCCGCCTGGTGCCAGGTGAGGGCAGGGGCCTTGGTGCGAGCGGCATCGAGCATGACCGGGTCGAGGTCGACGCCGGTCACGTCGAAGCCCCGATGGGCCAGCTCGATCGCTATCCGACCGGTGCCACACCCTGCGTCGAGCACCTGCAGGCCGGGGGAGAGCGCAGCCACCAACGTCGCCTCGCCGTGGACGTCGGCACCCGATGCTGCGAGGCGGGCGAAGCGATCGTCGTAGGTGGCGCCTCGCGGGACCGATGCGTCGTCGGTCCACCGTGATCCGGCCACGGAAACCTCCTCGAAGGTGCCAGCACGTAGGGCCGCATACCGTACCCAGGTGCTGGCACCTTGACCGGAGCGGGCGCGCCGGTTGGTACGGTCGGCGGACCGATCGGCAGAGGGGAACAGCGATGGCGCAGCAGGTCCGGGCTGTGGTGGCCAGAGCCAAGGGCGAACCGGTCACGGTGGAGGTCATCGAGGTCCCCGACCCAGGACCGGGCGAGGTGGTGGTGGCCGTGCAGGCCTGTGGGGTCTGCCACACCGACCTGCACTACCGCGAGGGCGCCATCAACGACGACTTCCCGTTCCTGCTCGGTCATGAAGCGGCGGGCATCGTGGAGTTGGTGGGCCAAGGCGTCACCGAGGTGGCCACCGGCGACTTCGTGATCCTCAACTGGCGCGCCGTGTGCGGCGAGTGCCGCTCGTGTCGACGGGGCCGGCCGCAGTACTGCTTCGCCACCCACAACGCCACGTCGAAGATGACCCTCGACGGCAAGGTCCTGTCGCCGGCGCTCGGCATCGGCGCCTTTGCCGAGAAGACGCTGGTGGCGGCCGGTCAGGCCACCAAGGTCGACCCCGCCGCCCGACCCGAAGCCGCCGGCCTGCTGGGCTGCGGCGTCATGGCCGGCATCGGCGCGGCGATCTACACCGGCGAGGTGGGCCGAGGGGACTCGGTGGCCGTGTTCGGGTGCGGTGGCGTGGGCAACGCCGCCATCATGGGCGCCCGCCTGGCCGGGGCGGTCACGATCATCGCCGTCGACCTCGACGCCGGAAAGCTCGAGCAGGCCAAGGCCTTTGGCGCCACCGACACGGTGCTGGCCTCCGATGCCGACCCGGTGGAGGCCATCCAGGCGCTCACCGACGGCAACGGTGCCGACGTCTGCATCGAGGCGGTGGGCAACCCCAAGGTGCTCGAGCAGGCGTTCTACGCCCGGGACCTGGCCGGCACCGTGGTGCAGGTGGGCGTCCCCGACCCCGAGATGCGCGTCGAGCTCCCGATGATCGACTTCTTCGGCCGGGGCGGTCGGCTCAAGCCGTCGTGGTACGGCGACTGCCTGCCCAGCCGGGACTTCCCGATGCTCATCGACCTGTACCTCCAGGGGCGCCTCGACCTCGACCGGTTCGTGTCCGAGACCATCGCCCTCGACCAAGTCGAAGAGGCGTTCGGCCGCATGGAGCGCGGCGAGGTCCTGCGCTCCGTCGTGGTCATCGATCAGGAAGGAACCAGCTGATGGCGCTGCGGGTGGACCGGGTGATCACCAGCGGGATCTTCTCGCTCGACGGTGACGACTTCGAGGTCGACAACAACATCTGGTTGGTCGGCGACGACCGCCACGTCGTGGTGATCGACGCGGCCCACGACCACCAGCCCATCGCCGCGGCTGTGGGCGACCGCACCGTGACCGCCATCGTGTGCACCCACGGCCACAACGACCACATCAACGTGGCTGCTGCGCTGGCCGACGCAGTCGGTGCGCCGATCCTGCTCCACCCCGACGACACCATGCTCTGGGGCGTGGTCAACCCCGACCGGCCGGCCGACGGCACCCTGGCCGACGGTCAGGAGATCACCGTGGGCGCCACCACCCTGCAGGTGCTGCACACGCCGGGCCACAGCCCCGGGGGCTGCTGCCTCCTCGACGCCGAGGCGGGTGTCCTCTACTCCGGCGACACCCTCTTCAACGGGGGCCCAGGGGCCACCGGCCGGTCGTTCTCGGACAAGGCGGTGATCCTGCGCTCGATCGCCGATCGGCTGCTGCCGCTTCCACCCGACACCCTGGTCCACACCGGCCACGGCGAAGATACGACGGTTGGGGCTGAGCGCCAGGGCGTGCTCGCTGCGCTCGCGGAAGAGGGCTGAACCGCACGGCGATCGGGTCGGCAGCCTCCGATTTCGGTAGCCCGTCCTACGTGCCGCTCCGCCCCCAATGACGTGCGCCAGCCTTCGCCGAAGGCGAGAGGCCCCGAGCGGCCCGGGCGGAGCGAAGCGGAGCCCGAGAGCGGAGAGAAGGGCGTGGGTAAGCCGAGCCGCCAGGCGAAGGCCCGGCACCCGGGACCCGGGAGGAGTTGGCTGCGGCTACTTGCGTTCACCGCGACTGGGCTCGCCCGGTGGATCGAGGCGCTAGCCGAGAGCTACCGAGCGGGCCCAGCGGTAGTCGGCCTTGCCGGCGGGGGAGCGGACCAGGGCGTCTCGGTAGACGAAGGCCTTGGGGAGCTTGTAGCGGGCGACGTGGCGTTCGGCTTCGGCCAGGAGGTCCTCGTCGGTGACCGAGGCGCCCTCGGCCACCTGGACCACCGCCACCACCTCCGAGCCCCATCGTTCGCTGGGGCGGCCGACCACGATCACGTCGTAGACGCAGGGGTGGTGGGCCAGGGCCTGCTCGACCTCCTCGGCGAAGATCTTCTCGCCGCCGGAGTTGATGGTCACCGAGTCGCGGCCCAGCAGCTCGATGATGCCGTCGGCGCGCCAGTTGGCCCGGTCGCCGGGCACGGCGTAGCGCACCCCGTCGATCACCGGGAAGGTGGCAGCGGTCTTGGCGGCGTCGCCCAGGTACCCGAGCGGCACGTGGCCACGCTGGGCCAGCCATCCCGTCTCGGCGTCGCCCGGCGCCAGTTCGTGGGACAGGTCGGCGCTCACCACCGAGGTCTCGGGGCCCGGGTCGAACGTGCCGGTGGACGTGTTGCCCTTCGACGAGGTGTGGCCCATCTGGGCGCCGGTCTCCGACGAGCCGACGGCGTCGAGGACGATGGCGTGGGGCACGACCTCCAGGAAGCGGTCCTTGAGCGACGAGCCGAGGGCAGCGCCGCCGCTCACCAGGGCCAGCAGGCCGGAGAGGTCGTAGGTGTTCCGTTCGAGCTCGTCGATCAGCGGGCGGCCCATGGCGTCGCCCACGATCTGGAGGCTGAGGACCTTCTCGCGCTCGACCGTGGACCACACGGCCGCCGGATCGAGGTGGGTGGGGTCGTCGGTGAAGACCAGGGTGTTGCCGCCGGTGAAGGCGTTGAACGTGGCCCACTGGGCTGCGCCGTGCATGAGCGGGGCGACCGACATCATGCGGGCACCACCGTTGGCCGACGCCTCGACGATCGCATCGAGCGACGGGAAGGCGTCGGCCTGGCCGAAGGGTCGACCGCCCATGGCCCCGATGAAGATGTCGTGCTGGCGCCACAGGACGCCCTTGGGCATGCCCGTGGTGCCGCCGGTGTAGAGGATGTAGAGGTCGTCGGGGGACCAGTCGAGGTCGACGGGATCGGTGGAACCTTCGGCCAGGAAGTCGTCGTAGCGCACGGCGCCGGGCAGGAGCTCATGGCCTGAAGCGTCGGGGACCTGGACCAACAGCGAGATGTCACCCAGGGTGTCGAGCACTTGGGCGAGGGTGGCGGCGAAGGTGTCGTGGTACACCACGGCTCGGGTGCCGGCGTTGTCGAGCAGGTAGCGCAGCTCCTCGGCCACGTACCGGTAGTTCACGTTGAAGGGCGCCACCCGGGCCTTGAACGAGCCAAGCATGGCCTCGACGTACTCGGGTCCGTTGTGGAGGTAGATGGCCAGGTGGTCTTGGCCCGACTCGTGCCCGGCCAGCTCGGTGCGCTCGCGGTGGGCGCCGAGCCCTCGATCGGCCAGCGCGTGGGCGAAGCGTCGGCTGCGGTCGGTCAGCTGGCCGTAGGTGAGGTGGTCCTGGGCGCGGATGATGGCCGGGCGGTCGGGGTTGGCCGCCGCCACCGCCTCGTGGACCTGGGCGAGGTTGTACGACACGTCGGTAGCTCCCCTGTGATCTGAGCTGAGCTCTGGCTGGTCACCGAACGTTAGTAGGGCGGCCGAACCCCGGATCGCTGCCGCTCAACTGGGTGGCGCCCCCGCCACGAGCTGGCGTGCCCAGGTCAGGTCGGCCTTGCCCGAGGGGCGGCGCACGACCTCGGCGACGAACACCACCCGGCGGGGAACCTTGAACGCCGCCAGGTGCTCCCGACAGTGGCGGTCGAGCGCGCCACACTCGAGGTCGCCGCCTGGTCGAGCTTGGACCACCGCAGCCACCCGTTCGCCGAAGCGCTCGTCGGGTACGCCTACGACCACGGCGTCGAACACCGAAGGGTGCGACCTCAAGACGATCTCCACCTCCTCGGGGAAGACCTTCTCTCCACCGGTGTTGATCGACGACGAGCCCCGGCCCAGCAGCGTGACCGATCCGTCGGCCTCGACGCGCGCCAGGTCACCGGGGACGGCCCATCGCTGGCCGTGGAGGACCGTGAACGTCTCGGCGCTGCCGTCGGGATCGCCGTGGTAGCCGATCGGGATCCGACCCCGGCGGGCCAGGCGCCCGACCAGGCCGCTGCCCGGTGGCGCCGGCCGGCCGGCGTCATCGAGCACGGCGGTGTCCTCGTCGACGTGGAACCTCGGCAGGGTGGTGGTGTCCTCTCCCACCCATCTGGGCATCTGCCCCTGGCCGCCCGTCTCCGATGTGCCGTAGCCGTCGACCACCACCGCCCAAGGCAGGTGGGTCAGCAGATCCTGGCGGACCGATCCGGACAGGACCGCGCCGCCGGACACGATGACGAGGAGGTCGTCGAGTTGCCAACGGTCGGGCCCAGCGGCCAGGGCGTCGGCCAGGGGTCGAGCGAAGGCATCGCCGACGATGACCAGGATCGAGGCCCGTTCGTGCTCGGCCAGGGACCAGAGGCGGGCGGCGTCGAACGTGGTGGCGGGGTCGACCAGGACGGTGCCGCCGCTCAACAGGGTGGACAGGGCCATCCAGTGCGCGGTGCCATGGGTGAACGGGGAGGCCGGAAGGCACCGGGTCCGACCGGAGCGTGCCCGCTCGGTCACCTCGGCCGGCGAGCTCACCGGTTCGCCGCCCGGGTTGCCTCCGCCCAACGCCGAGAAGAGCAGGTCCTCGTGGCGCCAGACCACGCCCTTGGGCAGGCCGGTGGTGCCGCCGGTGTAGAGCAGGTAGCGGTCGTCGCCACTGCGTTCGATGGCGAGGCGTCCGGTGGGCGCGGCGGCGACCACGTCGGTGTAGTCGTCACAGGAGAGGGTGCGGGTCGTCAACGACCCGTCGTGGAGCGCCGTCTCCAGGCTGTCGGTCAGGTCGGCCTCGTGGATCGCCACCTTGGGCGCGGCGTCCTGGAGCAGGTAGCGGAGCTCGTCGGTGGTGTAGCGCGTGTTGATGTTGACCGGCACGGCCCGCAGCTTGAAGGCGGCCACCATCGCCTCGAGGTACTCGTGGCCGTTGCGCAGCAGGAGCCCGACGTGGTCGCCGACGCCGACACCCCACTCCGCCAGGACGTGGGCCAGCTGGTCGGCCCGCTGATCGAGCTGGCGGTAGGTCAGGCGCACCTCGCCGCTCACCACCGCCTCACGGTCCCCGATCGCGTCGGCGACACCTTCGAACAGGTCGCCCAGGTTCCAGCTCTCCACTGCTGGCGACCGTAGCGGTGACCTTGCGACCCAGCCGAAACCGCGCACCCGGTGCGGGCCATCCAGGGCGCGGGCGACGGGTGTGCTGCGTCCGTGACGTGGCTCGGTGTTCGGCTGGCTTCACCGGTGGACGGCGAGCCTCCCTGACGGGCCGAGCCTGACTGGCTTGACGGAGGGTGTCCGAAGGTGCGAAACCGCCGGTCTCGGCCCACCATGGGGGCCATGGAAGCCAGCACCGAGGTCGACGCTCACTTGGGTCCCGGTGGAACTCACGGCGCAGACGGCGCCGAGCCGCCGGTCCCCTCCAGGAGCGGCCGGTTCACTCGACCCCCCAGCCAGAGCCGCAAGTTGGGCATGCGCCACCACGAGGAACATGCCGGCCACCGGGCGTCGTGGCTGCGCGCCGGGGTACTCGGGGCGAACGACGGCATCTTGTCGACGGCCAGCTTGTTGGTGGGCGTGGCTTCGGCATCAGCCGGTCGACCGGTGTTGTTGGCCACGGGGGTGGCCTCGCTCGTTGCGGGAGCCGGGTCGATGGCCATCGGCGAGTACAGCTCGGTCTCCTCGCAACGCGACGCCGAGCGGGCCGACCTCGACACCGAGGCCGCCGAGCTGGTCTCCATGCCCGGCGCCGAGTTGGCCGAGCTCACCGCCATCTACGTGCACCGCGGCCTCTCCCGTCCGTTGGCCCGAGAGGTGGCCGAGGCGCTGACCGAACACGATGCCCTCACCGCCCATGCCCGAGACGAGCTCGGCCTCGACCCTGACCAGCTGGCCCGCCCCCTGGAGGCGGCCGTCACCTCGGCCGGCAGCTTTGCTCTGGGAGCCTTGGTGCCGTTGCTCGTGGTCCTGGCCGCCGCCACCGAGGTGCGGGTCTGGGCGGTGGTGGCCGCGACGCTGCTGGGCCTGGGCCTCCTGGGCGCGATCGGTGCCGGCCTGGGCGGTGCCCCGCTGGCGCGCCCCGCCGTGCGCGTCCTGGTCGGCGGTGCCGCGGCCATGGCCGTGGCCGCCCTCGTGGGCCAGGCCTTTGACGTCGCCGTGACCTGACCGCGCCCGCTCGACCCGGGCCCGGGGCGCCACCCCGGGGGTCCTGCTCGGCGACAGGCAACTGGTAGGCATGGCAGCCGTGGGCTCGGTCGACGGTGCAGGCTCTCGGAGAGAGCAAGCTCGTCGCCGGCGGACGGTGCTGGCGGTCGGCGTGGTCGCGTTGACCTGCCTGCACCTGTGGATCTCACGGGACTTCCCGTTGGCCCAGACGATGCCACGAGACCAGTGGGGGTACCTCGGAAACGCACGTTGGCTGAGCGGAGATCCCCATGACTGGGTGCTCCCTGAGTTCCCCTACTTCACCTACGGGTACTCGCTGGCCCTGGTGCCTGCCCTCTGGCTGTTCGAGGACCCCGAGCAGGTGTTCCTCGCCATCCGGGTGACCAACGCGCTGCTGGCGGCATCGGTGCTGCCCCTGCTCTACCTCTTCTGTCGACGGGTGCTGGCCCAGGCGCCCTGGCCGGCCCTGGTGGCAGGCGCCTGTGGGGCGCTCGTCCCGCCCCTGGTGGCCCATTCGTCGTCGGTCCTGGCCGAGAACCTGGTGCTGCCGTTGGCCATCGCCACCGTGCTGGCGTGCTGGTGCACGCTCACCCCGCGTCCGGGGTGGCAGCGGCTCTGGTTCGCCCCGGCCATGGTCCTGCTCCACGTCACCCACAACCGTTTCGCCCTGGCGGTGCCGCTCCTCTTCGTGGTGCTCGTCCTCGGGGCTCGTGCGCACCTGGTGCCGAAGCGGCTGGCGGCGGCCAACGCGGCGATCGGCGCCTCCCTGCTGGTCGCGGCCCAGCTCGTCCGCAACGCGCTGGTGGAGGCTCGATGGGTCGACGGGATCCTCACGCCCCAGGGGCCCGCGTCCGACGCAGCATCGCTCTTCACCAGCGCAGAGGGCATCGGGCAGTACGTCCTCGCGGGCATCGGGCAGCTCTGGTACCTGTCGGTGGGGACCCTTGGGCTCTCGGTCATCGGGATCTGGGTCCTGGCCGGCCGGGTCCTCGCCCCGCACGCGGAGGTCGCCGGGACCGTGACGTGGCGCGACCGGGCAGTGGTGGCGGTCGAGGACCCACGCCGGTTGACCATCGCCTTCCTCCTGGCCAGCGCAACCGCGGTGCTGGCCACGTCGACCTACTTCTTCACCCAGGTGGTGAACGGGTCCGAGGGCTACATCGCCGGCCGGCACAACGAGAGCTTCGTGCCGTTGTGGGTGGCGGCCGGGGTTTCGTTCCTGGTGGTGGAACGTCGCCGGCGCCTCCTCCAGGCGTCGATCGGAGCGGCGCTGTTGATCCTGGGGCTGACCGCAGCGCTGGTGATCGGGAGGGAGGATGGCGATTTCGAGAGCCTCTACTCGCTGCTGAACGTCCCGGCCGTGGTGTACTTCGACACCGCTGGTGTCGACGTGGTGACCACCGCGACCCTCGTCGCCCTCGGCTCGTTGGTGGCGATGGCGGTGGCCAGCGCCGTCCGGCTCCGCCCTTCGGTGCTGCTCCCGGCAGCTTTCCTCTGGCTGGTGTGGAGCGTGGGCACCGAGGTGCGACAGGTGACCCCGTACGAGGGATGGGGCCTACCGGGCCAGGTGGAACGCATCGGCGTGGACGAGGCGGCCGTCGTCCAGACCTACCTCGGAGGCGTGCCCATCTACTACCAGTACGTCCTGCCGTCGCTCACCGCGGTGCCCTGGGACGGCACCGGTGCCCCTCCCGAGCAGTACGTCTTCGCCCCGGTCGAGTCCTCGAGGGGGCTCTCCGAGCGTGGCGCCCGGCTGGCCCTCCTCGACACCACTTTCCCCGGCCTGACCGGGACCCGCCTCATCGGGCTGTGGGTGCTCCCGGGGCCGGAGCAGGATCGCCTCGACTCGATCGGTGCGCTGTTGCCGCCCGGCTACCCGACGGCCCTGCCGGAGGCCTCGAGAGGTGCCGAGATCGAGGTCACCGGGGGGGCCGAGGGCGGCGTGGTCCAGGTCGACGCCGGCTCGCAGGTCGAGATCGAGGTGGCTGGGCGGCACATCGGGACGGGCTCGCCCTGGCCCGACGAACGCAGCGCGGGGATCGAGGGCAGCGTTCGCATCAGTGCTCAGGCCCGTGACCCGGCCGGGACGCGGGCGCCGACGCTCGTCGGCTCGTCGCCCCTGCCCCGTTGGCTGCGTCCCGGTGACCGTTTCGTCGCATCCCTTCGGCTGACGGCCCGCGACGCCGGCGGTCGGCCGCTTCCACCAGGGCGGTACCAGGTCGGGATCGACCTCGAGCAGGTGGGCTTCGGGCCGTTCGTCCCGCCCGGAGAGGAGCGGGCGGAGCTCACCATGGTGGTGCGGTAGGCAGAGCGGTCGCCCGCTCGACCATTCAGTCGTAGTAGCGGAAGATGATCTCGCTGACGCAGGAGGGCTTTGGGGCACCTTCGCATTCGAAGGTGAAGGTCATCGACACCTGGGCGCCGCCGTCGATGTCGTCGACGGCGGTCAGCTCGGCACCGAGGCGGAGGCGGGCACCCACCGGTACCGGGGCGGGGAAGCGCACCTTGGACGCGCCGTAGTTGACGCCCATCTTGATCCCTTCGACCGCCATGATCTGCGGGGCCAGCACGGGACCCAACGAGAGGGTCAGGTACCCGTGGGCGATGGGGCCGCCGAAGGGGCTCTCGGCCTTGGCCCGCTCGGGGTCGACGTGGATCCACTGGTGGTCGCCGGTGGCTTCGGCAAAGGTGTTGACCCGTTCCTGGGTGATCTCCAGGTAGTCGGAGTAGCCGAGGTGGGTGCCGACGAGCTCTTTGAGGCCGGCGATGCCGGCGATGACGGTGGGCATGGCCTCAGCATGGCAGAAGGCGCTCCCACCTGGTCGGGTCGGTGCGGAGCTCCCGGCCGGTTGGTCGGGCCGACCCACGGTGGTCAGAGCCGACGGGGTCCGCTGCGCTTGGCCGGCCCTTCGAACCAGATGCGCTGGTGCTCCCGGCTCTGGGGGTGCAGGAGGGCGACCAGCAGAGCGGCGTCGAACAGGAACGAGATGACGTACCCGCCCCCGAGGTCGAAGCCCCGAGCCAGGGCGATGGCCGGGAGGAGGAGCGCTCCGGCGGCCACGGCGACGCCCACCTTCCAGCCGACTCTCTGGCCGTTGGCGATGGCCAGGCCGGCGAACCCGTACGCGGCCAGGCCGGCCACGACGGCCAGGCTCTGCACGGCGTTGGCGGTGTCGAGGTTGCGACCCGGGTCGCTGAGGACGAACGGCGCCAGGCTGTAGGCCGAGCCACCGAGGGGGAGGCCGATCAAGGTGAAGAGGCTGAAGACGGCGTTGACGTAGAGCAACATGGCGGCGATCGAGAGGGTCTGGGGCAGTGAGGGATTCCACCAACGGGTGAAGCGCATGGCCGACAGTCTGGCAGGGGTGGTGCTGGCCGCCGGTGCCGGTCGGCGCCTGGCCCCGCTCACCTGGCTGCGCCCCAAGGCGTTGTGCCCGGTGGGCGGGCGGGCGCTGGTGGACCACGCCTTGGAACGGATCGCCGCCCACGTCGCCGCCACCGCGGTGAACCTGCACCACGGCGCCGCCGCCCTCGACGCCCACCTCCCCGCGGAGGTGGTGCGGTCGGTCGAGGAGCCCGTGGCCCTGGGCACCGCCGGCGCCCTTGGTGCGCTCCGGCCCTGGATCGACGGTCGGGCGGTCCTGCTCACCAACGCCGACGCCTGGTTCCCGGCCACGCTCGACCTCAGCGGTTTCGTGGCCGGGTGGGACGGTCAGCGGGTACGGCTGCTGTGCGTCCGAGACCCGGCACGCAGTGATTTCGGCGACCTCCGCTACTGCGGCGTGGCCCTGATGCCATGGGGGAGCGTCGAGCCGTTGGTGGCCGAGCCCTCGGGGCTCTACGAGCAGAGTTGGCGGACCGAGGCCGAGGCCGGGCGGCTCGACCTCCACGTGCATCCCGGTACCTTCGTCGACTGTGGCACGCCCGCCGACTACCTGGCCGCCAACCTCATGATGTCGAGCGGCGCCCCGGTCGTGGACCCGACCGCTCGGGTGGGTGAGGGAGCCCGTCTCATCCGCAGCGTGGTCTGGCCGGCCAGTGAGGTAGGGCCTCACGAGGTCCTGGTCGACACGATCCGAGCAAATTCGCGCACGGTCCTCATCCGGGGCGCCCTTCGACCGATGGTAGGCGTACTACCGCTCTGAGCGTTCGAAATACCACGGAGCGGGAGTTTCTTCCGTCAGGCCGTCCGGTCCGGCGGCCCGCTCGAACCCGAGGTCCCCGATGCGTCGTCTCGTCACCGCCATCTCGTTGTCGGCACTGCTGGCCATGGCCACCGCGTGCGTCCCCACTGTCCCAACCGTGTCACCTAGCCCCACGACGGCGGGTGATCTGCCGGCGGGCTTCACCGACGGCGTGCCGGTCGCCGGCACGGTGGCGCCCACGGGAGAATCGACGGCGCCCAACACCAGTGCCACCGCCACCACGTCCTCGTCGACCCGCTACTTCGGTACCGGGCCCTGGGATGCCATCGAAGCCGCGGCAGCGGCTACCAGCCGTTGCTCGAGCCTTAGCGGCGAGGTCCTGACCGCACTGGTGGTGTCGCCGATCTTCAAGGAGTCGTCGGCGGCCACGTCGCCGTCGACCGCCCCGTCGCCCATGACGCTCTCGCGCTTCGACGAGTGGAACGGCATCTACGCCACCACCTCCAACCAGAGCGCCAACTACGGGCTCTACGCCTTCCGCAGCCCTCACACGTCCTACCCGCGGGCCTACTGGCACCCCGGCATCGGCATCTGGCAGTACGACAGCGCCGGGGTCGGTGCGCCCTACACCGCCGCCGAGCGCATGGACGTGCGCATCGTCGCCGGCGACGTCGCCGCCGGGATGGCCGCCCGCTACTGCAACCCACCCACCTCGGTGGTGGGCCACACCGCTCCGTTCACCACCCAGGAGCGGCGCAACGCAGCCTGGTGGCCGTGGTGGGCGGGGGACCCGAACCGCTCCTGCCCGTTGTGCCAGTCCGAGTACGCCAAGATGACCGCTAGCACGCCCTACTTCGCCAACGTGTCCAAGGTGGCTGGCATCTCCGCCACGGGGGGAGCGGTCAGGCGGACCTGCTCGCTCCCCGGCGTGAGCAGCACCGTGGAGTGCTGGTACGTCAACCCGTCGGTGGGCGTGATCCAGGGCGCCACCGCGTGGGCCACGTTGTCGCCCGATGGGAAGGGCAGCCCCACGATTGCCCCGGCGCCGCTGTCGAGGCCCTTCTACGTGATCAAGCGCAACGGCTACGAGGAGCGGCACTGGCTGCGTGCCGACAGCGGTTACGGCACCGACATCTCGGGCAAGCGCCTGCTGGGGAAGAACGAGCGGCCCCGGTCGAACCAGGCCGGCTCAGGCGTCGACTGGGTGGCCACGTCGGGGCTCTGCGACCTGACCGCCGTCCGCGGCAGTTGCGGGTCGACCCCGCCGCCGCCGCCGCCGCCCCCCCCCCCGCGCCCCCGCCCGGCCCCCCCCCCCGGCCCCCCCCCCCCCCCCCCGCCGCGCGCGCGCGCCGCGCCGCCGGGGGGGGGGCGGGGGGAGCCCAAC
>JAABUN010001010.1_pt1 | contig 67024 bp, 53 predicted proteins | sample 5559311 | NCBI WGS metagenome assembly JAABUN01 (sample SAMN10711877, study PRJNA513370) | rock metagenome | isolation source: Antarctica rocks | place: Antarctica: Victoria Land, Siegfried Peak sud | reverse complement strand
CGGCCAGCGGCAGCGTGTACCGCATCTCGACCCGGTCCTCGCTGAGGTAGTCCATCCCCCGCAGCGTCCCGCGCCGGGACTGGCACAGCTCCATGATGGTCCCGATGTACTCGGCCGGAGCCAGGATCGTGGCCCGCACGATCGGCTCGCGGACGTTCTTGATCTTCCCGGTCGGGTACTCGCTCGGGTTGGTGACCACCGCCTGCGAGCCGTCGTCCAGCGTGACCTCGTAGACCACGGACGGTGCGGTGGAGATCAGGTCCATGTCGAACTCGCGCTCGAGCCGCTCACGGATGATCTCCAGGTGCAGCAGCCCCAGGAAGCCCACCCGGAATCCGAAGCCCAGAGCCAGGGACGTCTCGGGCTCGTACGCCAGAGCCGCGTCGTTCAGCTTCAGCCTGTCCAGGGCGTCGCGCAGGTTCGGGTACTCCGAGCCGTCGATCGGGTACAGGCCGGAGAAGACCATCGGGCGCGGGTCGCGGTAGCCGCCGAGGTCCTGCGCCGCAGGCTTGGCCGCGTTGGTCACGGTGTCTCCCACACGGGACTGGCGCACGTCCTTGACACCGGTGATGAGATACCCCACCTCGCCGACGCTCAGGCCCTTCGTCGACTCCGGCTCGGGGGAGCTGACACCGATCTCCAGCAGCTCGTGGTGCGCGCGGGTGGACATCATCACGATGCGCTCGCGCGGGCTCAGGTGGCCGTCGACCACGCGCACGTACGTGACCACGCCGCGGTAGGTGTCGTAGACGGAGTCGAAGATCATGGCCCGGGCGGGTGCGTCGGGGTCCCCCACCGGGGCGGGGACGCGCTCGACGATCCGGTCCAGCAGCTCGGTCACGCCAGCGCCGGTCTTGCCCGAGGTCTGCAGCACCTCGCCCGGGTCGCACCCGATGAGGCGCGCGAGCTCCTCGCCGTACTTCTCCGGCTGGGCCGCCGGCAGGTCGATCTTGTTGAGCACCGGGACGATCGCCAGCTCGTTCTCCATCGCCAGGTACAAGTTGGCCAGTGTCTGTGCCTCGATCCCCTGCGCCGCGTCGACCAGCAGGACCGCGCCCTCGCACGCGGCCAGGGACCGCGACACCTCGTAGGTGAAGTCCACGTGGCCGGGGGTGTCGATCATGTTCAGGGCGTACGTGGTCTGCGCCCCGGCCTCGTCCAGCGCCCAGGGCATCCGCACCGCCTGGGACTTGATGGTGATGCCGCGCTCACGCTCGATGTCCATCCGGTCGAGGTACTGGGCACGCATCGAGCGCGCGTCCACCACCCCGGTGATCTGCAGCATCCGGTCGGCCAGGGTCGACTTCCCGTGGTCGATGTGGGCGATGATGCAGAAGTTGCGGATCATCCGCGGCGGGGTGGCGGCGGGCACCAGCGGGGTGCGGGCCATCGGGGACACGTGGGTCTCTACCTCGTTCTGACGGGGAGCGGGCTCGCGACGGGCAACGGCCATCGTCCCACGTCCGGACAGCCGCTCCGCCAATGCGGTGGCGCCCCACGCCGTCCTGCTGCGAGGTTGGGCCGGTGAGTCCGGACCCGCCCTTGCCAGCCGTCGACTACACCGACACCTGCTCGCGGCCGCCGTGGCACCAGCTGCCGTCGGCGGTGCGCGGCGCCGTGGACCGCGCCGCCGGCTCCCCCGTCGTGCGTGCCGCCGAGCCGGTGCGAAGCGGCTTCACCGGCGGCTTCGCCGCGGTGCTCGAGCTGCGCGACGGTCGTCAGGTCTTCGGCAAGGCAGGTTCCTCGCGCAACTCGCACCTGCCGGCGGCCTACGCGCAGGAGGCCCGGGTGATGCAGGCCCTTCCCCCTGACTGCCCGGCGCCGGCCTTCGTCGGTGCCGCCCACCTGCCGGCGGGAGAGGCCGACGAGCACGAGTGGCGGATCGTGGTCGCGCAAGCCGTGGACGGCCGGATCCCGCAGCCCTGGACGGAGGCATCGCTGGCTGCGGTCCACCAGGCGTGCTCGACGGTGGCGCGGGTGCTGGCTCCGCTGTCCGGCTCCTTCGACTTCGACGTGACCCCGCTGGCGCAGGACTACGGCCAGGACCCAGGCATCCTCGGCAGCTTCCCCGGCCTCGCAGACGGCTCGTTGGCACTGACCGGTGGCCAGCCCGGTTGGCTCCCGTCCCGTCTGGACGAGCTGGCTGAGCTGGTGCTGCTGGCGCCCGAGGCGCTCGCCGGCGACGTGCCCTGCCACAACGACCTGCGAGCTGACAACGTCCTGGTCACCGCGGCCGGGCAGGCGGTGCTGGTCGACTGGAACTGGCTGGGCACCGGGCCAGCCTGGGTGGACTTCGTCGCCCTGCTGCCGCTGGCACGGGCAGACGGTGTCGACGCGGACGCCTGGGTGCGGCGCTCGCCCCTGACCAGGGACGCCGACCCGCAGCACGTGGACTCCTGGCTGGCCGTGATCGCGGGATACATGCTCTCCCACGCCGATGCCCCGGTATGGCCGGGAGGCCCGCCGTCGGTGCGCCAGCACCAGCGCCGTTACGCCCGCACGTTCCTGGACTGGCTGGCGGCACGCCGGGGCTGGGTCCGCTGACGACGGGAGCACCTGGACAGGGACGCGTCTGAGCCGCAGTCAGCCCTACGATGCAGGGCATGGCCATCAGGTGGGCGAGCGTCCTGGGCGGTGCGCTGGAGCACTCGGTGCGTAGGGCACTGCGCCCCACCAGCAGATCGCGCGCGCCGGGGTCTCCCCCGAGCACCGGACGACGTCGGTTGCCGCGCCTGCGCACGCCGGCGAGCTCATCCTCCGGGCCCGAAAGCTCGCCCCGGGCCTACCCCGGAGACTTCACCGGTACCGCCCGGATCGAGTACGCCCCGGCGCCCGACGGTCGCGCCGATCCCGGAGAGATCGTCTGGGGCTGGGTTCCGTTCGAGGAGGACCCGTCCAAGGGCAAGGACCGGCCCACCCTGGTGGTGGGCCGAGAAGGCAGCTGGGTGCTGGCGTTGATGCTCACCAGCAAGGACCACGACCAGGACGTCGACGAGCAGATCCGGCCAGGCCCGGTGTGGCACGACATCGGCACCGGTGGTTGGGACCGTGCGGGCAGGGCCAGCGAGGTCAGGCTCGATCGGGTGCTGCGGCTGGACCCGGACGCGATCCGGCGCGAGGGCGGTCGGCTGGACCGGCACCGCTTCGACGAGGTGGCGGCACGGCTGCGGACGCTGCACGGCTGGGGATAGGCGATTCGGCGCACGGCGCCCCCGCTGGTAGCCTGGCCGCTCGCGTGTCCGCATGGTCGTGCGCGCGCTCAGTCCCACCACGGTCCCGCCCGGACGTCCCCACCGTCCTTCCCGGGTGCCGTAGCCCTCATCGACCTGTCCGACCGCGCCGGGACAGCCTGGCAGACCAGTAGAGAGATACCTGTGGCAAACATCAAGTCCCAGATCAAGCGGATCAAGACCAACGAGAAGGCACGCCTGCGTAACAAGGCTGTCCGCTCACAGCTCAAGACGGCGGTGCGCACCTTCCGCGAGGCCACCAAGTCAGGTGACCAGGAGGCTGCGACCAAGGCACTTGCGAACGCCTCGCGTCGGCTCGACAAGGCCGTCAGCAAGGGTGTCATCCACCGCAACCAGGCCGCGAACCGCAAATCGTCCATGGCCAAGGCAGCCAGCAAGGTCTGATCTACGGCAACGCCCCGCAGAACCCAGCAGGACCCCCGGATGCGTCTCGACGCACCGGGGGTCTTCTGCGTCAACGCGTCGAGGCAGTGACCCGCAGGACCAGCTTCTCCAGCGTGTAGACGTGGTCCTCGGACCGGCCCCGGGAGAAACCGCCCACCATCACCCCGCCCTTGAGCGCGACGTCCACCTCGGCGATGGCGATGACGGCGTCGCGCAGGTCAGCAGGGGTCCAGGCGCGCAGGTCCCGGCGGGCGTTGTCGACCATCCACGGCGCCATCCCCAGCTCCCTGGCGACCTCGGGCCCACGCCCGACGGCGGCGGAGACCTTGGCGATCTGCCGCAGCTTCATGGCTATCGCGGCCAGCAGCGGGATGGGGTCGACACCGGTGTCGAGCGCGCGGCGCAGCACCAGCAGCGCCCTGCCGCAGTCCCTGGCGACCACGGCGTCGGCGACCTCGAAGCCCGAGGCCTCCGACCGCCCCCCGTGGTAGCGCTTGACGTGCTCGACGTCCACGTCCTGGTCCACGTCCGCGAGAAGCTGGGAGCAGGCGCTCGCGAGCTCGCGCAGGTCCGAGCCGAGGGCGTCCACCAGCATCTGCGCCCCGCGTGCGGAGATCTGTCGACGGGCGTCTGCGAACTCACTGCCCACAAAGGCCATGAGCTCGGCATCCTTCTTCATCGCCGGGCAGTCGACCCAGAGCGCACCGTCGACGGCCTTGGCCGCCTCGAGCAGCTTGCGCCCCTTGGGGCCACCACCGTGCTGCAGCACCAGGATGACGTCGTCTGCAGGGTCCTCCAGGTAGGCCAGGCACTCGACGACCGCTGCGTCCTGCGCCTCTGCCAGGCAGCTGAGCACCACCACCCGGTGCTCCTCGAACAGCGACGGGCTCGCCAGCACGGCGAGTGCACCGGCCTCGTAGACCGAGGAGTCCAGACGGCTGACCTCGAGCTCGGCGTGCTGCTGCCTCGCGCTCGCCAGCACCCGCTCCACAGCCCGGTCCGCGAGCAGACCCTCGGGGCCGGTGACGACGACCACCGGCGCTGCTGCGGCCTGCCGCCACGGCAGGCCAGCACCGGCGCCGGTCCTCTTCGTCGTCGCCATGCCCCACCTTCCCACGTGCTCAGGACTGCGACGCGGGTGAGTGGACGGTCAGGCACGGTCTGCGCGAGCCACCTCCCGGTCAGGGTGCGCGTCACGGGTCACGGATCCTGCCGGCGACCCACAGGGCGGGCTGCGCCGGCGCCGTGGCGTCCGACCCCGCCCCGGCCGAGCCGCCGACCGCGATGTCACCGGCGTGGTCCGTGCGCGCCACCGCCGTCCTGGCACCGACGAGCATGTCCAGGGTCGCCGCGGCAGGGTGGCCGTAGTCGTTGTCCGACCCCACGCTGACCAGGGCGAGCCGAGGAGCGGCCAGCAGGTAGAGCCCGGGTACCTGGGTGGCCGACCCGTGATGGGCCACCGTGATGACGTCGACAGGCAGCAGATCGGGCCGCCGGGTCAGCAGCGCCAGCACGCTGTCCTGCGCCTGCACCTCCGCGTCACCGGTGGCCAGCACCACCATCCCCCCGGCTCGCAGGTGCAGCACCACGCTGGCGTCGTTCGGACCCGAGCCGCTCCCCGGCCCGGGGAAGCCGTCGCTCGGCTCCGCCGGAGCCAGCACCTCGTACTGGACCCAGCCAGCGGTTCCGACCTGACCGCTGAGTCCGTGCCCGACCTGGACGCCGGCCGCCGCCAGGTCCGCCAGGGCCTGCTCGGCGCCTGCAGCCGGCTGCTGGAGAGGACTCACCAGTGCGGCACCGACGACCCGCCCGCGCAGCGCTCCCGCCAAGCCGTCCACGTGGTCGGCGTGGAAGTGGGTCAGGACGAGGAGGTCGATGCGCCTGACCCCGAGCCGCGTCAAGCACCGGTCGACAGCGCTCGCGTCCGGCCCCACGTCCAGGACCACCGCGGCGTCCTGCCCCGACCGGACCACCACGGCCTGTCCCTGCCCCACGTCGCAGGCTGCTACCTGCCAGCCCGCACCGGGCCACCCGCCGGGAACCCACCGCGCTAGCACGCCGGCAGGCGCAAGCGTGAGGACGGCCAGCAGCACCAGCACGCCGGCTGCTGAGAGCCACCAGGTCGGCAGCGCCCGGCCGCCCACCCCTCGGTCCGACCAGCTCGTCCCGGGCGCCCCTGCAGGCCGCGAGCGCCTCGACGTGTACCGGTGCAGCAGCGCAGCGGCGAGCAGCGCCAGCACGACAGTTCCCGCAGCGAGCAGCAACGCGCCTCCAGGACCGGACAGCCAGGGGACCGTCGCGAAGGGCAGGTCGGCGGCGGTCCTGGCGACGAGGGCGATCCACCGCACCGACCAGCCCGCCACCCACGCCACCGCGGCCGCCCCTTGCGGCCACACCGGTGCCAGCACCACCGCGACCACACCCAGCACCGTGGCTGGTGCCACCGCCGGCGCCACCAGCACGTTCGTGGCTACCGCCACCAGCGGAACGCGGGGGTCGATCAGCACGACCACCGGTCCGCAGACCGCCTGCGCCGCCAGCGGCACGGCCAGAGCCACCGCGACGGGACGCGGCATCACCTGGGACATCGCCTGCGCCCACGGTCGTGCCAGCAGGAGCAGGCCCGCCGTCGCCAGCACCGACAGCACGAACCCCAGCGCCCTGGCCATCCACGGGTCCACCACGCACAGCACCACTGTCGCCACGCACAGTGCGGGTGCCCCACCGCCTCGGCGCGAGGCGCCCAGCGCCAGCAACCCCACCAGGCCCATCACCGCAGCCCGCAGCACGCTGGGTTCCGGACGTGCCAGCACCACGAAGCCGACCGCGGCGACACCCGCTGCCAGCAGCCGGGTGCGTCGACCGGTCCCGGCAGCGGTCAGCGCGAGCAGCACGGCACCGCAGAGGATCGTGAAGTTCGCCCCGCTCACGGCCGAGAGATGCGTCAGGCCGGTGGACTGCATGTCGGCCTCCAACTCGGCCGGCATGGCCGAGGTGTCTCCGACGACGAGCGCAGGCAGCAGGCCCCGAGCATCGGGGGGGAGCCCAGAGCAGGCTCGCCGCAGGCCTTCTCGCAGGAAGGCCGCCGCTACGAGCACCTGGCCAGGCTCGCCGGTGACCTGCGGTGCCCCCGTGGCCAGCAGAAGGGCGACGACGTCGTCACCCGGCTCGGTGGCGAGCAGGCGACCACGGGCGCTCAGCCGCTGCCCCGGCTCCACGGACGACCACTGGGGTCCACCGAGCACAGCCAGCGGCGTGCTCACGGGCCCGGTACGGCCCCGGCCCGTGAGCGACTCGGCCTCGATCCGCACCAACCAGCGTTCCCCGTCCTGACGCCCCGGCTTCGGCCTGACCAGGTGCGGGTCGCTCCTGACCATGGCGTCCACCGTGACCGTGGCGCCCTGGCTCACCAGAGGCCCCGCCACCCCTGCGGTGCGGAGCTGCGCCTGGAGCCCGGTCGAGGTCAACGCGACCACCGCCACCACGGCAGCCAGCGACAGTGCCGCGGCGGCCCGGTCCAGCAGCGCCCGCGACAGGTGCACAGGTGCCTTCACCGCCAACCGCAGGAGCAGCAGGCACCCGGCGAGCGCGGCGCATCCGAGAGCCAGCTGGAAGGCGGTCTCAGGCTGGACGGCCACGGCCCAGCCGCAGCCACCCCAGGCCGCCGCCGCGGCCGGTACCAGCCGCAGGTCGGTCCGACGGCTTCCGGCCGCCACATCGCCCGGGGCCTGCGGCAAGGCTCCATCCCCGGCGGTCGGACTGCTGGCAGGGCCCGCACCGCGGACGAACGCAGCGGCACCGATCGCACCCGCGGCACCGATCACACCCGCACCTGCGCGCGCAGCTTGTCCAGCACCTTCTCACCGATGCCTGTGACCTCCCCCAGCTCGTCGACGTGGGTGAACCGGCCGTGGTCCGCGCGCCAGTCGAGGATGCGTTGTGCCAGGACCGGACCTATTCCCGGCAGCGCGTCCAGGGCGGCGAGGTCTGCGGTGTTCAGGTCCAGCGCCTGGGCCCCGGTCGCCGGGCCACCTGCGGCTCCTGCCGCCCCGGTCGGACCGGGGAGCCCCCCGGCGTCGGACGCGGGTGGGAGCACCGGTCCCGGGGCCTGCGCCAGGACCTCTCCCGGCCGCGGCACCACCAGCTGCTCGCCGTCCACCAGAGCCCGAGCCAGGTTCACACGTGCCAGGTCGGCCGTCGGTGTGGCACCGCCGGCTGCAGCCAGGGCGTCACCGACCCGGGACCCGGACGGCACCCGCACCACACCTGGGAGCTCGACCTGGCCGACGACGTGCACGACCAGCTGCGCCGCCTCGCCGACAGCAGGTGGCTCGACGGTCGCACCCCCGGCACCCGGGCCCTCAGCGGCACCCAGCGGCACGGCGCCGTCCGCTGCTGCGGTGGGGGCCGACCCGGCGGCAGTCGGCGCTAGTGCAGTCGGCGCTACGGCAGTCGGCGCTAGTCCAGTCGGCGCTACGACGCGTTCTGGGACGGGCGATCCCGGCGCCTTGGCGGTGGCGAGAGCGGCCACCGCAGCCCCCAGCAGCAGCAGCACCAGCGAGGCCCCCAGCACCGCACGCCAGGAGACCGCCCACCGGGCCCCACGAATGGTGGACGGCAGCACACCCACTCCCAGACGCCGTTCCCGCGTCGACCGCCCGCCCCGGTGCCGCCCTGCCGGTGGCTCCTCAGCCAGGTCGGCGGCGCCCGGTCGCGGTTCCGACGGGACCCATCCGAGCCACTCGGTCGGGTCGGTCGGGACGATGGGATCGGGCCCGATCGGCTCTACACGCCGCCCGAGAAGGCCCTCGAGCCGACGTGGGGCTGCTGCGCCAGTGGGTCGGTGCCCGAGCCGGGAAGTCTGCATGGCACCCACCTTCGGTGCGCAAGACCTCGTGCTCCCACCCCGGCCGCCAGTCTGTGGACGGCGGAGGTGTACCTACCAACCTGTGGACGGCGCTCTGGACCGCCACGGCCGAGCGGTCGCGCGTGCTCAGACCGGCGAGACCACGACTCCCACCGTCCCGGGGCCGACGTGCGCACCGACGACGGCGCCCACCTCGGTGACACGCAGCTCACGGTGGGCCGGTAGTCGTTCGGCCAGCCGCTCCGCCAGCTCACCGGCGCGCTGCTCGCTGGAGAGGTGGTGCACGGTCACATCCACCTCGGTGCTGCCGTCCGAGGCGCCGGGAACGGCCGCGACCGCCAGCTCGGTCAGGCGAGCCAGTGCCTTGGAGGAGGTACGGACCTTCTCCAGCGGCTGCACGCGCCCCTGCAGCAGGTGCAGCAGCGGCTTGACCGCCAAGGCGGATCCGAGCAGGGCCTGTGCGGCGCCGATACGACCACCGCGCCGCAGGTGCTCCAGTGTGTCGACGTAGAAGAACACCTTGGTGACCAGGGCCTGCGCGCGCGCAGCCGCTGCCACCGCCTCCCCGTCGAGACCGGCCTGCGCCGCCCGGGCCGCGGCCAGTGCGCTGTAGCCCAGACCCATCGCGAGCAGTCCGGAGTCGACGACGTGCACGGGGACCGAGGCACTGCGGGCGGCCAGCCGGGCACCGGCGCACGTGCCCGAGACCTCGCCGGACAGGTGCACCGCGACGACTTCCTGGGCGCCTGCGTCGACAAGCCGTCGGAAACCGGCCAGCAGCGCAGCGGGCGAAGGTCGAGAGGTGCTCACCGGAGTCCACCGCCGCAGCGCCGCGGCCAGGTCGGCGCTGGTCACCTCCGTCTCGGGATGCGCGCTGCCGCCGATCACCACGTCCAGCGCGATCACCTCGAGGCCGTGCTCGGCCACCACCGCGGGATCGAGGTAGGCGGTGGAGTCGGTCAGCACGCCGACCGTACGGGCGCCGGTCACCGCCTCACACCGGCACCACGTTGACGAGCCGGGGTGCCCGCACGATCACCGTGCGCAGGTCGCGCCCCTGGAGCGCGGCGACGACGGCGGGGTCCGCCAGGGCCAGGACACGCAGCTCGTCCTCGTCGATGCCTGGCGGGACGTCCAGCCTGGCCCGGACCTTGCCCTTGACCTGGACGACGCAGATGACGCTCTCCTGGACCAGCAGGGCCTCCTGGACCGCCGGCCAACCGGCGAGCGCAACGCTCGGCTCGTGCCCGAGCCTGGCCCACATGTCCTCTGCCGTATAGGGCGCGAACAGACTGAGCACGATGGCGACCGCCTCGACGGCCTCGCGCACCGCCGGGTCCTCCCCGCCGCGCGGCAGCCCGGAGATGGCCTTGCGGGTGGCGTTCACCAGCTCCATCAACCGGGCCACGACCACGTTGAACTTCAGGCCCTCCACCAGGGCAGCGCTTTCGCTCAACGTCCGGTGGGTGTGCTTGCGCAGCTCCACGTCGCCCTCGGCCGGGTCGGCGCCCGGAGGTGAGGTGACGTCACCGCTCAGTCGCCACGCGCGAGCGAGGAAGCGCTCGGAGCCAGCCGGGGACACGTCAGCCCAGTCGATGTCGTCCTCCGGCGGCCCGGCGAAGGACATCGAGAGCCGGATGGCGTCCACCCCGTGGCGGTCCAGCTGCTCGGACAGCTTCACCAGGTTGCCGCGCGACTTGCTCATGGCCGCGCCGTTCATGCTCACCATGCCCTGCCCCAGCAGCCGGGTGAACGGCTCGGAGAAGGTGAGCATGCCCATGTCGCGCAGGGCCTTGGTGAGGAAGCGCGAGTACAGCAGGTGCAGGATCGCGTGCGAGATGCCGCCGATGTACTGGTCCACCGGCGCCCACCTGGCCACCTCGTCGGTGTCGAACGCGACGTCGCCGCGGTTCGGGGAGCAGAAGCGCAGGAAGTACCAGGACGAGTCCACGAAGGTGTCCATCGTGTCGGTGTCGCGCTGGGCGTCGGCACCGCAGGAGGGGCAGTCGATGGCGAGCCACGCGGTGGCCCCGCCCAGCGGCGAGGTGCCCTTGGGAGACATGTCCAGCCCCTGCGCGACCGGCAGCTCCACCGGCAGCTGGTCGAGGGGTACGGGCACCTCACCGCAGGAGGGGCAGTGGATGATGGGAAACGGTGTGCCCCAGTATCTCTGGCGTGAGATCAGCCAGTCGCGCAGCCGGAAGTTCGTGACGGCGGCTCCCAGGCCCTGGCTGGACAGCTGGGCGGTGATCGTCTCGATGGCCTGCGCCTTGGGCATGCCGTCCAGCGGCCCCGAGCTGACCAGGTCTCCCTCGCCCGTGGTCGCCGTCCCCGATTCCGCGGGGTCGGGCAGCGGCTGTCCCTCCTCGTCCCGCACGTCCACGACGGTGCGGACCGTCAGCCCGAACGTGCGTGCGAAGTCCAGGTCCCGTTGGTCGTGCGCCGGGACGGCCATGATGGCGCCGTGCCCGTAGTCAGCGAGCACGTAGTCGCTGGCCCAGACGGGGATCCGCTCAGCGCTGACCGGGTTGACGGCGTAGGTCTCCAGGAAGACGCCTGTCTTCGGCCGGTCGGCGGTCATGCGGTCGATGTCGCTGGACCCGCGCACCCGCTCCAGGTACGTCGCGAACTCATCCTGCACCTGCTGCGGCGCTGACGCCGCCAGCTCTGCTGCCAGGTCCGAGTCGGCCGCCACCACGAAGAACGTCGCTCCGTACAGCGTGTCCGGGCGCGTGGTGTAGACCGTCACCGGTTCGTCGCGGCCCTCGATCCGGAACTGCACGTCCGCACCGGTGGAGCGCCCGATCCAGTTGCGCTGCATCGTGATGACCTTGTCCGGCCAGGTGCCCGACAGCGTGTCCAGGTCGTCCAGCAGCTGGTCGGCGTACTCGGTCACCTTGAAGTACCACTGGGTCAGCTTCTTCTTGACCACGGGAGTGTCGCAGCGCTCGCACAGGCCACCGACGACCTGTTCGTTCGCCAGCACCGTCTGGTCCTGGGGGCACCAGTTGACCCGAGAAGGCTTGCGGTAGGCCAGTCCCCGCTCGAACAGCTGCAGGAAGATCCACTGGTTCCAGCGGTAGTACTGCGGGTCGCACGTGACCAGCACGCGGTCCCAGTCGAAGGAGCAGGCGTACCGGCGCATCGAGGCCTTCTGCTGCTCGATGTTCTCGTACGTCCACGCACGCGGGTCGAGACCGCGCTTGATCGCTGCGTTCTCGGCAGGCAGCCCGAAGGCGTCCCACCCGATGGGGTGCATCACGTTGAAGCCGCGCTGGAACCAGTACCGGGCGATCACGTCACCCAGCGCGTACGCCTCTGCATGACCCATGTGCAGGTCGCCGGAAGGGTAGGGAAACATGTCCAGGACGTACTTGGTGGGACGGGTGTCGCCGGGGCTACCGCTGCGGAAGGGGGCCGACTCGTTCCACACCGGTAGCCAGCGAGCCTCGATCACGCGGGCGTCGTACCGCTCGCCCTCGTCCTCACGCGCCGCCTGTGCGGCGGACCCCTGCTCGACCTGCGTCATCGTCCCCACCTGCCTCGTGTCGTTTCGTGCCGTGTCGAGCACTCGCCGCCTGTCAAGGCCCGCAGATGGGACCCGGACATGGAAGAACCCCTCGCACAGGAGGGGTCCGCCGCGCTGGTCAGGGCCTGTGTCGCCACGGCCCGGGAGATCAGCGCGGCCCGGGAAGGAGCAGTCCGTGTCGCATGATCCCAGGCTACCGCAGGCGGGTGCCGTCCGACCGGGCAGATCTGCCTCGGCTCAGGGCCGAAGCCGTGCTGCCACCAGTGCGCCCACCTGCTGGTGGGTGCGCCAGTCCCAGTGCAGGCCGTCCGGGTTGCCGTCGCCGCGTACGTGCATGGCCTCGACCGCGTCCTCGACGTCCGCCACCTCCACGCCGGACCGGGCTGCCCAGGCGTGGCAGGCCGCCACTGCCGCGGGGTGTCCGGTGCGGACGGGGTAGTCGGCGCTGCGCCAGGGCGAGGGGGTCAGGATCACCACCCGCAGCCCCGGTCGGTAGTATCTGATGCCGGTCACCACCTGAGAGAGGTAGTGGTCGGTCGCCCGTTGCGGCAGGGCCCGGAACCGCCCTGCGCTCGCGCGGACCAGCGCGGGGTGGCTGCGGCGGTAGACCCGGCGCACCGCCCGGCGCAGCCGCTCGGGGCGGAGCGTGGAGATGCCCTCGCGCCAGTGGCTCGGCAGGCTCGCGGGAAGGGCGTCCATGCCCCCCACAGCCAGCACCAGCGCGTCGGCCCGTGGGATCAGCACCGACCACACGACCGGGTCCCTGGTCACCGCCCACCAGACGTCTCGTGCGGTCCAACCAGGACGTGCCACCAGATCCACCTCGGGCATCGCCTCGTCGCCGGCAGCAGCGAGTAGGTGGGCAGCGACCCAGGGCCAGGTCCGGGCATCGCGTGCGCCCACCGCGTCCACGGGCCCGTGGAAGGCCAGGGAGTCACCGAGGACCAGGAGTCGCACCCTCGAACCGTAGACGCCTCGACCCCGCCACCTGTCACCCTCTGACGGTCTGCGTGCACCCGAGCGGCGATGCGCTCAGCGAGCGGTGTCGTCGTTGCTCCATCAGGTGGAGATCGGCCCACGGGCTGTGACCCGAGGGTCGCACCGGCTCAACCTCGGCTCTCGATCGGCCGAGGCAATAGCCTCGACCACCGATGACGAGAGAGGGGCCGACCGGGTGAGCACTGCCGCTGGCGGACGCCGGACCACGGCTGCTGCAGACGAGCGCCGCGGCACGCCTGCGCCACGCCTGCACGTGCGCGGCAGGCTCCTCGGCTGCTTCCTGGTCCTGACCCCCTTCCTCGCCCTGCTGGGGACGGGCTACCTGGAGGAGTCACCTGCCCAACGCGTGCGGCTCGCCCTGGTGGCCCTGCTGCTCGGCGCCGTGCTGATGGCGTCTTGGGTGTGGCTCCGCAGCATGTGGATCCGTGCGGGCGACGAAGCGAAGGTGCGCAGACAGGACGCGCTGCAGCACGCGGACGAACGGGCGGACAGGCGGCTGGCGGCCCTGACCCGGTACACCCGCGACGTGGTGCTGGTGCTGGACAGCTCCTCGCGGGTGAAGTTCGTCAGCCCCTCGTGCGAGCAGGTGCTGAACCGTTCCGCCCACAAGATCCGTGGCCGGCGTGCCACCACCCTGCTCGTCCGCGAGGACGTGACAGCGCTGACCGAGCTGCTGAGCACGTTGCAGCCCGGCGGCGCCCGCACCCTGGAGCTGACCATCGAGCGGGGCGACGGCCGGCCGCTGGCCACCGAGGCGATCGTGGTCAACAGCACCGACGACCCCGACGTGGACGGGTTCCTGGTGACCCTGCAGGACGTCTCCCAGCAGCACGCCTACGCCGAGCAGCTGGCGCTGCACTCCCTGCGGGACGCCGTTACTGGGCTGGCCAACCGCCGGTTGTTCACCGACCGGCTCACGCACGCTTTGGCGGCGCGCGGGGACGGGGCCGACCCGGTCGTGGTGATGGTCTGCGACCTGGACGACTTCAAGGCGATCAACGACCGCCACGGCCACGCCGCCGGGGACCAGGTCCTCTCCGTCGTGGCGCAGCAGCTTCTCACCCAGCTCGGTCCTGGTGACACCGCCGCCCGGCTCGGTGGTGACGAGTTCGCCGTGCTGCTGGAAGGGTGCACCGCCGAGCGGGCCATGCAGGTGGCGGCGCGGATCGTCCAGGCGCTCGCGCAGCCGCTCACCATCGGGTCGAGCATCGTCAGCGGGTGCGCCAGCATCGGGGTGGCGAACGGCATCGCAGGCCAGAACTCCGCCGAGGAGCTGCTCCGCAACGCCGACGTCGCCATGTACTGGGCCAAGGACCGTGGCAAGTCGACTGCTGCGCTCTACGAGCCCGCGGTGCACGAGCAGGCCATCGACCGGTTGGTCCTGCGCACCGACCTGCAGCGCGCCATCCGTACCGGGGAGCTCCGCCTGGTCTTCCAGCCGACCGTGCACCTGGGAACAGGGCGCATCACCGGCTTCGAGGCGCTCAGCCGTTGGCACCATCCCCGCAGGGGCATGATCCCGCCCTCGGACTTCATCCCCATGGCCGAGGAGACGGGGATGGTCATCGCTCTGGGCTCGTGGGTGCTGCTCGAGGCGTGCATGGTCGCTGCCGAGCTGCAGGGCCCCGACATGAAGCCCACCATGGCGGTCAACATCTCTCCGCAGCAGCTGAGCCAGCCCGACTTCGTCGTCGAGCTGCTCGGTGCGCTGGACCAGTCGGGCCTGCCCGCGGACCGTCTGGTCCTGGAGATCACCGAGACAGCGGTGCTCACCGACATCGACCGGGTCATCCCGCGGCTGGCGGCACTGCGAACCCTGGGCGTCCGGGTCGCGATCGACGACTTCGGCACCGGGTACAGCTCGCTGTCCTATCTCTCCCGACTGCCCCTGGACGTGCTCAAGATCGACAAGTCCTTCGTGGACCGGGTGGTGGCGGACGCACAAGGCGCCTCGGTCACTCAGGCCGTGCTGGACATGAGCAACTCCCTCGGCCTGGTCACCGTCGGCGAAGGGGTGGAGCACCCCGACCAGGCCTCCTGGCTGCGGGCCGCCGGCTGCACGCTCGGGCAGGGATTCCTGTGGTCCCGCCCCGTCCAGCGCGAGGACGCCGAGGCCATGCTGCTGGCCCAGGCCGGCCGGGGTGTGGTGATGCTCGACCAGGACCTGCACCCGAACCGCGCCAGCTAGAGCAGCACGATCTCCAGACCTTCGTCGGCGACGTGGATCTCGCCTGAGTACCGTGCGGCGGCTGCGGCGGCACCGGCCTGGCGGTCGGTCCCTGGCCAGAAGTGGGTGAGCAGGAGTCGTCGGGCATGGGCTGCGGTGGCCGCGTCACCAGCTTCGCGTGCAGTCAGGTTGAACGCTCGCCCGTCATCGCGCGAGGGTGCGAGCGGCTGCTGGTACCAGTCGGTGGCGTCGACGATGTACAGGTCGGCGTCGCGTCCTAGGACGCCGAGGGCGTCGTCGGGTCCGGTGTCTCCGGTGTAGGCCACCGTGAGCCCCGGGGCGCTGAGCCGGACCCCGGCGTTCGGCACATAGTGAGGCAGCAGCAGGGACTCGACGCGAAAGGGCCCCACCCGGTACGGGCCACCGGGCAAGAGGTGGGCATCGAAGACGGCGTGCACCGCGTCGGTGTCCCCGTCCTCGAGCTCAGCCACGAGTTCCAGGACCCGCGGCGGCGCGTAGATCGGGATGGGCGGGGCCGCCGGGCGGGCGTAGCGCCGAGCCCTGAAGAGGCCGTGCAGATCGACCATGTGATCAGGGTGGGCGTGGGTGATGATGACGGCGTCGATCCCATCTCCGACCACCGAGTCGAGCTCGGTGAGCAGACGGGGCAGGGTTCCGTATCCGAGGTCCATGACGATGCGGGTTCCCACGTGTTCCAGGAGGTATCCACTGCAGGCACGGCCAGGTTCGGGCCAGGCGCCGCAGCTTCCCAGGACAACGAGTCGACTGCGCATCGGTCCACCCTGCAGTGCTGCGGGTCCAGGGTGCCAGTCCCCCGACCCGCTGCACAGGACTTGATGCCGCTCTTTCACGATCGTACTGGTGGAGCTGAGGGGACTCGAACCCCTGACCCCCTCCATGCCATGGAGGTGCGCTACCAGCTGCGCTACAGCCCCGCCGTCCCGGTGAAGGGACGTCGAGAGCATAGGGCACTGGGGACGCCTCGGCTAAATCGGTACGGCCGCTCAGTCGCCTCGGACGCCGGCGTTCCATGTGTCCAGCACCCAGCCGTCGCGGCCGCGGGCGAGCACAGCCCAGTGGGCGTTGCGCAGCGTGCCGAGGAACCGGCCGTCAGGACCCACCGCGAGCATCTGCTGCACGGCGCTGCGCAGCGCCCCGCCGTGCCCGACGACCACCAGGACGCCCTCGGTGCTGCTCGCGTGCTCGGCCACCGCCGCGGCCACTCGAGCACCCGCCTCGCTGATCCGCTCGCCGCCGCCGATCCGCAGGTCCTCCCCGGCTGCCCACGACGCCAGTTCTGCCGGCCACCCGTGCTGGATCTCTTCGCGGGTCAGGCCCTCCCACGAGCCGGCGTGCACCTCTCGCAGGCGCGGGTCGGACTCCACAGCCACGCCGCTGGCCCTTCCGAGCGCGGCTGCCGTCGTCGCGGCGCGGGACAGGTCGGAGCTCACGACCCGGGCCGGGGGCAGGCTCGCGAGAGCATGAGCCGCCTGCTCGGCCTGCTCGAGCCCCACCGCGTCGAGCGGGACGTCAGCCTGCCCCTGCCACCGGTGGGTGGCGTTGGAGGCGGTTCGGCCGTGCCGCAGCAGGTACACCACCGGCTCGGGCACGGTGGTCCGCCCTGCCTGCCCGCTCAGCGGGGACCGCGGACGGACTCGGGCAGCTCGATGACGGGGCAGTCCTTCCAGAGCCGCTCCAGGGCGTAGTACTGCCGGTCCTCGGCGTGCTGCACATGGACGACGATCTCGTTGTAGTCCAGCAGGACCCAACGGCCTTCGCGCAGACCCTCGCGCCGGACGGGCCTGACGCCGAGGTCGCGCAGGCGCTCCTCGATGCCGTCGACCACGGCACGCACCTGACGGTCGCTGTCGGCGGAGGCCAACAAGAAGGCGTCGGTGATCACGAGCTGGTCGCTCACGTCCAGGGCGATGATCTCTTCGGCGAGCTTGTCTGCCGCAGCCTCGGCTGCGGCCACGGTCAGCTCTATGGCCCGGGCGGTGGCGGTCACGATTCTCCCTGCGTCGGCGGTGTGCGCGTCCACCATCTCACGCGCTCAGAGGGCGGGCGGTGCTTCCTGCCCGACCGGTGCGGGGTAGAGGGAGTGCTTGCCGATGTACTGCACCACCCCGTCAGGGACCAGGTACCAGACCGGTTCGCCGGCCTCGACCCGCGCCCGGCAGTCGGTGGAGGAGATGGCCATCGCCGGCACCTCCATCAGGCTCACCCGGTCCTGCGGGAGCCCGGTGTCCGTCAGGGCGTGCCCCGGCCTGGTCACGCCCACGAAGTGCGACAGCGTCCACAGCTCCTCCGCGTCCTTCCACGACAGGATCTGCGCGAGAGCGTCTGCGCCGGTGATGAAGAACAGCTCTGCCCCGGGGCGCTGCGCGGACAGTTCTCGCAGGGTGTCGATCGTGTAAGTCGTTCCCGGACGGTCGATGTCGACGCGACTCACGGTGAAGCGGGGGTTGGAGGCGGTGGCGATCACCGTCATCAGGTACCGGTGCTCGCGCGATGACACCTGGTCAAGGCTCTTCTGCGCGGGGCTGCCGGTCGGCACGAAGACGACCTCGTCCAGGTCGAACCTGGCCTGCACCTCGCTGGCGGCCACCAGGTGCCCGTGGTGGACCGGGTCGAAGGTCCCTCCCATCACCCCCAGGCGCGTCACCGATCGACCTGCGCGCTCAGTGCCGTGAGCCGGTGCTGCGGAAGGCCCAGGTGATCAGCAGCAGCACGGCGAACACGGCGAGCGCGATCAGACCGTAGGCCTCGGGCGCCATCGGCAGCTCCGTGTGCCCCGGGTTCTCGGGAACCCCGCTGGTGCCCTCGAGCAGAACGAAGTAGGCGGCGAGCATGGCGTCCCTCTCGGTCGGTCTCCGGCGCCCCGGCCAGGGCGCCGGTCGGGCGTCGCACATTCTGGCACGGAAGGGACACCTTCGGCCCGTGCACCAGACACGCAACCAGTGGTGGGCCGCCTGAGGCGGCTCGATCTGCTGCGCTGACGCGCACTTCGACCAGACCGCCCGCGAGGCGGTCTTCGTCGTTCCCGGACCTCCTCGTCGGCCCAGCACCGAGGAGACCACCGTGATCACCAGCCCGCACCGACAGCTGTCCGGCTTCAAGCCCACCGGGCCGCTGCAGCTGGGAAACCATCTGTCCGCCATCCGTCCCCTGGTTCGCGCCAGCACTGCCGCTGCAGCGGGCGCGGACCCCCGCGACGTGCTGGTGATGGTCGCCGACCTGCACGCCCTCACCGTCCCGCACGGCCCTGCCCGGCTGCGGTCGCTGACCCGCGAGGTGGCCGCTGTGTCGCTGGCCGCCGGGCTGGACCTGGACCGCTCCACCTTGTTCGTCCAGTCCCAGGTCGGCGCCCACCGGGCGATGCACTATCTGCTGGAGGGGGTGGCGACGGCGGGCGAGGTGTCGCGCATGGTCCAGTTCAAGGACAAGTCCCGGCGCGGAGACGGTTGCCGGCTGGCGCTGCTGTCCTACCCCGTGCTGATGGCGGCGGACATCCTGCTCTACGGGGTGGCGCAGGTCCCGGTGGGCGCCGACCAGACCCAGCACCTGGAGCTGGCCAGGAGCCTGGCCGCGCGGGCGAACCGTCTTTACGACGCCGGCTTCGTGGTGCCCGAGGGGGTCGAGCAGGCGGTGGGCCACCGCTTGATGGACCTGCAGAACCCTACGGTCAAGATGGACAAGACCAACCCCTCCCCCAACGGGGTGCTGTACGTGCTCGACCCTCCTGACGTGCTGCGGCGAAAAGTGTCTCGGGCCGTCACCGACACCGGCTCAGGACCCGATGCCGTCCGATACGACCGTGCCGCCAAGCCCGGGGTGGCGAACCTGCTGGAGATCATGGCGGCCTGCACCGGGCTGGACCCCTGCTACGCGGCCCGTGGCATCGACTCCTACCGCGAGCTGAAGGAGTGCGTGGCCGAGACCGTGGTGGCGACCCTGCTGCCGGTGCAGCGCCGACATGCCGAGCTGGACCCGCGGGCGCTCGAGAAGACCCTGGCCGAAGGCGCTGCTCGGGCCCGTGACCTTGCCGGCCCGGTGCTCGAACGATTGGAGAAGGCCATGGGCCTGGGCCAGTGAGGACGTCGGACCGGTGCCGTTCAGAACGGCCGCACGTCCCCGGTCGCCAGCGCGCTGCGCTCGTGGTCGCCGCGCACGTGCCGGGTCTCGCGGTCCACGACCTCGAGGCCGACGACGTGCCAGGGCGGCAGACCGACGCTGCGGCGGTGGTCGTTCCACACCCGCAGGGCCAGGGCTGCGGCGTCGTCGGCGTTCTCCGCCTCGTCCCAGTACGTGACCTCCGCGCGCTCGGCGTTGTACCGCACCGACGCCAGGAACGGGCTCACCTGGCACAGCCGCTGCAGCGCCTGGCCGAGCTGCTCGGCGTCGGTGGCCGGCCCCGCGAGGGTGACGCGGACGTGCCACAGCGGTAGGTCCTCCTCCGCCGTCGGAACGGCCGGGACCAGGCGCAGCGTGACCTGCTCGACGTCCTCCGACACCTGAGACCCCTCCCCGAGGCGGACCCTCAGCGGGTCCGCGAGCGTTGCACCTGAAGGAGAACCAGGGCGTCCCGGTGCACCAGCTCCCGGTCGTAGCCGGCACCCAGTGCGACTGCCAGCTCCCTGGTCGACCGACCCAGCAGGTCCGGCAGCTCTCCTGATGAGTAGTTGACCAGCCCCCGGGCCACGGCGTGATGGTTTTCGTCACATAGGTCCACAGGGTCACCCGCTTCGAAGGTCCCGTGCCCCGCGAGCACACCCGCAGGGAGTAACGAGGCACCCCTCTCGGTGACGGCCTTGACGGCGCCTGCGTCCAGCACGAGACGACCTTGCGGGTTCGCTGCGTGCGCGAGCCACAGCAGCCGGGTGGGGATCCGGCGGCCGGTACGGTCGAACCAGGTCCCTACGTCCTCACCCCGCAGCGCCGCCGCGACCTGCGCCGCTCCGGTCAGCAGGGCCGGGATCCCCGACGAGGTGGACATGCGCGCGGCCTGGAGCTTGGTGGACATCCCGCCGGTGCCCACCCCCGCTGCCCCGGCAGCGCCGATGCGTACGCCGTCCAGGTCCTGGGGCCCGCGGACCCTGGCGATGCGCCGGGCGCCGGGACGTGACGGCGGGCCGTCGTAGAGGGCGTCGACGTCCGACAGGAGCACCAGCGCATCGGCGTGCACGAGGTGGGCCACCAGTGCAGCGAGCCGGTCGTTGTCACCGAGACGGATCTCGTGGGTGGCCACGGTGTCGTTCTCGTTCACCACGGGCACCACGCCCAGCTGCAGCAGCCGGTAGAGCGTGCGCTGGGCATTGCGGTAGTTCGTGCGTCGCACGACGTCCTCGGCCGTCAGAAGCACCTGGCCCACCTGGAGGCCGTGCACGCCAAAAGCCTGCGCGTAGCGGGCTACGAGCTGGCCCTGCCCCACGCTCGCAGCCGCCTGCTGGGTCGCCAGGTCCCCGGGACGGCGGAGCAGGCCCAGCGGCGCCAGACCGGCGGCGATCGCACCGGAGGAGACCAGCACCAGGTCCACCCCTGCTCTGCGGCGTTCCGCCAGCGTGTCCACCAGCTGGTGCAGCCGGTCGGGGTCCAGGCCTCCGGAGGCGGTCGTCAGCGAGGACGACCCGACTTTCACCACGATCCGGCCGGCGGTCAGCAGATCGGCCCGTGACCCGGCCGCGCAGACGCCTGTGCCCACCTGGCCTCAGTCCTGGTCGGGGTCGGTCCACCGACCGGCGCGACGGTCCGCGTCCAGCTCGGCGCGCGCTTCGTCCTTGCCGGCCCTGCGTGCGGCGAGCAGCTCTCGCTTCTCGTCCCGGCTGGGCCGGTGGTTCTGCTCCTCGAGCCGCAGGTCGCTGCCGCGCGGCCCGGTCAGCAGCTCGGCACCTGCGACCAGGGTCGGCTCCCAGTCGAAGACCACCGCGTCGCGCTGGGGCCCGATCAGCACGGTCGAGCCCGCGACGGCGCCGGCCTCGAACAGCGCCTCCTCGATCCCCAGCCGCGCCAGCCGGTCGGCCAGGTACCCGACCGCCTCGTCGTTGTTAAAGTCGGTCTGACGCACCCAGCGCTCGGGCTTGGTCCCGCGGATCCTGAAGATCACGGCTTCCATGTCGTGCGGGTCCTGCTCGCGGGTCACCGTGAAGCCGGCGTCGTCGACGGCGGTCGGTCGCAGCACCACCCGCGTCGCCTCGGCAGCGGGAGCGGCCTCGCGTGCCGCCTGCACGAGCCGTGCCATCGCGAACATCAGCCCACGCAGACCCTCGCGCGAGGTCGCCGAGACCTCCACGACCTCGTAGCCGCGCTCCTCGAGCTCGGGCCGCACGAGCTCGGCGAGCTCGCGGCCCTCGGGGATGTCCGTCTTGTTGAGCGCCACGATGCGCGGCCGCTCGGTCAACGGCACGGCGATGCCGGTGGAGTCGGGGTCCACCGGGTAGGCCGCGAGCTCGGCCTCGATGACCTCGAGGTCGGTGATGGGGTCGCGGTCCGGTTCGAGCGTGGCGCAGTCCAGCACGTGCACCAGGGCCGCGCAGCGCTCCACGTGGCGCAGGAACTCCAGCCCGAGGCCCTTGCCCTGGGATGCGCCCGGTATCAGCCCCGGAACGTCCGCCACGGTGAAGCGCACGTCACCGGCCTGTACGACGCCCAGGTTGGGGACGAGGGTGGTGAAGGGGTAGTCAGCGATCTTCGGGCGGGCGGCTGAGAGCACCGCGATCAGGCTGGACTTGCCAGCCGAGGGGTACCCGACGAGCGCCACGTCAGCCACGGACTTGAGCTCGAGGGTGACGTCGAGCGTCTCGCCGGGCTCGCCGAGCAGCGCGAAACCGGGCGCCTTGCGCCGGACCGAGGCCAGCGCCGCGTTGCCGAGGCCACCGCGCCCGCCCCTGGCCAGGACGAACCGGGTGCCGGCACCCACCAGGTCGGCGAGGATCTGGCCGTCCTGGTCCTTGACGATGGTGCCGCTGGGAACCTTGAGCTGGACGTCCGGGCCGTTCTTCCCGTGCCGCAGGTCACCCTCGCCCGGTGCGCCGTTGCCCCCGCTGCGGTGCGGTCCGTGGTGGTACTCCAGCAACGTCGTCGTCGAGGGGTCGACGACGAGGTAGACATCACCTCCGCTGCCGCCGTTGGCGCCGTCGGGACCGCCGAGGGGCTTGAACTTCTCGCGGTGCACCGAGGCGCAACCGTGGCCACCGTTCCCGCCCGTGACATGGAGCACCACCTGGTCGATGAAGCTCGCCATGGCGCTGCCTCCTGTTGGGTCGAGCCGTTGGCCGGACGGGAGGTCCGGGGAAAGCAGAAGGGGCGAGCCGCGAGGCTCACCCCTTCGTCAGCCGTGCAGCCCGTTCCCGGGCCAGGCGCGAACTACGCGCCGGAGACGATGTTCACGGTCTTTCGACCGCGCTTGGTGCCGAACTGGACGGCGCCGGCCAGCAGTGCGAACAGGGTGTCGTCGCTGCCCCGACCGACGTTGTCGCCGGGGTGGAAGTGAGTGCCACGCTGGCGGACGATGATCTCGCCGGCATTGACCAGTTGGCCGCCGAAACGCTTGACGCCAAGCCGCTGCGCGTTGGAGTCGCGACCGTTGCGCGTCGAGCTTGCGCCCTTCTTGTGTGCCATCTCGTGCTACCGCCTCGTCGTACGTCGTGTGGGGGTTCTGCTTGAGGTCTCAGGCGTCGATGCCGGTGACCTTGACCTGGGTCAGCTGGGCGCGGTGACCCTGGCGCCGGCGGTAGCCGGTCTTGTTCTTGTACCGCAGGATCGTGATCTTCGGACCCTTGGCCGCGGCCAGGATCTCGGCGGTCACGGTCACCGAAGCGAGCTTGGAGGCGTCACTGGTGACGGTCTCCCCGTCCACCAGCAGGACGGGCTTGAACTCGACGGTGCTACCGGTCGAACCGGAGAGACGGTCGACGATCAGAACATCGCCGACCGACACCTTCTCCTGACGGCCACCTGCGCGGACGATCGCGTACACGTGAAGCTCACCTTCTGACGTCGTTCGGGTTGCTGCTGCGCCGCACCTGGAGGCATCGGCCTAGCGCGCACGAGCGCACACAGCGGGGCGCGCCGTGGGCGGGCCAAGGTCAAGAGTACGGATGCGGTGCTGCCCGGGTCAAACTGGCCCCGCTGCACCGCGATGGCTTCGTGCCGATGCGTGCGACGCGAGGCCCGGTACGGCTCCCGGCCCTTGCCAGGAGCCGTACCGGTGCGTGCGCAGGTGCTACTGGTCCGTACCCGGACCCGGGTCGGACGCAGAGAGCGCCACCGGCTGCAAAGCCGCCGCGGGCGAAGTCCCGGGGGTGGTGGACGGCGACGTCGCACGACGCCGACGCTTTTTCGCCGGCGCGGCCTGCTCTGCTGCGGTCACCGGCTCCAGATCTGCTTCCTGCTGCTGCTGCACGGGCTCGGCAACCGGCTCCTGCGGCGACTCAGCCACCGGCGGCAGGTCGGGCTCGGGCAGCGGAGCGGCCTCTGGTCGCAGCTCAGGCACTGGGGCCAGCTCGGGCACCGTGGCCGGCTCGGGCACTGGGGCCGGCTCGGGCAGCGAAGCGAGCCGCTCGACGCCGGCGCCAGCGTCCGGCACGGCCGCCTCCCTGGCCATGGCCTTCTCCTTGGCCTTGCGGGATGCCTCGGCCACCTTCTGCGCCTCGGAGTGCCCACGCCGGACCTCGACCTGAGGAGGCTGGCTGCCCTTCGTCGGCTCGGGTGCGGCAGTGCCACCCTTGCTCTCGACCGGCTCGTCGAACAGCACCACGCCGCTGCCCTGGCAGTGGGCGCACGGCTCGCTGAAGGCCTCGAGCAGTCCCTGCCCCACCCGCTTGCGCGTCATCTGGACCAGCCCGAGCGAGGTCACCTCAGCGACCTGGTGCTTGGTACGGTCCCTGCCCAGGCACTCCATCAGACGTCGCAGGACGAGGTCGCGGTTGACCTCGAGCACCATGTCGATGAAGTCGATCACGATGATGCCGCCGACGTCACGCAGCCTGAGCTGTCGGACGATCTCCTCGGCCGCTTCTAGGTTGTTGCGCGTCACGGTCTCCTCGAGGTTGCCTCCCGAGCCCACGAACTTGCCGGTGTTGACGTCGACCACGGTCATCGCCTCGGTCCGGTCGATGACCAGAGAACCGCCCGACGGCAGCCACACCTTGCGCTCGAGCCCCTTGGCGATCTGCTCGTCGACGCGGTGCTCGGCGAACACGTCCTTCTCGCCCTCCCACCGGGTGACCCGGTCGGACAGGTCCGGTGCGACCTGCTCGACGTACTCCTTCACCGTCGTCCATGCCTCGTCACCGGCCACGACCAGCCCGGCGAAGTCCTCGTTGAAGACGTCCCGGACCACCTTGATGGTCAGGTCGGGCTCACCGTGCAGCAGGTGCGGCGGGTTGGCCGCCTTGCTCTGCTTCTCGATCGTCTCCCACATCGTCTGCAGCCGGGCGACGTCACGCTCCAGCTCGGCCTCGCTGGCCCCTTCGGCCGCGGTCCGCACGATCACGCCCGCGTGGTCCGGGACGACCGCCTTGAGGATCTTCTTCAGCCGGGCTCGCTCGGTGTCCGGCAGCTTGCGGCTGATGCCGGTCATGGAGGAGTTCGGCACGTAGACCAGGTAGCGGCCGGGCAGCGAGATCTGACTGGTCAGACGCGCACCCTTGTGCCCCACGGGGTCCTTGCTGACCTGCACCAGGACCGGGTCCCCGGACCTCAGCGCAAGCTCGATCCGGCGGGGCTGCCCCTCAAGGCCGGCGGCATCCCAGTTCACCTCACCGGCGTACAGGACGGCGTTGCGGCCCTTGCCGATGTCGACGAAGGCGGCCTCCATGCTCGGCAGGACGTTCTGGACCCGCCCGAGGTAGACGTTCCCGATCAGTGACGCCGAGGCCTTGCGCGCCACGTAGTGCTCCACGAGCACGCCGTCCTCGAGCCCGACGATCTGCGTCTTGCCGTCGTGCTCGCGCACGATCATGGTGCGCTCGACCGCTTCGCGGCGGGCGAGGAACTCGGACTCGGTGATGATCTGGCGTCGGCGACCCGAGTCGCGGCCGTCGCGACGGCGCTGACGCTTGGCCTCCAGCCGGGTCGAGCCCTTGACCCCGGTGACCTCGTCCCTGGCGTCCCGGCTCTCTCTGCTCTCCTTGCTTTCCTTGCTGTCCTTGCTCTCCCTGCTCTGGCGCGGCTGCCGCACACGCACCACCGTGTTGGGAGGGTCGTCCGAGCCCGTCGAGTTCTCTGCGTCCCCGCCACCGCCGCCACGGCGGCGACGACGACGACGACGGCTGCCGCTCCCGTCCTTTCCCTCGTCACCGGTCGACTCGTCCACGGGGTCGGTCCCGTCCGCTGCCTCGGCCGTGGGGGTGCTGTCAGCGGGCTGACCCTCGACGGTCGACCCTGCAGCACCCGTGGCCTCGCCACCGGCACCCGAGGGCTCCGAGGACTCGTTCCCCTCACTCTCGTTCCCTGAGCGGCGACGGCGCCCACGGCCGCCTCGGCGACGACGACGGCGGGCGCCGCTCTCGTCGTCCTCGTCCTGGTCCGGGTCCTGCTCGGAGTTCGCGTCGTCGACCGCGAGGTCCCCTGCAGCCGGCAGAGCGGCCCCGGGGCCGTTGTCGGCGATGCTCTCGCCGCTCTCGTCGGCCAGCTCGTCCTCTGCCGGCGCGGCGGGAGGTGCGGTATCGGCCGGACCCTGCGGCGGCCCCGCCGGCCGGCTGGCTGCGCGGCGGCGGCGAGGAGGTGCCTGCACGGGTGGCTGGAACACCATCGCTGTACCGCCACCCTGCGCGGCTGCCGTCTCCTGTGTCTGTTCCGTGGCGTCCGCTGCGGGCTCCGGCGCCTGCTGCCGCTGCGGCGCCTGCTCCTGCGCCGGCTCCGCCTGGTGCGCCTCCGCGCTCTCCGGGTGCTCGTGCTGCGGCAGCTTTTTGGCCGTCCGCTTGCGGGGCGCCCGCTTGGTCGTCTGCTTCTCGGCAGCGACGGCGGTCCCGTCACTGCTCGGCGCAGCGCTGCCGGTCTGGTCGCTCCCGCTCTGGGGGCTGCCGGTCTGGTCGTGCACCGCTGCCTCCGACGGGTCCGCGAACTGCAACGGAACCTGATCCGGTGCGACCTTCTTGGCGGCGCGCTTGCGCGCCGGTCGCTTCACCGGCACATCGGCGGGAGGCTGTTCCTGCGTCGGCGCGGAGCCCTCTGGCTCCGCGGCAGGCGCGACGGCGGGGGTCGCCGCCTTCTTGGTGGCCCGCTTGCGGGCGGTCTTCTTGGCCGGAGCCAGTGCCGCAGACGCATCGGGCTCTGGCCCTGAGCCGGTGGTGTCGGTCGTGCTCTCGTTGTCGAGCATTACGGGTGTCTCCCGTCAGCCCCTGGTGCCGGCCACTCCGTTGCGGCGCCGCGAGGCGGTTGTCGCCGTCGACCCGGTCGGGCCACAGCGGAAGTCGGTCACGCCACAGGGCTCGCGCTGCCAGGTTCTGGCTCGCGGTGCCCTGCGGAGCCGGCGGCATCCCGGTCCGCGGCCAGTGGATCGGCCACGGTTGCGGTCTCCTCGTCAAGCAGCCCCTGCGCCATCCGCGTCACCTGGGGTGGTGAGGCGGGCGCGAGGTCAGCCACTGCGTGGAGTGCGGTCAGGACGTCGTCGGGTCGAACGGCCGGTGTGGCGTGCCGGACGACCAGGTGCAGTATCGCACAGGGACCGGTCTGGGTAGCAGCGGCGCGCCCCAGGGCACTGACCGCCTCGTCCCTGCCGATCCCGCGCAGGCAGACCACCGCCGCCCTGGCGTCGGTGCTCCGGCGTCCCGTCTTGGTGAGCCGCTCCACCTCGACGCTCTCCCGGGCCAGGAACGCTGCCACGGCGGCGTCCACGGCGCCCTGATCGGTGCCTGGCAGCACGATCTCCCAGACACCCGCGTTCAACCGGTCGGCCAGCGACCCCGGACCGGCCTGCACCACCTCGACGACGTCGAGCCCTGCCGGGAGCGCCTCGTCCAGCGCCGCCCGCACGGCCTCGGGGTCGCACCGGTGCACCACGGATATCTCCACGTACTCCGCCTCGCTCGCGGCGCCCGTCGGGGCGGCGTTGGCGTAGGAGATCTTGGGGTGCGGCGAGAACCCTGCCGAGTAGGCCATCGGGATCTCGGCCCGGCGCAGAGCACGCTCCAGGGCACGCTGGAAGTCCCGGTGGCTGGTGAACCTCAGTCGGGACCGCTTCGCGTAGCGGAGGCGCAGCTTCTGCACAGCGAGCGGGGGCGGCGGACCGTCAGGGCTACGAGCCAGCGGGATCACTCCAAGGGGACAGGGTCGAGCAGGCGGCTGTGGCGGTCACCGAGAAGTCAGCTGCCGCCTGTCTTCAGCGCGTCCAGGCGGGCCTGCACAGCGGCGTCCTCGGCGAGGTCGTCCAGCGACTCGAACTGCGCGTCCAAGGATGACGCGGCCAGCTCGGCCTGACCGGCGGCGCGGGCCTCGTCGCGACGCACCTTCTCCTCGAAGCGCGACAGCTCCGAGGTCGGGTCCATCACGTCGATGCTCTTGACTGCCTCGAGCACCTGGCTCTGGGCCTGAGCGCTCTTGGAGCGTGCGACCAGCTCGTCGCGCTTGCGCCGCAGGTCCTCCAGCTTCGTCCGCATGTCGTCGAGCCCGGACTTCAGCCTGTCGACCACGGCGGTCTGCGAGGCGATCTGCGGTCCGGCCTGCTCGATCTCACCCTCGAAGTCGATCTGACGCTTGAGCGCGAACTTGGCGAGGTTGTCGAAGCGGTCGGCCTCAGCCGTCTGACCTGCAGCCCGTAACTGGTCGGCCTTCGCCGAGGCGGCTGCGGCCTTGGTGCCCCACTCTGTGACCGCTGCCTCGTCAGCCACCTTGTCAGCCTCAAGCAGCCGCAGGTTGCCGATGGTGGTGGCGGTCGCGTCCTCGGCCTCGGCGATCGAGGAGGTGAAGTCCCGGATCAGCTGGTCGAGCATCTTCTCGGGATCTTCCGCCTGGTCGATCAGGGCGTTGATGTTGGCGCGGGTCAGCTGGGCGATGCGTCCGAAGACGGACTGCTTCTGGGTCACGTGCTGCTCCTCTGTATCGGGTGGGAATCGGGTCTGTGTGCTGGGGGGTCCAGCAGACGGGGACCGTCCGGGACGGCTCAGCGGCGCCTGCTGCTGCGGCGCCCGCCACCGGAGCGGCTGGAGGAACGTCGGCTGCTCGAGCCGCGACTGCTGCTGGAGCGACGGCTGGCGGAGCGGCCGCCGGACTGGCCACCGCCTCCCCAGCTGCCCCCACCGGAGCTCCAGCCACCGCCACCACCACCGCCGGAGCTCCACCCACCCCCGCTGCCGGAGCTCCAGCCACCCCCGAAGATGGCATCGAGGATGCCGCCGGTGGCGACCGACCCCCCGTAGCCGGTGGGACTGATGATCTGGTCGAAGCGCACCGAGGAGATGTCCGTCCTCGCCTGAGCCTGCGCCTGACGCGCCAGGTCGTCGGCCCGGTTGAGTCCCTCCAGAGCCGCCAACGGGTCGATGTCAGCCGTGACGCGGCTCTGCTCCAGCAGCCGTCGGGCCTCGGCTGCCCGGGTCCGTGCTGTCCCGGCCACCACCGAACGGTGGGTGGCGATCAGGTCCTCCGCCGCGTCCACCTGGGCCTGCGCCCCCGAGAAGGCTTGCGGCAGGGTCGCCCGGGCACGCACCAGACGCTCATCCTGCTCACGCGCCCCGGCCAGGGCGGCGTCCAGCGCGGCGCCCGCATGACCGACCTGGGAGAGTGCGCCCACCGGATCGACCCTCCCGCTCGCCTCGGCATAGCCCAGGGCGCGATCAGCCGACTCGAGCGCCTGCTGCAGTTCTTGCGAGAGAGCTTGTGGCGCCGCGGTCCGAGCGCCCTGCACGTCTTCGGTGAGCGCCCGCACGGCCCGTGGAAGGGACTGTCCGGCCTGCTGCAGCTCGTTGCCCACCCTGTCGACCGAGGAGAGAAGCTGCTCGGCCTGTGCCAGGGCCTCCTCGGCCCGGCGCAACGCCACCGCAGCGGCGCCGGCTGCAGCGCCGGTCTGCTCGCTGGACACAGGGCCCTTGGGGGGTTGCCCAGCCGCAGCAGTGGAGTCGGCGTGGAGTGCCGGCGGGCCGACGTCCTCGAGCGCCTGCCTGGCATCGACCAGGCGCACGGCCGCCTCCTGCGGCGCCTGCTGCACGGCCTCCACAGCCTGCGGGGAGAACCGGGCCGACAGCTCAGCCACCTCCTGCTGCGCGCCCGGCACGGCAGCCTCGGCTGCCCCCGTGCGTTCCAGCAGGGCGGGAAGCAGCTGCGGGATCCGCCCGGCCAGGTCGCGCAGCTCGCTGAACTCCGTCCCCTGGGAGGTCAGGATCTCGCGCACCCGACGGCAGAGCGACTCGATCTGCTCGAGCATCTGGCGTTGCTGCTGCTCGGTCTCCGGCTCGGAGTCGTCGAGCTTCTGACGGATCGAAAATGCCTGCAGGACAGCGTTCTTCGCCTCACCGAGTGACTGGGCGAAGACTGCGACCGTATCATCACCGAACTCCGCCTGGGCGAAGGCCAGCTCGCGGTCGGCGCCGCGCACGTCCTCGTCGGTGGCGACCAGCATGCGGTTGGACCGGGTGCTCAGCTCGGCCACAGGAACCTCGGGCTCGCCCTGGCGCGGCGGTGTCCAGCCCGGCGCGCCCTGCTCCCACCGCCGCTTGCGACGCGCCTGCGACACGGCCACGGCTGCGGCCAGGCCGCCACCCACCAGCGCAAGGCCGCCGAACAGCCACACGCCGGAGGATCCCGAACGGTCTGCCTGCTCACGCATCACCTCGGCGGCAGCCACGCCAGCCGCGGCGTGGTCCCCCGCGTTGAAGGGCCCTTCGACGGCGTCGGTCACCTGGCCCAGCGCCGCATCGTCCAGCGCGAAGCCCTGGCCGACGCTCAGGCCGTAGTCGTCGTCCTCGCTCGCCAGCACCAGCACCGGCTGGTCGTCCCCCAAGCCGCTGGAGATCGCCGCCTCATCGGCCCACTGGACGAGGTCCATCCCGTCGGTGGAGTCGACGCTCACCACGTACAGCTCGATCCCGTCCTCGGTGTCCAGCCTCGCCAGTGCGGCACGCAGCTCGTCCTCGCCCGCGGTGAGCTCTCCGTTGAGGTCGACGATCTGTCGTTCCAGCTCGGGCGGCGGGTCCGCCTGGGCTGCGCCGGTGGGGGCGAGCAGGAACGCCGCCGCCAACGTCGTCAGCAGCGCGCGCAGGACCCCCGGTGCCATCACACCCTGATCCTTGCGCATCCCGGCCACGAGGGGCCACCGCGGGCGCCCTGCAGAGCCCCGGTCGCAGCCCGGCTACTCACACCAGCGGCAGCACCAACAGCTCCTCGGCGTCGCGGAATCCCGCCCGCCGGTAGAGCGGGACCGACATCTCGCTCGGGCTGAGCACCACCCGCACCAGGCCCTCGGCCCGCGCCCACTGCACGACGGTATCAACCAGGGCGCCGCCTAGACCGTGACCCCGGTGCTGCGGAAGCACGTAGAGACTGCCCAGGTAGGCCCACCCGGTGGCTTCGTCCTGAGGCTTCGGCATGCGCATGTACCGCAGCGCTCCGACGAATCCGGCTGGGTCGCCGCCACGTTCGGCCAGCCACCATGCGCGTCGAGGCGTTTCGGCATCCAGCCAGCAGGCCAGCCGATCGCGGAAGGCGACGTCGACGTCGTCCGTTTGCCCTTCGCTCTGCAGCCAGCGCAGCCGCACCAGGTGAGCGATGTCGGCCGGATCTCTCGGATCGGCGCGGCGGACCGCGACCTCCCGGCTCACGACTGCTCGAGCACCCGCTCCTTGGGTGTCTGGGCGCCCGACACGGTCAGCGGCAGCAGCGTCCGACCCGTCGGACCGATCTGGATCTCGGTGTCCAGCTGAGGGCACACCCCGCAGTCGAAGCACGGGGTCCAGCGGCAGTCCTCCACCTCGACGCCGTTGACCGAATCCTGCCAGTCCTCCCACAGCCAGTCCTTGTCCAGACCTGCGTCGAGGTGGTCCCAGGGCAGCACCTCGGAGAAGTCCCGCTCCCGCGTGGTGTACCAGCCCACGTCTACCCCGGTCGGTGCCAGGGCCGTTGCAGCGCAAGACATCCAGCGCTCGAAGGAGAAGTGCTCGCTCCAGCCGTCGAACCGACCGCCGTCGCGCCAGACCGCCTCGATAACCCGCCCGACGCGGCGGTCCCCGCGGGAGAGGAGTCCCTCCACGATCCCCGGCTTGCCGTCGTGGTAGCGGAACCCGATGGCTCGGGAGTACTTCTTGTCCGAGCGAATGGCGTCGCGCAGCTTGGCCAGCCGTGCGTCGGTGCTCTCGTGGTCGAGCTGGGCGGCCCACTGGAACGGGGTGTGCGGCTTGGGCACGAAGCCGCCGATGCTGACGGTGCAACGGATGTCACGCTGCCCGGAGACCTCGCGTCCGGTGGCGATGACCTTCTTGGCCAGGTCTGCGATCTGGACGACGTCCTCGTCGGTCTCGGTGGGCAACCCGCACATGAAGTACAGCTTCACCTGCCGCCAGCCACCCGCGTAGGCGGTGGCGACGGTCCGGATGAGGTCCTCCTCGGTGACCATCTTGTTGATCACCTTGCGCATCCGCTCGCTGCCGCCCTCTGGTGCGAAGGTGAGTCCGGAGCGACGGCCGTTGCGGGAGAGCTCGTTCGCCAGGTCGATGTTGAACGCGTCCACGCGGGTGCTGGGCAGGCTCAGCCCCGTCTGGGTGCCCTCGTAGCGGTCGGCCAGCTGCTTGGCGATCTGCCCGATCTCGCTGTGGTCTGCGCTGGACAGGCTCAGCAGGCCTACTTCTTCAAAACCCGTTGCGGCCAGACCCTTCTCGACCATGGCGCCGATCCCCTCGAGCGAGCGCTCACGCACCGGACGGGTGATCATCCCCGCCTGGCAGAACCGGCAGCCACGGGTGCAGCCGCGGAAGATCTCCACGCTCATGCGCTCGTGCACGCTCTCGGCGAGCGGCACCAGTGGCTGCTTGGGGTAGGGCCACTCGTCCAGGTCCATCACGGTGTGCTTGCTGACCCGCCACGGCACCCCGGGACGGTTGGGTGCGACCTTGCGGATCTGTCCGTCCGGCAGGTAGTCCACGTCGTAGAAGCGTGGGACGTAGACCCCACCGGTACGAGCCAGCCGCAGCAGCAGCTCGTCGCGCCCGCCGGGGCGCCCCTCTGCCTTCCACCGTGCGACGGCGTCGGTGATGAGCAGCACCGCCTCCTCCCCGTCGCCGATCACTGCGGCGTCGATGAAGTCGGCGATCGGCTCGGGGTTGAACGCGGCGTGCCCCCCGGCCAGCACGACGGGGTGCTCCACCGTGCGCTCTGCCGCGTGCAACGGGATCCCCGCCAGGTCGAGGGCGGTGAGCATGTTCGTGTAGCCGAGCTCTGTGGAGAAGGAGAGCCCGAAGATGTCGAAGTCGCCGACCGCACGGTGCGAGTCGACGGTGAACTGAGGCACCTCGTGCTGGCGCATCAGTGCTTCCATGTCAGGCCACACCGAGTACGAGCGCTCCGCGAGGGCATCCGGGCGCTCGTTCAGGACCTCGTACAGGATCATCGTGCCCTGGTTCGGCACCCCGACCTCGTAGGCGTCCGGGTACATCAGCGCCCAGCGGACGGTGTGCTCGCCGCCGCAGTCCCACTGCTTGAGCGTGGCATTGAGCTCGCCACCGACGTACTGGACCGGCTTGGAGACCTGGGCCAGCAGTGGCTCGAGCCGGTCGAACATCGACTGGCCGCGCATAGGAAGTGCCTTCCGCCGGGGGTGCTGGACGCGGTCCAGCCTACGCGCCCCCCTCACCCCTGACGTTGTCGTGCTGGTGCGGGCTCACGCGGAGGGGAACCAGATGCCGAACTCGCGTACCGCGGACTCGGGCGAGTCAGAGCCGTGCACCAGGTTCTGCTGCACCTTCAGCCCCCAGTCACGGCCGAGGTCGCCGCGGATGGTGCCGGGCAGCGCCGCGGTGGGGTCGGTGGCTCCGGCCAGCGCGCGGAACCCCGGGATGCAGCGCTGGCCCTCGATGACCACCGACAGCAAGGGACCGGACGACATGAACTCCAGCAGCGGCTCGAAGAAGGGCTTGCCCTCGTGCTCGACGTAGTGCTGGGCGAGGAGGTCACGATCAGCGGACCGCAGCTGCACCTGCACCAGCCGGTAGCCCTTGGCCTCGATGCGGCGCAGGATCTCTCCGCTCAGGCCGCGGGCCACACCGTCCGGCTTGACCAGCACCAGGCTCTGCTCGACCTGGGGCTGCTGCTGTGTTCCGACTTCGCTCACGGGTCTCTCCTAGGGCCTGAGGGGGTGGTGCGGAGCCTATGCGCGGTCCCGCTCGAACCGGGCACCGAGCCGCAGGAACCAGGCGTACAGCCCGGCGAACACCAGCCCCAGGACGAACATCGCCGGCAGGACGAACCCGCTGGCCACCACCAGCACCTGGACCACCCACCCGACCGCGAGGCCCCAGCTGCGGCCTGCCAGAGCGGCCGTGAGCAGGCACAGCAGCATCAGCGCCCCGCCCCCGAGCCACACCGTCGACGTGCCGAGCTCGCTCAGGGCTGAGGCCGCGAGGGTGGCGAAGAAGACCAGGAACGCCTCCAGCGCCAGGCAGGTGGCAGCGAGCCGAGCCCGCGTCACACCGACCACTCGCGCCGGAAGGCCTCCTCGTCCAGGTGCCCGAGGTCCTCGTGCAGCTTGGTCAGCAGGCCCGGACCCTCGACGGAGTCGACGGCGATCCGCCGCAGCTGCGCGGCGGTGCTGCGGTCAGTGATGACCACGTCGGCGGACGCCGGTTCAGGAAGGAAGCCGCCCAGGACCTCCGAGAGCAGCACCTGGACGCTGAACAGCGCCCGGCGCAGCCCCTTGTGCCGTCGGTTCTCCAGCAAGGCGGCAAAAACATGCTCGGCGCTCCGACCGAGCGGTACCTCAGGGTTCACGCGAGGTCCTCGCGGCGCAGGCCCTGGCCGACGTCGACGGCCGGTGCGCGCATCAGCAGCCGGGCCTCGGCGACCACCGTTATGGAGCCGGTCACCAGGACGCCCGACCCGTGGTCGGTCTCGGCCTCGGCGTTGTTGATGGCCAGCACCAGCGCGTCGTCCAGACGCTCGACGGCGTGCACCCTGTCTTCGCCGAAAACATCCCGCGCCAGCTCTGCCAGGTCCTCGACCAGCACGGAGCGTGGCGAGGCCGACCGGGTGACGACCACCTCGTCCAGCACCGGCTCGAGCACGCTCAGCATCGTCTCGGCGTCCTTGTCGGCGAGCACGCCGAACACCCCGATCAGGTGACGGAAGGCGAACGCCTCGTCCAGCCCCTCGACCAGGGCCTGCATGCCGGCCACGTTGTGGGCCGCGTCGAGGACCACTGCGGGGCTCGGACGCACCATCTCCATCCGGCCGGGAGAGGTCAGGCCCTCCAACGCCTCCAGCACGATCTCGGTGTCCAGCCGCATGTTGCCGTTGCCCAGGAACGCCTCGACCGCTGCCATGGCCACCGCCAGGTTGTGCGCCTGGTGCGGACCGTGCAACGGCAGCAGCAGGTTCTCGTACTGCCCTGCCAGGCCGGTGACCGACACCTGCTGGCCGCCGACGGCGACCTCGCGGCGGGCGACGCCGAACTCGATACCCTCGCGGGAGAGCGTGGAACCCGTCTCGACGGCACGGCGCAGGAGCACCTCGGCGGCCTCGACCGGTTGCTGGGCCAGCACGACGTATCCGCCCTCGGTGAAGATGCCGGACTTCTCCTCGGCGATCTCGGCTACCGTCCCCCCCAGCATCGCGGTGTGGTCAAGGGCGATGGGCAGCACCACCGACACGGTGGCCTGGGCGACGTTGGTCGCGTCCCAGGTCCCACCCAGGCCGACCTCCACGACCGCCACGTCGACAGGGGAGTCAGCGAACGCCGCAAAGGCCATGCAGGTGAGGATCTCGAAGTACGTCAGCGCCGGCTCCTCGCGTGCGGCGAGCTGGCCGTCCACCATCGCGACCAGCGGGGCGACCTCCTCCCAGGTGTCGGCGAAGGCGGCATCCGGGATCGGGCTGCCGTCGATGCTGATGCGCTCGGTCACCGAGTGCAGGTGCGGGCTGGTGTAACGGCCGGTGCGCAGGTTGTGCTCGCGCAGGAGCCGTTCGATGATCCGCGCGGTAGAGGTCTTGCCGTTTGTGCCGGTCAGGTGGATCACCGGGTAGGCCAGCTGGGGGTCGCCCAGCAGCTCGCACACCGCACGTACCGGCTCGAGCCGGGGCTGCATGTCGCTCTCGGGAGCCCGGCGCAGCAGCTCTGCGTACACGTCCCTGACCCTGGCCGCGGCAGCATCCCGCACCGCCTGACGACGACCGAAGGCCTCGGCCTCCTCGCTGTCCCGGCGCACCTTGGACGCGTACAGGTCGGCCCGGGCGGCGGTCAGCTCCTCGTCGGGCCCGAAGTCCAGCCCTGGGACGCGGGACGGGTCAGGCCCTTGGTCGTCGGAGGCCGGATCGGGCTCAGAGGTGGTCGGCACCGGGCCAGCGTATCCGCGGCAGCCGAGCCCGGCGGCGACAGCAGCCGAGCCTTCCCGAAGGACGATGGCGGCGGCCGGGCCGTCGGTGCGTGCAGTCGCCCGGACCGCTTCCAGGGCGCTGCGGTGGCGGGCGGCGTCCGGCAGGAGGGACGACCGCCGACCTTGCGCCTGGCCACGCGGAGTGCGAGCATGGCGATGTTTGTAAAGAGTCCTGCCAAACCCTGCGGCCCAACGAAGGAGCGGATGAAGCAGCCACCGCCACCATCGCGAAGCTCCACGGTGACAAGTCCCGGCGCCGGCGCGCCGTCACGTCAGCCTCCATACCGTCAGCACGACGAAGGAGTGGCCATGTCAGAGATCAACCGACTCATCAACGCCTGCCTCATGCCGGCGTTCATCGGGGCTGAGGTGCCGCGATGGGTCCATCTTGCTCTGGAGGATGGCCTTGCCGGTGTCTGCCTGTACGGCCACAACGTGACTGCTCCCGGGTCTGGAGCGTCGACGCGCGACCGCGTCCGCGCCATCAGCACCTCGTTGCGCTCGACTCGTCCCGAAGTCCTCCTCGGGCTCGATGAGGAGGGCGGCGACGTGACCCGGCTGGACTACCTCGTCGGCAGCAGCTACCCAGGGAACCTCGCGCTCGGCACCGTGGACGATCTGGCTCTCACAGAGGCCGTCGGGGAGGCGATCGGTGCAGAGCTGGTGGATGTCGGAGTCAACGTGGACTTCGCGCCGTCCGTCGACGTCAACAGCGACCCACTGAACCCGGTCATCGGCGTGCGGTCGTTCGGTGCCGACCCGACGCTCGTCGCGCGTCACGGTGTCGCCTACGTACGAGGGTTGCAGGGCACCGGCGTCGCCGCGGTCGTCAAGCACTTCCCCGGACACGGCGCGACGAATGTCGACTCGCACCTCGGCCTTCCAGTGATGGACGTCGACCTGGAGACGTTTCGTGCGCGGGACCTCGCACCCTTCCGGGCGACGATCGAGAGCGGCGTCGAGGCGGTCATGACATCCCACGTCGTGTTCCCGGCAATCGACGGCGCGCCCGCCACGTTGAGTCGGCGCCTGCTCTCGGATCTGCTCAGAGGCGACCTCGGCTTCTCCGGTGTGGTCGTCACAGATGCGCTGGACATGGCCGGTGTGCGGGCGATGCATGGGCTCTTCGGCGCCGCAGCGCGCTCACTGGCGGCCGGCGCTGATCTCCTGCTGCTCGGTGCTGAGGACGGCGAGGACCAGCTGACCCAGATCCACTCGCGCGTCCTCGAAGACGTGGCGGCCGGGCGTCTGACCGAGCAACGAATCGGGGAGGCAGCCGCACGAGTGACCGCGCTGCAGGCGCGGGTGTCCTCCCCACCCGGCGCGAAGCCGCCCCGGCGCGGTGTCGGAGAAGACGCCGCCCGACGCGCCGTTCGATCGGAACGCCTGCGCCCGCTCCACCAGCCGGCTGTGGTGGTTGAGCTCCGGGCCACAGCGAACATGGCGGTCGGCGATGCGGTGTGGTCGCTCGCCGACCCGCTCTCCGAGGCACGTTTCCTCAGGGAGGCAGTCGATGTCGGGCCCGAGGGCCCTGAGGTGGATGACGTGCTCATGAGGGCTCAGGGGCACCCGCTCGTTCTGGTGGTGCGTGATGCGTACCGGAGCGACTGGCAGAGGGCCTGGGTCCGCGACGCCTTGGGGAGGCGTCCTGACTGCGTGCTCGTGGCCGTCGGCATGCCTGATGACCAGGACCTGACCGACGGCGCCTTCGTCGCCTGCCATGGCGCGGGCAGGGTCAACACTGCCGCGGCAGCTCAGCGCCTCGTGGCGGGATGATGGTGGAGCCGGCGTCAGACGTCTTGCCAGCGGGGCTTTCCGGCGAAGGCCTGGCGGTAGTAGCCGGCAAGCTGCAGGCGGCTCGCGGCTGCCTCATCCAAGAGAATCGTCACGTGGGGGTGGAACTGAAGGACTGTGGCCGGCCACAATGCGCTGACCGCACCCTCGACGAGCTGGTGCACTGCCTCGGCCTTCGCCCGGCCGGTGGCGAGCAGCACCAGATGGCGCGCGTCCATGATCGTGCCGAGGCCCTGGGTCAGGACATGCCGGGGTACCGCCGCGCCGTCGCCCCCGAAGAACCGGGCGTTGTCCGCACGGGTCTGCTCCGTCAGCGTCTTGACCCGGGTGCGAGAGGCGAGCGACGAGCCGGGCTCGTTGAACGCGACGTGGCCGTCGGTGCCGATCCCGAGGATCTGCAGGTCCACCCCACCGGCCTCGGCGATGGCGGCCTCATAGGCCGCGCAGGCGGCGGGCAGGTCATCGGCGCGACCGTCCGGCCCCTGCACCGCCCCGGGAGCGAGGTCGACGCGGGACTCGATCTCCCGCTCGATCACCGCGCGGTAGGCCTCGGGGTGATGAGCGGGCAGACCGACGTACTCGTCCAGCAGGAAGCCCTGCGCCTGGGCGAACGACACCTGACCGGCCTCGTGCCGCCGGGCCAGCTCGTCGTAGACGCCGACCGGGCTGGACCCGGTTGCCAGGCCGAGAACTGCCGTGGGCCGGGTGCGCAGGAGCGTCTGGACGGCGTCGGCCGCCACGGACGCCAGCACCTCGGCGGGCGCGATCACGACCTCCATGACACGGCCCCCGCACTCAGGGCGTGCAGGGGTTCGCGGGCGGCCAGTGCCGCGCCGATCGGAGCCACGAGGGCCCCACGTGGCACGACCATGACGCGGTCCGCGATGCGTAGGCTCGCCAGGAAGTCCGATCGCTCGGCCTGGCGTCTTAGGCTCGCGCCGACGGCGTCGGCGAGCGGGGCGCCGACGTCCGAGACACCACCACCGAGCAGCACGTGCCGCACGTCGCAGGTCAGTACGAGGAAGCGGACGGCCGCCGCGACGGCGTCGACGAACGAGTCACGCACGACCAGCGCCTGATGATCACCGGCCGCCGCGGCCTCGAACACCTCAGCCGGTGCCGGGCGTCCCCACCGGCTCGGCCACGCGGCGTCGATCGCGGAGCCGGAGGCGTACAGCTCGAGGCAACCGCGCTGGCCGCACGGGCACATGGGCCCGTCCGCGATGTAGGTGATGTGGCCGATCTCGCCGGCGCCGCCCATGGAGCCTCGGCGCAGGCGACCGTCGAGGAGGAGGCCTGCAGCGACGCCCGTGCCCAACGCCAGGAACGCCAGGTCCTGGGTGAGACCGAGAACCTGGGCAGCACCGAGCGCTGCCGCGTTGAGGTCGTTCTCGACGTCGACGCGGACGCCGTCGAGACGCGCGGAGAGCAGTGAGCCGAGTGGCACGGGGACGCCGTCGATCCCGAGGTTCACCGCGTGGGAGATGCTCCGCTCGACCGGGTCGACGAGCCCCGGCACCCCGACGCCGACGCCGACCAGGTCCCCCGGGGACATGCCGACGGAGCGACAGAGCCGCTGCACCGTCTCCTCGGCCGAGGCGAGGACGCCATCGACCCCGCGACGGGTGGGGACGCGCGTCACGCCCCGGACCGTCGCGTGCTCGTCGATCATGACACCCAGGACCTTCGAGCCTCCGACGTCCAGGCCCACGGACCACCCGGGCGGCGCAAGGACCGCTGCGACCATCAGCCCTTCACCGCCCCGCTGACGAGCCCGGCCGTCATGCGGTTCTGCACCACGAGGAAGAAGATGATCACCGGGACGGCGATGAGCGTGGCGCCCGCCATGACCAGCCCCCAGTCGGTCGCTCGGTTCGCCTCGACCAGCCCCTGCAGCCACAGCGGGAGCGTGCGCCGGCCGGGGTCGGTCATGACCACGAGGGCGAGGGTGTACTCGTTCCATGCCTGCAGGAACCCGAAGACGCCGGCCGCGATCAGGCCCGGGGCGAGCAGCGGGAAGGTGATGCGGAAGAACGCGCCGGTGCGGGACAGCCCGTCCATCATCCCGGCCTCTTCCAGCTCGATCGGCACGCCGGTGACGAAACCCCGGAGCATCCAGATGGTGAAGGGCAGGACCGCGGCGACGTAGACGATCGTCAGGCCGAGGACGCGGTTGACGAGCCCCCAGGAGTCGAGCATCTGGTACTGGGAGATGAAGAGCCCTTCGGCGGGGATCATCTGCACGACGAGGATGGTGACGATGAAGGCCTTGCGGCCGCGGAAGCGGAACCGGCTGACGGCCAGGGCGGCGACGAACGCGAAGAGGATCGCCGCGACCAGGGTCAGGCCGGTAACGGTCAGGGAGATCCGGAACGCCTCGTAGAAGGAGGGGTCGGAGACGACCCGGCGGAAGTTCGAGAGCGTGGCCTCGATGGGGAAGAAGCTCGGCGTCCTGGTCTGCAACCGGTTGCTCGGCAGGAATGCGCTGCTGACCATCCAGTAGATCGGGAAGGCCCAGGCGAGGCCGAGGGTGACAGCGAGGCCGCCGAGGAGCCACCGGCTGACCGACGACGGGCTGGTACTGGACCTGCCGCGGCGCGAGCGGCGGGCGGTGCTGGCGTCGCCGTCGGCGCCGACCGGCCCGACGGCGGGGTCGGCGGGCGTGGTCCGGGCGGCGGGGGCGCTCACAGCTCCTCCTGCTTCAGCATGCGACGGATGTACAGGGCGGTGACCGCCAGGGTGAGCACCAGCATGATCGTCGCCATCGCTCCGGCCATGGAGAACTCCTTGGACAGGGAGTAGATGTAGGTGCCGAGCAGGTGGGTGTCCCTGGTCGGGCCACCGGCCCGCTGCAGGACGAAGATCTGGGTGAACACACGCAGGTCCCAGATGACCTGGAGCAGCCCGACGAGCGACAGCACTGGCGCGATCATCGGGACGACCACCAGCCAGAACCGCTTCCACCCGATCGCGCCGTCAAGCTGCGCGGCCTCGAGGATCTCGGACGGGACCTGCAGCAGCCCCGCGTAGACGGTGAAGGTCACGAACGGCACGCTCATCCAGACCACGATGACCGTGGCCACGAAGTAAAAGGACAGGGGCTCGATCAGCCAGGAGTGGCCGGCCATCCCCTGGGCGCCGAACGCCTCGACGAGCACGTAGTTGATCACGCCGTACTGCGTGTCGAACAGCCACTGCCAGACGGTCATCGTCGCGAGCACCGGCGTGCCCACGCGAGCAGCATGCCGACCTGCAGGGTGACGCGGGCCGCCTTGCCGACCTTGGCCATGAGCACGGCGAGGGCCATGCCGATCGCCATCGTCAAGGCGGCGTTGACCAGGCCGAACGCGAACGACCGGACGATCACCGTCCACACGTAGGGGTCGGACAGCAGCGCGACGTAGTTGTCCAGGCCCACCCACTCGGCCGGCCTGCCGAACTGCTGTGCAAGCCCGTACTCCTGGAACGAGATCACGAACTGGCGGACCAAGGGGTAACCGAGGCCTACGGCGATCGCCACCGTCGCCGGCACGAGCAGCGCGTACGCCGACAGGCCCGAGCGGACCGGACGGCGCCGGCGGCCAGAGGTCCTGGGCGCGGACGCTGGTGCGACGGGTGCCGCGGAATGTGGCGCGACGGGCGCCTGGACCCCGGAGTCGGTGCGGGGGATTGCCATCACGTCGCTCCTTGGGGCTGGTGGTGTGCTCGAGGTGGCGGCCAGTGGTGCGGTGAAGCCGTCAAGATCGGGCGCGCAGGGGGCGACGGTCGGGCGCCCGCGTGCGGTGCCATCGGCTAAGTCGGCAAGCCCGGGCCCGGTGTCCGCCTCCGGCCCGGCGCCCCCTGGTGGGGGGCGCCGAACCTGTGGTGCGAAGGGTGCCGGGAGCTCGGCCGCTGCTGCCTGCGGGGATGGCGTGCCTGCGACCGGTCGAGCTCCCGGCAGCCCGGTCAGTTGAGCGTGTCCTCGATGAGCCGGTCTGCCTCGGCAGCCGCCTCGGCCGGGTCCGCGCCGCTGGCGAGCTTCTGGAACAGGTCCTCCATGATCCGGGCTCCTTCGACGTCGGCCCACTTCTCGGCGGCCGGCGTCAGCTTGGCATCGAGGGCGGCGTTGCGGGCGGCCTCGGCGTAGACGTCGTCACCGGAGGCCTCGGCGTACTCGGTGTTGCCGGGGATGAGTCCGTTCTCGGCGAGCATGACCTGGTACTCCTCGCTGAAGATGATGCGCACCAGGTTCGCCGCGAGGTCCTGGTTCTCCGACATCGTCGGGATGGCGATGTTCGAGCCGCCGGCGAAGACGGACGCCGGGGTGCCCTCCTCCTGGCCCGGAAGCGGGAAGATGCCGGTCTTCTCCTCGTTGCAGGCCTGCTGCTCGCCGCGCAGGGCGTTGGCCTCCTCGGACTCGTCGACCGGGTCGACGCCCTTGTTGCACTCGGGCAGGTCGATGCTCCACCGCGCCCAGGTGGGGGCGGAGAACATCGCGACCTCAGCGTTGTTGAAGGGGACCCACGGCTCGTTGGCGTCAGCGTCGGCCGGGGCGTTGGAGCCGGTGGTCATCAGCTCCTGGATGTCGACGAGTGCCTCCTGGGACTTCGGGCTCGACAGCTGGGCGTCCCACTGGTCGCCGTCCTGGACGGCAACCTCGCCGCCGTAGGTGTTGATCCAGGCCAGGCCGTTGAGCCAGTCCTGGCCGGGGAACCAGAAGCCTGAGAAGTTCGCGGCGTCGCCCGGGTTGGCCTCCTGAAGCGTCTTCGCCGCGGTGTTGAGCTCCTCCAGCGTGGTCGGGACGGCGACGCCCGCCTTGTCGAAGAGGTCCTTGCGGTAGAACACCGCGCGGGCACCGGAGTAGTAGGGCAGCGCGTAGACGGTGTCGTCGACGGTGCCGGCCTCGACGAAGCTCTCGAGCAGGTTGTCGCCACCGACTTCGGTGTGCAGCTCGGTCAGGTCGGTGAACGCCCCCGCGTGGCTGAACGTGGGGGTCTGCGTGTTGCCGATCTCCACCACGTCCGGCGTCTGCTCGGCCGAGGTGAGCGCCGTCTGCAGGCGGGGGACCAAGCCTGTCCAGTCCTGCTCCTCGATCACCAGGGTCGAGCCGGGGTTCTCGGCGGCGAAGGTGTCGATCAGGTACTCGCGCAGGGCGTCCGGCGTGTCACCACCGTTGACCCAGAAGGTGATCTCGGCGGCTTCGGCCACCTCCGCCGTGCTGTTGGTGTCCTCCCTGGGGTTGGTGCTCGTCCCACCATCGGCGTTGCCCGTGCACGCGCTGAGCGCGAGGACTCCGATGGCGAGGATGGCTCCGCTGCGTACAGTTCTCACGTTGAGGTTCCTTCCGGTTTGCGCGGACGGTGCGGGGCTGCACCTTCCGCGATGGTGCGGATCTTCGACATACGGCTGGTCAGCTCGGGCTCATGTGAGCCCGAGCTGACCGGACAGCACGAGAACAGCAGCCCCGGACAGGGCACCGTCCTCGCCGAGCGTGGTCATCCGCAGCTTCAGGTCGCTGCTGATGACCGGCATGGTCCGCTCCTGCACGGCTTGCAGCGCAGCGACGCGCAGCGGGCCGTCGAGGAGCTCTGGCGGGCCGCTGAGTACCACCTCGGAGAGGTTCAGCGCACTGACAACCGGCGCAAGGGCGATGCCCAGGCGTCGGCCGACCGACGCCAGTGCGGCGTCGGCGGATCGGGGGTCGAGACCGGCGATGCGCCGGCGCAGCGCCGGCACTGACAGCACGGTCTCCAAGCAGCCGCGGCGGCCGCACCCGCACTCGCCGGCCTGGCCCAGGGGCGCTCCGTCGACGTCGTCCCGCTCGTCGACCACGGTCACGTGGCCAAGCTCGCCCGCGGCGTGCCGGTGGCCCTGGACCAGCGCACCATCCAGCACGAAGCCGGCGCCCACCCCCTGGCCGACCGTCAGGACCATCAGGCCTGTCCCGGCCGCACCGCCGTACGTGAACTCGCCCAGGACGGCGGCGTTCGCGTCGTTGGCCACGTGCACCGGCAGGTCCAGCGCCGCACTCACGGACTTCGCGAGCGGCACGTCGTACCAGCCGCGGTTCGGTGCCTGCACGACTGTGCCTGCGTCGTCGATGACACCGGGCGAGCCGATGCCGATGCCGAGAACGGGATAGCTGGCCAGGGCCACGAGCTCGCCGCAGAAGGCGATCAGGGCCTCGACGGCCTCCGGGCCGGTCCGCTCGTCGGCGTCCGTCGAGCGCCGCTGCACGATCTCGCCGGACAGGTCGAGCACGGCCCCGTGCAGCCGCTGGCCGTCGGTCAGGTCCACCGCGACGATCTGGAAGGCGTTCGGCCGGAGCCCGACGAGCGTGGCCGGCTTGCCGACCTTGCCGCCGGAGACGACAACGCCGAGCTCCGACACGAGGCCCTCCCCCATCAGTGAGGAGACGAGGTCGGAGACGGTGACCCGGGTGAGGCCGGTGGAGCGGGCGAGATCTGCCCTGGATCGCGGGCCGGCGTGGAAGAGGTGCTGCAGGACCATCGCCCGGTTGTGGGCGCGACCGTCCTCCGGGAGCACCTTGCCGGTCGGCCGCAGCACCTTGTTCATCACTTTGTTAGTAGACCTTCCTTACAATCGTATGTCAAGGTTCATCTGTGGTCGGAGTCACACTGACCATGCCGTGGAGGTCCGGTCCACCGAACCGCCTGCCGCAGCTCGACGACCCCTACGAGAGCCGAGGACCTGTGCCCCGAACCCCCGGGCAGATCGTGGTGCGTGGCCGGGTCGTGACGCCGTCCCAGCTGCTCGAGGACGGCCTCGTGGTGGCCCGCGAGGGGCTCATCGCCTGGGTGGGGCCGACCCAGGACGCGCCCCCCGACGTCACGGTCCCCGCCCACGACGACGCCATGACCGTCCTGCCCGGGCTGGTCGACCTGCACTGCCACGGCGGTGGCGGCGCCAGCTTCCCGGGCGCGTTGGACGCCGAAACCGCCAGGACGGCGGTCCAAGAGCACCAGCGCCACGGGACGACCACGCTGGTGGCCTCGCTCGTCACCGCCGCCGCCGAGTCCCTGCTGGAGCGCACGGCGCTGCTTGCTGACCTCGCGGACGCGGGGGAGGTGGCCGGCATCCACCTCGAGGGACCGTTCCTGTCACCGCGCCGCTGCGGTGCCCAGGATCCCAGCTTCATGCGCCCCGGCGACCCCGAGCTGGTGGGCACACTGGTCGCCGCCGCCCGGGGCCACCTGGTCACGATGACGATCGCGCCGGAGGTCGCTGGCGTCCTCGGGGTGGACGGCGTGATCGCGCTCTTGGCCGAGCAGGGCGTGATCCCCTCGATCGGGCACACCGACGGCTCGGCCGAGGTCACCGAGCGCGGGCTGGCGCAGGCATGGCAGGCGCTTCGCGGTCCGGGCCACCGGTCACGCCGCCCGACGGTCACGCACCTCTTCAACGGCATGCCGCCGCTGCACCACCGCGAGCCGGGCCCCGTACCTGCGTGCCTTGCGGCGGCGGCACGCGGGGAGGCAGTGGTCGAACTCGTCGGTGACGGAGTGCACCTGGCCGGCGCGACCGTCCGGGCGGTGTTCGACCTCGTCGGCGCCCAGGGGATCGCACTGGTGAGCGACGCCATAGCAGCAGCCGGCATGCCCGACGGCGCGTACCAGCTCGGCGCGCTCGCCGTCCGGGTCGAGGACGGCGTCGCGCGCAGCGCCGAGGATGGCGCGATAGCGGGTGGAACGGCACACCTGCTCGACGTCGTTCGGTGGACGGTCGGCGTCGGCGTCTCCTTGGTGGACGCCATCCGGTCGGCTGCCACCACACCCGCCAAGGTGCTGGGCCGACCAGACGTGGGTGCCCTCATCGCCGGCCGCCGGGCGGACCTCGTCCTCGTCGACGCAGCCCTCTCCCCCATCGCCGTGCTGCGCCGGGGCCGTTGGACGACCGACCCGTCGGTACCCGATCAGGACGATCCGCGACGATCCGAACCCGTCCGCTGACCCACGGCCGGCCCGGTCTGATCCGGCATCAGTTCGCAGACGAGCCCTTCGGAGCGTGCGGACGTCGGCCGCGAGCGGGTGGTGGAGCCACCGCGGACTGGCCGCGCGTGCTGCCCATGTCCGCAAGCACCTGCAGATCAGCGTCGCCTACCGCGGGAGCCTGTCCCCGCTGCCCCCCCGGTCCCCGCGATGAGCACGACCGTGAGCAGGCGACCCCGATCCTCGGGCAGGACGAGGCCCGGTGGTTGAACACAGCGATCGCGACCGCCCACCCGTCCTCCCCTTGGGCTCGCCCCGCACCTTCCTGACCGGCGACGCCCGAGCTAGGCAGGTCGACCCAGGCTGGCTGGTGCCGCTGTCAGAGCTTCTCCACCCGGACCCGCACCCGCGAACCGTCGCCGACGACAGCCTCGACCACCCCGGCGCCCAGCGGCAGGCTCTCCAGGTCACCGCTCGCGCCCACCGAGTCGGCCAGCGTCTCGGTGACCAGCAGGTCCTGGTGGTTCACCACGGCCTGCCACAACGGACCCTCGGCCGCCACGGTGAGCCTGATCCGGTCGGCGATGGCCATCCCGGCGTCGCGACGGGCCTGCTGCACCACGCGCACCACGTCGTTGGCCAGCCCGGTCGCAGCCAGTGCCGCAGTCACCTCGGTGTCCAGGATCACGAAGCCGCCACCAGCCAGCATGCCGACGGCACGAGCGTCACCCGGTCCGCCGTCGTCGACCCCTTGAGAGACAACGGTTTCCAGCGTGTGCTCTCCCTCGACCAGCTCGATCCCGCCGGAGGTCACGGTCCCGTCCTCGGCCACCGACCAGTCCCCGGACCGGGCTCCCCGGATGGCTTGCTGGACCGCCTTGCCGAGCCGCGGGCCGGCGGCGCGAGCATTCACCGACAGCCGGCTCTCGATCCCGAAGTCGGACTCTCCCACCTGCGCCAGGTCGAGCAGCCGCACCTCGGCGACGTTCACCTCCGAGGTGATCAGGTCGGCGTACCCAGCGAGGCGGGCAGCGTCGACGGCCACGACCGTGACGCTCGGCAGCGGCAGCCGGACCCGCAGGTTCCGGGCCTTGCGCAGCCCCAGGGTCGTCGAGCAGACCTTGCGTACCGTCTCCATGTCGCGCACCAGGTCGTCGTCGGCAGGCAGGTCCTCGGCCACGGGCCAGTCCGTGAGGTGCACGCTGCGACCGCCGGTCAGCCCACGCCAGATCTCTTCGGCGAGCAGGGGCAGCAGGGGTGCCGCGACCCTGCACAGCACCTCCAGAGCGGTGTGCAGGGTGTCGAAGGCCTGCGTGTCCTCGTCCCAGAATCGCTGCCGCGACCGGCGGACGTACCAGTTGGTCAGCGTGTCGACATGACGCCGCACGATCTCGCAGGCGCCTGCGATGTCCAGCGCCTCCATCGCGATCTCGACCTGCTCGACCAGGGCACGGGTGGTTGCGAGCAGGTACCGGTCCAGCACGTGCTCGGACGCGGTGGACCACGACGCGGTGTATCCCGCTCCCCCGTTCGCGGCGTTGGCGTAGAGCGCGAAGAAGTACCAGGTGTTCCACAGCGGCAGCACGGTCTGCCGCACGCCGTCGCGGATGCCCTGCTCGGTGACGATGAGGTTTCCCCCGCGCAGGATCGGGGAGGACATCAGGAACCAGCGCATCGCGTCGGCTCCGTCGCGCTCGAACACCTCGTTGACGTCGGGGTAGTTCTGCAGCGACTTGGAGGCCTTCTGCCCGTCGTTGCCCAGCACGATGCCGTGGGACATGCACGAGGAGAACGCTGGACGGTCGAACAGCGCGGTGGCCAGCACGTGCAGCGTGTAGAACCACCCGCGCGTCTGCCCGATGTACTCCACGATGAAGTCGCCCGGGTAGTGGTGCTCGAACCAGTCGGCGTTCTCGAACGGGTAGTGCACCTGCGCAAAGGGCATCGAGCCAGAGTCGAACCACACGTCCAGCACGTCCTCGACCCTGCGCATGGTGGAACGGCCGCTGGGGTCGTCGGGGTTGGGGCGGGTCAGCTCGTCGATGAAGGGCCGGTGCAGGTCCGTCACCGGGACGCCGAAGTCTGCCTCGAGCTCGGCGAACGAGCCGTAGACGTCCATCCGCGGGTACAAGGGATCATCCGACTTCCACACCGGGATCGGGCTGCCCCAGAAGCGGTTCCGGCTGATCGACCAGTCGCGGGCGTTGGAGAGCCACTTGCCGAACTGGCCGTGCTTGATGTGCTCGGGGACCCAGGTGATGTCCTCGTTCAGCTCGACCATGCGGTCCTTGACCTCGGTCACCGCGACGAACCACGACGACACGGCCTTGTAGATCAGCGGGTTCTTGCACCGCCAGCAGTGCGGGTAGGGGTGCTCGTAGCTGTCTCGGCGCACGAGCATCTCGCGCTCCTTCAGCTCGGCGAGCAGCGGCTTGTTCGCCTCGAACACCTGCAGCCCCTCGAAACGCGGTGCCAGGGAGTTGAACTTGCCTCCCTCGTCCACCGTGAGGATGACCGGCACGCCTGCCGCCGTGCAGACGGCGAAGTCGTCCTCGCCGTGGCTGGGTGCGCACTGCACCAGACCGGTGCCGTCCTCGGTGGTGACGAAGTCTCCGGCCAGGACGGTGAAAGCCGCTGGTACCTCGGCCATCGGCTCGACAAGGAAGTCGAACACCGGGGTGTACCTGCGCCCCACCAGCTCGGCACCCTTGATGGTGGCGACCTGCGCGGCGCCCTCCATCTCCTTGACGTAGGAGTCCAGCCGGGCCTCGGCGAGGATGTAGCGGTGCCCGTCCGGGTGCTCCATCACGGCGTAGTCGATGTCGGCCCCGACCACCAGGTTGGTGTTGGGCACCAACGTCCACGGCATGGTGGTCCAGGCCAGCGCCCGCTCCCCCGTCTCCAGCTCCATCCACACCGTCGAGGCGGGGTCCTGGCGCGACTGGTAGACCTCGTCGTCCATGCGCAGCTCGTGGTTGCTCAGCGGCGTCTCGTCGTTCCAGCAGTAGGGCAGCACCCGCATGCCCTCGTAGGCCAGCCCCTTGTCGTGAAGGGTCTTGAACGCCCAGATCACGCTCTCCATGTACTCCGGCTCGAGCGTCTTGTAGTCGTTCTCGAAGTCCACCCAGCGGGCCTGGCGCGTGACGTACTCCTCCCACTCGCCGGTGTACTTCAGCACCGAGTCGCGGCAGGCCTGGTTGAACTTCTCGATGCCCATCTCCAGGATGTCGGCCTTCGTCCGCAGCCCGAGGACCCGCTGCGCCTCCAGCTCGGCCGGCAGACCGTGGCAGTCCCATCCGAAGCGCCGCTCCACCCGCCGCCCGCGCATCGTCTGGAAGCGCGGCACCACGTCCTTGACGTATCCGGTGAGCAGATGGCCGTAGTGCGGCAACCCGTTGGCGAAGGGGGGGCCGTCGTAGAACACGAACTCGTTCTCCCCGTCGGTGCCTGCCTCGCGGCCCTGCACGCTCGCCATGAACGTGCCGTCGGCGTCCCAGTACCGGCGTACCCGGTCCTCGATCTCGGGGAACTTCGGAGAGGTGGGCACGCCGCGACCGGCAGCCGCCCTGGCCGCGCCGGCAGCCTCGACCTCTGTAGTGGCCCTGGGGTAGGTGGCCCGCTGATCGCTCACGTCTGTCCGCCGCTCCTCGTCGTGACCCGGTGGGGTCGCCGATCAGGTGCGAGGACGATCTCGTCCGGTCTTCCGGACGGCACCGCGGTACCACCTCGCTTGCCCCCGCCCCGGGTTCGGGGCTGCGGCCGCTCGTTGCCGGCGAGGAACGGGCCGGTTCCGCCCGGTTCTACTGAGAATCCGCCACGCTGGCGGACCCCGTTCTTCCGGAGGCTCGCCGGTGATGGCCGGGTCGACGCCTGTGCTGCTGATCCTACCCGCCAGCAGGCCTGTCCGGGCGAGGGGTTGTTGGGGCTACACTCGCCGACGTTGCACAGAAACACCCACACGCAACCGCCCAGGGGAAGCCGGTCCGAATCCGGCGCTGACCCGCAGCCGTAGGCCACCGATGGTGGCGAGCCGGAATGCCTGGGGGGGTGCGAGCGGCTCCTTCACACCGTCGAGGTATGCGGGCGGAGTCCGGATTGCTGAGATCCGAGTCCGCCCTCGTCCACCTGGCCCGTCGCCAGCCGGACGAGGGCTCTTGCATCTGCGCATGACGGTTTCCGTCGCGAAACCGCTCATCTGGAAGGCACCATGAACACCACCGTCACCCGGGGCCGCCGCACGGCGACCCTCACGCTCGCCGCCGCCCTGATCGCCACCCCCGTCGCGGCGACCGCCACGACGACGCCCGCACCGACGACAGCACCGTCGCAGAGCGGCAGCCCGACCGTTCCGGACCCCACCAGCAGCGCGGTCCTTCCCGATGCATCGTCAGTGCTGGTGCCCGCCGTGGTGGCGGGCGGGCGCGCCGACAGCCATGGCGTCCCGGCGGAGGACGGTCCGGCCCTCACGACCCTGCCGGCCCCGGCCGCGGCCGGCTACCTCGCGCGGCTCCTCGCGGCCGGGGACGACCGCTTCCTGTACCCCGGTAGCACCTTCGCGGACGGTGGGCTGACGCTGGACGCGATCCTGGCGCTGGACGCAGCGGGCTCGGGCCAGGACCAGGCTGCCGCGTCGACGCAGTACATGGCCGACCACATCAACGAGTACATCAGCTTCCCCGACGGGGACAGCGACCCCAGCAACGACGAGCTGTACGCCGGTCCGACCGGCAAGGCGCTCAACGTGGCTGTCGCCCAGGGCGTGGACCCCAGCGCCTTTGGCGGGGTCGACCTGGTCGCGACGCTGCTGTCCGTGGAGTCTGCCGAGGGGCGGTTCTCCGACAGGTCGGCCTTCGGCGACTACTCCAACACCTTCGGCCAGTCGTTCGCGGTGCTCGGGTTGCACCGGGCCGGCGCCGGGCCCTCTGCAGAGGCGCTCGCGTTCCTGCAGGCCCAGCAGTGCGACGACGGCGGCTTCCGGCTGTCGATGGATGGGCCCGAGTGCGCCAGCAACCCCGACGCTACCTCGCTGGCCGTCCAGGCCCTCATCGCGGTCGACGGCGCGGACGGGGCTGCGGTGGCCGAGGCGCTGGACTACCTGGCCGGTCAGCAGAACGCCGCGGGCGGCGTCGGCGGCGGTGCCACCACCGAGGCGCCGAACGCCAACAGCACCGGCCTGGCCGGCCAGGCCTTCGTCGCCGGTGGACGCAGCGCACAGGCACTGCTGAGCCAGGACTTCCTGGAGAACCTGCAGTACGACTGCTCCTTCCCGGAGGTCCTGCGTGGGGGCGTGGCCTATGACCAGACCGCTTTCGACGCGCAGGAGGCGGCAGGCACCGAGGCGGTGCCCAACGACCAGGACAGCCGCTCGACGGCCCAGGCCATGCTGGCTCTGGCCGGCGTCCCCCTCGGCCTGGTGAGCGCTGAGGGTGCCTATGCGAACGCACCAGCACTCGACTGCACGGCCGCCTCCCCCACCACCTCGCCGACCGGAACTCCTACCGTCACCGGTACCCCGACCGACACCGGCTCCCCCACTGTCACGGTCTCCCCCACCGGCACGGTCTCCCCCACCGACACCGGTTCTCCGACCGGCACCGTCTCTCCCACCGGCACCGTCTCTCCCACCGGAACCGTCTCTCCCACCGGAACCGTCTCCCCCACCGGCACCGTCTCCCCCACTGACACCGTGTCTCCCACCGGAACCGGCTCCGGCACCACGACCTCGCCCAGCAGCTCCACCTCCGCAGGCGGCGCCATCACCACGACCGGCGGCGCTGGCACCGGCGGTGTCAGCGTCACCAGCGCGGTGGCGGCTCCCGTCAGCGGCAGCCCCGGGGCGCTCGCACGCACCGGGGTCGACGTCGCGTGGCTGGCGACCGGGGCCCTGCTGCTGCTGCTCATCGGTGCGGTCATGCTGAGGGCCGCCAAGCCGCGCGGACAGCACAGTTGAGGTCAGCAGCCCGCGCACGACCGGTGCTGCTGGCGGCTGCTGCCGGCCTGGGTGCTGCCGGCGGTCTCGCCGTCAGCACCGGGCCGGCCGCGGCAGCCGCGTGCAGCGGCACCAGCGGCGTCACGGTGGTGGTCGACTTCGGCTCCAGCACGCAGGTGCGCTGCGCCCCGGGCGACCCCGCCTCCGGCCTGGCGGCCCTGGCAGGTGCGGGCTTCTCCGTGACGCAGGTGCAGACCCAACCTGGGTTCGTCTGCAGGATCGACGGTGCGCCCAGCACCGACGCCTGCGTCAAGACGCCACCTCAGAGCGCCTACTGGGGCTACTTCCACGCCCCGCGCGGCGGGTCGTGGTCCTACAGCTCACAGGGCGCGGGGTCCTACGATCCCGCACCCGGCTCGGTCGAGGGCTGGTCGTTCGGCTCAGGCGGCGCTCCTGGCTCAGCACCGCCGGCACCCGCACCTCCGCCGGCACCCGCACCCGCACCTCCGCCGGCACCCGCACCTCCGCCCGCCCCAGCCCCCGCCCCAGCGCCCGCCCCGGGCCCCGCACCTCCGCCCGCCCCAGCCCCCGCCCCAGCGCCCGCCCCGGCCCCCGCACCTCCGCCGGCCCCGCCCCCGGCCCCCGCACCGCCAGCGCCCGCCCCAGCCCCCGCGCCAGCGCCCGCTCCAGCGCCCCCTCCGGCTCCTGCGCCGGCTCCTGGGCCCACGGGGGCGCAGCCCTCCGCGTCCCCCGCTGCGCCCGCCCCGGCTGCCAGCCCGGCACCGCAGGCATCGCGCCCGTCCACCAGGTCCGGGGCTAGCACCCCCCGACCGGTCAGCAGCGACCAGCGGACGAGCGCAGGTTCGACGAGTACCTCAGCGGCCCCCACAAGCAAAGCACCGGAACCGGCCCGCAGCTCGACGCCGGGACCCAGCAGCCCCGATCCGGCGTCAACGACGAGCAGCACCCCCTCCTCCAGCGTCTCTGGCTCCGGCGTCTCCGCCGGCTCCGAGGGCGCTCCCAGCGGCACACCTGACGGAAGCCAGGCGGGACCGTCCGACGACGCAGGCGTGGAGGCGAGCTCCGCACCCGGACAGGGACAGGCACCCGTCGCGACGCTCGTCGGGGTCGCTCTGGTGCTGGCGCTGGCCGGCTCCGCTGCCTACCTCGCCTGGCGACGCAGCGCCGCGGGTTGAGCGTGAGGGCGGCACCTGCACGCCAGGTGCACCCGGGCGCCTGGTGGCTGTGGGCCCTGGGTCTGGCGGTGGCAGTGAGCACCACGACGAATCCGCTGCTGCTGGCGATCGCCCTGTCGGTGGCCTGCCTGGTCGTGGCGGCCCGGCGGGGCAGCTCGCCCTGGGCGCGGGCATTCCGCCTCTACCTGCTGCTCGGGCTGACGATCGTGGTGCTGCGGCTGTTCTTGCACGTGCTCGTGGGGCTGAAGTTCGGCACCAGGGAGGTCATTGCCCTACCGAGCGTGCAGCTGCCCGCATGGGCGGCGGGCATCGACGTGGGCGGCACCGTCTATCTCGAGGGGCTGCTGGCGGCAGGCGTGCTGGGCCTGCGCCTGGCAGTTCTGATCGCCTGCATCGGGGCCGCCAACGCCCTGGCCAATCCCAAGCAGATGCTCAAGACCCTTCCCAAGGCGCTCAACGAGCTGGGCACGGCCGTCGTCATCTCCATCACCGTGGCCCCACAGCTGGCGGAGAGCGTCCAGCGCGTGATGCGTGCCCGGCAGCTGCGAGGAGACACCGCGCGCGGTCTGCGCGCCGTCCGGCAGGTGGCGCTGCCGGTGCTGCAGGACACCCTGGACCGCTCGCTGCTGCTGGCCTCGGCCATGGACTCGCGCGGGTACGGCCGACGTGGGACCGACTCGGTCCGGGCACGGCGCACCACCGCGACCCTCACGCTCGGCGGTCTGCTAGGCGCCGCCGTGGGCATCTACGGCGTGCTCGACACAGCGTCGCCCGCCGTGATCGGCCTGCCGCTGCTGGTCGGCGGGCTGCTGCTGGGAGTGGCGGGTCTGTGGCTGGGCGGCAGGAACCTGCGGCGCAGCTCCTACCGGCCCGACCCGTGGCGGGGGCCGGAGTGGATCACGGCGGCCAGCGGGCTGCTCGCGGCGGCGTGCGTGCAGCTCTCGGCCCACCTGGACCCGCTGTCGATGACCCTGCCGGTACAGCCGCTGGCACCGCCCGCGCTGCCGCTGGTGGCGACCATGGGGCTCCTGCTCGCGCTCGCTCCCGCCGTGCTGACGCCGGAGCCACCACAGCCGCCGGCCCGGCAGCCGCAACGCCCGGGCGCGACAGCGGCGAGGACCCGATGAACCAGCACGCGCCGGCAGTGGCCTTCTGCGAGGTCTCCCTCACCTACGCAGGCGCCCGCGAGCCCGTGCTGCGCACCGTGACCCTGGACATCGAGGAGGGCGAGCTGGTCCTGGTCGTCGGGCGCACCGGCTCGGGCAAGAGCACGCTGCTGGGTGCGATCAACGGGACCGTGCCGCACTTCACCGGTGGCACCCTCGCCGGAAGGGTCCTGGTGCACGGCCGGGATACCCGGTCCCACCGGCCCCGCGACCTCGCCGACCTCGTCGGGGTGGTGGGTCAGGACCCGTCGGCGGGCTTCGTCACCGACACCGTCGAGGAGGAGCTGGCCTACGGCATGGAGCAGCTGGCGCTGCCTGCGCCGGTGATGCGCAAACGGGTCGAGGAGACCCTGGACGTACTGGGCATCGCAGAGCTGCGCGACGCGCCCCTGCGGGACCTGTCGGGGGGGCAGCAGCAGCGGGTGGCCATCGGCGCCGTGCTTACCACGCACCCCCGGATACTGGTCCTGGACGAGCCGACGTCCGCCCTGGACCCGACCGGCGCCGAGGAGGTGCTCGCCGCCATCACCCGGCTGGTGCACGACCTGGCGGTCACCGTCGTCATCGCCGAGCACCGGGTCGAGCGGGTGCTGCAGTACGCCGACCGCGTCGTGCACGTGGGTCTGGACGGACGGGTGAGCGCCGGGTCGCCGGCCGAGCAGATGGTGTCCTCCACCGTGGCGCCGCCGGTGGTCGAGCTGGGGCGCTGGGCCGGCTGGTCCCCGCTCCCCCTTTCCGTGCGCGACGCCCGCCGAGCCGGCGGCTCGCTGCGTCAGGCGTTGAGCGCCCAGTCCAGCGCTGCGGAGCAGCATCCTGCCCCGCCTGGACCACCCGTCCTGACTGGGGCAGGCGTCACCGTCCGGCACGGGCACGTCGTCGCCGTCCGCAGCGCCGACATCGCCCTGCGCGCAGGCGAGGTCACGGCCCTGATGGGGCGCAACGGCGCCGGCAAGTCATCCCTTCTGTGGGCGCTGCAGGGCAGCGGGCACCTGACGTCTGGAAGAGTTCGGGTCACCGGCCCGGGTGGCGAGCGGGACCCGCAGCGCCTCGGCGCCCGGGAGCGGCGGGCGCTGATCGGGCTGGTCCCCCAGAACGCCTCCGACCTGCTGTACCTGGAGTCGGTCGCGCACGAGTGCGACCAGGCCGACAGGGAGAGCAGGGCCCGGCAAGGAACCTGCTCATCCCTGCTGGCGCACCTGGCGCCCGGGGTGGCTCGGGAGCAGCACCCCCGGGACCTCTCCGAGGGCCAGCGCCTGGCCCTCGTGCTCGCCGTCCAGCTGACCGCCGATCCTCCCGTGCTCCTGCTGGACGAGCCGACCAGGGGGCTGGACTACCGCGCCAAGCGGGCCCTGCGGGACACGTTGCGCTCGTTGACCGCAGACGGCCGCTCGGTGCTGCTCTCGACGCACGACGTCGAGTTCGTCGCGGAGGCGGCGGACCGGGTCGTGGTGATGGCCGCCGGGGAGATCGTGGCCGACGGCCCGACCGCCGAGATCGTGGTCTCCTCTCCCGCCTTCGCGCCGCAGATCGCCAAGGTCACCGCACCGGGGCACTGGCTCACCGTGGGACAGGTTCGCGCCGGCCTGCCGCAGGGTGCACCGTGAGCGTCGTGGACGTCGAGACCCGCAGCCCCGTGGGCGCGATCGCCCTGCGTCCTCGCTCCAGCGCCGCCATCGTCCTGCTCACCCTGGCGGGCATCGGCGTCTTCGGCTGGCCGCTGCTCGTCGACGCGGACGCGGCCATCGCCTCCGGCACCGACGCCCCGCTGGTGTTCGCGTTGCTGCTGCCGCTGCTGATGGCCGTGGTGCTGTTCGAGGTGGGTGAGGGCGGCCTCGACGTCAAGGCCATGGCGATGCTCGGGGTGCTGGCAGCCGTCGGCGCCGCCCTGCGTCCGCTGGGGGCGGGCACGGCCGGGCTGGAGACGGTGTTCTTCCTGCTGGTGCTCGGCGGACGCGTGTTCGGCGCCGGGTTCGGCTTCGTGCTGGGGGCCACCACTCTGTTCGCCTCCGCGATGCTGACGGCGGGCGTGGGGCCGTGGCTGCCGTTCCAGATGCTGGCGGCGGCGTGGGTAGGCCTCGGCGCCGGGCTGTTGCCTGCGGTGCGAGGTCGGGCGGAGATCGCGATGCTCGCCGGCTACGGCGCGGTCGCCGGGTTGGCCTACGGCCTGGTGATGAACCTGTCGTTCTGGCCGTTCGCGGCCGGCGTCGGCAACGGCCTGTCCTTCGTACCCGGCGACCCTGTCCTGGAGAACCTGCACCGGTTCGTGGTGTTCACCCTGGCGACCTCCCTGGGCTGGGACATCGGACGTGCGCTGACGAATGCGCTGCTGATCACGGTGACCGGCAGGGCGGTGCTGGGCACCCTGCGCCGGGCGGCGCGCAAGGCCGCGTTCTCTGCGCCGGTCGAGTTCGACCCGCCGCCGTGAACCGGTTGGCCCGCGAGCACGAGCCTCTGGGAGGATCGCTGCCATGACCTCCGCTCCGGCAGCACCCACCAGCCAGGCCCCCGACAAGCCGTCCCTGGACGGCCTGGAGGACAAGTGGGCCAGGGTCTGGGACGAGCAGGGCACCTTCACCTTCGACCGCAGCGCCACCCGCGAACGGGTCTTCTCCATCGACACCCCGCCGCCCACGGTGTCGGGCTCCCTGCACGTGGGGCACGTGTTCTCCTACACCCACACCGACTGCATCGCCCGGTACCAGCGCATGCGCGGCAAGGCCGTCTACTACCCGATGGGCTGGGACGACAACGGCCTGCCCACCGAGCGCCGGGTGCAGAACTACTTCGGCGTCCGCTGCGACCCCTCGGTGGCCTATGACCCGGACTTCGCCCCGCCGGCCACCCCGGACGCGAAGCGGCAGGTGCCGGTGTCGCGGCGGAACTTCATCGCGCTGTGCGAGCAGCTGACGGCCCAGGACGAGAAGGCCTTCGAGGCGGTGTGGCGCCAGCTCGGCCTGTCCGTGGACTGGTCCACGCTGTACACCACGATCAGCGACGACTCCCGGGCCGTGGCGCAGAAGGCGTTCCTGCGTAACCTCGCCCGTGGTGAGGCCTACTCCTCCGAGGCACCGAGCCTGTGGGACGTCACCTTCCAGACCGCGGTCGCCCAGGCCGAGCTGGAGGCACGCGAGTACCCCGGCCACTACCACCGGGTCGCCTTCGCCCGCCCCGACGGCAGCCCGCTCTACATCGAGACGACGCGTCCCGAGCTGATCCCCGCGGTGGTCGCACTGATTGCCCACCCCGACGACGAGCGGTACCAGCCCCTGTTCGGAACGAGCGTGACCTCGCCGCTGTTCGGCGTGCAGATCCCGGTGCTGGCCCACCCCGCCGCCGAGATCGACAAGGGCGCCGGCATCGCCATGTGCTGCACCTTCGGCGACCTCACCGACGTGCAGTGGTGGCGCGAGTTGCAGCTACCGACCCGCTCGGTGGTCGGCCGGGACGGACGGGTGCTCGCCGACACGCCCGAGTGGGTCGCGGGCGGCCCGGGCGAGGCGCTGTACGGCGAGCTGGCGGGCAAGACCATGTTCTCGGCGCGCGAGGCCGTCGTGGCGGCGCTGCGCGAGTCCGGGGACCTCGACGGGGACCCCACCCCGACCCAGCGGATGACCAACTTCTTCGAGAAGGGCGACAAGCCGCTGGAGATCGTCACCAGCCGGCAGTGGTATGTCCGCAACGGCGGGCGCGACGCCGGGCTGCGCTCCACCTTCCTCGATCGCGGCCAGGAGCTGGGCTGGACGCCGGACTTCATGCGGCACCGGTACGAGAACTGGGTGGGCGGCTTGAACGGCGACTGGCTGATCAGCCGGCAGCGGTTCTTCGGCGTCCCGTTCCCGGTCTGGTACCCGCTGGACGCCTCGGGCGAGCCGCTCCACGACGAGCCGATCCTCGCGCAGGAGTCGACCCTGCCGGTCGACCCCTCCTCCGACCCGGCTCCTGGCTTCACGCAGGACCAGCGCGGCGTCCCCGGCGGCTTCGTGGCGGACCCCGACGTGATGGACACCTGGGCCACATCGTCGTTGAGCCCGCAGATCGTGTGCGGCTGGGAGCGGGACCCTGACCTCTTCGAGCGCACGTTCCCGATGGACCTGAACACCCACGCGCACGACATCATCCGCACCTGGCTGTTCTCCCGCGTGGTCCGGGCCCACTTCGAGCACGGCACCCTGCCCTGGAAGCGCTCGATGGTCTCGGGGTTCGTGGTGGACCCGGACCGCAAGAAGATGAGCAAGTCCAAGGCGAACGCCGTGGTGCCGACGGACATCCTGGACAGGTTCGGCTCCGACGCCGTGCGCTGGCGCGCCGCGATGGCTCGGCCCGGGATGGACTCCCCCTTCGACGAGAGCCAGATGAAGGTCGGCCGCCGACTGGCCATCAAGATCTTGAACGCCAGCAAGTTCGTCCTCGGCCTGGGTGCCACCTCGGCCGACGCCGCCGCCGTGACCGAGCCGTTGGACCGCTCGATGCTCGCTGGGCTCGCCGGTGTGGTCGGCGGGGCCACGGCTGCCTTCGACGCCTACGACTACACGCGGGCGCTGGAATCTACGGAGCGGTTCTTCTGGACGTTCTGCGACGACTACCTCGAGCTGGTCAAGGAGCGGGCGTACGGTCCCGCCGAGGACCCGGCGGCGGAATCGGCGCGGGCAGCCCTGGCCATCGCCCTGTCGGTGCAGCTGCGGCTGCTGGCGCCGGTGCTCCCTTTCGTGACCGAGGAGGCGTGGTCCTGGTGGCAGCAGGGGTCGGTGCACCGTGCCCCCTGGCCCACCTCGGACGAGCTCGCAGGAGCAGGTGCCGACCCGCGACAGCTGACGGTGGTAGGGGTGGCGCTCGGCGCGCTGCGCGGCGCCAAGTCGCACGCCAAGGTCTCCCAGCGGACGGAGGTCCTGCGCGCCGTGGTGACCGGGCCTTCCGTGGACCTCGAGCTGTTGAGAGGCGCCGAGCGCGACCTGCGAGCCGCGGGTCGGGTCACCGTGCTGGAGCTCGCCCCCGGTCCCGAGATCGGGGTGGGGGACGTCGAGCTGGCCCCGGCCTCGATGCCCGCCAGCTGAGGCCAGGCACCCCTCGGGACCGTCAGACCCGCGGCACCACGGCCGCCCACAGCTGGTCCCATCCTGAGACGCCTGCGCTGGCCCGCACCACCGCATCCCGGCGCAGGCGCCGGGGCTGACCGCTGGCGGGGTCGTAGACCTGGACCCAACCAGGGCCCGCTTCGGTCGCGAGCACCACATGCCGGGGCAGCGTTGCGTTGCCCACGTACAGCGGGACCGGGACCCCCTGTGCCAACGCAGCCGCCACTCGGTCGAGCGCAGCCTCGACCTGGCTCGGGGACCGCCCGTCCACACGCAGCACCGTGAAGCGGCGTCCGACGCCCAGCTCGTCCAAAGCAGCACGCAAGCCCCAGGGCGGGGTGCCGAGGGATGCGGGCCAGGGCATCCTCGCCCCGCTGCGGACCCGCAGCGCGTTGGTGCTCGCGTGCAGAGAGCGCTCCAACCGTGCCCAGCGCGTCGCGAGGTCTGCACGCTCGGCCCCGGGTGCCAGCAGCAGGGCTGCGAAGTCGGGGTCGGTGAGGACTCGGAACATGGCTAGGGTGCTGCTTCCGCAGGTCGTTGAGCTGCTCTGCCGGAACGCATCACCGCGCCCGCTGACGACCGAGGTGACCCGCCGGAGGGTGCCGTCCGTAGGGCACTGGTCGCTGCCGGGAGGGCTGGGCATCGCGCCCAGCGTCCACAGCCGTCGAGCCACGCTGCCCGCCGTAGCAGCCATGAGACTGCCGGGCGCTACCACCGATCAGGTCCGGGCGCTGATCGCCGGATCAGGCCGACTTCTCGCCACGCTCGCGCTTGCGGGTGGCTGCCTTCTCGCGCGGCACCAGCGTCGGCAGCACGTTCTCCAACACCACCTCGCGGGTGACCACGACCCGGGCGACGTCCTCGCGGGAGGGCACGTCGAACATGACGGGCATCAGGACCTCTTCCATGATGGCCCGCAGCCCGCGCGCGCCGGTCTTGCGCAGGATCGCCTGGGCCGCCACGGCCTCGATCGCGTCATCGGTGAACTCGAGCTCGACGTGATCGATCTCGAACATCCGCTGGTACTGCTTGATCAGGGCGTTCTTCGGCTCTGTGAGGATGCGCACCAGTGCGTCCTCGTCCAGCGGCGAGACCGTCGTGATGACTGGGAGCCGACCGATGAACTCCGGGATCAACCCGAACTTCATCAGGTCCTCCGGCATCACTTCGCCGTACACGTCGGCCCTGTCCAGCGGGCTGTGCAGGGCCGCGCCGAAGCCGATGCCGTTCTTGCCCTTGCGCGACTGGATGACCTCCTCCAGCCCCGCGAACGCACCACCGACGATGAACAGCACGTTGGTGGTGTCGATCTGGATGAACTCCTGGTGCGGGTGCTTGCGCCCGCCCTGGGGCGGGACGCTCGCGGTGGATCCCTCGAGGATCTTCAGCAGCGCCTGCTGGACACCTTCGCCCGAGACGTCCCGGGTGATGGAGGGGTTCTCGGCCTTGCGGGCGATCTTGTCGACCTCGTCGATGTAGATGATCCCGGTCTCGGCCTTCTTGACGTCGTAGTCCGCTGCCTGGATCAGCTTGAGGAGGATGTTCTCGACGTCCTCGCCGACGTACCCCGCCTCGGTCAGCGCGGTCGCGTCAGCGATGGCGAACGGCACGTTGAGCATCCGTGCCAGCGTCTGTGCCAGGTAGGTCTTGCCGCAGCCGGTAGGGCCGATGAGCAGGATGTTCGACTTCGAGATCTCGACCTGGTCCTCGCCCTTCTTGACGTTCTCCCCGGCCTGGATCCGCTTGTAGTGGTTGTAGACAGCCACCGACAGCGCCCGCTTGGCCGGGTCCTGCCCGATGATGTACTGCTCGAGGAAGTCGAAGATCTCACGCGGCTTGGGCAGCTCGACCAGGCCCAGCTCGGTGGCCTCAGCCAGCTCCTCCTCGATGATCTCGTTGCACAGGTCGATGCACTCGTCGCAGATGTACACGCCCGGTCCGGCGATCAGCTTCTTGACCTGCTTCTGGCTCTTGCCGCAGAACGAGCACTTCAGCAGGTCCGCGCCGTCTCCCATGCGTGCCACGGACGAGATCCTTCCTCCAGGGTCGGCAGGGGCGCCGACCAGCATTCACCATCAGACACCACCCGGGGCACCCTGTCAGGCGCCTGGCGGGCGTGTCCTACTCGGTTCGTCCCTTACGGGGGGCGAGGACCTGGTCCACCAGACCGTACTCCAGCGCCTGCTCCGCCGTGAGGATCTTGTCGCGCTCGATATCCGATCGGACCTGGTCCACGTCGCGGTTGGAGTGCTTGGAGATGGTGTGCTCCAGCCAGTTGCGCATCCGCAGCGCCTCGTCGGCGTGGATCTGGATGTCCGAGGCCTGGGCGTAGTCACCGCTGGACAGAGCCGGCTGGTGGATCAGCACCCGCGCGTTCGGCAGCGCCAGCCGCTTGCCCGGAGCGCCGGCCGCGAGCAGCACCGCAGCCGCCGACGCTGCCTGGCCAAGCACGGCCGTCTGGATGTCCGGCTTGACGTACTGCATGGTGTCGTAGATCGCCGTCAGGGCCGTGAAGGAGCCGCCCGGCGAGTTGATGTACATGATGATGTCGCGGTCCGGGTCCAGGGACTCCAGCACCAGCAGCTGCGCCATCACGTCGTCCGCGGAGGCGTCGTCGACCTGCACGCCGAGGAAGATGATGCGGTCCTCGAACAGCTTGGTGTACGGGTCCTGGCGCTTGATGCCGTAGGCGGTGCGCTCCTCGAACTGCGGGAGGATGTAGCGGCTGGTCGGGGCGCTCGAGGCCCCACCGCCGATCGGCTGGCCGCCGGCGAGGCCGAGGCTGCGGGGGTCGATCACGAGGGCTCCTCGAAGTTCGGGTTCTGCGGGTCCGGGAAGAAGGCGCGCACCACGGCGCTGGCACTCAGGCTCACGTGTCGGTGCCACCGCCTCCGGCGACGCGGTCGGAGTGGGCCTCGACGTGGTCGATGAAGCCGTACGTCAGCGCCTCTGGCGCCGTGAACCAGCGGTCCCGGTCGTTGTCCTTGGCGATCTGGTCCACCGTCTGGCCGGTCTGGTCCGCGGTCAGCTCGGTCAGGGTCTGCTTCATGTGGTTGATCAGCTCGGCCTGGATCCGGATGTCGGTCACGGTCCCGCCGAAGCCACCCGAGGGCTGGTGCATCATGATGCGCGCGTGCGGGGTGGCGTACCGCTTGCCCTTCGCCCCCGAGGAGAGCAGGAACTGGCCCATCGAGGCCGCCAGCCCCATGGCCACGGTCGCCACGTCCGGCTTCACGTACTGCATGGTGTCGTAGATGGCCATCCCCGCGGTCACGGAGCCGCCGGGAGAGTTGATGTACAGCCAGATGTCCTTGTCCGGGTCCTCCGCGGCCAGCAGCAGCATCTGCGCGCAGATGGCGTTGGCGTTGTCGTCGCGCACCTCGGACCCGAGCCAGATGATCCGCTCGCGCAGCAGTCGCTGGAAGATGTGGTCGTCGAGGCCCATCGGCTGGCCGCTGCCGCGAGCCGCCGCGATCTCGGTGCTGGTTCCGCTCGGCTGGAAGTCGCCCACGCTTATCGCTCCATCCTGTTCGAGGACGGCACGCGCCCCGTGCGGGACGCGGCTGCCGTCGGCCGTCTCCGACCCTAACGCGGGGCCCCGTCAGCGCACTCCCCGGTACCACCGGTGTTCGCTGTCGGCGCAGGTCGTACAGGAAGCGCCGACGAGGTTGCACCGACCGGGCACGCACGAGGACCCGGCACCATCACGGTGCCGGGTCCTCGTGGTCGGGCGCGCGCGCCGGCGTCAGGCCTTGTCGGTCCGCTCGGCGTCGGTGTCGGTCTGCTCGTCGTCGTCGTCCGCGTTCTCCACGTCCTGGTCCAGGTCCTCCACGTCGTCGTCCTCGTGGTCCTCGGCGTCCAGGTTTTCCACGTCCTCGATCCCCGCGAAGGCGTCGTCCTCGTCCCGTGCGGGGACCAGGTCGTCCAGGCTCACCTGGTTGCCTTGCGCGTCACTGATCCGGGCGCTCTCCAGCACCACTGCCAGGCCCTTGCGGCGTGCCACCTCGGACACCATCGCGGGCACCTGACCAGCCTTGTCCACGGCCTGGGCAAAGGCGTTGGGGTCCATGCCGTAGCGGGGGGCCTGGATCACCAGGTACTCGATGAGCTCGCCCTGGTTGACCTGGACCTCCTCCTTCTCGACGATCGCGTCGAGGATGAACTGGGTCTTGAGCGCCTTGGTGACCTCGGTCGTCACCTCGGCCCGGTGCTCGTCGTCCTCGAGGCGGTTCTCGCCCTCGAGATGGGCGTGGACCTCAGCCTCGACGACCTTCTCCGGCAGGGGCACATCGATGCTCGCCAGCAGCGCCTCGAGCACCTTGTCGCGCGCACCGACACCGACCTGAAGGCGCTTGGCCTGCTCAGCCTTGGAGCGCAGGTCCGCCTTGAGCTCGGCCAGGGTGTCGAACTCCGAGGCGAGCTCGGCGAAAGCGTCGTCGGCCTCCGGCAGCTGGCGCTCCTTGACCGAGACGGCGGTGACCGTGACGACGGCGTCCTTGCCCGCGTGCTCACCACCGGCCAGGGGCGCGGTGAAGGTGGTCTCCTCGCCAGCGGACAAGCCGGTCAGCGCCTCGTCCAGGCCGTCGATCATCGTCTTGGCACCCACCTGGTAGCTCAGGCCCTTGGCGCTGTCGATCTCCTCGTCGTCGATCTTCGCGACCAGGTCGATCGAGACGAAGTCGCCGTCGCCAGCCGCGCGGTCGATGCCGGACAGGGTTCCGAAGCGCTCGCGCAGGGAGTCCAGCCGCACGTCGACCTCGTCGTCGCTGACCGCGTAGTCCTCGATCGTCACGGCGAGGGTGGAGTAGTCCGGCAGCTCGATCGTCGGTCGCACGTCTACCTCGACGGTGAACTTGAGCTCGCCGCCCTTGGCAGGGTCCGGGATCTCGGTGATGTCGATCTCGGGCTGGCCCAGCGGCCGGATCTCCGCCTGCTCGGCCGCCTGCCCGTAGAAGGTCGGCAGGGCCTCGTTGATGGCCTCCTGCATCACGGCGCCACGGCCCACCCGCTGGTCGATGATGCGCGGCGGCACCTTGCCCTTGCGAAAACCTGGGACGGCGATCTGCTGCCCGATGGTCTTGTAGGCGGCATCCATGCTCGGCTTGAGCTCGTCGAAGGGGACCTCGACGGTCAGCTTCACCCGGGTCGGGTTGAGGGTCTCGACCTCACTCTTCACGCAGTGGCTCCAGGGTTCGGTGGGAATCATGCTTCGGTAGGACACGACAGGGCCGCTCGCGGGCGCACGCACCGCACGCAACAGCGGTCCATGCTAGCCGTCTTGCGACTCAGCACGGACCGCGGTCGCGCACCATCGTGTCGGGGTACCCGGATTCGAACCGGGGGCCTTCCGCTCCCAAAGCGGACGCGCTACCAAGCTGCGCCACACCCCGCCGCCGGGTCGCCCCAGCCCGCCAAGGCTATCGCCCCCCGACCCCACGCCAGCCCACCCCAGGCGCAGAGCCGAGGCTCACAGTCCTCTACCCTGATCCCGTCGCCGGTCTCGACCGGCCCCGCGGGTGTAGCTCAATGGTAGAGCCCCAGCCTTCCAAGCTGGCCATGCCGGTTCGATCCCGGTCACCCGCTCCAGCACAAACCCGCAGGTCAGAGGCGGTTCAACCCCTCAAGTCGACTGACCGGGCGTGACCGCAATTGGCCACTTTTGACCGCCCTCTAGCCCACGGCCAACCCATGACGAGCCCACGCCCAACGTGGCTGACGACGTCACTCCATGCGGCTCAGGGGCGGGGCAGGGGACCCGCGACGTGGCACTCGGTCGGGCACGGTTGCTCTGAGCTTGACGTGGCCTCACGTCCCCGGCCATCCCGCCCGTGTCAATCCCGACCGCACCGACGCTGACGAGCGCGAGCCCAGGACGGCGTACGTCATCGTCTCGAGCGCCGAGATCGATCGGACCATCGAGGCCACCATCTGACGGGGTGCGCGATGCCGGTGACGGCTCGCCAGGGCCCCGCGGCCTGGCGCTGCGACGGGGTGTGCGGGCTCTCCGATGACGGGACCTGGCGTGACGTCTCGGCGAGACTGCCGAGTGAGTGACTCATGCGTCGGCCCTCGCTAGGACTGCGCGGCGACCGCCCAGGGCAACGATGACCTGCCGCCGGGTCGCCAACATCTGAGCGGTGCTGAGTGCGGTGCCCGACCTCTGTCGCGACCGCGTCGTCAGGGGGTGGCGGTGGAATGACCGGCCGCTGTCGAGGTGTGCACGCGGTTGCGTCCCGCGCGCTTGGCTGCGTAGAGCGCCAGGTCCGCCCGCTTCATCAGGGTGCAGAACTCGGTGTCCTGCGGCGTGCTGGTGGCCACGCCTGCGGACATCGTGACGTGCAAGCCGGCCATGGGTTCGGCCTCGATGTCCTCCAGGATCCGCTGCGCCAGCTGCAGAGCGTGCTCCTCGTCCTGACCCGGTAGCAGCACGAGGAACTCCTCACCGCCGATCCGGTACACCAGGTCCAGCACCCGCAGCGTCGTCCGCATCCGGAGCGCGGCGGCCTGCAGGACCAGGTCGCCGCGGTCGTGTCCGTGCTCGTCGTTGACGAGCTTGAAGTGGTCCAGGTCGCAGAGGATCACAGAGATCGGCGAGTTGATGAGCTGGGACTGGGCGACGGCCTCGGCGAATCGGCCGTGCAGCGCCTTGCGGTTGAGCAGCCCGGTCAGCTCGTCGACCACGGCGTCGCCGCGTGACTCCAGCTCGGCGGAGACCAATGTCGCCGATGCCGTCACCAGGCTCGCCAGCAGGGCGAGGTAGCAGATCAGGATGATGACATCGGGGGGCTGGGCGACGTCCGGTCGCAGGCGTGCGATGGTGACGGCTGCCGCCACGATGAGCAGGGACGCCGTCACCCCCCAGGCCACCACCACGAGTCCAGAACTCCTGACATGGTGAGTTGGATCTTGCGTGTCAGGGATGCTGTTTGACGCTGAAGGCGAGCTTGAGATCGGTGCCGGGGTAGCTGGTTGCGGTGTCGGTGAGTTCGGTGCAGAGCGCGGCCAGGGCTCGGCTGCGTCGGGGTGCGCTGGCTGGGTCGAGCCGGATGTGCAGGGTGTCGCCGAGGATCTGCAGGTCGCCGGGCAGGGTGAACGCTTCGCGTAGCAGTGAGCGGGCTTCGTCCTCGCCGCGGGCGTAGTGCGGGCGGAGCAGGCGGGCCAGGGCGCTTTCGCTGTTGTAGGCGCTCATCCGGATTGCGTGTGTGAGCAGCTTGCGTTCGGTCTCGAGTTGTCGGCTGCCGGGCCGGACCTGCCCAAGGGGCAGGTGGCTGACGGTGGCGCGGGAGGCTGCTTGGGCTGTGGTCAGGGCGGTTTCGGCCGCGGTCAGGGTCTGTGCGGCGGCGGGGTCGACGGTTGCCTTCCCGCCGCTGCCGGACTGCCGGGCGCGAACAGCAGCGGTGTCGATCGCCTGGGACAGCTGCGCGTGCGCTGTGGCGACGTCGGCGCGCGCGTGGTTGACCGTGGTAAGGGCACGGGCCTTGGCTGGGTTGGGGACCTGCCGGGCGGGGTCGTCGGCGGAGTCGGCGTAGCTGTCCAACGCGTCCAGGGCGAAGTGCTCACGGGCGTATTTGAAGTAGTTCTCCTGCCGCCACCGTGCGCTCATCCGATAGGCGATCTCGGCCGGGCTCAGGTCGGTGCGGTTGGTCAGGATCGGGGTCTGGTGCCCGTCCTCGCTGCGCCGCACGACCAGCCGCAAGGTGATCCTCGACGCCTGTCGGGCAGGCTGGTCGGCGGTCGCCGGTTGGGCCGGGACGACCAGTTCGATCGGGCGTTCAGCCAGGGAGTAGGTGTGCGTGCTGCCGTCGAGGGCGGCGAAATCCGTTCGGACGAAGGCGTCCTCCCTTGACCGGGCCCAGGCGCCTTTGAAATAGGTCAGCAGGTCGAAGCCGGCGGCGATGATCTCGGCGAACACCGCTGGGGAGTAGCCGCCGCGGTCGAACACCACCGTGCACCGGCGGTCCGGCCCCACCACGGCCCGTAGGTCAGGCAGGGTCCGGCGCAGCTCAGCAGCCAGGCTCTGAGACGGGGCCGCGGTCAGGACCATGACCGGGTCCCCGTCGGCGTCACCGACCCAGGTCTCCTCGGTCGCTGGGCCGGCGATCCGCATGCGGGCGATGTGGGTCTTGGCCAGCTGCCGGGTGCCGCAGTAGACCCGGACATGGCCGTCGAGGTAGAGGAACCCGACCGCCTCCGGACGGGTGCTGGCGTGAT